>BNJU01003426.1_pt1 | contig 53655 bp, 72 predicted proteins | sample 8539281 | NCBI WGS metagenome assembly BNJU01 (sample SAMD00202456, study PRJDB9452) | human saliva metagenome | isolation source: human saliva | place: Japan | reverse complement strand
TGGTTAATAATCCATGTTAACAAAAATCTAGTCAATAAATTTTATAGTTAACTGGGTACAGTATAAACTCATTCGTGCCATCAAAAATATTATCAATCAACTGAACAACTACCAAAAATCGCAAAAAGGGAGAATGGATACAATTTATGCATCAATAAATATACAAAAACAACCGCAATAATTTTTCAGCGGTTGTTTTGTAACATATTTAATTTTTTAAACTCATCCTATCTTATCTCTTACGAACCCGCACTTTCGTAGGCGTCCAAGCCCCTATCCCAGAGTTTCAAGGAAATGACAAAGAAGATAAGAGAAATCAACATCAAAACCTCCGATGTTAAAAATCACATCCTTGTCCTGCAAGAAATAGCTGGCAGGATAGTAGGCCGTAAAAGGCAAAAAGGAACGATAAAGCTAATCAACCAACGAAGAAGAGATTGTAAATAGAAATAGGATACTTGGCAAAGTCATTAAACATATAGAAAATGTAAATCATGGCACCTGACTGCTTGGTCCAAAAAGCGATGCTGGCTGTCGCGATTTTCAAAGAAGTATAAATCAAGGTCGCAAAAGGAATACAAACTAGGAAAATCAGGAATTTTGGAAGAGTCCAAGCAATACTGGTCACTGTTGTTCCCAATAGGATACCACCGACCAAGAGTTCACCCAAGGCATCAATCTGAAAGGTTTCAACCAGGATGTGAAAAAGAGGATTGATAGGACGAGTCAGATACTTATCAAACTCCCCTTTTCGCACCAAACGTTGTCCTAGAGCCCAGAGATTGTCAAAAAAAAGATGATCCAGTCCCTTGGGAATCAAGGAAAAACCATATATAAAGGCAATTTCTTGAAAGGTCCAGCCTTCTAGGGATGGAATATGTTGAAAGATGACATTGAGAAACAAGAGGTTCAAGCCTTGAGTCAGAAAGACTCCCAAGACACCAACCACAAAATCGACCTTGTACTCCATGATTTGCTTGATGTATTGTCTGATAAAAATCAGATGCATACGTTGATATTTTTTCATACTAACCTCCCTGAATGGTGATAAATGACTGGACTCGTTTCCAAATCAACTGAGACAAACCTACCATCACTATGAGCCAGAAGAACTGTAGCAAAAGCGCCTGAAGAATCTGACTGGCATCGTATTTCCCAACAATGATCATAACTGGAGTATAAATCAAAAGATGAAAAAGGGCAAGAAGGACAGAATATCTGAAACAATTTTTTTGGAAAAGAAAGCCAAGGGAATCAAACTTCCAGACATAAAGGCCACTATGGAAGTCTTAAGTAGATTGGAACCCCATAGATTTTTAAACACAAAGGCTGAAAATCCAAAGCAGATATTAAAGAAAAAGTTGATCAGATAGGCTAGCGTTAAGCTAAAGAGATAAAGGATAGTTAATCCCAGCACTTCCAAAATCCCTTGCCCAGAGAAGATTTTCATCAAAACAATGACAGTTAAAAATGGAAGGCCAACACTGATAAAAATCAACCACTTGGAACCAAGCTCGGTGAAGAGATAAGAGGCCGCAAAATGCACCGGTCGCAACAAGCGCATGATAATAGAACCATCCTTGACCTCCTCACCAATCATAAAAGAGCTATCCGACCTGGTCAAAAGATTGGTCACAAAACTCATAATGATGTAGAGGGTGATATCCGCCATGCTGAAGCCCTGAATCAAAGACTCTTGCGAGGAATCAAAGACCGCCTTCCAGAGATAGAATGCGACAAAAGCCCCCATAACATCACCAATCCGATAGAGAATAAAGTTGACTCGATAGGTTATCAACTCCTGAATCCCTGCATTGATAAAGGGTTTATAACGTCTCCACAATTTGACCATCTTAGAGCTCCTTTCGATAGAAGCGACGGATAATATCCTCAATATCCGTATCCACCATCTTCAAATCGCGGATTTCAAAATCAGACAGAGTTTGCTTGATAATGTCTGCCGTCTGGTAGCGGGAACTATCGTATTGAATGTTGAGGCTATTTCCTTGTCTTTCAATAGTCATATCAGGCAAGCCTGCATAGTGAGAGACAAGCTGGCTTTGCCCTGGTACCAGTTCAAAGGAAAGAGTCTTCATCTTGCCAAAGGTCTCCTTGAGCTGGCTAACCGTTCCATCAAAAATCTCCTGCCCCTTGTCAATCATAAAAATCCGATCACAAAGTTGCTCGATATCACTCAAATCATGAGTAGTCAAGAGAATGGTTGTTGCTTCCTCCTGATTGATCTGGGTGATTGCCCGACGAATGTTATCCTGACCGAAAACATCCAAACCAATAGTCGGCTCATCTAAAAGAGAACCTTGGGATTGTGGAGCAAGGAAGCCGCAATATCCGCCCGCATTCGCTGCCCCAGTGAAAGAGTCCGCACGGGATCCTTGATAAATTCCTTCAAATCCAAGACTTCATTTAAAAAGTCCATGCGTTTATGAAAAAGTGAGTCTGGCACATCGTAAATCTCTTTCAAGACCGTGTAGGTCTCTTGCAGTGCCAAATCCCACCATAGCTGGGTTCGTTGTCCAAAGACAACCCCGATATCCTTGACATAGTCTTGACGATTGTCCTGCGGAATCTTGCCATTGATCCGACAATAGCCCGATGTCGGCTTTAAAATTCCTGTCAGCATTTTAATGGTTGTCGACTTCCCAGCACCATTAGCTCCGATAAAGCCTAAAATTTGTCCCTTGGGTACCTCGAAGGTCAAATCCTTGACCGCTTCAAAGGTTTGCTTTTCAGGGTGAATAAAAGAGCGCAAAGCCCCCTTTAACCCCGGCTCCTTTACTGTCTTCACAAAATTTTTCTGAAGATGTTCCACTTCTATCATTGCCATAAATCTCTCCCTATCGCAAGGAATTGTAACATTGTATTTTTGACTACAAATATCTAAATCCTTACTTTCTACACCTTCTCAATATTATTACAGAAGGCTTTATACCAACCTATTATAGTCCAATAAAAACTAGAATGCAAGCGTTTGCCTGTAGATTCTGAAATTAGAGATTTCTCTCTTAAAATAATACTTTTAAACAAAAATTATGGTTTCATCGTTTCCTTAAAAACACCAAAAACCTGCCCGATGGGCGGGTTGTATTAAAAAGTGATTTTATCTCAAATATTCAATTTAATCAATACATTCCCCATTTTCATTAACTCTATACCCGTCTACGGTAGTGCTAACTGCGAGTTCTCCTGATGAATATGAATAATACCATTTTTCGCCAATTTGGTACCAACCAGTTACCATTGATCCGTCTTCTTTTAAATAATACCATTTTCCTGAATCTTGAATCCAACCTGTCGCCATAGCTCCATTATCTTTCAAGTAATACCAGACATCGTTATATTTTAACCAACCAGTTACTAGGACGCCATCATCACTTAGATAGTACCAATGTTCATTATCTTGAATCCATCCCCTTGCTAATGAACCGCTATTATTTAGATAGTACCAAGCACCATTATTTTGATTCCATCCTGATTCCGATGAGGCTTGAACATCATTTATTACTTGGACAGCCTCAATAATTTCCCCCAACTCAACCCGCTTTCTATCTTTTATGACAGACTTAACTTTTTCCTCAACAAACTCTTTCGCATAAGTTCGACTATTTTCTTTTCTCTGGAACATATCCTTCAATAAACCTTCTAATTGTTCATTAAAGACATCTTCTTGGATTTTATTAAACTCTTTCTGAGATAGCGAAATAACCATCACAATATCAATAAACTCTTCTTTTTAATTGAGCAAACATTTCCACACGGTCATCTTCTATGAATTGATCCGCAATTGCTTTTTGCTCCTATTCCTCCTGCAATTCCTCCTATAATTGCACCCGCTAATGCTCCTATTGGTCCAGCAATTGCATCAAACTTAATCGATGTCAAATTACCTCCTTTGGATATCAATTTTGCCCCCTATAAATAATTCTGTGAATACATTTGAAATAAAAAGAATGCTGATAAATCAACATTCTTTTTATGTAAACATAGAAAAATAGTCTTTTTGTTTCTTTAGCTACCAGAAATCTACCATGAACTTAACTAAATTAAGATTCTTATATTTAAAAATTAATTTTTGTGCTTTTATCTATATTTTTTTATACATTCATTATAGCTTTCTATATAATAATACGAACTATAAAACTTTGAAAATTTTAAATATTGAATAGCTAAATCATACTCCTTTTGTACTCTTAGTTCCTCACCGTAGAGAACTAAAAATTCAATGGGAAGTACCTTTTTGGTTGTCAAACAATATAACATCTTTCAAATTGTTTTTCAATAAAATTTGTTATTGTAAGTTTTTCATTTTCTTTTTCTGCATTTTATATTCAAGTGATAGTATCAATAATCGATAATCTTTATATTCTCTTTCTCTTTTTTTCTTCGATTAGACGTAATAATTTTTCAAAACTATCTTTCATGCCAAGTTCTATTCTTATTATCAATTGACCAAGTAATTTTATTTCATCTATTTCAGATATTGTGCCAATTAAAAATTCATTTGGTAAATATTTTTGCTCTAAAAAGTTCAAATGAATTATCAAAATACAGATAATAATTAATTTCATCTTTTTTACTACTGTCAGTATTTCATCGTATAAACTAAACAATCTATCAACTGCAGTATATTGCAAATAATACTGTAAAAACACTTGTCATATCCTTTATTTGTTCACTAGAATACAACACGGTGACAAAAAACTAAAAATGTAGACAACAGCTTTAATTAGAGTTTCTATACGCGGATTGTTTGTTTGAAATTGTATACCGAATCTCATTATTAAAACAATTACTAATAAAAAAACAGATTGCAAATGGAAGGTTAAACAAGATAGAAAATATAAAGGGAATCACAAAACATGAAAAACCTGGACAAAATTTTTTTATCGTATCCATGATTGTGTCTGAGTGTTCATTATCTTGCGAAACTGTGAATGGTCTTACATATAGAAGTAAATTACATAAAAACCTATATATATTACCCTTTCCAAATTGTGTTAATGTGATTGCAATAATAAGCACCCCTAATAGATATTGTAAATTTGTATTCCCCGAAAAAGAATTACTGAAGAAATAATCATTAAAATACTGCTAATAATCTGGTTCCTAAAACTTTCTCGATTAAACAACTTACCAGAAATCCAAAAGTGGAATAAGAGAAATAAGTAATCTGACAAGTAATTCTCCCAAAATATTCCCTAAATCTGAAAAAAACTCTTAAATTTAAAAATCAGTAAATCCATCAATAACAATCCAAGAGCACTTACCTAAAAAAATAATTTAGAATAGATTCCGCATTTCTAGCTAGCACAAGAATATTCGAAATAAAAAAATTTAATAATATCTCCCAAAAAATATTTCCCAAAGAAAAATTTATAGTACCACCCATATAGGCAATTATAGTTAATATCATTAATCCCGATATTAAATCTTGTTTTAAAAATATTACCATCACTCATTCTTAATATTCTATTTCTTATTATTTGAAACCAATTATTTTTTCAAAAATCCATATTCTTCTCCTAATGTAACTTTTTCCAATCATCACTTATTTTATAATTAGACTGTTTCCATGAATCTTTAATTTCAAATATTTTATATTCTTTATACTTATCATTTGTATCAAAAATAAGATAATCTAACTTCATCAAAGTCATGAAAGTCTATATCTTTCCTTTTTATAATGAATTCCAAGTCATATCTTTTTATTTCTCCCGCATCAACTAAGAATGAATATGAACCGTTATCTCCCAAAACAGTTCTCCCAGAATGCGTTGACTGTTTTGTTTTAGAAACAAATTTTCCAGCCGAATATAAAGATAAATTTAGATTTCTCACAATCTGTCTAGTTCCTTTTTGTATTATGGATTTCAATCCATAGTGGTAGGTCAAAAATATAGTTCATTATTTTCTTTATAAAAACCCCCAAGGATTTGATGTCATTTTATTGTAAACTGTTTTATAGTAAATATTGGTTTCCCTTGTTCCATCAAATGCTTCTTAATATATGCTTGTATAAGCAGAGTAATAGATGAAGATATTATTGAAATAAATGCACCTAATAACGTCGAATTATTCAAAAAAAGTAACTTAAGAACTCACTCATTGTTTTCTTTTTCCCATCATAATAAATTTTATCTAACAATGTTTCATTTACTGTTTGTAGTTCCTCACTACTAATACATTTCACATCAATATCTAACTGGTCTAGTTCACCAAACGTCGATTCTAAATCTAGCAATATGTCTATCAACTTTATTTTCACATTACTTAAGATATTCTCCAAACTAGCTTTATTTACTACTTGTTCTAATGTATAACACTGAATACCACCTTTACTTGCACTATAAACCATTGGGGCAAATTCAATTGGGTCATAGCTCATTTTAATTGATAAATTACGTTCAATCGTACCTATACCATTAGTAATTTTCCGTTCTCTTAAAAATTTTTTTATTTCATCTGTAAAAATGATTCTGACAGTGGTACTGACTTAACTGTAAAATTTCCATTTATCCCTGAATATCTTATATTATACGCAATACCTTTTCCTATACTGAGGAATTTCATCATCTATCTTATATCCTCTTAACTCATTTTCAATCCATTTTTGCAAACTTAAATTATTTAGTGAGTATGTAATTATTTTTTTAATCTTAATAGTGCATTTTCTAAACTAATATTATTTCCAGCGATATCTCGAATTAATTGACTTTTTGTCATTCTTTCCCCTTTTTTTAATGTTTCTGTTTCAAATAATTGAAAAATCAATTTGGTTAATAAAAATCCATACAATCAGGCAAAAATAACAACTGAACAAGAAGTTAACAAGAACTTCATGATAGTTCAAATACAATAGAAAATCGAATAAATTATTTTGTAAATTTTTCATTCTTAAATTCTATTTTGCTAATCATAGGAAGAAATTCTTTATTTACGTTTTCAACGATAGATAACAAATTTCCATTAGACAGAAATAAAAAAATACCAACACGAGTTTATTATCTTTTAAAAACCTGATATATCGTGATTTATAAATTTTATAATGAGTATTTTTAAAAAATGAAAAAAATTAAATTGGGTATTTAATCCTACCTCTTCTTGTTGTTTTTACTTTGTTTTATATATTTGAAACAAAAAAACAACAAGAAGCAAAAATGCCTCATTAAATTAGTATATTCCCAACCAGTAGCTGTGATGACTACAATATCAACAAATAGTTTAGCAAATGCGAGAACTAAAAAAATTTATAACCGGACGCACATATTTATCATAAACACTACTCATATTTTCTCTCCTTAAGGTATTGCTCTACCATATTATATATTTCGTTTTTATCTTCATCTGTCAAATCATATTCTCTAAGCAATCTCACAATTACTTCAACTCCGTCATATCTTCCATTTAATGCTTCCGTTGTGGTATTAAAAATATCAGCTAGTTTTTGGATTGTTTCGTACTTAGGATTTCTTCCCCATTTTTCCCACCTGGCATATTGAGCTTGTGATACCCTCTAATCTTTCTGCAACTTGAGCTTGAGTTAACCCATTTTTAAGCCTTTCTTTTTTTCAAATTATCTTTTAGCATATTTAAGCTTTCCTTTACTTTTTTATTGACTTATAACCAAAAGGATAGTATTATATTTATAACCAAATGGTAATATATCGCCGTGTACTTAATAGTATAATTGCAAGCTAATAAAGCTCTACTAAGCTATTTTGAAGCTTTATTGTAAAATCACATCAATTATACCAAAATGGTTATATAAAGTCTATGATAATCAATGTTTAGCTTGTGATAAAGTTTTTCGTTAATTACTGTCAAAGCTAGGAGACAAAGACGAGGGAGTTCCCGGAGGAAAATCTCCCGATGGCTGCAGCTCTACTAGCTTTTGACAATAAACTAACGATTCTAACAGCCAGCAAAAAGATACACCAAGAGCTAGAGCCAGAATAATGAGTCTCGAGCAAAATTTTGTCCTGACTAAAGGCAACTAACAAATTTAATAATAAAGGAGGTGTATATTGTGCAATACAAAATTCAAACTTTACGCAAGTACCAGAGTGAAGCAAATTTATCAAATCTAGACAAAGCAATTTATATCAGTATTGACCGTTTAACAGTATTACTTGATACTGATAAGCAGAGTCTAAGAAAAAATATATAGAGAATTAAGACATTCGCTTAATACTGTTATTCAAGCAATAAAAATACTGAAAAACTCACGGTATTATCTTTCATCTCTAACCTCAACTCCCAATAATTCTAATACACTAAAAACTAGCTATCTAGTAACTTTATAAAGTTTTAAAACTACATAGTGCATCATAATAAAAAACGGAAATGTATTAAAAACATGATATTTACCTCTAAGCTAAATTAACTAAATCAAAGGCATAATACAAAATCTATATCATTTATTTTTATTTTTTTCCCACAAAAAAACCCACCCAATGGGCAGGTTCTGTATGTATTGTTCAGCTAGATTATGCTTTACCTTCTGAACCGAATACGTCGATACGTTCTTCAACTGATGCTTGGATAGCTTTTACACCGTCAGCCAAGAATTTACGTGGGTCGAAGAGTTTTTTCTTGTCGTATTCTGCTTCGTTTGCTTCGTAGTCGCGAGCAAATTTACGAGTTGCGTTAGCGAAGGCGATTTGGCATTCAGTGTTAACGTTAACTTTCGCAACACCAAGTTTGATAGCTGCTTGGATTTGGTCATCAGGAATACCTGAACCACCGTGCAATACGATTGGGAAGCCTGGAAGAGCTTCTGTCAATTTCTTCAAGTGGTCAAGGTCAAGACCTTCCCAGTTTGCTGGGTAAGGACCGTGGATGTTACCGATACCAGCTGCCAAGAAGTCAATACCAGTTGCAACCATTGCTTTAGCGTCTTCGATTGGAGCCAATTCACCTTTACCGATGATACCGTCTTCTTCACCACCGATAGTACCAACTTCAGCTTCTACTGAGATACCTTTAGCGTGTGCTTTTTCAACAACGTCCTTAGCCAATTTAAGGTTTTCTTCAACTGGAAGGTGTGAACCGTCAAACATGATTGAAGTGTAACCAACTTCGATACACTCAAGTGCATCTTCGTAGTGACCGTGGTCAAGGTGGATAGCTACTGGTACAGTGATACCCATTGACTCAACAAGGTTAGCGATCAAGTTGCGAGCAACTTTGTAACCACCCATGTATTTAGCAGCACCCATTGAAGTTTGGATCAAAACTGGAGCTTTTTTAGCTTCTGCTGCACGCAAGATAGCTTGAGTCCACTCAAGGTTGTTTGTGTTAAATCCACCAACTGCATAACCGTTGTCACGAGCTGCTTGGACAAATTTTTCTGCTGAAACGATTGCCATTTGTCAGGCCTCCTATATATTTTTTGGGACATCCCATTTACATTGTTCATTTTATCACTTTTTGACAAAAAAAGCTAGTTTTTCCCATACTTTAGATTGAATTTCTTCCAACTTAACCAATGTAAACCCTTTCTTTTTCCTAGTCTTGGGCGACTTTAGGATAACACATGAAGAAGGTCAAACGATCATCTTTCATTTCAAAATGATAGGGTAATTTCTCATGTTCTAGTAAACTTTTGACCACAAAGAGTCCCATTCCTGAACCCTTGGCCTTGCGACTAGCATTGCCAGAAAAAGACTGGGCCAGTTTTTCTTGTTCTTCAGGACTACAGCTATTCTCGATAAAGAGTTCCCCTTCTCTTTCTCCGATACGAACCAAGCCACCTAGAATCGAGTGCTTGATGGCATTGCTGATGAGATTAGATAGGATCAGTTTCATCACAGATGGATTTATGTAAGCCTGCTGATGGGTCAAGCTATTCTCTATCCGAAGCTCTCTTTCCTTAGCAAGTAGAGTATAATCGTCAACCAAGTCTTGTGTCATCTGGAGTAGGTCAATTTCTTCCTTCTCCTCTCTCAATTCCTGAACAGAAGAGAGAAAGTATCTGAAGAACGTGATGACTGAGGTCGTCCACAATTCCCAAGGCAACTCCCAGATAGTGGTCTCTATCCTTGTAACGACCAATATTTTCCTTCATATTTTCGATTAGGATTTTGAGACTAGCCAGAGGTGTTTTCAATTCATGAGAAGCTCCTCGTAAGAACTCAACCTTCATCTTCTCAAGTTGGAGAATGGCTTCATTCTTCTCATGCAAGTCTGCAATGACTGTCAAAAGGTGCTGGTAGAGGCTATTGATCTGTTCCTTAAGATCACCAATCTCATCCTTGGAATCCACACGTAACCGCACTTGAGCATCTAGTTCCATCATCCGACGGGTCACCCGCTTGATTTCCAAAAATCAGGGGCAACAATAGTCCGAGCGTAGATGTAGGCCACCAAGAGGGAAATCAGAAAGGACGCCAGCAAGGTATAGGGAAGAAACTGGAGACTCGATCTGCTCTGCTTCCTTTTGCAAGTCCATGGAAGCTAGAAATTGAAGAGTCATGGTGCTACCATCTTGGGTTGTCACCTCACGCTCCTCAATAAAGAGAGAGGTGGTCTGACGGTCTGTGTCCAGAGGAAGGTTGCCCTTGACTTCTAACTTGTCCCCGGTCATCTCTCCCTTGACCGCCCCCTTGATATCACTAGTCTGGGAATACAAGTCTAACACTTGTTCGATACTCTGCCTATCCTTTCCTTCTAAGGACTGGGCAATGGCTGTCGCTTTCTGACCAATGGTTTCCTGACGATGGCTCAGATAAGTCGAAGGAAAAAGAAAATAAATAGCTAGATGAAGGCAAATAACCAGAACACTAAAAATCGAGAAGGTATAGATAAATATCTTTGTAAATAAACCTGTTCGTTTCATTTTCGCTCCAATTTATAACCAACATTGCGCACAGTGAGGATACAGTCCAAGTCTAGCTTTTTCCGCAGTTCCTTGATATAAACATCTATGACACGGTCAAAGGGAACCTCATCTGTCACCTTCCAGACAGCATCAATAATCTGAGAGCGAGTCAAGGCTCGTCCTTCATTTTTCACCAGATAGTCCAAAATTTCCAGCTCTTTAGCATTGATAGCCACTTCTTGACCTGCTAGGCTTGCACTGTAGCTCTCAAAGTCCACCTTGGTATCCTTATAGGAGAAGATTCGCCCCGTATCGTAGTAGCGCTTGAAAATCGCATCTACCCTCACTTTTAAAAGGGAGAGGGAGAAGGGTTTTTCCAGATAGCCATCTGCTAGCGAAGCAAAGGCACTCATCTTGTATTCTTCATCCTGAAAGGCAGTCAACATCAAGACAGGAACCTGACTGGCCTTGCGGATCTCAGCTAGGACCTCTAAACCACTGAGCTTGGGCATCTGGATATCCAGTAAAACTAGTGCTACTTCATAGCTGGAAAATTGTTCCAAGGCTTCCTCACCATCCGCTGCCTGAATGGTTTCATAACCACAATCTGTCAAATAGTCACTGATCCCCTCACGGATCATCTCTTCATCTTCGACTATTAAAAATTTTCATAGAAAAAAATCTTTCACATTCCTTTTAAATTTCTTGTAAATTATCTCAGTTTCATCCTGAAAGGAAGAGGCCTTATCAAGACAAAACAGATAAAAAAATGCTACCTATATTATACCCCATTTAGGGAGAATAGGTAGCAAGTTTTTATTCGCTATCCAGCAAGAGCTCTTTTGGTTGTTTTCTAAGGAGATTGCTTGAAGCAAGCGCCATAACGAGAACCACTAGAACTAAAAGCAAGAACAAAGACGATGATAAAGTCTGATGTCTGAATGGAAATGTCTAGGCTCGACAAGGTCTTGCTAAAAGCCATCTACTTCTGCACCACCACCAAGGTTAGAGGCTTGAGCCGCCTTGCTGGCTTGCTTGGCAACACCTGAAGTGACATTGGCAAGGACGGTGTTTCCGATTGCACGAGCTGTATAGTTAGCTAGGAAGTAAGCAGAAATGAGAGCAGGGATGGCAATCAAAATCGATTCGGTGATGAATTGACCCAAGATACTTGCCTGCTTGAGGCCGATAGAGAGAGGATTCCTACTTCCTTGCGACGGGCATCGATCCAAAAGACTGAGCAAGAGGGCAAGGGAGAAGAACTGAGAAGCTCAAGCTACCCCAGAAGAGGAGATTGGCCATCTTGTACATACCAGAGATGGATTGTTCAAGAGCTGGGTAGTTAGAGGAGCTCTTCACAAGTGTGTAGCTCTTCCAGTTGATACCACTGATTCCATTCAACTCTTTCATAACATCATCCAAGTTCTTGTCTGCTGTTACAAAGAAGGTTGCGTCCCCATAAATGGCTGTGTCTTCTGTGTATCCATAAAGTTTTGCAGCAGTATGGATGTCTGTGATAGCTGTGTTTTCGTAAAGCTCTTGTGAGTAGGTAACTGCCGACTTATTGTGACCATCAAAGAGACCCTTGATTGTCACTTCGACTGTTTCCTTGGCACCTTTTTCATTATCTGCATCGTAGATGTTGGAGTCCAGTTTAACCTTGTCCCCTACCTTCCAGCCGTGCTTCGCTGCCAAGTCCTTGTGCATGAGGATCTTATCCTTGTCGTCGTTGGTTAAGTGCTCTCCTTCGACCAGTTTATAAGAACCAGAGACAAACTTATCTTCTTTTGAGGAGTCATTGACGCCTGTAATCATCAAACTACTTCCAAAACGTTTGGCACGATCAGCAGTGAGGTTTTTCTTGGTTTCTGGCGTTTCGATGAGTTCATATCCAGTCAAATCTCCAATGGCGTTGATGCGTTTAACATAAGACTCGATGGCCTTGTTTTTCGGTGATTTTTTTGATGTCTTCACCCTTGATATTCCCAGCACCACGAGGCGTTCCTTGGTTGACGCGACGATTGATTTGCATGGAAAAACTATTGGTGATATTTTTTTAAATGTCTCCTGAGAAGCCTTGGCAGTAGCTCCCTTGATCGACAAACCGACCAAACTCAAGCTCGCCATGAGGAGAATAATCAGGAAGATAACAATCGATTTGAAAAACTTCCTTGTAACATAGGCAAATGCGTTGTGTAACATAGGTTCCCTTTCTAGATGTTGTTCTATTTCAATGTCTTATAACTTATATAAAATAATTTTTTTACTATTTCCTTAGATTGTGCGGACGGGAGCAACTTCCTATAGAATTTTCATCCCTAATTTTTGAGCCATATGTCTCAAAAATTCCGGCCTAGATAATAACTTTGTTATTATCTAGGCTATCACTACTACGGGAAATAGTTGTTAATGACTCACTTCGGTTATTATTACTATACACGTATCTGATTACCAACTAATACTATTTTAAAGTTTAATAACTAGATTCTATATTTCAGTCAGTTTCTTGTCCTTCAACTCAAGTGTAATATCTGACGCTTGTGCCACTTCTTTACTGTGGGTGACAACGATTACACATTTACCTGTTTTCTCAGCAAGTGACTTGAGCAGTTCGATAATATCTCCGGCAGTTTTAGGGTCCAGATTTTCCTGTTGGCTCATCAGCTAGAATAACTGGAGCTTCTGAGACCAAACTGCGAGCAATGGCAACACGTTGCTGTTGACCACCTGATAACTGGAGAACATTCCGCTCGATCTGACTTTCATCCAGACCAAGTTCAAGAAGTGTATCCTTGTTTGCTTTTTTTGTTGACCAAGCGGATATTTTTCCAGTGGAGAAAGGTAATCAATCAAATTATAATTTTGAAAGACCAGAGAAATATGGTGCATGCGATGATAAGAATATCCTTATTCCGAATGTCCTCTCCTTGGAAAAAGGATAGAACCTTCAACAGGACTATCTAGACCCGCAAGCAGGGACAAGAGAGTGGATTTTCCTGCTCCTGACTCACCAATGATACTATAAAACTTTCCGGGTTCAAAATTATACTTGATCGATATAAAACTGCCTCAGCAGTGTTCTTATAACGGTAGGTAACATCTTGTAATTGTAATAAAGTCATGATTTCTCCTTCTTAACTAATAGATGATAAAAATTTCCTTAGGCGACTTTCTAAATAAGAATAGGAAACAAAGGGCTACAGACAAGCAACCAATCAGGAGCAGAAAGACATAGGATTCTGCAAAAGATAAGATGCTGGTTGATAGACTGCTTGCTTTGGCTAGCGTGTCTTGTAAGGCTGCCTGATCTCCACTTGCTAGTACAGTTTGGAGTAGGTAAGTTGTGATTGCGGTTCCTGCAACAAATGCTGGAAGCAAAGCTCCGAGAGATACCAACATTACCTCTAAACAGAACTGTAGGAAGATCGAGCTCTTACCTTTTCCAAGCGCCAGAAGAATCCCCACTTCGTAGACCCTTTCTCTCAACCAGAGAGACAAGACCAAAATTAAGGCTCCAGCTCCAGCTATCATGATCCCATAAAGGAAGATGGTTAGGAAGGTTTGGAAGGTGGCAACTGAGTCTTTGATTTGTTCAAAGGCCTTGTTTTCCTTCTCAACTTGGTATCCCTTATTTTCTAAGGCCAGGTTTTCCACCTGCTTCATGAGTCCATCCATTTCCTTAGGATTTTCTACATAGAAGCGCGCTGCACTAACTTGAGGTTCACTATTCCCCAAAAGGGTTTGGCTACTTTCATAGTCTGTAAAGACTTGGTTTTCACTGAAGTCAGAAGACAAGCCCGTGAACTTCTCTTGTTTTTTGCCAGAAAAGATGCCGACAATCTCAAACTCAACTGTCTGTCCTTTTTCCAGATTCTGACTGTCCAGCATCCAAGCCAATCTTGTCATGAAGCGAAAGACCGTTCTTCTTAGCCAACTCTTCGTGGATTAGGATTTTCTTAGCATCCCCTTTTTGAAGGTGTCGGCCTTCTTTTAGATTGAAAGCCGAACTAGTAAAGGTAACATCCTTGGATGAATCCTCAAGAGCCGTTAAGCTAACCAAGTTCTTGTCCGCGGCTGACAAATCATCGCGTTCTACGCTCTGCTCACCACTCACCGCTTCCTTGTCTTTTAATTTTGCGACCGTCTCGAGTTCAGGAGAGACATTTTCCAGTCCCTTAATCTTGCTAACGGATGCTAGGTCCGATAACTTGAAGGTTTGTCCATTTTCTATCTTTTTGATAGAAAAAAAGATGTATTGAGTGATTTGTAAAGATTGCTTTCTACTGTTTTGTTGGACTTCATCAGCGTCAAACAGGCTGAAATTCCGGCCAATAGGACCAATAAAATCAGAAATAAAAATAAAAACTTCTCAGTCGTTTTCTGCTGACATAAGCCCAAGCTCTTTTGGATTGGATTCATTTATCACCTCCATATTTGTAAGACTATTATAAAATCCAAATATGAAATGTTTATGAAATCGAAAAATTTTTTTGATTTATCTGTTGAAAAATGAAGAAAGCTAGCAACTGCTAACTTTCCTCATATTAGAACACGTTTTACCCATCAAAAACCGACTCCATTCTATGATTGATGGTTCTTGATGCCGATAGCTTTCGATATCCAAAAATGCCTTCTCTAGTCTTCTTTAGAAAAACAAAAAGAGCTAGCCAAAAGCTAACTCTTACCCTATGCGGAGAGGGACTTGAACCCTCACGACCCTAAAGCGGTCATAGGGATCCTTAGTCCTGCGCGTCTGCCAATTCCGCCATCCCCGCGTCGATTACTTTTACTAGTATATCAACTTTCAAAATCTTTGTCAACACTTTTTTTCAGATTTTTTTCATTAATTGAAATAAATCATTCTATGATTTCAGATAAGTTTTCATCAAGCAATTTAGCTCCCAAAGTATTTTTGAAAATGCCCAAGAGCAAACTGATGATTTTCTGGCCAGATAGAAGCAACCGCAGGCTTGACAACCTCGATTTTATAACCTAGATTATAGGCATCAATAGCAGTATGAAGAACGCAAATATCCGTCAAAAACACCAGTTAAGATGACGGTATCGACCCGACGTTCTCGCAAGCGAATATCGAGGTCCGTTCCTGAAAAATGCTGAATAGTGACGCTTGTCCATCCAAAAAGACGCGACTATCGTCCTTATTTTCCGCATAGAAATCAGCTAGGGGGCCATAGAGGTTACGGCCACTAGTCCCAATGATGTTGTGCGGTGGAAAGAGTTTACTCTCAGGATGAAAAATCATCCCTTTCTCATGAGCATCAATGGTGAAGAAAACATAGTCTCCACGATCAAAAGCCAGTCTGGTCACCTGATTGATTGCCTCTGATATTGCTTGAGCAGGTGCTCCAGCAGTTAGCTTTCCGTTGTCTGCTACGAAATCCTCTGTATAGTCAATCGAGATTAAAGCCTTTGCCATTAGTAGTCCCTCTTTTTCACTTCCTCAAAAATATCACCAATGAGAACTTTGAGATAAGTCCCCTTCATTCCGAGCGAGCGACTCTCAATAATTCCTGCCGACTCTAGCTTACGGAGAGCATTGACGATTACTGAGCGCGTGATTCCGATACGGTCAGCAATGACAGATGCAGTCAATTGTCCTTCATTCCCATCCAACTCAGCTAAAATAGCTGATACGGCACGAAGTTCTGAGTAGGAGAGAGTATTGACCGCCATGGTAACAGCCGTACGACGGCGAATATTTTTTTCATCTTCTTCACGTTGGAAGTTCAAGAGTTGAATCCCTACCACCGTGCTCGCAATCTCAACGAGAATCAAATCCTCATCTTCAAATTTCTTATCATTACGCCAAATAATCAAGGAACCTAGGCGAATCCCTGATACATGAATGGGAGCAATGGTTGTCAAACCATCTGGAAAGTCCGCACGGCTCTCAACAGGGAAAATGGTCAAATCATGTTCAACAGGAAGATTGGCTTCCGTGTCGTAGATCATGTTTGCCCCTTGTACATAGTCATCTGGAAACGTCTTGGTTTGGAAAAACTGCTCTACGCGATCGGTATTGGTTTTATAGCGCATAAAATAGCCCAAAAGTCGTCCCTTGCTATTGACAATACAGGCATTGCAATCAATAATGTCTGCTAGTTGACGTGTAATGGCATTGTATGGAAGTTCATCCTGCATTTTGCTCTTCAGAGCGTTTTAAAATTGATGTAATTTTTTTCTTGTCTTTTCTAATAAATGTGCCATTTTTCACCTCGCATTTAATCGCTACCATTATAACATAAAGAACCTAAAAATTTCAATAATTATCTGAAAATTGCTTATTGAATTGCAATTTTTAAAAGCAAAAATATTTTAGAAAAAACATTATTTTTTTCATTGACAAGACTTTATTTTTTGATATTATAACATTATAAGAAGATGAATTAAGGATCCCTTCCCATCTCACCTTTCCTTTACTATTATCCATCTTCTTTTCCCTTGGTCTCCTTATATATAAAAGCGATTCACAATGTGAATCGCTTTTTCCTATTTATCTCCCTTGTTACGAATAACAAAGCCTGTTTTCTTTTCGCTTGAAGTGTTGCGAGGTTTTTTATTGTCTTTATTTCGGTAACGTCTGTCTTTATCAAAACGATCGTTCCCACGACTACCTTTCTTGAACTCATCACGACGACCATTGCCACGGCGATCACGGTCTCGACGGTCGTCTCCACGACGGCCACCTCGACCTCCCTTGCCTTTGCCACCAAAGCCATTACCTGATGGTTTAAATGGCAGTGGTTTTTCACGTGCAATCTCAACTTCTGGAAGGCTGTCAGGATCTTGGACAGTCAGACTCAAGATATACATAGCCAACTCTTCTGGACTAAATTCTGCAGCTAACTTACGAGCATCTTTAGCAAATTTCTCAAAGTTCCCACGAATGGCTTCGTCCGCGAAGTCTCGTTCGATTTTCTTGAGCGCTACTTGCTTTTTAGCTTGGAAGGCTTCTTCTACTGTCGCTGGTTTCAAGCCTTTCATGCGCTTCTTGGTCAAGTTTTCGATGATTTGGAGATAGCCCATTTCGTTTGGTGATACAAAAGTAATAGACTGACCTGACTTACCAGCACGCCCTGTACGACCTATACGGTGAACATAGCTTTCAGGATCTTGTGGAATATCGTAGTTGTAGACATGGGTCACACCTGAGATATCCAAACCACGCGCCGCTACGTCTGTCGCAACTAGAACATCAAGATTTCCATTTTTAAAATCACGTAGGACACGAAGACGTTTGTTTTGGTCCAAATCACCATGAATCCCTTCTGCACGGAAGCCACGGATTTTAAGTCCACGAGTCAATTCATCCACACGGCGTTTGGTACGACCAAACACGATAGCAAGTTCTGGTTGTTCCACATCCATGAGACGTGTCATGGTATCAAATTTCTCTTGTTCTTTGACACGGATATAGTACTGATCCACCAGCTCTGTTGTCAATTCCTTGGCAGCAATCTTGACATGCTCAGGATCCTTCATAAACTGAACACCAATACGCTTGATAGCATCTGGCATGGTTGCTGAGAAGAGCAAGGTTTGACGATTTGCAGGAACACGAGAGATAATGGCTTCGATGTCTTCAAGGAAGCCCATGTTGAGCATTTCATCCGCTTCGTCAAGGATAAGAGTTTCAATATCTTGTAATTTCAAAGCCTTGCGTTTAATCAAGTCCAAAAGACGGCCTGGTGTTCCTACCACGATGTGAGCACCAGATTTAAGAGCTTTGATTTGTTTTTCAATGCTGGAACCACCGTAAACTGAGCGAACTTTCACTCCTTTGCTACGGCCAAAGCGGAAGAGTTCTTCTTGGCTTTGAACAGCGAGTTCACGAGTTGGAGCGATGACCAAGGCTTGGATGGTCGCTTCTTCTGTACGGATTTTTTCAAGGGTTGGCAAGCCAAAGGCTGCAGTTTTTCCTGTACCAGTCTGAGCTTGACCGATAACGTCTTTTCCCTCAAGAGCCAAGGGAATGGTCTGTTCTTGGATGGGACTTGCTTCTACAAATCCAGCTTTTTCAATCTCTGCTAGCAAATCAGCAGACAAGTTAAATTCATTAAATTTCACGTTTTTCTTCTTTCTAAAGGTGGTACGAAGCCACCCTATAGGGCTTTAGTTTATACTTTTCTTTTTCATGACGTATCTTCAAAAAAATGAGATACCGTGTTGCTTCTTTTCCACAAAAGAAAAGTACTGTTTTCTTTGCAACCTATCTAGTATAACACAAGAGCGGGGCAAAAAGATAGTAGAATCTTTAAGGAAAATCATGTAAACGATTTTTCTAGCAGTAAAGTGGCATGAAAGTTGTTTATCAAAGAATTTGAAGGGAGCATTTCAAGCTCACTTCATTTCCCGTAGCAGAATTGTGAAAAAATTTTTTTCTTGTGCTAGAATGAAAATCGAATAGGAGGACTATAAATGTTAACTTATGATTTAATCGTTATTGGATTTGGTAAAGCTGGGAAAACACTAGCTGGTAAATTAGCTTCTGCTGGCAAAAAAGTTGCCCTCGTTGAACGTAGCAAAGCTATGTACGGTGGAACTTGTATCAACATCGGATGTATCCCAACTAAAACCTTGCTAGTCGCTGCTGAGAAAGACTTGTCTTTTGAAGAAGTCATTGCTACCAAAAATACTATCACTAGTCGCCTCAACGGTAAAAACTATGCTACTGTTGCTGGTACAGGTGTGGATATCTTTGATGCGGAAGCTCACTTCCTTTCAAACAAGGTCATCGAAATCCAAGCTGGTGATGAAAAACAAGAACTGACTGCTGAAACTATCGTTATCAATACTGGTGCTGTTTCAAACGTCTTGCCAATCCCTGGACTTGCTACAAGCAAAAACGTCTTTGACTCAACAGGTATCCAAAATTTGGATAAATTGCCTGAAAAACTTGGAGTACTTGGTGGTGGAAATATCGGTCTTGAATTTGCAGGACTCTACAATAAACTTGGTAGCAAGGTTACCGTTCTAGATGCCTTGGATACTTTCCTTCCTCGTGCAGAACCATCCATCGCAGCTCTTGCTAAACAGTACATGGAAGAAGACGGTATTGAATTGCTTCAAAACATCCGTACTACTGAAATCAAAAACGACGGTGACCAAGTTCTCGTCGTAACTGAAAATGAAACCTACCGTTTTGATGCTCTTCTCTACGCAACTGGACGTAAGCCAAACGTAGAACCACTTCAACTTGAGAATACCGATATTGAACTAACAGAGCGTGGTGCTATCAAGGTCGACAAACATTGTCAAACAAACGTTCCTAGTGTCTTTGCAGTTGGAGACGTCAATGGTGGACCTCAATTTACCTACATTTCACTTGATGACTTCCGTGTTGTCTACAGCTATCTTGCTGGTGATGGCAGCTACACACTTGAAGACCGTCTCAATGTTCCAAACACTATGTTTATCACACCTGCCCTTTCACAAATTGGTTTGACTGAAAGCCAAGCAGCTGATTTGAAACTTCCATATGCTGTTAAGGAAATCCCTGTTGCTGCTATGCCTCGTGGTCATGTAAATGGCGACCTTCGCGGAGCTTTCAAAGCTGTTGTCAATACTGAAACAAAAGAAATTCTCGGTGCAAGCATCTTCTCAGAAGGTTCACAAGAAATCATCAACATCATCACTGTTGCTATGGACAACAAGATTCCTTACACTTACTTCACAAAACAAATCTTCACTCACCCAACCTTGGCTGAGAACTTGAATGACTTGTTTGCGATTTAAGATTTCAGATATTCTCCACAAGACAAGTATCCATTTTGGTGCTTGTCTTTTTCTATCCAGTCCATAGTTTCCTTACAAGATTATTTGTGCTTTTAGCTGTAAAAAGCTTATAATATAGGTGTAGGATGTTGTCTTCATTTTCTGTTCAAAGAGGAGGCTAATCAAATGGGAAAGCAAGTTAAATCACAAAAACACACTCCTTTTTCCTTCCTATCCAAAGAAAAAAGTACGGCTGTGAAAACACTGGTTTTCTGTGTTAGTACAGTCTTCATTTTTCTCCTACTTTGTTGGATGCTTTTTCGCTTGATTTCACCTCAAAAACAGCAATTCACAGTCAATCAAGCTGCTGATTTTTACCTTGTCAATTCGAAATCCATTCAAAGTTATCAGTTGCAAAACGATCAGTTTCAGCTCACGAAGACTGAGGACGTCTCCATTGCAGAAGATGTCAATTTCTGGTTTCCTCAGGGACGGTTTGACAATCGCTATCTCGTCTTCTCATCTGGAAATACTAGAGGGAAAGCATCCACTCAGAACATCGTATCTCTTGACTTTCAGACAGGGGACATCCGAAAAACTTCAACTCCCTTCTATGCTTATTCGGGAGCTGGAGCATCAGACAAGTTCTTCTACACAGGCCAAACTACAACTGAGGATGGAGTGCTCAGTATGTTTGACATCTCAGGAAAGCTGATTACTCAGAAAACATTTTCCGAATCCACTTCCTTTTCCGATCCAGTTTCATGGTAGAGCCAATCGCCTCTACCTCGGTCTGGGGTTTCATGATGAGTCCCGTCAACGACCCCCTTTAGTGTTCGATAGTTATTTAGTTGAATTGGGCGAAAATGACCAACTAAAAGAATTGTCTCGCACACCTCTGACAAGCGAAGGCAAAATCGTTGAAATGCTGACTTCTTCTGAATTAATCGGTGACAATTATTACAATAGCGTTGCCTATACTCGAAATACAGAAACTTTCTCCAAGGATCCAGACAATCGCATACTTGTCATGAACTTGTCTAGTAAGGAAAAGCACTTCATCACGCTACCAGAGGACAATCCCAATCTTCTCTATAAAACTCCAAAAGAGGATCAATTGATTGTAAAACACGAGGCGGATGGAAATGATCGCTGTGCCTTATCTATTGTCAATCTCTCTGATGAATCTAGCTATCTAATCAATGTCAGAAAAGATTTACCTGACTCTACAGAAGAGATAATACATATCGATACAAGTTTGACAAACAAGGTATTGGTCGTAACCAATCAACATTTGTTATTGTATTCTCTAGAAAATGGCCAACTTCTAACTAAAAACAAAACTGGAACTGAAACAAAACGACTTTCCAATAGCAACTTGGTTTCAGAACTAATCACTAACAGCCCTCTTTGGGCTGTTTTTGTTTCTATGAAATCTCAAATCTGTCTTTTTCCCTCTTTTATGATATAATAGAAACATGAAATTAAAAACTACTTTGGGCCTCCTAGCTGGGCGTTCATCTCACTTCATCTTGAGCCGTCTTGGTCGTGGAAGTACGCTCCCTGGAAAACTTGCCCTTCAATTTGATAAAGATATATTACAAAATCTAGCTAAGAACTACGAGATTGTCGTGGTGACTGGAACCAATGGAAAAACCCTGACAACTGCCCTCACTGTCGGCATTTTAAAAGAGGTCTATGGTCAAGTTCTGACCAATCCTAGTGGCGCCAACATGATCACAGGGATTACGACAACCTTCTTGACGGCCAAATCCTCTAAAACTGGGAAAAACATTGCCGTTCTAGAAATTGACGAAGCCAGTCTATCTCGTATCTGTGACTACATCCATCCTAGCCTTTTTGTCATCACTAATATTTTCCGTGACCAGATGGACCGCTATGGTGAGATTTATACAACTTATAACATGATTTTGGATGCTATTCGTAAGGTGCCTACGGCTACTGTCCTTCTTAATGGGGACAGTCCGCTTTTCTACAAGCCAGCTATTCCAAACCCTGTCCAGTATTTCGGTTTTGACTTGGAAAAAGGTCCAGCTCAACTAGCTCACTACAATACCGAAGGAATCCTCTGTCCTGACTGCCAAGGCATCCTCAAGTACGAGCACAATACCTATGCAAACTTGGGTGCCTATATCTGTGAAAATTGTGGCTGCAAACGTCCTGAATTGGACTACCGTCTGACAGAACTGGTTGAGTTGACCAACAATCGCTCACGTTTTGTCATTGACGGACAAGAATACGGCATCCAAATCGGTGGACTTTACAACATCTACAATGCCCTTGCTGCGGTTGCCATTGCCCGTTTCCTCGGTGCAGATTCGCAACGAATCAAGCAGGGATTTGATAAGAGCCGTGCTGTCTTTGGACGCCAGGAAACCTTCCATATCGGTGATAAGGAATGTACCCTTGTCTTGATTAAAAATCCAGTCGGTGCGACCCAAGCTATCGAAATGATCAAACTGGCACCTTACCCATTTAGCCTATCTGTCCTTCTCAATGCTAACTATGCAGACGGAATTGACACCAGCTGGATCTGGGATGCTGACTTTGAACAAATCACTGACATGGACATTCCTGAAATCAACGCTGGTGGTGTTCGTCATTCTGAAATCGCACGTCGTCTTCGGGTGACCGGCTACCCAGCTGATAAAAATCACTGAGACAAGCAATCTGGAGCAAGTTCTCAAAACCATTGAGAACCAAGACTGCAAGCATGCCTATATCCTAGCTACCTATACGGCTATGCTTGAATTTCGCGAACTGCTGGCTAGTCGTCAGATTGTTAGAAAGGAGATGAACTAATGGTTTATACTTCACTTTCCTCAAAAGCTGGCAACTACCCCTTATCAGCTTAACATCGCCCACCTCATGGAAACCTCATGAATACTTACGGGGACAATGGAAACATCCTCATGCTCAAGTATGTGGCTGAAAAACTGGGAGCTCATGTGACGGTTGACATCGTTTCTCTCCATGATGACTTTGACGAAAATCACTACGATATCGCGTTTTTCGGTGGCGGTCAAGACTTTGAACAGAGCATTATCGCTGGCGACCTACCTGCAAAAAAAGAGAGCATTGACAACTACATCCAAAATGACGGTGTCGTTCTAGCTATCTGCGGTGGTTTCCAATTGTTGGGGCAATATTATGTTGAAGCTTCAGGCAAACGCATCGAAGGTCTAGGGGTCATGGGCCACTACACCCTCAACCAGACCAATAACCGCTTTATCGGTGATATCAAGATTCACAATGAAGAATTCGATGAAACCTACTATGGATTTGAGAATCACCAAGGCCGTACCTTCCTTTCAGATGACCAAAAACCGCTGGGACAGGTGGTCTATGGAAATGGGAACAACGAGGAAAAAGGTCGATGAAGGGTTCATTATAAGAATGTCTTTGGTTCCTACTTCCACGGACCTATCCTCTCTCGTAATGCCAATCTAGCTTATCGCCTGGTCACTACTGCCCTTAAAAAGAAATACGGTCAGGATATCCAACTCCCTGCCTATGAAGACATTCTCAGTCAAGAAATCGCTGAAGAATACAGCGACGTCAAAAGCAAAGCTGACTTTTCATAAATTAATACTCAATGAAAATCAAAGAGCAAACTAGGAAGCTAGCCGCAGGTTGCTCAAAGCAACGCTTTGAGGTTGTAGATAAGACTGACGAAGTCAGTTACATATATCTACGGTAAGGCGACGCTGACGTGGTTTGAAGAGATTTTCGAAGAGTATAAGAAAAACTATATCAAAGAACTCCCCTATCTTGTCGGAGTTCTTTTTGCCTGTTCTTTTACCCTTCTCCCTTGCATTTTCTCTCATTTTTTGCCAAAATAGAGAGGTAGAAAGAAGGTAGCATATGTCTAAATTACAACAAATCCTAACATATCTTGAATCAGAAAAACTAGACGTCGCTGTCGTATCTGACCCCGTCACAATCAATTACCTCACTGGCTTTTACAGTGACCCCCATGAACGCCAAATGTTCCTTTTTGTCCTAGGAGATCAGGAACCGCTTCTCTTTGTCCCAGCCCTTGAAGTAGAGCGTGCAAGCAGCACTGTCTCTTTCCCAGTTGTGGGCTATGTAGATTCTGAAAATCCTTGGAAGAAAATCCAGAATGCTCTTCCACAGCTTGATTTCAAACGTGTAGCAGTTGAGTTTGACAATCTCATCTTGACTAAATACCATGGTTTGAAAACGGTCTTTGAAACCGCTGAGTTTGAAAACCTCACCCCTCGCATCCAACGCATGCGCCTCATCAAATCAGCTGATGAAGTGAAAAAAATGATGGTTGCAGGCCTCTATGCAGACAAGGCTGTTAAAGTTGGTTTTGACAATATTTCTCTTGATAAGACTGAGACAGATATCATCGCACAAATCGACTTTGCCATGAAGCGTGAAGGCTATGAAATGAGCTTTGATACCATGGTCTTGACTGGTGATAACGCTGCAAATCCACACGGTATCCCTGGAGCAAACAAGGTCGAAAAGGATGCCCTTCTCCTCTTTGACCTCGGTGTTATGGTTAATGGCTACGCCTCAGATATGACTCGTACAGTTGCTGTCGGTAAACCAGACCAATTCAAAAAAGATATCTACAACTTGACTCTTGAAGCCCAACAAGCGGCTCTTGACTTTATCAAACCAGGTGTGACTGCTCATGAAGTGGACCGTGCAGCTCGTGAAGTCATCGAGAAAGCCGGTTATGGAGAGTACTTCAACCACCGTCTTGGTCACGGTATCGGTATGGATGTCCACGAGTTCCCTTCTATCATGGAAGGAAATGACATGACCATCGAAGAAGGCATGTGCTTCTCTGTTGAACCAGGTATCTATATCCCTGGAAAAGTCGGTGTCCGTATCGAAGACTGCGGTGTCGTCACTAAGGATGGCTTTGACCTCTTCACCAGCACCAGCAAAGACTTGCTTTTATTTTGATTAATGGTATTATTTTATGTTAAATGATTTCTTTAAATTAGTTGACAACGTTACTAACGAAACTTCTAAGGTTGTAAATGGTATCGTTAATGAATCCTCGAAGGTTGTAAATGGTATCGTTAATGAATCCTCGAAGGTTGTTAATGATATTGCTAATGAGACTTCAAAAAGCCGTAAAAAAATAGTTGTCGATGAAACTTCAAAAATAACTGGCAATACTGTAGATGGAGCTGTGAATATAGTCAATAATACTATGACAGGAATTTCTAATGTTATAAGTATTCCAGGTAAAGTTGTAAATATTATTCTTGAAGTACACTCATGGAATAGTCAAGAGCGTCTTGAAAAAGAAACAAGATGAGGAGCTTAGACAATCTTTATCCATTCAATTTCCAGAATTCTTAAATCAAGAAGAGTTCAATAGAATAATTCACGAAGAAAACCGATAAAAATTATTCGAATAAAAAGTAGAAATTAGCCAAGCTTTTAATTAATTTGGAGGTATATTCAAATAGTCGAATTTCAACTTGGTGTTTTACTTTAGATTATAATGATTATGGAATTTTAACAGGAAAAGTTAGAATCTCAAGTGAAAACACTGACTCAAGTATGCCTAAAAATGTTAGTTTACGAATTTCGGAGCGGCTTAATGATATTTTTAAAGAATCAGTATATTCTTCCACCTGATGATTATGAGATTTTACTTGCAAAAAGAACCTTTCGAAGTAAAAGAGCTTTTTGAGAATATTGGATTTCATAATGTAACATTACTTGAAGAAAAATATGAAAAAAATTACCTCATTTTATTAAGAATTACAAAAATACATAGTATTACAATAGAAAATTGCAAATATTTTGATAAAGATTCCTATTTTGATAGTAATTCTTCTGTTGTAATTTCCTATTATCTACAGGAAGACTGAGAGTCAAAATAATAAAACGCATAGTATCAAGTTTATTCAACAGCTGATACTATGCGTTTTTTGATTTTAAAGACTTTTGACTCAACCTCTCTACTTAATCTTCTTAACACTCTGAAAGACTACAAACCCCACAACCATTCCCAAGGTATTTTGCAGGAAGTTTGGAAGGATTTCTGGCAAGGCTGCTGACCAGCCATTCATTAGGGTAGAACCTAGGGCATAGCCACTTACCATGACGACAGTAGCCAAGACAAGGCCTAGCCATTGCCATTTCCCTTTAAAACCTGCAAAAATCCTTGCAAAGCCATGGTTTACCAAGCTAAAGAACATCCACTGTGGATAGCCTGACAAAAGGTCAATCAGAAAACCTGCTAGTCCACCAACGATGGCTCCTTCTTTACTACCAAAGTAAAAGGCAGTAAAGAAAATACCTGCATCCAAGAGAGTCAATATTCCTGTTGGCGTTCCAATTTTCAAGTAATAACCTAGAACCACAGAAAGGGCGGTTAGAAGGGATACAAGGGCGATTTTAGTTGTTTTTGTTTGCTTCATATTGTCTTACTCCATATTGATCTGCTTGTGCAATGGCACGGTAAACGAAAGCTTTAGAGCTCTCCACTGCTGTTAAAAGTTCATCACCTTTAACCAAGTGACTGGCAATGCTTGAGGCAAAGGTACAACCTGCACCAGCATTTTGCTCCTGGACAACGGAATTTTCTAGGATCGTAAAATTTTGTCCATCATAAAAGACATCTACTGCCTTATCCTGACTGAGACGATTGCCTCCCTTGATAATGACTGCTGGCGCTCCCAAGTCATGCAATTTCTGCGCTGCTGTCTTCATATCTTCCAAGGTTTTAATCTCTTGATCTGCTAACAATTCTGCTTCTGGAAGATTTGGTGTAATCACACTCACATAAGGGAAAAAACGAATCAACTCTTGACAGAGTTGGCTGACCGCTACATCATGGGTTTCCTTACAGACCAAGACGGGGTCCAATACCACAGGCACTCCCGTTCGTCGCTTGATAAAGTCCAGTGCCTTCTCCGCAACGCTAACAGTTGGCAAAAGACCAATCTTAATCCCTGCAAACTCCACATCACGCAAACTATCCAACTCATGTTGGAAAATAGTATCATCCGTAGGAAAGACTTCAAACCCCTTTTCTGTCAAGGCTGTCAAACAAGTCACTGCTACGAAACCATGCAAACCATTCAAGGTATAGGTCGCCAAATCAGCTGACAAACCACCACCACTAAAAAAATATCATTTTCCAGAAAAGTGCTAAAATACGATTATTCTTCATAACGAATCTCCTTTAAATACAAGCCATTTGGTGCTGCAGTGGGACCAGCAAGTTGCCTGTCTTTTTCTCAAGATGAGGTCAATCTGCTCTACTGGCATACAGTTGTTTCCAATTTTGAGCAGCGTCCCCACCATATTGCGAATCTGTTTGTAAAGAAAACCATTTCCAGAAAAGGTAAAGGTCAAAAACTGGCCTGTATCATCCACCCTAAGACTCGCTTCTGTGATGGTGCGAACCTTATCCTCCACACTAGTCCCAGAGGCTGTAAAACCAGTGAAATCATGGGTTCCTTCTAGCCTTTTGATTGCCGTCTGCATCCGTTCCACATCGAGCGGATAAGGAAAGTGAGTGGCATAGTGACGGCGCATAGGATTTTTGGGACGTCCTCTATCCACGATAAACTCATAGGTCTTGCTATGCTTGGCGTAACGACAGTGAAAATCATCCGCCACAAGCTCCATCGAGATTACGTCGATATCTTCCGGAGATTGGGTATCCAGAGCAAAACGGAGTTTTTCCTCATCCATCTGATAGGGCAGGTCAAAATGAATGACCTGTCCCAGAGCATGAACCCCACTATCTGTCCTACCCGCACCGTGAACAGTGATTGCCTGTCCTTTATTGAGTCTCGTTAAGGTTTTTTCGATTTCTTCCTGAACACTACGCGCATGAGGCTGGCGCTGAAAACCAGCAAAGGCACTAACCATCATAGGAAATGATTGCTTTATATCTTGTCATAGCTTCTATTTTATCAAGAAAGTAGTCTGTAAACAAGGTCCCTAAAAACAAGTATTGTCTGGGTACAATCCCTAAAAAGAAAAAAACTTAGGAAACCATCCTAAGCTCTCTTTTTGAAGTGCATACATAACAAAAATGGAAGTGACAATTAACCAACATCCTAGAATGGTGAAGACCAACATACCGTCTTGAGTGACCAAACCAATCGCTCCAAGAATGAAAGGTGTGGTAAAGGCCCCAAAGCTACATCCTAGCACCGCAAAAGACGTTGCCTGATTAAGGAGTTTGGCTGGGATTCTTTCAGAAAGAAGCTGAAAGACAGTAGTCAAGGCCACACTGTAAGAAAAGCCTGCCACAATACTTCCAACAATCATCACACCTAATGACGGAGACAAGGCAATTACAATCTGCCCCAATCCAAAGGCAATACCTGACCACAGGAGCAACCTTTCTTTAAAAAGAGAGATAAAGAAAGAAAAACTCACGCCAGCCAAGATACCAATCAACTGCATGATACTTAAAACCAAACTCGATAACTGGGCATCCCCTAACCCTCTTTCCACCATCAAGCTTGGAATACGAATGGTGATAGCTGTATTAGTGCAGACAACAACAGCTGCTTCGACAGCCAATAGAAAAATTAAGCCTTTCATCTGTCCTGTCAAACGAGTCATTTCGGCCTCTTTTTTCTTTGTTTCTTTTTTTTCTTTCCCATAAGGGACAAAGAGCAAATAAAGGATCAAAACTAAAAATCCAGCGCTATAAGCCAAGAAAGTCACTGTCCATCCCAAGGATAAGAGTTGACCAACCACTAGAGTCAAAATCGATGCCCCGACAACTTCTGCTGATCCGCGGAGACCCAGCATCTGAATCCGTGTCTTTCCATGATAGCGTTCACTGATGATGGAAATGGCCTTGGCATTGATCGTTCCAACGCCCAAAGCCAAATAAAAATTCGCATCGCAAAGACAAAGTTGTAATCCTGATACCAGAAGGGAGCTGTTCCACCGATAGAGAGGATGAGAAGCCCTAGACTAATCTGAAGGCGCTCAGAAACAAACGCTCCAAAACACCATTTAAGACCAGCATGATCATAATTCCAAAAGAAGGAAGGCTAACGAGAAGCTCAATTTGTTCTTTTGGATAGCCTTGATAATAGTCAAACATGGCTGGCAGAGCACTTGAGATGGAAAAGGAGGTAATCAAAACGAGGGAGAGGGCCAAGATACTAGCCCGTTCTAAATATTGTTTCATGAATTTTCTTTCATATATTTCTCACTGTTGACCTTTTTAAAAGGAAGATGGCAAGAAAAGAAGGAGCCTGTTTGAACTAGAGACTCCGTTCTAACTTTCCTAATAGGAAGACTATTTTCGCTTGATTTGCTTGATCAGGTAGAAGATAAATCCTGCAACCATATAGGCCACAAAGATAATTAAACACCATTTAATAACCACGTCCCAACCTTTTGCCACATCTAAAAAGAAATAAGGGAAAGGACTAACCTTGGAATTTGGTACCGGTAGTTTCAATACTAAGCCATTAAAAAGGGCAAAAATCATATAAACCAAGGGCAAGATGGTCCACAAGACTGGATCCCAGATCTTGTATCGACCCTGTTTATCAAAGAAGAGGGTGTCGACTAAAAACCAGAGTGGAACGATATAGTGGCAAAGGAAATTTTCCACTCTGTAAAAGTCTGTCGCAATCGGAGCAAGCATAAAATGGTAAATCACACAGGTAATCATGATACTCATGGTAACACCACCCTTGAGACGAAGCAAGGTCGGACTTTGCCAATTTTCACCTGAACGGCTCATCACACGGAGCAGATAACCCGTGAAAATCGTTACCAAAAGATTGGACAACACTGTGTAGTAAAGGAGCATACCAAAGCCACCGTGCTTGGTAATCTCTAAATAAACTCCTGTAAATGCCGCTAAGAACAAGAGCACACGACTATAAAAGATAAATTTGTAATTCAGTTTCATGGCTAGATTTTCTTAACAAACTCTGACTTGAGTTTCATAGCTCCAAAACCATCAATCTTACAGTCGATGTTGTGGTCACCTTCTACGATACGGATATTTTTAACACGAGTTCCTTGTTTCAAATCCTTTGGCGCACCTTTTACTTTCAAGTCCTTGATGAGGGTTACAGTATCACCATCAGCCAATTTATTTCCATTGGCATCGATAGCGATAACACCTTCTTCTACTTCTGCGACTTCAGCAGGGTTCCACTCATAGGCACACTCTGGGCAGACCAAGAGACTTCCGTCTTCATAGACATATTCTGAATTACATTTTGAGCAATTTGGTAAGTTGTTCATAAGTCCTCCTTAAACTATCAATTATTCTTTGAAATTCATATATTATTGAACAGCAACTATTATACCGTAAAATCCTACTTTTGACAATGTGTCCAGTCCAGCAGACAAAAAAAGTCATGCACCTTTTTACAGTTACATGACTTTTAAAAGATGATTTGTCATGGGCACTTATCAAGCACCTCATGATAAAAGGGGTAGCAACTATATCTTACAAACCAGGAGCTTGTCCAAGTTCTGCTGAAAGCATCCAGACTGTTTTCTCAAGTTCAGCCTTAGCCTCAACAAAGATATCGTTTGTAACATCATCGCCTTCTTCGTCAGTTACATCCAAAGCTTTTTGGAAAAGAGTAATGAGGTAGTGATAAATAGCTAGAACACGTTCCAAGCTTTCTTCGACGTTACGGAATTCTCCTTCTTCTTCTTCGATTTCACTGTGTTGAAGGAATTCTGTCAAAGTTGAGTAAGGTTTGCCACCAAGAGTAATCAAGCGTTCGCTAATTTCGTCAAGATAGCCATCAAGACTGTCCATGTATTCATCCATTTTTGGATGCCAAACGAGGAAGCCACGGCCACGCATATACCAGTGAACTTGGTGAAGGGCGATGTGAGCCACATACAAGTCCGCTACTGCTTGGTTCAATACTTCCTTTGTTTTTGCCAATGCTACTGGCGCTGCTTTAGATAATGTTGTTACGTCTTTTACTGCTTCTTTTTCAATTCAACCATATTTCTTACCTCTTTTCATTTTTATAACCACTTCACAGTAGCTATAATACAAGTATACTACTCCCAGAAAACAATAGCAAGGAAAATGTACTATCTGAGAAAAGTTGAAATAGACTGATAATTTAAGAAAAATCTAGCCTTATTTTATTAGCTGACTTGATCGGATTTACTCGAAAATTGACTTTGATAAAGGTCGTAATAGAAGCCTTTTTCTTGGAGCAAGCTTTCATGATTTCCCTGCTCAATAATCTGTCCATCTTTAAGAACGAGAATCTTATCCGCTTCTTGAATGGTCGAAAGACGGTGGGCGATGACAAAGCTGGTTCTCCCCTTCATCAACCGTTTCATGGCTTTTTGAATCAAGAGTTCCAAACGGGTGTCAACAGAGGAAGTCGCTTCATCCAAAATGAGAATTTTAGGATTGGCTAGGAGAGCACGCGCGATGGTCAAGAGTTGTTTTTGCCCGAGGGAAATATTGCTGGACTCTTGGTTCATCTCCATATTGTAACCACCAGGAAGAGTTCGAATAAAGTGGTCTCACATTTGCTGCTTTGGCAGCTCCTATTATTTCCTCATCACTGGCGTCAAGATTTCCAAAACGTAGGTTTTCTTTGATAGTACCTTCATAAAGCCAAGCATCCTGCAAGACCATCCCAAACTGACGGCGGTAGTCTTGTCGTGACAACTGACGAATATCCTGACCGTCAACCAAGATTGCACCTGCTGTAACATCGTAAAAGCGCATGAGTAGATTGATCAAGGTCGTCTTACCAGCACCAGTTGGACCAACAATCGCTACCATCTCTCCCGGTTGAACTTCTAGATTAAAGTTTCGAATCAATGGCTTGTTTTCGACATACTGAAAATCAACCTGCTTAAAAGTTACCTGACCTGTTAAGGGTTCAAGGATTTCGAGTTCTTCTCCCTCGACTTCCTCTGTCTCATCCAAGATATCGAAGATACGATCGAGCGAAGACTTGGCACTTTGCATTTGACCCGCAAGTTGAGTGATGTTTTGGATAGGCTGGCTGACCTGCCAAACATACTGAACAAAGGCCTGCATATTCCCCACTGTCAAACGGCCTGCAATCACCTGCAAACCACCAAGAACTGCAACGATCAGATAGGTCAAGTCTGATACGGCATGAAGGGCTGGCATCATGAGTCCCGAGATAAAGCTGGCTTTAAAGCCAACACGTTGGAGGTCGTCCGTAATCTCAGAAAATTCTTTATGAGAAGTTTCCTCACGACCATAGAGTTTCAAGACATTAAAACCTGTGAGATTTTCCTGCACGTAGCCATTCATCCGTCCTAAAATAGCCGCCTGCTCTTTAAAATAAGGCTGAGAACGTTTCAGGATACTTCTTGCACCAAAATAGGTCACTGGAATGGATAGAATCACCACTATAGCCAGCTGAAAGTTTAAGTATAATACCATTCCCATGACGAGGACAATCGTCAAAAGGGCATTTACAATTTGAAGAAAAGACTGCTGAAGGGCATTGGAAACTGTCTCAACATCACTGGTAAAGCGTCCCAATAAATCACCAAACTGGTGTTTGTCAAAGAAAGACACAGGGATACGATTGATCTTTTCAGTCATTTCATTTCGCAGATCTTGGGTCATGGACTGGACCGCATTGGTCATGAAATGGTTGGAATAATAAGACCCAAGTTCATACAAGAGACCTCTAAAGAGGTAAATGATTAAAACTGTTCCGATGTAGCCAGTATTGATACCAGCACCTGAAAGGCCCTTAGCCATATCTAAGATGTTTTTTGTCAACTCCGTAATGGCCAGCCCCAAGACAAAAGGCTCCAAGACACTCATGACCACACTTAAAACTTTTAGAAAGACTGCAAAAAAGACAGAAAAACGGTAGGCTTTTAAATAGCTCCACAAACGAGCCAAACTAGATTGTGTTTTCATGTTTCCTCCTATTCTTCTGTTAGAGATGCATTTTTCAACTGCGACTCAGCAATTTCACGATAGATGTCATTTGTCTTCATCAATTCCTCATGTCGACCGCGACCTACGATTTCTCCCTTATCAAGAACGATAATCTGGTCCGCATCCATAATGGTCCCAACACGTTGGGCAACGATTAAGACTGTAGCATTTTGAGTGACTTCCTTGAGACGACGGCGTAGAATGGCATCTGTGCGATAATCCAAGGCTGAGAAGGAATCGTCAAAAATATAGATATCAGGATTCTTTATAACCGCTCTGGCAATTGAAAGGCGCTGTTTCTGTCCCCCAGAAAGGTTGCTTCCGCCTTCAGCTAGATGAGTCGCAAATCCTTCTTCTCGACTTTCAATAAAATCTTTAGCTTGCGCCACATCTGCCGCCTGATGTAGGTCTTTGTGACTGGCATCTTCCTTCCCATAGCGAATATTCTCAGCGATGGTTCCTGTAAAGAGTAAGGCCTTCTGTGGAATAAAACCAATCTTTTGACGAAGAGACTTAAGTCGATAATCCCTCACATCGACACCATCAACTTTGATTTTCCCAAGGGTAACATCGTAAAAACGGGGAATCAATTGCACAAGAGAGGACTTACCAGATCCGGTCGAACCGATAAAGGCAATGGTTTCACCCGGTTTGGCACAGAACGAAATATTGTGCAAAAACAGGATTTTCCGTCTCCCTGGATAAGCAAAGGTGACATTTTCAAATTCCAAATAGCCGTGAGTTTCAGTTTCTCTGATACCTCCTTCATTTGGAACAATAGAAATCGGCATCTCCATGACTTCTTTCAAGCGCTCACTCGAAACCGCTGTACGAGGGTACATGGTAAAGAGGCTAGATAAAAAAAGGAAGGACAAGAGGGCGTGGAAACTATATTCGATAAAGGCTACAAGGTCCCCAGTTTGAAGAGAACCTTGTTTGATAGGATACAGAGCAAACCAGACAATAGCCACAATCATGGCAATAATAATCTGAACAAACAAGGGTTCTGTCAAGCCAGTTAGTTTAAACAGACGATTGGAATTAGCTGCATAGACCGCATTTTGTCCTGCAAAGCGTTCCTCTTGAAATTCCTCACGGGCAAAGGCACGAATGACACGGAGTCCCATCAAATTTTCTCTAGCGTATTGATTAATCTTGTCTAAGGTAGCCTGCTGTTTCTCTGACAAAGGGCGAGTCTTGACAGCCACATAAATAACCACCACAGCCAAGAAAGGTACTGCAAAAGCTACTATCCAAGCCAATGACGGGCTGGTCAAAAAGATCATTAAAATACTAGACAACATCATCATGGGGGTGATGACACCCAGTTTTAAGGTCTGTTCTGCAAACTGCATGAGAACAAAGGCATCACTAGTAATGCGAGTAACCAGTGAAGATACTCCTATCTTTTCATATTCATGATGAGAATACTCTTGTAATTTGGCATAGAGATCATCCCTCATATCCTTGACCATATTTGTCGTCAGCTTACTAGCAGCATAAGCTAAGACTATACGCCCTAAGGTTCCACATAGGATAATCACCAGCATAATAGCGGCCCAAACATACAATTGATGTTCATTCCCTTTATTCACACCTTCATCAATCATCCGAGCCAGAACAGTTGGCAGTCCAAGATTGACGATAACAAAGAAAATAGCGCCAAAGAAATCCAAGAATAACCACTTGGGATATTTTTTCAAATAATACCAAATATAGAGCATGACTCCTCCTTTCATAACTTTTTGATACAGAAAAGAGCGCGCATCCGCACGCCTTTCCTTCCCTAAGGAACTTTCCTAGACCAGAAAAATTTCTCTTTCACAAGAATGCTCCAAGTAAAAATAAGACAGGCAGTCAAAGTCACCTAGTCCTTTTAACTGTCTGTCTGGAAAAACCTAGATTATTTTACAAAGTCAAGCAATGCCAAGAAGCTTTCAGCTTCAAGTGACGCACCACCAACAAGGGCACCGTCAACGTCTGGGCAAGCCATGTATGAAGCAACGTTTTCAGGTTTAACTGAACCACCGTATTGAACACGAACTTTGTCTGCAACTTCTTGACCAAAGTCAGCAGCTACAACGTCACGAACAACTTTACACATTTTTTGTGCGTCGTCTTGTGAAGCTGATTTACCAGTACCGATAGCCCAGATTGGCTCATAGCAATAACTGATGCAGCAACTTGCTCAGCAGTCAATCCAGCCAAAGCAGCAGATACTTGAGCACCTACGAATTCAGCTGCTTTACCAGCTTCGTAAGTTTCAAGTGACTCACCACAACAGATGATTGGAAGCATACCGTTCGCAAAGATTGCTTTTGCTTTTTTGTTGATATCTTCATCAGTTTCATGGAAGTAGTCACGGCGTTCTGAGTGACCGATAACAACATAGTCAGTACCGATTTCTTTCAAAACTTGTGGGCTTGTTTCACCAGTGAAAGCACCTGCATTTTCAAAGTAGCAGTTTTGAGCAGCAACTTTAAGGTTTGAACCTTTAGCAGCAGCAAGAACAGTTGTCAAATCAAGAGCTGGAGCTGCGATACCAGCTTCAACAAGATCTGATGAAGGAAGTTTTGAGGCAACGGCTTCAACGAATGCTTTTGCTTCTTCTGGATTTTTGTTCATTTTCCAGTTACCAGCGATAAATGGTTTACGTGACATTTCACATACCTCTTTTTCATTTTATTTTCTATTATTTTATCATATTTATAAGGAGCTTGCAAACCTTACTCTAATTTTCAAGACTTTTCAAGCGACTAATCTTGCCACAAATTCATGGCATCGAGGAAATCAGCCGAAGCTTGAACTTGTTTAGGATTGTTTGCTTCTCTCTCTGCTCGTTTGGCCTCTACCTGGGCAACAGATTGAATGCCTTCATGCCGCCAATTCCGAAGGATGGCTTGAATATATTTCCAGTTTGGCTTGCCATTGAGAACGGCCTCTCGGAGAGCTTCCTTGATTAAATCCGCCTTAACTCCGTCTTCTTTGACAGTCTTAGAAAGATCTTCGATTTCAAATGGTGTTAATAAGCGTCCCAATTCCTGCTGAAAAGTTTCAACCAGATCCTTCAACTGATTTTGCGGGTTTGGGGTAGTTGTAGCTGGAGTTTGGCTGTCCAACAAACTATCCAAGCGTTCAAAAGCTAAACTAGCATCAAAAATAAGCTCAATCTCCCCATTTAGTTCAATCGTTCGATATTGTAGCAAACCATTTTCAGTCAAATTTGAAATGGATTGGTTGACATCTGCAAGTTCTTTTCCAATAATTTCTGCGATTTGACTTGGCGACAGCTCATCCAAAGCAGATGTATTTTGTAGATAGAAAAATTGCCAGACGAGAAAATCATCACTGGAAGGAAAGAGTTCCTTGAAATGCAAGAGAAGGGCACTTGGCAAAACCAAGTTCCCTGATTTAAAAGCGTCAAAATATGTCATAATTCCTCTTATAAATATCCAAATGAGGCCGCATCGTCCTCTACCTTTTTCCAGTCAAAGGGAGTTTCCTGATAAACAGCATAGTTAACCCAGTTACTGAAAAAGAGAGCAGCTGATGAAGACCAACAGAGACACGGCGTCTCATTCACATCATCATTTTTGAAGTAATTTTCCGGAATGTGAGGATTAAGTCCTGCCTCACAATCACGAAAATACTCTTTTGCCAGAGTATCACGGTCATATTCTAAATGACCAAAACTATAAATCTCACGAAGATCCCGACTGGCTAAAATAGATACGCCGACTTGTTCTCCCTCAGAGAGGATTTCCAGATTGGTTTTTCCTAATATCTCTTCCTTATAGATTTCTGTATGACGAGAATGGGGAGCTACATAGCTATCATCAAAACCACGAAAGAGAAGATGGCCCTCTTTCAAGGTGTCCTGCGGGTAAATACCTGACAGTTTCTGGTCCATCTGGTGTTTTTCAACGCCATAGCGAGCATAAAGACCTGCTTGGGCACCCCAACAGATATGCAGGGTGGAAAAAACATGCGTCTTGGACCATTCGATGACCTGTTTAAACTCCTCCCAGTAGTCCACCTCCTCAAAAGGCAAGTGCTCCACTGGTGCTCCTGTGATGATCATTCCATCAAAAAAGTCATCCTTAACCTCTGGAAATGTCTTATAGAAGGTTTCCATATGTTCGGCACGGGTCGTCTTTGAACGATGCGTTTCCATATACAAGAAATCAATATCTAACTGTAAAGGTGTATTAGCCAAATGCCGCAAGAGTTGGGTTTCTGTCACAATCTTTTGAGGCATGAGATTTAAAATCAAAATCTTCAAGGGGCGAATATCCTGATGAGCGGCCCGTTGGTCGTCCATAACAAAGATATTTTCTGTCCTTAAAATCTCCACAGCTGGTAATTTTTTATCAATTCGAATCGGCATAATACCCTCCTAACAGTTCTCTATTTCGGGAATGATGTTGTCTGTTTGAAAGTAAAAACCTCCAAATACTTCTTCCCTTTATTATACTGTATGAAGATATAGTTTTCAATTATAGTTTTTCTCTAACTAGCTATAGTTTGTTTATATAGCAGATGAAGAGAAAACAGCCCCAAGGACTGTTTTTCATTAATAATGCATAAGTACCTTGTAATCGTAATCTCCGATCTTTTCACGGCCTTTAAGCTCATCAAGTTCAATCAAGAAAGCACAACCTGCTACAACTCCACCAAGTCTTTCAATCATCTCAATCGTAGCTTTGACAGTTCCACCTGTTGCCAAAAGATCATCTACGATGAGAACACGTTGACCTGGCTTGATCGCATCAGCATGCATGGTCAAGGTATCAATACCGTACTCTTTTTCATAGTCAGCAGAAATCACTTCACGCGTAATTTCCCTGGTTTACGAACAGGAGCAAATCCAATCCCCAACTCGAAAGCAACTGGGCATCCGACAATAAATCCGCGAGCCTCTGGACCCACGATCATGTCGATTTTCTTATCCGTTGCATACTGAACAATTTCACGAACAGCATAGCTATAGCATTGCCATCTGCCATCAATGGGCTGATATCACGGAAGGTGATGCCTTCCTTGGGATAATTTTCAATCGTTGCGATATAATCTTTTAAATTCATCATTTTCTTTCTTTCAAAGTTTTTTACTCTCTATTATACCATATTTTCTGTGAAAGAAGAAGAGGAAAAAGCACTATTCTCTTGCTCCATCAGGCTATTAATGGAGTTATTTTCCCTGGAGTGAACTTATCATCAAAAAAACGAGCACATTCGTACTCGTTTTTAAAAATCTGTTAATTAAAGTGAGTTTACGTCAACCTTGATACCAACACCTTGAGTAGTTGTGATTGTCAAGTTTGTTACGTAAGTTCCTTTAGCTGTAGCTGGTTTTGCTTTTTGGATTGTTTCGTTGAATGCTTTAAAGTTTTCAACCAATTTTTCAGCTTCAAATGATACTTTACCGATGATTGCTTGAACGTTACCTGCACGGTCAGCACGGTAAGTAATTTTACCACCTTTAGACTCTTCAACTGCTTTAGCAACATCCATTGTTACAGTACCAGTTTTAGGGTTTGGCATCAAGTTACGTGGTCCAAGGACACGTCCAAGACGTCCAACAAGAGCCATCATGTCAGGTGTAGCGATAACTACGTCGAAGTCCAACCAACCGTCGTTGATTTTCGCAACAAGGTCATCTTCACCAACAAAGTCTGCACCAGCAGCTTTTGCTTCTTCAGCTTTTGCACCACGTGCGAAAACAAGAACGCGTGAAGTTTTACCAGTACCGTTTGGCAATACCATTGCTCCACGGATTTGTTGGTCAGCTTTTTTAACGTCGATGTTCAAGTTGTAAGCAACTTCTACAGTTGCGTCAAATTTTGCAAAGTTAGTTTCTTTTGCAAGTGCTACAGCTTCTTCTACACTGTATGCTTTTGTGCTGTCGATTTTCTCAAGAGCAGCACGAAGTTGTTTGCTTTTTTTAGCCATTTTCTATTCTCCTTGTAAGTGGTTCAATCGATTTTCATCTCCCACGTCACTTCTCGAAATGATGAAGTCTTGCGGGTTATCAGTCTATTATTTTTCTTTTCCTACTTCGTTAAGTTCCTTTTGCTGTACCTGGTACAAGCCTCAGTCACTTGCCTAGTATGAAAAGTAACTAATAGACTGCTGTGAGATTTTCTACTGTGTTATTGATTAGTCAACAACAGTGAATCCCATAGAACGAGCAGTACCTTCGATCATACGCATTGCAGACTCAATGTTTGCTGCGTTCAAATCTGGCATCTTAGTTTCTGCAATTTCTTGTACTTGTGCACGAGTAACTGTAGCAACTTTAGTTTTGTTAGGTGTACCTGATCCTTTTTCAACACCTGCAGCTTTTTTCAAAAGAACAGCAGCTGGTGGCGTTTTTGTAACGAAAGTAAATGATTTGTCTTCGTATACTGAGATAACAACTGGAATGATCATACCAGCTTGGTCAGCTGCACGAGTTGAACTCTTTTGTGAATCCCATGATGTTGATACCAGCTTGACCAAGAGCAGGTCCAACTGGTGGAGCTGGTGTAGCTTTACCAGCAGGGATTTGCAATTTTACAAGTTTTTCGACTTTTTTAGCCATTTTTAAATCCTCCTTTGTGGTTTTGGCGGTAATTAGAGATTTTTACCTCCCACAAGTATGCTTTACACATACCTTTCCATTATACACTATTTATCTAAAAATGCAAGAGAAAACTTTCTTTTTTAATCGACGTAATCTCCACCTTCAAAGCCATAGTACTCTTCCAAACTGAGACCACTTGCAGCAATTTCTTTGGCTTCTTTTCCGACATAACGAAGATGCCATTCTTCTGCCATGTAGCCAGTCTCTTTTTCCTTGCCTTTGAGATAGCGAACAACAAAGCCATAGTCAGCTGCATGATCCAAGAGCCACTGAGCCGCCTTCTCCTCTGTCACCAATTCTCCGTTAGTCCCGATCAAATCAAAAGCCAGACCTGTTTGGTGTTCACTGTAACCAGGGCGTGCTGAGTAGCGATCTGCTGCTTCCTTACCATCTTGATTGACATAGTCTTGATAAAGTTTGGTTTGAGTTTCATAACTTCTAAAGCCACTGTAGTGATCGCTAATCGGATAGCCAGCTGCTTGCATTGCTGCAATGAGTTTCAGCAACTCTGCTTTAGCTGTTGGATTTTCTCCTGGATTATAGTCTTTTGACAAAGGATAGTGCTTATTAGCTATGACGATTTCATCGTACTTCCCTTGAATACTATAGTAGTCTCCCTTATTCACAACTTCTGCCTTCTTCTGACTAGAAGCTTGGGATTTGCTCCCCACAGTTCCTTCAGGTTGACTAGTTTGTTCTGTTTTTTGAGTATTTTCTTCATTTTTAGGTTTTTCTTGAGAACAAGCTGCAAGGGTCAATGCTAGTAAACCCGATAAAATGACATATCTTTTTTTCACTTCTTTCTTCCTCTCTTAGACCACGTGCTTCTCTAATTCATCAGATAAGGCTTTAATCATCTCTTCCAGTTCAGGCGATTGTACTTGGCATTCTTCTGCCGCCATTTCTTCCCAGGGTACCCACCAGACTGGACCACGACCATTGAGTCCGTGACCCTTCATATCACCTGACCGTCTTGGAAAGAGGTGCCAGTGAGCGTGGGCATCTCCATTTCCTAGAAGTTCAATGTTCATCTTTTCAGCTTTAAACGTTTTGGCGACAGCTTCTTGGACCAAACTCATTTCCTCTAGAAAACGAAGTTTTACAGAAGTCTCCATATGATGGAGTTCCGTGACATGCTCTTTTGCTAAAAATAAGGTATAGCCCTTAAAGTATTGGTGGTCTCCAATAACCACATAGCCTGTTTCTAGTTCTTTGACAAAGTAGGGATTTTTCCCTGCCTTGATCCATTCAATTCTTTGACAAATCAAGCACATATTAGTCTACCAATGCGCTCTTGAGATAGGCATCAACCATACGCTCAGTCGCTACTACTGAATCGATATGGGTGCGCTCATAAGAATGACTGGACTCGATACCAGCTCCAAGGAGGGCGTGCTTGACCTCTGCACCTGCTGACATGGCTGCTGAAGCATCCGAACCGTAAAATGGATAGATATCCAGCTTAAATGGAATATCTTGCTCTTTTGCCAGGGCTACCAAATGTTGACGGAAGTCATAGTGATAAGGACCGGAAGCATCCTTGACACAGATAGATACTGTGTACTCATCTGTCTGTTGGTCATCACCCATTGCACCCATATCCACAGCCAAATATTCTACTACCTGAGCAGGAATATTGGAGTTAGCACCATGACCCACTTCTTCAAACACTGAAAAAGCAAAATGAGTAGTTACTGGCAATTCAATCCCCTCTTCCTTATAAACACGAAGAAGATTGAGCAAAATCGCTGCGCTGACCTTGTCATCCAAGTGGCGAGACTTGATAAAACCAGTCTCTGTCACAACTGTTCGCGGATCAAAACTAATAAAGTCACCGACCTCGATACCCAAGGCACGCGTTTCTTTTTCATTGGTCACTTTTTCGTCCAAACGCACTTCCATATTGTCCTGTGTGCGTTCTGCAGTTCCTGCATCTTTGTAGACATGGCAAGATGTCTGATGGATGAGGATAGTTCCAGATACCGTTTTATCTGTACTAGCCACATGAACGGTACAGTTTTCTCCCTCAATCATATTCCAAGGGAAACCACCGATACGGTCTAATTTGAGACGGCCATCAGATTTGACAGCACGAACAATAGCACCCAGCGTATCCACATGAGCAGTCACATAACGCTGTTGTTCATCATTCTGACCTTTAATCGTTACATTGACACCACCCTTGGCTGTGCGAACAGGCTGGTAACCAAGCTCTTCTAAAGTATGGACTAGGTAGTCTGAAATCTCACGAGTATAGCCCGTTGGGGATGCAATAGCGGTTAATTCTTTGATATAGTTTACAGTTTGATTCATTTCTTCACCTCTTTCTACCATTATATCACTTTTCTAGCTGGATCCCTTTGGAAAAGGGTCTTATCCTCCTAGTTGATTTCACTATGGATCCATGTTATAATACAAATACTTTAATTATGAAAGGAAAGTAAAGGATATGAAATCTTACTTTAAAACATCACTTGCCCTTGTGGCTGCTCTCGTCATTCTAATGGGATGCTCTAAACAGGCATCAGCACCTACTAATAACAGTGCCAAGGAAGATAAAACTGCTCAGTCAAGTGAGAGCAAACAAAGCACTGAACAATCTTCTGAGAAGAAAGAAACAGCCAAGACACATACTTTTGTCAACAAAAGCAATCCTGGAATCACTTCTACCTTGGTTTATACTGTAGAAGGCGACAATGTTACTAAGCAAACTGCTCAGAATGTTGCAGATCCTGAAATCCTTGGTGCAACTCCAGAAGATGTCAAGAGTTTTATTGAAGAAAAAGTCAAAAGGTTATAATGGACTCAAAGGTGTTAAACAAACCATTGAAATCAAAGATGGAAAAAGTTGTTCAAGATCTAGAAGTTGATTTCTCAGTTGCAAAGCATTAGCGAACTTAGAAAAGCACTTCCTGAAGAATATTCTGGTATCGGCAATCGTGTCAGTTTCTCAAACTCTAAAAAAGCACTAGAGAAAATGGGATTCACTGAAAAGACGAACTAATCCCCTAAAATTTCATATAGACTAGTGAGATCACTCCCAAAAGTTAGACACAGATCTAACTCTTGGGGGTATTTTACTATATCCCCTAACCGATGAGTCCAATAGACTCTTCCCGATTCCATAAAAAAATTCATTTGAAACTTTACCCCTTTTTCAATCCATACGATAAAAGACCTTTGAAACAGATAGAGACAAAACTTTAATCGCCAGACTAGTTTCTATTCATTGCCATATCAGGTTAGATGAGAGGGGAATCTAGTTGATTTTGCAGTAGAATCATGTTATAATACAAAATACTTTGATTATGAAAGGAAAGTGGTAAAAGTGATATGCAAAATCATACTTAAAACCCTCACTAGCCCTAGTGGCTTCTCTTGTCCTCCTACTCGGATGTTCCAAACAAGCATCTACACTGCTAGCAGCAGTACCAAAGAAGACAAAACAACTCAGTCAAGCGAGACCAAACAAAGCAGTCAACAATCATCTGAAAAGAAAGATGAGACAGAAATCACACATTTGTCCACAATAGCAATCCCGGAAGAACTTCTACCTTGACATACACTGTTAAGGGGGATGATATTGTAAAACAAGAAGTCTATAATGTTTTTGATCCTGAAATACTTGACAAGTCAGCAGAAGAGATTAAAGAACTTATCGTGAAAACTTATAAAAAGGAGGAAGGACTTAAAGGCATTACACAAAATATCGAATTCAAAGATGGAAAAAGTCATCCATAGCATGGAGGTTGACATGACTGTTGTGAATCTCGAAGAGATGAAAAAAGCAATGCCAAATGAAGTTTCTGGCTCTGGAAGCCGTGTAAGTTTCCTAAAAACTAGAAAAATGCTTAAAGAAGTTGGTTATACTGAACAAACCAACTAATGAGTCGTGCTCATACAAAAAATTCTTGGTCGATGACCAAGAATTTTTTTATTCCATCTCAAAAATATCACTCTCTTGCTTGTTTGGTAGAAGTAATGAAAGCAAGATTCCGATAATAGCTGGCACTAGCCATGGTAGAGAGCGGCCGCCAACGGAAGGGAATTAACCAAATTTTCTAGAAATTCAATCTTAAAGGAACTTCCAAGGACGCTTGCAAGAGCAATCGCTGTAACAAGCCCAATGGTTAACTGCATGCCCGGTTTTGATAGGGCGACAAACTTATTAACAATCACAATCATCACAATGGCAATGGTGATTGGGTACAAGATTACTAGTACTGGAACTGAGTACTTGATGATCGCATCCAGACCAAGATTTGCAATAGCAAATCCAATCAAGGTAAAGGCAGTTGCATAGACCTTGTAGCTGATTTGTGGGAAACGTCCGTTAAAGAACTCTGCTGTCGACACAATCAATCCAACTGTCGTTGTGAAGCAGGTGACAGTTACCATAACAGCAAGGAAGAGTTGAGCTGTTGAACCAAAGATTTCCTGAGTTGCTTGTGACAAGATATAAACACCTGGTGTTCCACCCTTCATTGCTTCTGCTGGTACCGGGAAGTGATTTCCAAGGAATCCTAGACCAATATAGAGAGCACTAAATGCAAGAGCTACCACAATACCAACAACCCAAATAGTTGAAATGTATTCTTTCTTACTTGAGAATCCAAGTTGTTTCAAGGTTTGAACGGCAATCACACTGAAGGCCACTGAGGCAAGGGCATCCAAGGTGTTATAGCCTTCTAGGAAACCTGTCCCAAAAGCAGAGGATTGATAGGCTTCTGAGGCCGCTTGAGGACTTGTTCCACCATACTTGAAGGCACCTAGTACAACCAAGATAACGATCAACAAAGCAAAAACTGGTGTCAAGATACGTCCGATCCGATCCAAAATCTTTGATGGATTGAGTGAAATCAGATAAGCTGCTGCAAAGTAAAGCACGGTAAAGATAATCAATCCCAAACCTTTATTCGCATCTGATAAAAGGGGGCTGATCCCGACTTCGTAAGCTGTTGTTGCTGTACGTGGAATGGCAAAGAATGGGCCAATCGATAGATAGAGGACTGCAAGATATAGAGTCGCAAACCAAGGTGAGATTTTCTTAGAAATCTCATAAATGTATCCTTTAGGATTGAGTGTTCCGATGATAAGTGTCAAGACGGCAATACCGACACCTGAAAGACAAAACCTGCGATGGCAGGAAGAAACTGTTCTCCAGATAGGGCACCTAGAGAAGGCGGAAAAATCAAATTCTGCACCAAAAATATTCCAAACAGGAGCAAGCCTGTTAGGGCACCTTTTTTAGCCATAAAAATCTCCTTCATATTTCTAAAATACTGACCTAGTATACCATGATTAAGACTTTGAAAAAAGCATCCAAAATTAATCATTGAATGTTTTCAATATTTTAAAAATAAGAATTATCTAAAACAAAATCCCTCACTCAGATGGAACTCGAGCAAGGAAGGTTAGATCTATCACCATATAGGTTTAAAGTTCTTCAAAGGCTGTCATTCTACCTTGAACATTGATGACCCTCATAACCTTGTTCAGCTAGGAATTGGCAAGCACGCGCCGATCTCATCCCCAGATTTACAAATGACATAATGCAACTGGTTCTTGTCCAACTCTTCATAGGTATCAGCCAATTGACTAAGTGGAAGATTCTGAGCACCTTCTAAATGAAGCGTCTCGAACTCTTCTACTTCTCTTACATCTAAAACTGAAAGGACTCTTTCTGATAGAGCTGGTAAAATGCATCAAAGGAAATTTCTTTTTATTCTTTATTCTTTTTCTTCTAAAATGGTTTTAATTCTCAAATCTGGCACCACTTCTACCTCAAACCATGGATTTTTGCCATCCAGATTTGGTTACGTGGTGAGGGGTACAAGAGGGAAAAATTCTGGCAGATAATCCTGATAGCGTCGAACTCTATCTGTTACCTTGCCACTAACTTTCTCATGAAGATAATAGGCCTGGGCATATTGTCCAATCAAAAGGGTCAATTCAATATTTGGACATTCCCTGAGGAGTTGTGGGTGCCATTTTTCAGCAAAGCCTTTACGGGTGGAAGGTCGCCTGATTTTCCATGTCCTGGGAAATAAAAGTCCATGGGAATAACTGCAAACAAACCCGAATTGTAAAAGGTGTCTTCATCAACACCTAACCACTCACGCAAGCGATCGCCACTTTTATCTTTCCAGTAAATTCCAGCTTCTTGCGTTTTAAATCCCGGCGCTTGACCGACAATATTGATGCGAGCTGTTTTAGGCGCCGCAAAGAGAGGTTCGATTCCGCGTTCTGTATAGCTGGCATTCTGCGGATCTGCCATAATGGCTTGTTTGATCTTTTCGATTTGAGACATCTGTTTTCCTCCAAAAAAGAAGTCTAAGCACAAAATCTCAGACTTCTATAGCATTATTTAATCAATTCGTAAATAGCTTTCCAGCGTAGATGGCTGCTTACTGCGAAGAGATCGTCCAAGGCGATAAATTCATTGGCTTGGTGCATAGTGTCAATAGAGGTCTGGGGAACATAGCACCGTAGGCACCCACGTTCTAGCAAACGACCAAAGGTTCCACCACCGATGACTTGCTCATGACCTTGAAGTCCAGTTTGTTTTTCATAGACATTCAACAAAGGTTTGAACAAGTATCTTCCATCGGCACATAATCGAGGCGTATGACCGTGTTCTGACAAGCTGACAGAAGCAACTGACAAGCTTTTCAGGATTGACTTAATCTGCTCTGGGCTTGTTCCTTTTGGATAACGAGTTGAGGGCAATGGTATTGTCAGCACTTGCTTCATCAAAGCGGAAGACACCTGCATTCATGGAGAGGGCACCCATTTTTTCATCCACATGAGCAACCTTGAGATTTTTACCCTCGTGGTCATTCAGAGAATCTTACCAGCAATGTCCAGATAATCTTTTGCATGGACCTTCAAAGGCAAACTGGCTGAGGAAGAGGGCAAGATAAGTTGCACCATTGACACCTGAAGCAGGCATAGCACCATGGGCTGATTTACCAATCACAGTCACCTTTGTACTGACCGTTTTCTTCTGGATTTCTCCTCTAAAGCTTGTGCTCTGCAACAAAGGCATCTAGTTTCCTGCAAGTCAGTCAAATCACCTGGAAACAACTGCTGTTGCTGATTCGGGTACCATATTTTCACGCAATCCACCTGTGAAGCTGTGAAGACAGGGCTGCACCTGTATTTTCACCTGCAAAGTGGAGGTATTCTGTACGTTTCCTTTTTCACCATTGATGATTGGAAAATTCAGCGTCCGGAGAGAAACCGAGTCTGGTTTCGCAAGTCCCACATGTTCAAAGTAGTAGTCCATGTCTGCTCAGCCTGATTCTTCGTCTGTTCCGACGATGAAACGAACTTTCTTGAAAGTTGGAAGGCCCAATTCTTTTGATGATTTTCAAACCATAGTAACAAGCTGCTGTGGGTCCTCTTTGTCATCTGGAAGCTCCACGCGCGTATAGGCGGCCATCTTTTTGATAGTTGGTGTATATGGATCTGTGTCCCAACCGCTACCAGCAGGCACTACGTCCATATGGGCAAAGATTCCGAGAACTTCTTCCATCCGCAAACTCAAAATGTCCTGCATAGTTGCTCTATATTCTTAGTTGGGTAGCCATCGCGGTCTGCGATTTCAAGAATTTCTCCAAAGGCTTTTACCGACCAGGCCCAATGGATGCTGAGCGTCCGCCTTGCTGTCGTCACGTTCAGAGTTGATTTCAAAAGACTAAACAAGTCAGCCAAGAGGTCTTCTTTTCGTTTTTCTACTTCTGCTGTAAAAATCAATTGCTGTCATTTTTCTTCTTTCTATCCTCTCGATGATTTCATCTACTGGCAAGCGGTAGCTTAGTTCCAATTTTTCATCTGTAACCCACTGTAATCAAGAGTTCTGGACTGGAAGCGGTCTTCAATTTCCACTTCGTTGACTTTTTGATTTGTCAAATCCAAGAATAATGTTAGAACCAATCCCTTGGTCTGTCAAAGCGAGAACCAAGTTCATGGCAACCAAACCTGCATTGAGAGCCAGGCAGTCACTAACCTGTTGCTCATTGTAACGCGCAAATTCGGCAGGCAAATTTTTCTGTAGTATTGAGTCTGCTCTTCTGAGAAATTCTTGCACCACCATAACGGGGCAATCTTGCGACACGTTTGCCAGGTCTGTATCTGTAAACAGGGCAATGGTTACAGGTGCTGATGATACCTGCTCAAAGTTGGAAACCATAGGCCAATTTCTGCCAATTCAGCATTTTTCTCACGAACCACACAAATTTCCATGGCTGGCTATTGTGGGCACCCTGAGCCAAGGTTGCGATTTCGATAGCCGTACGTGCACATCTTTTGGATCAACTGGCTTATCAGTGAAATGCTTGGTCGCATGACGTTTTAATTCAAGAAATTTCACTAATCGATTTCCTTTTTCTAATTCTACCGCTTCCATTCTACCATATTTTTGAAAGAGCTTGCAGATATTTTTCATAGAAACAAACTGGAACAAGAATAAGCAACCGAGATGAAGCATATCATTTAAATCAGGACTCCCTCACCCAGTTCCAACTATTTTCCCAGCACAGAAACTAGTCTATCTTATATTCTGACTTTATAGTCTCCAAAAACCTTTCACATCCTCTGCATACCATGCTTTTCAATTAAACTAGCTAAGAGTTCCAAATTATGCCCCTGATAGTTGTCTTCTTCTTTTAGCTCTTCATACATTTCGATAAAGGGAGGCTCTTGGACCAGCTAACTCTGACTCCGCTTCATAGTCATAAGCGACTTTTACGAAATAGGATATTGACCAATTCTCATTTTCAACCTCAATCACAGCATACTGAGCACGGTGATAACGCCTCCCAGTCAAAATAGGCATGCAACTCGAACCTGGATTGATGATTTGTTGTCCATGGGCTGCCGTAACGAAGCAACTGCTTGTGGACATGACCATGAACTATACATCTGTCTCCTCATCAAGTAGCTGGTCAAAGTTGTCCGTATCATTGTCAACTAATAAGTCCTCCCATAATTCTTGTCAGGCAAGTTATGCGAGCGAAAAGCATGAGCCATCAATTTCTTTCTTCTGACCGTGGCAGACTCACCAACCAAGCAGTCTGATGGGATACTTCATCCATCAAATACTACGTCTTTGCAAAGAGCTAGACTTCCTGTAGATCTTTGAACCATGTTGCCCATCTAAGGCCTCCCAGACACAATCATCCCAGTTCCCACGGACAGTCCTTTGTATTAGGAGATCTTAAAGGCTAGCAAATCTGTTTCCCCAGGACGGGAGAAAAATATCTAAGCCAATATTCTGTCTTCCTGTCTTTTAGCATCTATTAGAACTGCCTTAAGGCTGTGGGCTATTCCGTGTATATCAGATAAAATCGCGATTCTATTTCTGTATTACTTTCTGTGTTCTACCAAATAATTGTATTTGATATTCAAACTATTTATTTACAAACTTGTTGCTCCATGTTACTTATATTTGCTTTAATCATTGCTCTGACCTGCTGACGTTGTTCCTCATTCAGTTAACTACCAGTTGCTTTCAGTACTAAATTCTGAGGTGTATTTCTTATCACTACATCTCTAATAATTTATTACGAAAGATGAAACTCGCTGATTAAATGATTTCTTTTGTGGTTCTTCTTTGTTTCTTCCTGCTCTCTTTTCATTAAGTCTTAATCATAGAATTAATCTTCGCTAAAATAAAATCACCATAAATATTATCAATCAAATTTTCCTTCATGATTTCTTGTATATTTTTAGCAGTATTTATAAAACTTTTCGCTTCTGAATATACGTTTCTTGATTCTTTTCAATCGCGTCCATTTCCTGGTTTTAATGTCAGCATATGAGAGATATGAGTTGGGGTCGTTGAATCTTCTACCTTTCCCTCGTCTTAATATTTCAGAAGATTGTCGTAAAATTTTAATCTCCTAGACCATTCTAAGGTGACCGATTCTAATTCATCAACTAGCATTCAGCCTCCTCGGAACTTTCTTATTACATGAATAGATACGTATAAAATTTGTAGAAATAACAATTAAGTTCCCTTCCCCGGTGACATATGATAATTAGGGTCTTTGTCAATTGAATTATTAAAACTTTATTTAAATCATAACCTCGTCACGCATTAATCCTTTCAGTTTTTGTATACTAGAGTAGTCTGTCATTAGGTCTTCAAATAATCTTCTATTATTATTTGGAATATTTTAACAAAAATGTATTCACTATCATCTTCAATTTTAGTTGATACGTATCGAAATTTTCTAAAAACTTTAACTATACTAATTATTGATTCAACATACTCTTTCACAGTTTTCCTTGTTTCAGCCTTTACCCCATTTTTGTCTAATTCTTTTACACTATCTCTAAAAGTAAATTAAATCCATAATTCTCATAATCAGAAACATCTTCCTTTAAATATTTTTCACATTTTAGACAGTAAAGATTCAGATAATAAACTGTTTATAAGTTGTCTTCTTTCATAAAATAACATGTATGAACTTATATATTCAAATCTGTAGCTTTATCCCTATCGATTGAGTTACTATAATCTTTTGAAGCCATAAGGACTAATGTCTAATGAACAAGATAAAAACTGAACTAATAATTTGATAAACCAACCACAGATATGATATATAAACATTGCCAAAATCCTTCACGGTTAACGTTGTCCGAGATTCAATAACTCCTCCTTTGCCTTTACTTGGCAGATTAATATAATATATTTCGGGTCACATCATAACCTTCTGGATACTTGATCAAAACTTCCATCTTGATTCTGTAAAGTACGTTCACGATATGCCGGTAAATTAGCAACAGATAAATTATTAAGAAAGCTTAAATCTTACCAGTCTTCTGTTTTCCTATTTCAAAAGGAAGAAGCCAGTTATCAAGTCTTGCTCGCGTTTACCTGGTAATTAGCCACTAATTATATTTTAAAACTGTTGTTTCCCAATCCCATTGTCAACTATTGGTGAAATATTGTAATAGACTCTCATAAAGTTTTCAATATAGTCTGGATTTGTCAATTTTTAATTCGTCGTTTTCAATTTAAATTTGCTTTATATTCGTGTAATTAAAATCTGTTCTTTAAAAGCTCATCATACTGTTTAATAATCAAAGCAATTAATTCATCTTCTTCTCTACTAGTCAATTTCTTTGCTAATATCTGTATACATTTTTTAAGTGGTCTTTTCCTAATTTTCTTTGTCTGTATAATAACTCTATTCTATCTATTTCAGAGTCTGAAAATATTTACCTGAATCACAAATATTTGACATAAACCTGATTTATAATCTTTGTTATAAATTTAATGTTTCCATAAAGCTGTGAATTATATCCGTATTGTTTTTGTGGAGTTCTTGTATCAATTATTTTGTTTTCATTAATTTCTGTCTAACACTTAATTTACTTGCTTTTAATTGTTTTAACTCTTTCCGATATGTCATCTTGATTATAATATCAATATTTTCTGAATTATTATTAAAATCTGCAGACTTTATGTTCAAAATTTCAACAATTCATCAATATCAGTTATATTTTTTCATCGTAGGAGATATAAATTTCTCGTACTCTTTTTTGTTTTATATAGCAAGAAGAATCAGATTGTAAAACATAAAGCAGAGTGGATATTCATTCTTTAGGAAAAATGGTCTAACTGACTTGTATTAGCCTCCTCGGTTACATTAATAAATTTCTATTACAATATGGACAACTGTGACACTAGTTATGCGAACTAACTCTTTTTGTATTTTATTATAATGATTCAACTTTCTTTGTATCGTTTCAACAACATAATCATAATGCTGTATGATTTTTAGTATAGTTCCATCAAACTTGTAACTTTTGCACTAAATCATTAAACGATTTTTGAGCTCATCATTTCAATAAAGTATCCATTTTTGAAATATATCTTAAAGTCCTTTAAATTCAGATTTAATTCTTCTTAATCGTCGATAAATTCTTGTGTTCTTTGTTCTATCAACAATAATCCGTGTATTATCAGTCAAATTTTCTTTTTCGGGTTTTATCTAGATTATCATCAGTCTCATATGATAATATTCTTTCGGGTTTCGTGCTTCCTCTAATATGCTTATTTTGCTATGGTTCCTCATCACACTTTTCTATAAATCGTTTTAAATGACTTAAATTTGATTAACCAAATCAATTTCTCATGTATTTTAAAACCATTCAACATCAGATGAGCTATCTATTTTCTTTACGTTTTTGATGGTGAAGATAGTCCGCCATCATGTTTTGAAAGGCTCTATCTTGTTGTGAAATGTCTTTCAATCCATTGAGTCAAAATTCTTAAAATTAACACTATCTAATTCGTCTTTTTTGCAGTAATTTCTCACAAATATCGACAAAATTCATATACTTGTTTTGGGGTATCTTTTTGTCGGAATCGTTTTCACCTCTAAACCTTAGTTTAATCATAATTATACTGCAAAGGCCGTTTCACGGTCTTGCTTTATATTCTTCTCAAACTCTACTAAAGGCTCCGTAACTACAACAAAAGAGCAGGATGGTAGATATATAGCTATATCTAACTTCAACTAGTTGTAATATGACATTTAAATACTTCACCACATTCTCTTCGTCCATACATAAAATAGATTGAAATCGTTTCATTAAGTTGTCTCCATACTTTTAGACACTGTACTATCAAAGGTAAGGAATAATGATTGAGTTGTCTTCAGGCAAAAATCAAATATTCATCTTCATATTTTGTCTGGTATCTATAATTAATAACTCAGTTCATTCTGTCCCGTATCAATTTGTTCGAATACGCTCATTTCCTATTTCGTTGCATGTCCACGATAGATTCATTGATGCATTTATTTTGGAATTTTTCCATGTTTACGATTTTCAATCAATCTTCAGTGTTTATAAGTGCCTTAGTATTGCTTATTGAATCATAAAACATCCCTATTATTGAACTGCCCCTTGTTTTTTCTTTCAAGTATCTTTCGTAACAACTTGAACCTCCAGGTCGGTAAATTTACCATCCAAAACTCAGGACTTAACGCCATAGCTTTACCACCTCTTCGCTGAGTTCAAATCTTGTTACAAACCGACAGAAAATTGCGATCTTTAGTCAGGTTCTCCAGTTTTTCACTGAATAGTTGGCAGTCTTTAATTCAGAACTTCTCTGATAATTTAAACTCTAATTCTAATTGTCCTTGCATAGTACTGAATTTCAACAAATTTAACAACTCCAACTCTGCATTGAGATTCTGAGTTTTTTTCAGACTTCTTCTCTCTGCCACAAATAGCTCGATTCTTTGACTAGAAACTTTGATTTCTGATTGTCAAAACCTTCTACATGAACAACATCCTGTCTTAGTCTTGTCTTGTCAAAGCTGTGGGACTCGATATGAGGACGGTTTTCGTAGTCAGCTGCCACCACAGATATCGTGTTGCCCCTTGAGCTTTGTATTTTGTTTCTGGTGACCAATGGTGATAATAATGATAGTCACAAGGTTGGTAACCATTCAGTCTTCTGATCGTGACAAAACATCAAACATATAACGACAATTTT
>BNJU01000692.1_pt1 | contig 53666 bp, 64 predicted proteins | sample 8539281 | NCBI WGS metagenome assembly BNJU01 (sample SAMD00202456, study PRJDB9452) | human saliva metagenome | isolation source: human saliva | place: Japan | reverse complement strand
AAAAAAATATCGATATTCGTTAATTTTATTACAGATATGAGTGATGTATGTATGATACTATAAATATACATATAAAATTATTACTATAAGAGACGATGATAAGCGAGGTGCTTATATGAAAGAATATAAAAGTGTATGTCCCTATGATTGTCCTGATGCTTGTGGACTTATACTTACAGTAGATGACAATAAAGTGACAAAGGTTCGCGGTAATAAAGAGCACGCTTTCACACGGGGCACATTATGTCCTAAGATGGCTCATTATGAGCGTGTTATTCATTCGCCTAAACGTTTAATGACACCATTACGCCGAATTGGTAAAAAAGGTATTGGTCCAGATCAATTTACACCCATTTCATGGGATGAGGCCTTAGAGCGAATTGTAGAAAATTTTAACCATACTATTAATACCTATGGTAGTGAAAGTATTCTTCGTTATTCCTATGCGGGGACCATGGGGGCTGTAAATAGTCCTGCAGCGGACTATTTCTTCCGTTGTATTGGCGCTACTAGTCAAGACAGAGGGATTTGTTCTCCTGCGAAACAAGCAGCATTTAAGTCTGTTTATGGAGACACAGTAGCTATCAAACCACAAGAAGCACAACATAGTGATTTGATTATATTATGGAGCCTTAATGCGACGGCTACAGATGTACATATATTACACGATGTGAATGTGGCAAAACGAAACGGCGCTTTTGTATGGATTATAGATACCCATAAAACATATACTTATGATCAAGGCACACATCATGTGTATGTAAAACCCGGTTCTGATGGTGCATTAGCACTTGGTATGATTCATATCATACATCGGGATGGTCTTGAGGATACTACATTTATTCAAGCATATGTGCAAGGTTATGATGAGCTAGTACGAGATGTATTGCCTACATTTACTCCAGAATATGTTTCCTCTATATGTGGTGTACCGGTTGAAATCATAGAAGAACTAGCTCATGCCTATGCAAAAGCAAAGGCTCCATTTATCCGTCTCGGTAGTGGTGTATCCCGCTATGGTAATGGAGCAATGAGTTGCCGGTGTATCAATGCACTCCCTGCCGTGGTAGGTGCATGGCAACATTTAGGTGGCGGCTTATTATCTAGTTCTAGTAGTAGCCAATATTTTAATAAATCATTCATGCAACAACCTAATACACCAACGCCGTCTAAACGGATGATGCCGATGATATTATTAGGGGATTTGTTGACAAATCCAAAAGCGCTTCTAGAGCATGGATTAGAGGATACTAGTGGCGGGGTGCCTGTTCATAGTCTATATATCTTTTCATCAAATCCAGCTATAACGGCACCAAATCAAAATCTCGTTAGACAAGGTCTTATGAGAGATGATTTATTTACTGTTGTGCATGAACGCTTCTTTACAGATACATGTGCATATGCAGATATTATCTTACCAGCCACGAGCTCTGCTGAATCCGATGATATTTTTAACTCTTACGGACACTATACAATTGCGGCCAGTTACCAAGCTATTCCTCCGGTTGGTGAATCGAAATCTAATTGGCAAGTTATTTCTGAACTTGCTCAGCATATGGGTTTAGATGATCCTTTCTTTGCCATGACAGAACGAGAACTAATTGAGCATATGGTTCGCAATTCGTCTAAACTTTCACAAGACGAACAAGATGCCATTTTACGTGGCGACTTGGTTGAAGTAGCATTGCCAGACAATTATAAGATGGATTTTAAAACGCCGTCAGGCAAAATCGAAATCTTAAATCCTCGAGAATCCATTCCGTTGATTACCTATACAGAACCTTATGGTGATGATGAACCATTCTGGTTGATTATCGGTAATGATATACGTATATTAGATTCTAGTTTTTGTGAACTAGAATTTGATGATTCTGAATTGATGAAGCTACGAATGCATCCAGATGATGCTGCATTATATAACATTAATAATAGTGATGCTGTGGAAATTTATAATAATCGAGGGGCTGTTCGTATTAAAGTATATCTAGATGATACGGTACAACGAGGTACACTTGTGACCCTTGGTGTATGGTGGCAATCTCAGTCCAGTGACGCTAAGGTAGGAATCAATGCTGTAACTGCATCTAGACCGACTGATGAAGCATGGGGGAGTACATTCTATGACGTACAAGTTAATATTCGTAAGGTGTAATGAAAGTTCGATATAATTCGATTTTGCTGTTGAATCAGATTACCATATCATATATAATGTTATCTAATATGATAGTGTAGTACGAAGGGAGATAACCTTATGGATGGAAAAGAAAATCTATCACTGCGCGCCTATTTAGCTATAGGCATGATGTTATTCGCCCTATTCTTTGGTGCGGGAAATCTTATTTTCCCGGCCGCATTAGGTCAACACGCAGGGTCTAATGTAGGATGGGCATTAGCTGGTTTTGTATTAACTGGCGTAGGATTACCGTTACTTGGCGTTATAGCCATGGGCTATTCCGGATGTAAAGACGTTGAGGAACTAGCAGGTCGTGCGCATCCTATATATGGTCTTATTTATACAGTGGCCTTATATTTAAGTATTGGTCCTATGTTTGCGACACCAAGAACGGGTACCGTTGCGTATGAAATTGCGATCAAGCCATTTTTACAAGGCATGACTTTGGATATGCAACCACTGTTCCTTGCTATATTCTTTGGCGTTTCTTTGTGGCTATCGATTAGTCCTCAAAAGCTTGTTAATCGTATTGGCAATATTTTGACACCTGCATTATTGCTTGTTATTTTATTATTGATTATCAAATCTTTTGTTACACCGATTGGGGCATATGCGGTGCCTCAACCAGCTTACGCGACTAATGGTACAGCCGTATTGCAAGGCTTCCTCGATGGCTATAATACAATGGATGCATTGGCTTCTGTGGTGTTTGCTATTCTCGTCATCGATTTTGTACGTCTTACAGGTGCTACATCTCGCGATATTATTACGAAACTGTGATGGAGGTTGGTGCTATTGCGGTAGCATTACTCGGCATTGTGTATATATTCATTGCGAATATCGGCGCTACAAGCGTAGAGCGATTTGGCTTGTTTGATACAGGTGCACCGGTGTTAACAGCTAGTGCGGACTTCCTCTTTGGGGGAACTGGTCAAATTATTTTGGCTATCATCGTTCTATTAGCTTGCTTGAGTACAAGTATTGGTCTTATTACTTCTTGTAGTACATATTTCCACAAACTATATAGCAAAATTAGCTATAAAATGTATGTTGTCATATTCTCTGTGGCTGCATTTGCACTTGGGCTGTTCGGATTGAAAACAATCATTAGTGCAGCTATTCCAGTGTTGATGTTATTGTATCCGTTGACGATTGTTATTATCTTGTTAGCCTTAAGTGATACTATTTTTGGCGGTCGTCGTTGCGTATATGGTTGGACTATTGGATTGACCATGATTTCTGCCTTAATGAGCGGTCTTGAAACTGCTGGTTGGGCACCTGATGCCATCGAAGGTTTGTTTACCCAATATATTCCGTTCCAAGGTATTGGTATGGGCTGGGTAAGTTTTGCAATCCTTGGCTTTATCATAGGTCTTATTCATAAGGGCTTGGTTTCAGATACAACTAAATAAATGTAGAATGTTACTCGCATTCTCCTTTTATACTCTATTGGCTCAGTCCTTCTTAGAAGGATTACAGTAAAAGAAAAGGGGGATGCGAGTGTTTTGTTTATAGTGATAAAAATCTTTTTTCAAATAGTATTTCCTAGTATAATGTTTAATAAGAAATGAAAGATCGTTTTAGTAAGCCGAGGTAGTTATGAACGAAATCGTAAAAGGTGGTTTGTATCGTCATTTTAAAGGTATGTATTATTACGTGTTAGATGTGGCTACACATTCTGAAACGGGTGAAAAATTGGTGGTATATCAAAAATTATATGATGACCGCGATTTGTATGTACGTCCCTTAGACATGTTTTGTAGCGATGTAGACCGAGATAAATATCCTGATGTGAAACAACAAAAACGCTTTCAATTAATGAGTGGACGAGATGAATAGTGCTTACCGGGTAGAGTTTATAGTTTGTATATGAACTCGTATATAGCGACAGATAGGAGGACTTGTGGAACAAAATATTTTTTTCTTTTTTTGATATCGATAACACATTGGCTGTATGGCCTGAAGGAAAAATTCCAGATAGTGCTCAGTATTGTATAGATGAATTGCAACGGCGTGGTCATTTAGTATCGATTGCAACAGGTAGAATACAAGTTGATGCTATGCGTTTTGCCGAGCAAGCTAGAATTACGAATGTAGTTGCTGATGGAGGTCATAGTATCACCATTGATGGGAAATTGGTATCTATGATTGGCATGAATCGAGATATGTGTATTCAATATTTAGAATATCTTGAGTCAAAGCATATTCCATGGGCTGTAACAGACCGCAATAAATTGGGGCGCATTACACCGTATAAAGAAATATTAGAATGGCATCCTGATTGGGACGTGTTTAAAACCGTAGTGGATCCAGAGTTCGACTTTCACAGTGTAGAAGATTTCTATAAAATCTATGTATTTTTCAAAGATGGCGAAGAAGAGGAAAAAGATATCGAGCATATGACGCATAAGCTTATTCGCTATGGCGATGGGTGCGTTTTATATGAACCTATGGAAAAAGCATTGGGGATTCGCAATATGATTGGACATTTCAATATGAAGCCAAATCAAGTTGTCGTTTTTGGTGATGGCTATAATGATTTGTCTATGTTTAGACCGGAGTGGTTAAACATTGCCATGGGAAATGCTCGTCCGGAGCTTAAATTAGAGGCCGATTATGTTACAACTGACTGTGATAAGGATGGTATTTACAATGCATGTAAGCATTTTGGATGGATTGATTAATCGTTGGCATAAGACCATTTAGATTATAAATTTTTATAGAATTTTAAAGAAATTCATAGTGAAAACATGATATACTAATAAAGAGCCGCTCATGGGTTGAGCGGTTTTTCTATGTATATATAATTTGGGGAAATTCTATATTTTGTGAGGGATTATCATGAATGTTAAAAGAATATTAGGTTGTGCTCTATTGGGGGGCATGATGGTAGTAACCGCAGCGTGTGGCAATAATAGTGCAGATAAAACGATTACACCTGTTGCACAAGCTGAAACGGTTAATAAGATGCCTAATTTTACAAATGCTCCAATTGCAGATGAATATGCTGTTTTTGATACAAATTATGGACAAGTTAAAATTCGTTTGTATGGCTCTAAAGCGCCTATTACCGTTAAAAACTTTGACTACCTTGTAAAAAAAGGCTTTTATAATGGCGTTACGTTCCATCGCGTTATCGATGGATTTATGATTCAAGGTGGCGACCCAACAGGCACAGGTGCAGGTGGCCCTGGTTATGAGATTCCAGATGAATTTTCTAATGACCTTCATTTTTAATAAAATGGGGATTCTTGCCATGGCAAATCGTGGACCGAATACAGGTGGTTCTCAGTTCTTTATTACCTTGGGACCTACGCCTCATCTCGATAATAAACACACCATTTTTGGTATAGTTGTACAAGGTATGGATGTGGTCGAAAAAGATTGGTAAGGTAAAAACAGATAAAAATGATAAGCCTGTTGATCCTGTGACCATTAATTCGATTACTATTGAACCGATTAAGGATGACGCTAGTAAATAAGATGGATCAGGAACAATTTTTTACGTATATTGTGCGATGTGCTGATGAAAGCTTGTATTGTGGTTGGACAACGGATATAAAAAAACGCTTAGATGCTCATAATGGTGTGATAAAAGGCGGGGCTAAGTATACAAAATGTCGTAGACCAGTGTATTTGGTTTATCATGAAAGCTTTCAAAGTAAACAAGAAGCACAGTCGCGAGAATATGCTATTAAACATCTCAATAGGGCGCAAAAATTACAGCTCATAGCGTCGTGTGAGGATAGAGAAAAAGAACGTATAAATCTATTGAAATAGAGTGTACAAAACATTCAAAACGACCCTTGTTTGTGCTATAATATATTGATATGTTATGACCATGGAGGAGAAAAACATGAAGCGGGTTCTAGTATCCGTAAAAAGTGTACAACGAGACATAGATGGGCAGGATACCGTGGTGGAATTAATTTCTCCAGGTACTTCACATGAAAAGAACGGAGTCCAATATATTCGCTATGAAGAATCGAGCGTAACAGGTCTTGAAGGGGTTAAGACGACCATCAAGATTTACGAAGATTCCATTGTTCTTTTGCGTACTGGTGCTGTGAATATGCGACATCAATACATTCGCGGTGAGGAACGCCAGTCCACATATGAAACGCCATTAGGCGATCTTCACATGGCCGTAAAAACACATGAATTAACAGTAGACTTTCACAATGGAACGGGTCGTGTTCATCTCGGATATGATATTTCCATAGAAGGTGAATGGCAATTTTATAATCAGTTAGATATAGACGTGCGGGAGGATACAGAGCATGGACATGAAGGAAATCCTGAAATCGGGGATTGAACAGGCATTACAAGAAACGATTAATAGTGGTGGTTTGCCAGCTGGGGAATATCCAGAAATCGTTCTAGAAGTGCCACCTCAAAAGGAATTCGGCGATTTTTCTACGAACATTGCTATGCAATCCGCTCGTGTGGCTCGTCAAAACCCTCGTGCTATTGCAGAGGCTTTGATTAGTCATATGGATTTTGATTGGCTTGAACGTGCTGAAGTAGCTGGTGCAGGTTTTATCAACTTCTTCTTAAAATCCGATATGGTGTATGATACCTTGAAAGCTATCTTGAATGCGGGTGATCAATACGGTGTGCAACCATTGCGTGCACGCGATACGATTCAAGTAGAGTACGTAAAGTGCGAACCCAACAGGTCCGTTACATGTCGGTCATGGTCGTGGTGCTGCATATGGTAGTGCACTTGTAAACTTGTTACGTGCAGCAGGTTATAATGTACAATCCGAGTACTACATCAATGATGCAGGTAACCAAATCGATAATATGGCTATCTCCATTGAGTATCGTTTCCAAGAGTTGCAAGGTGCTACATTAGTGTTCCCACCTAAGCGCAACGAAGATGGTTCTATGCCTGAATTCGATATTCCAGAAGGGGCTCTCGTATTCCCTGAAAATGGCTACCGTGGTCCTGATATTATCGAGACTGCAAAAGCTATTGCAGAACGCGAAGGCTTCGATACATTAAATGCTATGAACGAAGCTGATCGTGTAGCATTGTTTAAAGAAGAGGGCTTAAAAGAAAAATTAGCTCGCTTAAAGGAAACATTAAGCAATTTCCGTGTTACTTTCGATAATTGGTTCTCTGAACGTACGGTTCATGAAACTGATGAAATTCATCACTCCGTAGAGGCTTTGAAAGCTCTTGGCAAGGTGTATGAAAAGAATGGCGCTTTGTGGTTGAAATCCACTGATTATGGCGATGATAAAGACCGTGTAGTCATCCGTGACAATGGTGTGCCTACATATTTGGCAGCAGATATTGCATATCATCGCAATAAATATGATCGTGGCTTTAAAGAAATGATCGATATTTGGGGCGCTGACCATCATGGTTATGTGTGTCGTGTAAAAGCGGCTATGGCAGCCTTTGGTTATGACCCAGATAAATTGACTGTATTGTTGTTACAAATGGTAGCGTTATTCCGTGATGGACAACTCGTTAAATTATCTAAACGTAGTGGCGATAGCGTTACATTAGATGAATTGATTGAAGAGGTTGGCGTAGATGCATCTCGTTACTTCTTCTTGATGCGTTCTCTAGATAGTCAACTTGATTTCGATATTAACTTGGCAAAATCTCGTAGCAATGATAACCCAGTATATTATATCCAATATGCTCATGCTCGTATTCACAGCATTTACAACCAAGTGCGTGAAGCAGGCATTGCATTTGGTGATTATAGTGAAACTGATTTCACAACGCTTACAAGTGAAATGGAATTAGAATTAATTAAAAAATTAGCTGAATATCCAGAAGAGGTTGTTCAATCTGCCGAACATCGTGCACCTCATCGTATTGCTCGTTACTTATACGATTTGGCAAGTATGTTCCACTCCTTCTATCGTCAAGGTCGTATCATTGGCGTAGATCCATCATTGCAACAAGCTCGTCTTGGGTTAATCACAGCGATTGCCCTTGTACTTCGTCAAGGCTTGGGTATTTTAGGTATTTCCGCTCCGGAAAAAATGTAGTAGGTGGGAGGCATCATGGCAACTAAGTATATTTTCGTAACAGGCGGCGTAGTTTCTTCCTTGGGAAAAGGGATTACAGCTGCATCTTTGGGCCGATTATTGAAAAACCGTGGTTTTAATGTAACGATTCAAAAATTTGACCCATATATCAATATCGATCCTGGTACAATGAGTCCTTACCAACATGGCGAAGTATTTGTAACCGATGATGGTGCTGAAACAGACTTGGACTTGGGTCACTATGAACGCTTTATCGATATTAATCTTAGCAAGCGTTCCAATATTACTGCTGGTAAAGTATATTGGTCCGTTATCAATAAAGAACGTAAGGGTGACTATTTAGGTAGCACTGTACAAGTTATTCCTCACGTTACAAATGAAATTAAACAAAATGTATACCGCGTAGGTAAAGAAGATAATGCCGATGTAGTTATCACTGAAATCGGTGGTACTGTCGGCGATATTGAAAGCTTGCCATTTATGGAAGCAATTCGCCAAGTCAAAAAAGATGTAGGTCGTAACGATGTATTGTATATTCACGTTACATTAGTACCATATATCAACGCAGCAGGTGAATTAAAAACAAAACCTACCCAACATAGCGTAAAAGAATTGCGCGGTATTGGTATTCAACCAGATATTTTGGTATGCCGCAGTGAAAAACATATTTCCGACGAAATGAAGGAAAAGTTGGCATTGTTCTGCGATGTAGAACCAGCAGCCGTAATTGAAAACCAAACGTGTGATTCCATCTATGAAGTACCATTGATGATGCAAGATCAAGGGCTTGATGATATTGTCATTAAGAAATTGGGCCTTGAAGAACGTCCTTGCGATATGACTGCATGGAAAGAAATGGTTCATAAAATTTTTGAATCCCTAGCAAAGATATTACAGTAGCTATCGTAGGTAAATATGTAGCTTTGCACGATGCGTATCTTTCTGTAGCAGAAGCATTGAGCCATGCTGGTATCGAGACTGATACTAAGGTGAACATTCGTTGGATTGATTCCGAAGAACTTGACGATATTTCTGTAGATCCTAAAGAAGTATTTGAGGGGCATTGATGGTATCGTTGTTCCTGGTGGCTTTGGTTCCCGTGGCGTAGAAGGAAAAAAATCCGTACTATCAATTATGCTCGTGAAAACAAAGTTCCATTCCTCGGTTTATGCCTTGGCATGCAATCTGCTGTAATGGAATTTGCTCGTAATGTATGTGGCATGGAAGGTGCTACATCTAGCGAATTTGATGAAGATGCAAAATACAAAGTTATCGACTTGATGAGTGATCAAGTGGATGTAGATAAAAAAGGTGGCACAATGCGCCTTGGCATCTATCCATGTAAATTAGAAGCGGGTACAAAAGCGCGTGAAGTATATGGCGAAGACCTTGTATACGAACGTCATCGTCATCGTTATGAATTCAACAATGAATACCGTCAACAATTGAGTGATGCAGGCCTTGTTATTTCTGGTACATCTCCAGATGGTCGTCTTGTTGAAAGCATCGAAGTTAAGGACCATCCATTCTTCGTGGGTACACAAGCGCATCCAGAATTAAAATCTCGTCCGAATAATGCACATCCATTATTCCGTGGATTTGTAGATGCGATTTTGGAACTTAAAAAATAGAGAATAGAAATGGGATCCATTTTATCTATTATAGGTATCTTTATATTAGCTGCACTTAAATTAGAGCAGTTCGTATATGGTAAATCGGGGAAACAACAGTCTACAACTGGACATGTGACGCGGCGTGGTATTGCTAATATAGCAGGACTTATTGCTTTTGATCACGCTATAAGTAGTAAGTCCGTTGTGGTACGTAAAAAAGAAGGAAGATACTCAGAAATGAGTATCTTCCTTCTTTTTTTGCTGTATCGAAAAAACTTGCAAAAATATATCGATAAATTTAAAAATAATGCTTGCTATTTTAAATGATTAGTGTTATTATATAGACAAAGATAGATATAGATTTGATGTAGGTACATCAATAGAACATATAGTAATCGTTATTTAGAAATATAAAGGAGGACACAATGTCTATTATTGGTAAGAAGCTCCCTGAATTTACACTTGATGCTTTCAAGAAACCTGAATTGGTAAAGGTAAGCACTGCAGACGTTTTAGGTAAATGGTCTGTATTCGTATTCTATCCAGCAGATTTTACATTTGTATGCCCTACTGAATTAGAAGACGTACAAGAATCTTATGCAGAGTTAAAAGAATTGGGTTGCGAAGTTTATTCCGTATCCACTGATTCTGAATATGTTCATAAAGCATGGTCTGATGCTTCTCCAAGTATTAATAAAATCGAATACTACATGTTAGCTGATAAGAAACATGAATTAGCTGATTTCTTCGATGTATTCGATCCTGAATCTGCTATGGCATACCGCGGTACATTCGTGGTTGACCCAGAAGGTATTATCCGCACAGCGGAAATTCACGATATGGGTATTGGCCGTTCCGCAGAAGAACTTGTTCGTAAAGTACAAGCAGCTCAATTCGTAGCTAAACATGGTGACCAAGTGTGCCCTGCACGTTGGAAACCAGGTAAAGATACATTAACACCAGGTCTTGACCTAGTAGGTAAATCTAAGAGTATTAGATATACCAACAACCTCCTCAAATGACAACTCTTGGGCACGGATCGTATCTCCAACGATACCGGTAAGCCCCATTACATGGTGAAACACTCTCCAATTCACTAATGTAAACCTCATATAACAAACTACAAACTATACGCAAAAAGACCAGCCTTTTGGCTGGTCTTTTTGTCGCAGTGTATCCATTTAGTATAGGTAAATACTGTTATTCGTAAAACCTTTTGACAAAGTAGGAAATAAACTCTTGCATTTTTACAGTTAGTATTCTATAATGAAATTAATTCCTAGCGATGTACAAGGTTTTATACATTCGCATAGAAGGTATATAAAATGTTTGTTCAAGGGACGCTAGCTTTTAAAAAGGAAGGCAATATACATGAGAATTTCTACAAAAGGAAGATATGCTTTGATGGTTCTCATCGATCTAGCTGAGCAAGGTCAGGGAAAACCAGTGTCATTACGTTCTGTTGCAGAACGACAAGGCATATCTGAGAAATATTTAGAAGGTATTGTGGCTCGATTAGGAGCGGCCAGTTTAGTTGATAGCATTCGTGGTAAATACGGCGGCTATCGTTTATCTAAAAAACCTAGTGAATATACAATCATTGAAATTTTGATGGCTACAGAGGAATCAATGGCTATTATTGCATCTCTAGATGAAGGTGTATCTACGGATGATGTCATTAATGAACGCACCGTTGGATTCTGGGCGGGGTTACAAAATTACATTCACGATTATCTAGAAAGTGTGACCTTACAAGACGTTATTGATGGTACATACGCAAAACTAGATACAAATATGATAATTGGGATGGCTCTATTTAAGAGACACATAATTATATATTACATACCATTTATAGTATCCATAATATCCGAATATAAGGAGTGTTGATTATGTCTAAAATTGCAAAATCTTTTGTTGAATTAATTGGTAAAACACCATTGTTGGCAGCTACTCGTTTTGGTGAAAGCGTAGGTGCTGATGCTAATATTTTAGCTAAACTTGAATACTTTAACCCAGGTGGTTCCGTAAAGGATCGTATCGCTGCTGCTATCATTCAAGCTGCTGTTGCATCTGGTGAATTACAACCAGGCGGTACTATCGTAGAAGCTACATCTGGTAATACAGGTATTGGTTTATCCGCTGTAGGCGCTGCGCTTGGTTATAAGGTTGTTATCGTAATGCCTGAAACAATGTCTATCGAACGCCGTAAATTAATGCTTGGCTATGGTGCACAACTCGTGTTAACTGATGGTGCACTTGGTATGAAAGGCGCGATTGCAAAGGCAAAAGAAATCGTAACAGCTACTGCTGGTGCTGTAGAAGCAGGCCAATTCGTAAACCAAGCTAATCCTGCAATTCACTATAAAAACTACAGGCCCTGAAATCTGGGGGTGACACAGATGGTGCTGTAGATATCTTCGTAGCTGGTGTTGGTACAGGTGGTACATTAACTGGTACAGGTCGTTTCTTGAAAGAACAAAATCCTAATGTTAAGGTTGTAGCTGTAGAACCTAAAGACTCTGCTGTATTATCTAACGGTAAACCAGGTCCTCATAAAATCCAAGGTTTAGGTGCAGGTTTTATTCCTGAAACATTGGATACTAAAATTTATGATGAAGTTATTCAAGTTGCTAACGAAGATGCTTTTAAAACAGCACAAGACTTTGGTCATACACAAGGTATCTTGGTAGGTATTTCCTCCGGTGCTGCATTGTGGGCCGCTACAGAATTGGCAAAACGCCCTGAAAACAAAGGTAAGAATATCGTAGTTATTCTTCCAGATACAGGTGAACGTTACTTGTCTACTGCTTTATTCCCTGAAGATTAATAACATTTCAATATAATACTAGTAATAAAGGCGCCCTACTTGTTTAGGACGCCTTTGTTGTCGATATAAGATAAAAATAACAAACAAGTCTGTAATAGCATCATGTATGGAGGCTATTACAGACTTGTTACGTTATGGGATAAGTTTATAATCGAGATAGATTATCTACCGTTTTTTACAATAGAATCCATCCAGTTGAATAAATCTTGTAAATCGTAATCGCCAGCGTGATCCACACCAAATGGTGTAGCCATGTCTACACTATATCCGAGATTTTGTGCACGAGTGCCTACGATTAATGGGATGGCAACAGATGTATTGCTATCTGCTGTACCATAGCGAATTCGATAATATTTAGCATTTGTTGCACTAGGAGAACCAAGATAGTTCATAGGGTTCATCATAGTAACAATTTTAGCATTTTCTACATATACATCATTATTAGGCGTTGTATCATGTAGTGCCGCTGTAATCGTGAAGTGATTAGTATCGCTAGTGCTTGTACCGAATAGGCTGTTTTCACCAGAATCATTAGATCTAGAGTCAAATGCACCTGGTGCCTTAGAACGACTAGTAAAGCTATTATAAGCGTCCCAATCAATATCTTTCACCAGACCTGTATTTTTATCTAATATTAAGAAAGAATAGCGAGACAAATCAGTGCCATTAGATTTAGCTTTATTAGCGGCATCGATGATGAAAGATTTTACATATTGCTTGAATGTGCCATTACCTTTCTTATCGAGTTTTAAAATAACGCCAGTTCTATCACGTAATTGTAAGTTGTTTACATAGTCAGGGAAGTGGCTCTTAAGCAAATCTGAGTATGCCACATCATCATTCGTTAAGTTCACACGTTGTACATTACGTTGTATTAGTGCTGGTGCACCACCTACATTAGCTTGAGGCAATTCACCTTGTCCCATAGTTACTTTATTAAATGATGTGATGCCGTTATAGCTCCATTCGTAAGCCATATCTGCAGCATCTAGGTTTGTAATCGGTGCGTAAGCAGAGGATGCATATACATCGGTAGATGCAGTAGCAGCGCCGAGAGCCTGTAGATATGGTTGATAATCAGATGTATTACCTGTTGCACCTTGTAATAAGGAAACGGCACCGCCTGCGCTAGTACCATTCGTAATAATACGTTTTGCGTTACCTGGCATAGTCGCATCATTAGCGTGTAAATAAGCTGTAGCCGCTTGTAAAGTCTACAATGACTGCAGGTGCTTTGCCGATGAAGTTGCCGTCAGAAGCTTTATTTGTACGGCCCCGTGTAGCAGGGGACGCAACAACATAACCTCTAGACAATGCATAGAGAGCACTATTTGGGCTTTATTATTTTCTACCTTTGGTACCATAGGTTGGCTTGGCATATAACCGCCAACATTATTTGGCATAAAGATTGGTGCTGTTTGTGTATTATAACCATTTACAGTGCCATTATTGAAATACTCTTCAGGTATGTAAATGTTTATGTACTGCTGATCAATATCGATAGGATTTGATACATATGGGATATATTCAAATGCGCGATATTTAATCTCTTTATCATCCACCGTTCCCGTCATTGACTCGTAATTATTGATATCAAAGGTGAGGGTGATCTTTGCAGATGTATCAGCTTGTAATGGTGGATCAATTGGCTGTGAAAGTATATTTTTTTCACCTGTTGTAGTAGAACCTTTGGTAGAAGCTTGATTACGTTCATTAACATATGATTCAGGCAATTTAGGCTCTTGAGCTTGTTTTGCTTCCGCTCGAGCTTTTGCTTCGGCATCAGCTTTAGCCTTGGCCTCCTGTTCCGCTTTAGCTTTTGCTTCTTGCTCTGCTTTGGCTTGCTCTGCGGCAATACGTTCTTGTTCAGCCTTAATAGCTGCTTGACGTTGAGCCTCAACTTCCGCTTGAGCCTTAGCTTTTGCTTCTTGCTCTGCTTTGGCTTGCTCTGCGGCAATACGTTCTTGTTCCGCTTTAATAGCGGCTTGGCGCTGAGCTTCCGCTTGAGCTTTTTCAGCTGCTTCTGCTGCTGCTTTCGCCTCAGCTGCTTCTAAACGAGCTTTTTCTGCATCCGCCTCAGCCTGTTCCACCGCGATACGTTCTTGTTCAGCTTTAATAGCCGCCTGGCGTTGAGCTTCGGCTTGCTCTGCCGCGATGCGTTCTTGTTCCGCTTTAATAGCGGCTTGACGTTGTGCCTCAGCTTGCTCTGCCGCGATGCGTTCTTGTTCTGCTTTAATAGCGGCTTGACGTTGAGCCTCGGCTTGCTCTGCCGCGATGCGATCTTGTTCTGCTTTAATAGCGGCTTGACGTTGAGCCTCGGCTTGCTCTGCCGCGATGCGATCTTGTTCCGCTTTAATAGCAGCTTGACGTTGAGCCTCAGCTTGCTCTGCCGCGATGCGATCTTGTTCCGCTTTAATAGCAGCTTGACGTTGAGCCTCGGCTTGCTCTGCAGCGATGCGATCTTGTTCCGCTTTAATAGCAGCTTGGCGTTGAGCCTCAGCTTGTTGAGCTGCAATACGCTCTTGTTCCGCTTTGATAGCAGTTTGACGTTGAGCTTCTTGTTGCTGAGCTAATAACTCCGCTTGGCGCTGTGCCTCTTGTTGTTGTGCTAATAATGCGGCTTGGCGTTGTGCTTCGGCAGCTCGTTCAGCTGCCATTTGGCGCACTGCTTGCGCTTGTTCACTGCTTTGTTGTTGCATTGCTTCTTGTTGTGCAGCTTGTTCTTCCGCTAATTTAGCTAAACGCTCACGTTCAGCACGTTGAATATCACGAATTGTTAATGTCCGTTTTGGCAATAACTGATTTAGTCGTGGTTGTATTAGCAACTACTAATGGTGTAGTAGATTGTTCTTGCACAATGATCGGTGTACGTTGTACTTGCGTTGTTTGCATTTGCTGCTTGCCATCTACTTGCTTTTGTACGGTAACAGGCTCAGTTTTGCGTTGTACGTTGATTAAACTATGCATTGCCAATGTCGGCTCCATCATAGTATTCGTTTGTTTATTAACAACGTATTGTGGTTGTGAAACGGCTCTATATTGTTCCTCTAAAGCTTTAGCTGTATCTGGAACTGGCACTGGGCGCACACGAGGGACCATAGGTTGAGTATCCATTGGTCGTACGACTGGAGTCGCTACATTATTAATAGTTTCTGTCGTTGATTCAGAAGTAGTTTTAGATCCTACTAAATCATTCATGTTAAGGACCGGAGCTGCGTGAGCAACGCCACCCAATGCTGCTGCTGCAAAAAACGCAGCAGTCACTTGACGTTTCTTAGATGATTTCATGAATTATTCTCCGAACTAGATTTCAAATAATAATTTATAATTTTAAAAATTATTTATATTTATATAGTTTATCATAAATATGGCTAATTGTACAATTTCCATAAAATATAGGCTATATCAAGTGAAAAATGGTATTACAGGAAATTAGAAATTTAGAATTAAATTTAAAAATCATATGTTATAGAGGCATAATAGCTGATTATAGAAAACAGAAGAGAAACTAAATCATCTAAATGTTGAGAAGATAAAGTATATCAAGTAATTTGGAATAAGGTTAAGACTGGTTATGTAGTTATTTCTAAATTTGTAAAAAAATAGCGGTAAGAAAAAAACTGTAGCAGAAGGTAATACTACTATAATAATTGATGGTAATACAGGTATTAATGCTGACAATTTGAAGTCGAGAGAATATTAGACTTATGTATACATTTCTCAATAAAATATGGTATGCTTTGGGTGATTTAATCGAGTTTTGTTTTTAAAGGAGAGAACATGTTTAGAAAATTCTTATTAGCATGTATGGTGATGGCTACTTTTACCATGCAAATTCAAGCTATTTCAATTAATGAATTAAATAGTTCATCGCAGTTTAAAAATGTGTATCAAAAATCGTATCCTTATGAAGGCGGTTCTATACAAAATAAGCTAATAAGTTATTTAAATACATATTCTGTAGAGTCCCTAGAATACGCAGCACCACACTATAAATTAAAAGGTACTTTTTATATTGTTTATGAATCTCCTCGAAGTACATCTATTACAGAATATGAATTAACTACTACCTATGATACGAATTACTCATTAGGGTCCTTAATACAAGCTATGAATGTTGTAAAGCCATCACCATCTATGTACGCTGTGATTAAGGCTGCACAGGATGAATCAGGGATACAAGTCGAGTTACAAGAGGTGAAACGATATAATGGGGACGGTACAGAGGTTATTAGTAAAGTTCCTTTAGAACATCAATTACGTCCATTAGATCGTGGACGGTTTGATGAAGACTTATTTGCTGTAGCAGACGCTATGTTTGCTGTAGCGTATCAGCAGCATTTTGATGACATTGTAGTGAAATGAGGTGCCTTATGAAACATTTTGTATTTCTTGTGGCGCTGGTATGTATTTTGTGTGCTTCTTTAAATCCTGTGAAGGCTGTGTCTAATACTGAGTTGCAAGATACTAGTCGTTTTGCACGAATTATATCTAAAGGTGATACAGGTGGTGGAGATGGTAAATATATTGAATTAAGTACTATCCGAAATAATTTTACAGATGCGCATACAAAAAATATAGAGGCTAAGATATATGTTGTATTGCCTTCATCTGATTTAATTAGGGAATATAAGGTTCGTTATGACTATGACTTAAACCTTTCCTTTGCTAATATGGTAGCTAAGGCACCAGAGCTAAAAACAAGGCTACCAGATTTTTCTTTACATGAACTATGGAATATAAATGATGGAATCTGGTATTGTAGGGATGGTATTAAATCAACAGGATTACACTCTTAATGGTGAAAGTAAACCAACACAACCAGCTCTTAAAGGCTATGAGAATGTTACATTCTTAACACCTACGGACTTTGATTTTGAAAGCTATCATGTTGCTAATCGCGTATTTAAAATGGTATATGGTACATTTTATGATGATGTAATCCGATGAGCAGATCGAAGATATAAGTTATAAATACAAACACCCTATGTCAGTGTTGTGACATAGGGTGTTTTGCATACATTAGTTATTAATCAGTCATTTATAATGATTAAACTAAATAGACAAATTGTGATATTATTTTTTGAGTTTTGGTTTTACGATAGCCAAGATAATGCAAGCCACAACGGAACCGATTGCAATGGATGCAAGGTAAAGAAGTGGGTTGCCGATTGTTGGTACTACGAAGATACCACCGTGAGGTGCACGTAATGTACATTCAAAGAACATGGATAATGCACCAGCTGTACCAGCACCGATGATGCAAGAAGGCAATACGCGGATAGGATCAGCTGCGGCAAATGGGATAGCACCTTCTGTGATGAAGGAAAGCCCCATGATGTAATTTGTAATACCAGATTTACGTTCTGCTTCTGTGAAGCGGCTAGGGAAGAATGTTGTACAAAGGGCAATCGCCAATGGAGGAACCATACCACCAGCCATAACAGCGGCCATAATACCATATTCACCAGTTGCTAGAGCGCCTGTACCGATAACATAGGCTGCTTTGTTGACAGGGCCACCCATATCAACAGACATCATAGCACCGAAGACAAGACCTAATAATACGCGGCTAGTAGTGCCCATTGTTTGCAAGGAATTCATAAGCCATTCGTTCAAAGCAGATACTGGTGGATTGATGATAAATGTAATAGCGATACCAATGAACAATACGCCCAGTACAGGGTAGAAGAGTACTGGTTTTGTACCTTCTAATGCTTGAGGTAATCCGGATACGAGTTTCTTAACTAACAGTACTAAGTAACCTGCTGCAAAGCCTGCAATCAAGGCACCGAGGAAACCAGAACCGCCTTGGCTTGCTAGCAAGCCACCAACGAAACCCGCTACAAGACCTGGACGGTCTGCAATACTCATAGCGATGTAACCAGCTAGAACAGGTAACATAAATCCGAAGGAAGCACCGCCGATTTTCATTAGGAATGCAGATAATGGTGTGCCAGAACCAAAGTTTTTGGCATTAGCTGGATCGAATGTGTCAAATAGGAATGCGAGAGCGATTAGAATACCACCGCCGATAACAAATGGCAACATGTGAGATACGCCATTCATCAAATGCTTGTAGATTTGTCGGCCAAAGCTATCTTTTGCATCGATAGCAGATTCAGCACTATCTTTGTCAGATTGAGAGGCATGGTATACCGGTACTGTACCAGACATAGCTTCACGCAATAATTCTTCTGCTTTATTAATGCCGTTTGCCACCTTAGTTTGAATCATTGGCTTGCCATCAAATCGAGCCATTTCAACTTGGCGGTCAGAAGCGACGATGATGCATTTAGCATGCTCGATTTCTTCTGCTGTAAGTGCATCTTTAATGCCAGAAGCACCATTTTTTTCTACTTTTAAAGAAATGCCCATTTCCTTAGCCTTACGTTCCAAGGATTCTGCAGCCATGTATGTATGAGCAATGCCGGTAGGACAGCCTGTAACAGCTAATACTTCGTAATGTGGATTATCTACAGATACCTTAGGGACTACCTTTTCGATAGCCTCTGTAGCTTTTTGCTTCGATAGCATCGGTAATGCTTGGTGCTTTTTCATCTTCCGTCTTGATATAGCCTTCTACAGATGGATCAAAGTTGCCTTCTTCTTTGGCCGTGATAAGTTCTAAGAAACGGTCAACTGTAGCAGCTTGGATGAGAGCATTTTTGAAGTCTGGATCGATTACCATAGTTGCTAATTTGCTCAATACTTCTACATGAGTATCAGCAGCGCCTTCTGGGGCTGCAATCATGAAGAATAGGCGAGATGGTTGTCCATCGAGGGCCCTCGAAAATCAACACCATTAGGAACGACCATAGCAGCAAGGCCAGCTTCCTTTACACCTGCTGATTTAGCATGTGGTGTGGCGATACCGTCGCCAAGGCCAGTAGAACCGGATTCTTCACGAGCGAATACAGCTTCTAAGTATTCTGCCTTGTCAGATAGGTTGCCGCCTTTATCCATTAAATCACCTAGAGTGTAAATGGCATCCGCTTTGTTAGTTGGTGATGCATTCAGCAGGATTGATTGGGGCTTTAATAAATCAGTAATCTTCATGTGTGTACTCCTTACTGTACATATATAATGAATAATAAAATTAACGAATGGTGTTAAGCAAGGCGAGGACCTCGTCCTTGGTGGCTAGATTCTCCGAAAAGGCTGAAGCAGAGCCTGTAGCAATACCCCAATAGAGGGCTTGTTGTAAATCTTGGGTGTTGAGGTATCCAGTCATGAAACCAGCTACCATAGAATCGCCGGCACCAACGGAGTTAATAAGCGTTCCTTTAGGTGCAGGACTTGTATAGACTGTACCATCAGCGGATACCAAGATAGCACCGTCTCCAGCCATGGAGATGAGCACATGTTGTGCACCTTGGGACTGTAATTTTTTAGCTGCAGTGACTAAATCATCTTTTGTAGACAATGTACGTCCGAAGATTTCGCTTAATTCGTGATTGTTTGGTTTGATTAAAAATGGTTTGTATGGCAATACACGAGTTAATAGATCCTTAGTTGCGTCTACGACGATACGAATATGTTTATTAGCTAAGCGCTTCATAATGATTTCGTACATATCACTTGGGAGGCTAGACGGAATGCTGCCTGCTAAGATTAATGTATCTTGCTCTGTTAATGCATCAAGTTGGGCGTATAAGGCCTGTAGTTCATCATCGGCTATGATAGGACCACGACCGTTGATTTCCGTTTCTTCATCGGATGCTTTTACCTTAACATTGATGCGGGTTAAACCCTCTCTAAGACGGATAAAGCTTTCACGAACGCCAAATTCATTGAGCTGACGCACAATTTCATCACCTGTAAAGCCAGCGATAAAACCGAGTGCCGTTGTATCCATGCCTAGGTTATTGAGTACGATTGACACATTGATACCCTTGCCACCGCCCAGCACATATTCTTGTTCAGTGCGATTGATTGTACCAGATGTTAAGTGGTCTAAGCGAACGATATAATCCAATGCAGGATTGAAAGTAATCGTATAAATCATAAGTTTTCCTCTATATTTCGTATAAATAGAATGTATTAATGGATTTGTTGTTCCTTGCGTCGCAAGCGATACCAGTAGATCAGTGGTACTAAGTATAAGAAGAACGCAAATGGTACGTAACCTGCGGGCGAGACATCCATCATAATGACAGGTACGAGTGCCGCAATATTCCAGGGCTGTAAGGCTGCAATAAGGATGCCGCTATTTTCAAAGTCTAGCATGACGTCTTCGTCATGAATGCGTTCTTTTGCATAGGTGGTACGCATAATGGAATGCGTCATGATTACCGCAATTGCTTGACTACAACCTAGAGCACCTGTAATAAATGCAATCAGTACATTCGACGCAAAGAGTTTGGCGCGACCTGATACGTGTTGTAAAAGGCTGCGAATATCATTCCAAAAACCAACGCCTTCAAGCATGCCGGAAATGGAACAAGCCATGAATATAGATAGGGTTGGTATCCACATCATTTGTAGGCCTCCGCCGTGGATAATATCCGATAGCGGATTATAATCTGGCAGATGGAACCCCAATACGGTAAATTGTAACATATCCATTACTGTATAATTTTGATGGATAACTGCGAGGATGGTTGCCGCCAGTGCACTAATACCAATAGGCCAACGTATAGATAGCTTTGTTGGTAACAAACCAATAATGATAAGAACTGGTATCCATAATGTCCAATGGATATTAAACACGAAATGAATCGTATCCGGTAGATAACTGTTAGTGTAGTCTAGTGGAAACCATAGGGATAAGAGTAGATACAATATACAGCTGATGATGAGAGCAGGTAAGCTATCTTTCAACATGATTGGTATATTGCTATTTACTTTGGTGTGCGTTAGAGCAGCTACGAGAGAGGCGCTAGAGGATAGAGGTGAGTTTCTGTCTCCTAAGTAGGCGCCTGCCATAATGGCACCTGCTACAATATCAATAGGTAGATTACCAGCTTTGGCAATTGTAATTAGTACAATACCGATGGTGCCTACTGTTCCTAGCGATGTACCAAGTAACATACTCACGCAGGATGTAATTAAAAATGCGCAGATTATGAAAAGATTTGGATTAATCAATTCAATACCAGACGCAATAATCATGGGAATAATACCCGATGCTTGCCACATGGCTATGAGCCAGCCGATGAGCAAAAAGATTTGCATAACCACGATTGAGGTTTTAGCATTCGTCCAGGACATGCGGAGTAAGTCTTTTGGATTATATCCTTGTCGATATAGAGCGTAAGCGAAGCACAACCATACGAGGATTAATGCGTAGCCGATGGGGACACTAAACATGACAGATGCGAGAATAATGATGATAGAAACGATTAATGATATCAATAGTCCCATATTATTTGGCATCATGGTGCGCCCTTGTTTATATTTTAGGTATGCCTGTAATAGTAATTGTAACCACTTCATATTATTCGATAGGAAGTTCTGTTTCGAATACTTCCTCAGCAGGGCCCGTCATAAGAACCGTGCCATCCTCCAAATAACTGATGTGTAATGTGCCAAGATATAATTCTACATCGACCTCGCGTCCTGTAAGGCCTTTTTCGTGGGACATGATCAGCAGATGCGCAGGAACCTGTACCGCATGCAAGCGTGGCGCCAGCACCGCGTTCCCAAGTGCGGACCTTAATATGGTGGTCGTTTACGACCTCGACATAGTTCACGTTTGTATTGGATGGGAATGCATCGTGTTTTTCAAGAATTGGACCTTGTGTTGTAACCGGTGCTTTTCGTGATGTCGTCCACAAAAACTTCTGTGTGAGGTACACCGAGAAGGACGGAACTTACTGTTACTGTTTCGCCATTTACATCGAGGTCCACATCGATGACCTTATCCATGGTTACATTCATGGGAATGTCTTTGCTGTTAAAGAAAGGTTTGCCCATGTCTACTGTCACTTGTGTAACAATGCCATTTTCAATGGTTAACGTTGGTTTCATAACGCCTGCTAATGTTTCGATGGTGAAAGTATCTTTTGTAATTTCACCGTGTTCATAGGCATATTTAGGCAAAGCAACGAATGCCATTACCACACATTTCTGCTTCGCTGCCGTCTGAGTTGATGATGCGCATGCGTACATCGCATGTATTAGATGGTACAACGATTACAAGACCATCGGCGCCAATACCTGTACGACGGTCGCAGAGGCGGATGGCGAGATCTGTATAATCTTTATTGGCCCCTTGTGAGTCAGAAAAGAGGATAAAATCGTTGCCGAGGCCATGCATTTTTGTTAATTTCATACATACTCCTATTCGATGTCACACTAGATAAATGCGACTATTCCTTACAATAGAGTAGACTTTCACTATGATACTCGTGAAAGTCTACGGTTAACTATATATAATATAACATTATATCACAGAATAGGGTCTCTCTTTATTGTTCAATGTAAAAATGTTAAAATATAATGTAATGTAGTTTATCGGATATAGAAAGAGGAACACACATGCGAATTCAAGGGATTTCTGGATCTCGAGGCGTTGCTGTTGGCAATGTGTACAAATATATACAAGAAGAAATCGTAATACCTGATTATGAGGTGACTGATGACCAAAGTAGAGGCTGAAATTGGCAAATTTGCTAGCGCTATGGCTGCAACCCTTAAACAATTAGATACGATTCGTCAAAAAGCATTGGTTGATATGGGGGCAGATGAGGCTGCTATTTTTGAAGCTCATATGCAAATCGCACAAGACCCATCCTTGTCTGATGGTATCAAGTCCCTTGTAGAAAATTCAAAAATGAACGTCGTAGCTGCTACGGCGCAAACGATAGAAACCTTTGCGGCTATTTTCATCGGCATGGATGATCCATATATGCGTGAACGTGGTGCGGATATTAAAGATATTGGCGATCGTTTGATGCGTAACATGCTTGGCATGAACCCTCGTGGTTTATCTCATATTTCCGGTGAGGTTATTATCGTGGCTCACGATTTGGCTCCATCTGATACGGCTTCACTAGATAAAAATGTTGTAAAAGGTATCGTAACAGCTGCTGGTGGTCCGACATCTCATGCGGCTATCATGGCGCGTACCTTAGAAATTCCTGCCGTTATGGGCGTTGGTGATATTGAAAGCTTTACTGACGATGTGCGTGCTGTTGTACTTGGCACTGATGGTGAAGTTATTACGGAACCATCCGATGAAGAGTGGGAACGTTATACAAAAGAAGCTGCAGATTTCCAAGACGAGTTGAAACGTTTAAAGGACTCTGCTAATTTAGAAGCCGTTACAAAGGACGGACATCATGTTGATTTATTCGGTAATATTGGTAAATCCAAAGATGCGGACCATGCGTTGACCATGGGCGCTCAAGGTATTGGCCTATATCGCACCGAATTCCTTTACATGGAAAATGATGAACTGCCTACAGAAGATGTACAGTTTGAACAATATAAACAAGTAGCAGAAAGTATGAAGGGCCAACCTGTCATCATCCGTACCATGGATATCGGTGGTGATAAGGAATTAAAATGTCTAGACTTACCTGAAGAAATGAATCCATTCCTCGGGTATCGTGCCATTCGTATTTCCTTGAACCGTCCGGATATTTTTAAGGTCCAATTACGTGCACTCCTTCGGGCCAGTGCGTTTGGCGACATTCACATCATGTATCCTATGATTGCATCTGTAGAAGAGGTTAAAGCGGCAAACGCTATGCTCGACGAATGCAAGAAAGAATTGATTACTGAAGGGCTAGCTTTCAATACAGATATCAAAGTAGGTATTATGATTGAGGTGCCAGCGGCAGCCGTTATTTCTCCGATTTTGGCTAAATATGTAGATTTCTTTAGTATCGGTACCAATGACCTTTGCCAATACACGTTGGCGGTTGACCGTATGAATGAGGCCATCGGCAATTTATATCAACCATTGCATCCCGCTGTATTACGCCTTATCAAACACGTAATTGATGCGAGTCACGAACAAGGTAAATTTACAGGTATGTGTGGTGAGTTAGCTGGTGATCCAGTTGCAACTATGATTTTATTGGGATTAGGACTTGATGAATTCTCTATGACTGCATCATCCATTCCATTGATTAAAAATATTTTACGCTCTGTTACAAAAGCAGAATGTGAAGCATTTGCTCAAAAAGCATTGACTATGGATACAGCTGAAGAAATCACAGCCTATGCAAAATCATTACTCGCTGAAAAAGGTTTGGCATAGACCATAGCTTTCATAAAAACAAACTTGAATTTGATAGGGGTAAACTGATACAATACCTATATTAATAGCAAAGATATTAGGCGTTTTTGTGCGCTCCGTAGAAAGAGGTAACTCATGAAAGAAGTAACAGTAGAAATCACAAACGAATCTGGTTTACATGCTCGTCCAGCGACTGCATTTACACAATTGGCTGCAAAATTTGCGTCCAAATTGACAATCGCAGCAAATGGTAAAACCGCAGATGCTAAATCCATTTTGACTGTATTAACATTGGGTGCAACAAAAGGCACATCCGTAGTATTAACTGCTGATGGTGCTGATGAAGATGATGCATTAGCAGCACTTAGCGAGTTCTTAACAACGAACCACGACTAATACGCAAAAGAGGCAATACCCTGATCATTAGGGATATTGCCTCTTTTTATTTTCCCATATTGGCAAAGCGCTCTACAGCAACTGTAAAGTCATTAATTGTTTTATCTACATCACCATGTTGTATACCATCGCGTACACAATGGTTGATATGTCCTTCGAGGACCACTTGGCCAACCTTATGCAACGCGGACTTGGCTGCATTGATTTGGGCTAGTACATCTTCACAAGGAATGTCTTCTTCAATCATTCGATCAATAGCTTGCACTTGACCTAAAATTTTACGCAATCGACGATGTAGATTGTCTGAATCCATACACTGTTTCATAATACTCCTCCAATTTGGGCATGCTTCATCATCTTATCTATTATACGACAATATGGTTAACAAATACAATACATACAAGTATGCTAAAAATAGATAACTTATGATACAATACAATCAATATATGATAGTTGTATTATAGGGATGTTATTAGTGAAAGTTTATATACTTAGAAGTCTGCTGTAAGGTAGATATAGGTGAATCTATGTTTATATTTCGAATGGTGCGCCGATTAGTTCTTATCATTTGCATAGTGCTAGGGGCTATATATGTGTATGATACATATCAAAGCTATCAAGGAACAAATCGCGTTAGTAAGGCTCATACAACTGTAGAACAGACAATTGAAGAAAATGAAGATACATTAAGTCGGTGGGAACGCATGCATCGTATTTTTACCTTCCGAGAAAAGGTTGAAGCCGCGCTTCATCAACGTGTGCCAAGGGATAAATGGGTGAAATCTGAAAACATTCCAGACAATGCGAAACGTGCTCTTGTGGCCATTGAAGATAAACGCTATTACAAGCATGGTGCTATTGATGTGCTCGGTGTAACACGCGCTTTTTATGTTAACAGCGTTGCTGGTGAAACTGTTGAGGGTGGTAGTACTATCACACAACAATTGGTAAAAAATCTATTTCTATCGTCTAAACGGACGATGTCCCGTAAAGCGGAGGAAGCTATTCTAGCGGTAGAGATGGAGCATTACTATAGTAAAGATGAAATTTTAACCATGTATTTGAATACGGTCTATTATGGACATAATTATTATGGTATAAAAGAGGCTGCCGAAGGGTATTTTGGTACTAGCCCTAGTCGATTGACCTTAGGTCAATGTGCAATGTTAGCGGCATTGCCCAATGCACCAACCTATTTGGATCCTTATGAAAATTATAAAGGTGCTAAAGCTCGGCAAAAATTAGTTCTCGCTCAAATGGTAGATCAAGGTATGATATCTCAAGCAGAGGCGGACTATGCATATAAGCAAGAACTTGGTATAGAATAAGATGTAATATTCGTAAACGAAATATATTATATAAATGAATAAAATTTCTGCTTGCATTTATAAATATGCAGTGATATACTAACACCTGTAGTCGATAAGACATGAAGAATTCATAATGAATTCGTAGTATAATAATAAATGGTATGAATCATACCTAGTATAATTTAGTTTATGAGGTGTTATCATGGGTAAAGCAAATAAAGTAGTACTCGCATATTCTGGTGGTTTAGACACATCTGTTATCATTCCTTGGTTAAAAGAAAACTATGGCGCTGAAGTTATCGCTGTGTGCGTAGACTTAGGCCAACCTGAGGATTATGATGCAGTTGAGAAAAAAGCAATCAAATCTGGTGCTTCTAAAGCGTACATCGTTGATGCTAAAGAAGAGTTCGTAAAAAGATTATGTATGGCCAACAGTAAAAAGCTGGTGCAGTTTATGAAGGCAAGTATTTATTAGGTACATCCTTCGCTAGACCTTTAATCGGTAAAATCCTTTGTAGATATTGCTAAAAAAAGAAGGCGCTGATGCTATCGCTCACGGTGCGACTGGTAAAGGTAATGACCAAGTTCGTTTTGAACTTGCTATCAAAGCATTGGCTCCTAATATGAAAAATCATCGCTCCTTGGAGAGAATGGGATTTGAAATCCAGAACAGACTGCATGGAATATGCAGCTAAACATGATATTCCAGTTGTAGCTACGAAATCCCATCCATATTCCATGGACCAAAAACGTATGGCATTTGTCCCATGAAGGCGGCGATCTTGAAAAATCCAGCAAATGCGCCTAAAGATGATGTGTACTTGGTAACACATACGCCTGAACAAGCTCCAGATGAAGCTGGTTATGTAACTGTATCCTTCAAAGATGGCGTACCTGTAGCAGTAGATGGCCAAGAAGGTACTCCATTACAATTGTTAGAAAAACTCAACGAAATCGGTGCACACTATGGCGTAGGCGTTGTAGATATCGTTGAAAATAGATTAGTAGGCATGAAATCCCGTGGCGTTTATGAAAACCCAGGTGGATCCATCATCATGTATGCTCACAGAGAACTTGAATACCTTTGCCTTGACAGAGCTACATACCACTACAAAGAACTTATTGCTAACAAATACGCTGAACTTGTATACGATGGCATGTGGTTCGCACCATTGATGAACGCTTTGCAAGCATTCGTTGATGAAACTCAAAAAACTGTAACTGGTGAAGTAAAACTTAAATTGTACAAAGGCAACATTATTTCTGCTGGTGCAACTTCTCCATACTCCTTGTACAGCGAAGATTTCGTAACATTCGAAGAAGATGATGTATACAACCAAGCTGATGCGGCTGGTTTCATCAACTTGTTCGGTTTACCTCTTAAAATTAATGCATTAATGAAAGAAAAGGCAGGTAAATAATGGCTAAATTGTGGGGCGGGCGTTTCACAAAAGGCACAGATAAAGCGGTAGAGGATTTTACATCCTCTATCGCTTTTGATGCGCGGATGTACGCCGAAGATATTGCAGGCAGTAAAGCACATGCTACAATGCTGGCAAAACAAAATATTATCTCCGACGCAGATCGGGACGCTATTGTTGAGGGCTTAACAAAGATAAAAGGCCAAATCGATAAAGGTGAGTTCCCATTCTCCGTGGCTCTTGAAGATATTCATATGAATATTGAAAAGCGCCTAACCGATGATATTGGTGAAGCAGGTGGTCGTTTACATACAGGCCGTAGCCGTAATGACCAATGCGCAGTTGATTTACACATGTACGTGCGTAAAGCCGTAGTAGAAATGGGCGAGCTCATCGTAGATATGCAAAAAGCCCTCATCGAAACGGCTGAAAAATACAGCGATGTTATCATGCCTGGCTATACGCATTTACAACGGGCACAACCTGTATTGTTCGGTCATCATATGATGGCATACTTCTCTATGCTAGAACGCGACTTTGACCGTTTGTTGATGGTCTTCAAACACGCAGACATCATGCCACTTGGTGCAGGGGCCTTAGCTGGTTCTACATACGGTATTGATCAAACCTATACGCAAAAGCTACTCGGCTTCTCTCGTATTTACGAAAATAGTATGGATGCCGTATCCGACCGTGACTATGTAGTTGAATTCTTGTCCTTTGCATCTCTTGTGATGATGCATTTGAGTCGTCTTAGTGAAGAATTAATTTTGTGGTCTACCAATGAGTTTAATTTTATTGAACTTGATGATGCGCATTGCACAGGCTCTAGCATTATGCCACAAAAGAAAAATCCTGACGTATGTGAACTTGTTCGTGGTAAAACAGGTCGTACCTATGGTCATTTGTTGGGTCTTTATTTGACAACCTTGAAAAGGCTTGCCACTTACATATAATAAAGATATGCAAGAGGATAAAGAGGGTATTTTTGATGCTATCGATACAGTACACTTTGCATTGTCCATTAATGCGGCGATGATTCGCGGTATGAAGGTCAATGGGGCGCATATGAAAGCTGTCCTTGATGATGACTTCTCTAATGCTACAGATATGGCCGATTACCTTGCGAAAAAAGGCGTTCCATTCCGTGAAGCGCACGAAATTGTAGGCAATGCTGTACATCATTGTATCGAAAAAGGTTGTGTATTGCTTGACTTATCCGTTGAGGATTTCAAAGCAATTTCTCCATATTTTGATGCGGACATTCTAGATGCTATTTCCATTGAAGCTTGTGTAGCAGGTCGTAACAACTATTCTGGTACGGCTCCAGAATGTGTGAAAAGACAACGTAATAATGGGAAGCAAATTATTGCTAACGAAGAAGCACAAATCGATAGCTGGAAATCTATCGTAAACTCTGTACAAGAGTAAATCCTTTTTATTAGAATCATAGATGCTTTCTTAGTTTATAAAATTGGCTCCACCTTTAGGTGGGGTCAATTTTTGTCTATATTGGGTGGACTCGTAGCGGATAATGGTCTTGTGGAACAATACTATAATCTGAATAGATAGTGATTTTTCACACATTTAATTGATTAAACTAAAATAAAATGATACTCTTACATTCATCATACCGTTTCTAATCAAAAATAATATATAATTACTATATTTTTATTCAATTCGTGTAATATGCTTTGTCCACTAATAAAATACTTTTAATTTACCACCTATGGTGTTATTATTAATTCGAAAAACAAATAAAAACGGTACCTTCACATTCCCGCCCATTACAGCAGGAACTGAATGTACTTAGCGGTTTTAATATAGTTACGTGAATTATGGACGAGAAAAATTCACCTTACGAAAGGGGATTGATACATGAAAACCACCGCTAAAAAAATGTCTGTATTCCAGCTAACCACAATGGTAGCAGCCAATATGCTAGGAGCTGGGATCATTATGTTACCAACCAATTTGGCTCAAGTTGGTACTATTTCAGTGTTATCTTGGCTCGTGACGGCTGTGGGTGCGCTTTTGCTAGCGTATATTTTTGCTCAAGCGGGTATGTTCTCTCAAATTAAAGGAGGCATGGGCGGTTATGCAGAACACCGCTTCGGTAAGACTGGACATTTTATGGCGAGCTATGCTTACAGCATATCTCTCATCATTGCTAATATAGCGATTGCAGTTTCCGCAGTTGGCTATGGCTCAGAATTCTTTGGTGTTGATCTAAATGCAACGCAAACAAGTCAAGTAACGATTGTCTTGTTATGGTTTGCAGCGATTTTGAATTTTAGAGGAAATCGCTTTACAGGTCAGCTCAGCAATATTACGATTTGGGGTTGTGTTGTGCCGGTTCTTCTAATCGGTACAATTGGTTGGTTCTGGTTTAGCCCAGATACGTATTTTAGCGGCATGGAATCCAAACGACTTGCCGTTCTTTGAAGCAATTAAACAATCTATTGCTTTAACATTGTGGGGATTCCTAGGGTTTGAATCGGCAGCAGCAAATGCAGATGCTGTAGAAAATCCAAAGAAAAACGTGCCAATTGCAACATTTGCAGGTACATTAGCAGTGGCGGTGATTTACATCTTGTCCACAAACGTTATGGCCGGTATCGTGCCTAACACAGAATTACTAAATTCCAATGCACCATTTGGTCTCACATTTGCATACATGTTTAATGACACAATTGCAAATGTTATCATGGCGCTCATGATTATCTCTTGCTGTGGTGCTTTACTTTGCTGGCAATTTACATTGTCTCGCGTATTCAAGAATGCAGCAGAGGCAGGTTATTTCCCTAAGGTGTTTGCTCGTGTAAACAGCAAGGATGCACCTGTGCGTGGCGTATTTATCTTATTAGCGATTGAAACAATTCTTACATTGTTCACAGCTAATGATTCTTTACGCGATCAATTCGAGACATTGGTAAACCTTGCGGTTGTAACTAATGTAGTGCCTTATATTCTCTGCATTCTTGCAGTACCAACTATGATGCACATGTCTGGATTGGAAAAACGTCGTATTGATCGTTTCTATTTCGTTGCTGTTGCAGGTGTTTTATACTGCTCATACGCAGTATATGCGTGCGGTGTTGATGCCATGCTCGGTAGTGCTGTTGCAGTAACTATTGGCATTTGCATTTATATGATACGCAAAGGTTGGTTAGCGTATCGTGCACAACGATTCCAACAAAGTATCGATTAATTGAATACTCTCTCGTCTTATAGAGGCTGTCACTTCGGTGATAGCCTCTTTTGGTTATATGTATAGCAAAATGTTTTATATGTAAATTAAATTAAAATACAAATGTAAATATATACGTTTATATACAGAAAAGAAAAGTAAATAAAGTATTTATTTCAAAAAATGGGGCACAATATACGAATTAATGCATGTAAATGATAATGAATATTGCTTTTATGAATAAATATGATTGATTGACAAATATACAGTAGGGGTATATGTATTGTTGGAGAATTATAAATATAGTATATTTATAATTAATAAAAGTGAATAAACTGAGTGTCGGTTTTACCGAGCGTAAAAGAGGAAAATGGGTGTAAATCCTATACTATGAAAATAGCTGTAATGAGGAGCAATATTTCGTATTAGGGTCACTGGGAAACTGGGAAGGCTGAAATATTGTGATGAATCAAAAGTCAGAAAGCCTGCTCAATCTTGCGGGGCATCGTGCCACAGCATGGTGTTTTTCTTTAGGTTAGTCAGGTGGGCTAATCTTTTTTTATAGTTATTTCGTAGATTTTATTACACAGCATCATATTATATGTTTACTTTCTATGTTTATTCACTATTATGTGTTTTTATTTGAAAAGGGTATAGGAGGTGCCTATGGGCAAACGCTTTGCCAAACAACTAGGACAGTTTATTGTCACCTTGTTTGGCATCACATTTTTGACATTTTGTCTCACCTATTTAGCTCCAGGGGACCCAGTTACGATGCTACTGGAAACGGCGGATACCATCGTGTCTCAAGAGACGATTGATGAAACTCGAGCACAATTAGGCTTGGATAAGCCGTTTATCGTACAGTATGCAAACTGGGTAGTCAATGCAGCACAAGGTGACTTAGGAATGAGTTACTCTGCTAAAAAACCGGTAGTAGATCGCATGTTAGAAGCATTACCTGGTACGCTTGCATTGGCAGGAACCGCATTGGTATTTACGATTCTCTATGCCTTACCGGCAGGTATACTGAGTGCGTATAATCGGAATAAATGGATAGACTATGTGCTGAGAAGCCTTTCCTTCATAGGCGTATCTATGCCGACATTCTGGTTAGGCCTTGTATTAATTTACATCTTTGGCTTAAAGCTCGGTTTAGTTCCAATCGCTTCATCTCGTATAACGGCGACAGGTGTTATTTTACCGGCTGTTACATTAGCGGTTGTTGTAGGCTCTAAATACATGCGTCAGGTTCGACTCGTTATCCTTGAAGAGATGCAAAAGGATTACGTTATCGGTGCCCGTGCTCGTGGCGTGAGCGAAATGAAAATTTTATTCGGTCATATTTTGCCTAATGCCGTATTGCCATTAATCACCATTTTAGGTGTTCTTATTGGTTGGTTATTAGGTGGTGTAGCGGTAGTTGAAATGGTATTCTCCTGGCCTGGCCTCGGGAATATGGCAATCTATGCCATCACCATGCGTGACTATCCATTGATTGAAGGTTTTGTGTTATGGGTTGCTATTGCATACATGTGTATCAATGCTTTAGTTGATGCATCCTATGTTCTATTGGACCCTAGATTGAAAAGGGAGAGAGCATAATGAAAGAATTTATTCAGAAACATAAATTGTTCTCTTTCTACACTGCATTGATGCTCGTCATCGTATTCATTGCTATCTTTGCACCATGGCTTGCTCCGGGCGATGCTTTCACATCGGATATGTCCAAGGCATTACAAGCACCTAGTGCTCAGCATTGGTTTGGTACCGACAAATTGGGCCGTGACGTATTGTCTCGTATCATTTATGGTACTCAATTATCCTTGTTCATGGGTGTATCCATCGTAGTGATTATGGTGAGCATTGGTACAGTCATCGGTGCCGTAGCAGGTTACTTTGGTGGCAAGGTTGAAATGGTTCTTATGCGCTTGGCGGATATCATGTTATCTTTCCCAGGGGTAGTGCTCGCCATTGCCATCGCCGGTATCTTAGGTGGTAGTATTGTAAATACCATCTTAGCATTATCGGTTGTAGGATGGGCTAAATATGCGCGACTTGTGCGTTCTATGACGTTGAAAGTACGCGGTGAAGAATATGTAACGGCTGCCGTTATGATGGGGGCCTCTACATGGACGATTTTACGTCGTCATATTATTCCTAATATTTTGCCACTCGTTGTAACTACAGGTGCTCTTGATATTGGGGCTATTATGATTGAGGTAGCAGGTTTATCCTTCCTTGGATTTGGTGCGCAACCACCTACACCAGAATGGGGGCTTATGCTAAATGAAGGTCGTCAATACTTGCAAACAAGTCCTTGGCTCATGGCATTCCCTGGTATGTCTATTTTAATCGTAGTAGCTGTTTTCAATCTTTGGTCTGATTCTTTACGCGATGTAGTGGATCCTAAGAATCAAGGTTAATCTTAGTTTTTGGAATCTTTATTAGGCCTTTGCGGCATAATAATGATATATAAGCTTTGTATATTGTGTTAATAAGGAGATTTTAAATGAAAAAATCTTGGAAAAAGGCTCTTTTAGCAGGTCTTAGCATTGTAATGATGGGTTCCTTCATCGCTGGCTGTGGCTCTGATAATAATGGTGCTGCTAATAAGGATGTTTTAAAAGTTGGTGTAACTAACTTCGCATCCACATTAGAACCTACAGAAAACTTCTTCGCATGGGTCGTTATGCGTTATGGTGTGGGTGAAACATTGGCTAGATTTGATGAACAAATGAAGCCACAACCTTGGATTGCTTCTAAATGGGAAGTATCTCCAGACCATAAAACATGGACGTTTACCATCAACGATAAGGTAAAGTTCTCCAATGGTAAAAAGGTTGATGCAGCAGCTGTAAAAGCATCTATCGAACGGGCATTTGAAAAATCTAACCGTGCAAAAACATTCTTCGAATATGATTCCATCGAAGCTAATGGTCAACAATTAGTTATTCATACAACAAAAGAATATCCTAATATGCCTGGGCTTTTAGCGGATCCATTGTTCCTTATCGTCGATGTACAATCTGAAAAAGACGGACGCAACTTTGCGAAGGAAGGTCCTATCGGTACAGGCCCATACGTAGTTAAATCTTTCACTAAAGAACGCGCTGAAATGGCTGCTAACGAAACTATTGGGATGGTGCAGTACCATTCAAAACTGTAGAAATTCCTTCCATCGACGATCCTAATACGCGTGCTATGAGCTTGCAATCTGGCGATGTAGATATGGCTGTTAACATCGGTGCTGGTGAAATGGGCTTATTCCAAAATAACGATAAGTTCAAGGTTGATGAAATCGCATCTCTTCGCGTAGTATTGGCTCGTATTAACCAAAAAGGTGTTCTCGGTGATGATAAAGTTCGTGCAGCTGTTATTTCCGCAACAGATCGTAAAAACTATGCAGATGTATTGCTAAAAGGTCACATTCATTCCTGGTTCCGCTCCAATTCCACCATCCATGGACTATGGCTTCAAAGATTTGAAAGATCCTAATGCATATAATCCTGATCGCGCAAAACAATTGTTAGCAGAAGATGGCTGGAAAGATACTGATGGGGATGGCATCCTTGATAAAGATGGAAAACCATTAACATTCAACTTCGTTGTATATAACTCTCGTGCAGAATTACCACTTTATGCCGAAGCTGTTCAAGCAGACCTTAAAAAAGTGGGTATCGACATGAAAATCAAAACAGTTGACTATAACTTGATTGATAAAATGGGTCAAGATGGCGACTATGATATGCTTATCTCCAACATCGTAACTGCTAATACAGGCGATCCAATCTGGTTCTTAGCTAACTACTGGCATACTAATAACAATGGTTCCAACCCTCAAAACGGTTCTGGTTACTCCAATCCACAAGTTGACCAATTGTTAGATGCTGCTGAAACTGAATTCGACCCTGCAAAACGTCGTGACTATGCAATTCAAATTCAACAATTATTGATGAATGATGGTGCTGCATTATTCTTAGGTTACCCTAAAACTAATATCGTTACTGGTTCTTACTTGAAAGGTGCAGTCATGTATCCAAGTGATTACTACTGGATTACAAATAAAATTACTAAATAATAAGGAGCTATAATGGCAGAAAACGTACTCACAGTAGAACATCTTAGTATCGCGTATCAAGGCGTGCCTGCTGTTATGGATGTAAATTTTACCTTGGAACGCGGCAAGGTATTGACCATCGTAGGGGAATCCGGATCCGGTAAGACTACCGTGATCCGCGCCCTCATGGGGTTATTACCAGTCGGTGGTGAGGTTACAGAAGGGACACTGCTATTTAATGGTAAAGACCTTCGAAATCTTTCAAAATCCGAATGGCGTTCCATACGTGGTAAAGATATGGCCATGATTTTCCAAGATAGCGGTAGTGCACTCGACCCGATTGTACGCATTGGTAAACAATTTAGAGAACTATTCAAAGCTCACATTGAAATCTCCAATGACGAATGTGATCGTCGTGCTATTGAATTATTAGAGTCTGTTGCGTTACCTAATTGCGCAGATATCCTTCGCCGCTATCCACATGAGCTATCTGGCGGTCAACGCCAACGTGTAGGGATTGCTATGGCATTAGCTTTAGATCCAGCATTACTCATCGGTGATGAACCAACATCTGCTCTAGACGTGACAACACAATCTCAAGTTGTTATGCAAATGATGGAATTATCTAAAGTACATAATTCCGCTATCGTTATGGTAACTCATAACCTTGGTGTAGCAGCGTATATGTCCGATTACATCATCGTTATGAAAAAGGGCCGTGTTGTAGATGCAGGTACGCCACAAGAAATCTTAGAAAACCCATCTAATGAATACACAAAACAACTAAAAGATGCGGTACCAACATTGGGAGGAGGTCGTTACATTGACTAACTACGCAGTAGAAATTAAAAATGTATATAAACGATTCCCACTTCCTACTGGTGGTGAACTTGAGGCATGTAAGAATATCAATATTACCCTTGAAAAAGGGCAATCTCTTGGTATTGTAGGTGAATCTGGTTCTGGTAAAACAACATTGGTTCGTATGATTATGAAAATGTTGCCTATTACAGAAGGTGAAATCTACGTTGATGGTGTTGAAATTCAACACATGAATACAGAACAAACTAGAGAATATCGTCAAAAAATTCAAATGGTATTCCAAGATCCATCGGCAGCTTTTAATCCGCGTATGAAGGTTAAGGATATTATTCTTGAACCACTATATAATTTTGGGCTTCTTGAAAAGGGAAAAGAAGAACAAATCGCTGGTGATTACCTTGAAATGGTAGATTTACCGCGTGAGTTTATGCATCGATTCCCACATGAAATGTCTGGTGGTCAACGTCAACGTGTAGCCATTGCTCGTGCTATCGTATTAGAACCTGAAATCCTAGTATTAGATGAAGCAACAAGTGCTCTTGACGTATCCGTACAGGATTCCATAGCGGACCTATTGGCTCGCTTACAAAAAAAGAAAAATTTAACATACCTATTTATTGCTCATGATATTGCGTTCATTCGTACAATGTGCCACAAAGTGGTTGTTATGTACAAAGGTGCTATCGTTGAAGAATTAGATGCATTCCATTTAGCTGATGCGAAGCATCCTTATACAAAGGTTCTATTGAGTTCTATCTTTGAAATTGGTCAAGATCATAAACCACTTTACATTAGAAGAAGCTACGTTAGAAGCATAATAGTATATGCATGAGGCTCGCTTTAAAATGAATTAAAGTGTATAGGTTAAGTAAAAATAGCAGTTAGTTGATGGGCTAACTGCTATTTTTTCATAATATACAGGTATGAAAATTATTTTAGTTGGGCCGTTGTAAGATATGGTGTGGGTGAAACACTTATCAAGTACGATGATCAAATGAAAGCAACCCCGTGGCTTGCATCTTCTTGGAAACAAAGTGATGATAAGTTAAGCTGGACCTTCAAAATTAATGACAAAGTAAAATTCTCAAATGGTAATCCTTTGACGGCAGAAGCTGTAAAATCTTCATTAGAAAGAACCTTTGCCAAGAATAATCGTGCAAAAACTTTCTTTAACTATACAGAAATCACCGCAAATGGTCAGGAGCTTACCATTAAGACAGACAAGCCATATTATAACTTGCCAAGTTTACTAGGGGACCCATTATTCCTTATTGTTGATGTGACGAGCGAAGCAAATGGTCGCAATTTTGCTAAAGAAGGACCCATTGGTACTGGTCCGTATGTAGTTGAGTCTTTCACAAAAGAACGTGCAGAACTCAAAAGAAATGATAATTACTGGGATGGCAAGGTAGGTTTTAGTAGGGTTGAAATTCCATCCATTAATGATGCGAATACACGGGCTATGGCGTTGCAATCCGGTGATGTGGATATGGCGATTGGCATCGGACCTGGTGAATATGGGATTTTCCAAAATGATAAGAATTTCACTATCTATGAAGTGGCATCCTTGCGTGATGTATTTGTTCGGATGAGTCAAAAAGGCAAGCTGAGCAATCCAAATCTTCGTGCTGCACTTTTCCTTGGATATCCTAAAATTAATATCGTAGGCAATAAACACATCGATGGTATTAAGATGACACCATCCGAATACTATATGATTACGAAAGATTTAAAACGAAAAATAATCGCATCTGTAACAAATTATTCAGCCCAGTTATAATTATATAAATAGTTCTCATTTGCTTTGACTAAATACTATAGTTTATAGTGTTTTTTTATATTGATATAATAATTCATTTATATCGACAATTATTGAAAAAAAGTTAAACGTATAGTAGGAGGTTAACATGGGGCTTAAAAAGTATTCATTGTTTGGTGCTTTCATATTATTAGTGGGAGCTTTTAATCTTTTCAGGATGTGGAAAAAGATACAAATAAAGATACATTAAAAAGTAGGTGCTATGTCCTATGCAGAGACTTTAGAGCCTACGGAGAATTACTTTAGTTGGGGGATTGTTCGTTATGTATTGAGAAATTATAAATATAGTATATTTATAATTGATAAAAAGTGAATAAACTGAGTGTCGGTTCTACCGAGCGTAAAAGAGGAAAATAGGTGCAAATCCTATACTATGAAAATAGCTGTAATGAGGAGCAATATTTCGTATTAGGGTCACTGGGAAACTGGGAAGGCTGAAATGTTGTGATGAATCAAAAGTCAGAAAGCCTGCTCAATCTTGCAGGGCATCGTGTCACAGCATGGTGTTTTTTTCTTTAGGTTAGTCAGGCGGCTAATCTTTTTATGGTTATTTCATAGATTTTATTACACGGCATCATATTATATGTTTACTCTCTATGTGTATCTATGTTTATTCACTATTATGTGTTTTTATTTGAGAAGGGTATAGGAGGTGCCTATGGGCAAACGCTTTGCTAAACAATTAGGACAGTTTATTGTCACCTTGTTTGGCATCACATTTTTTTGACATTTTGTCTCACCTATTTAGCTCCAGGGGACCCAGTTACGATGTTACTGGAAACGGCAGATACTATCGTGTCTCAACAGACGATTGATGAAACTCGAGCACAGTTGGGGTTGGATAAGCCGTTTATCGTACAGTATGCAAACTGGGTAGTCAATGCAGCTCACGGTGACTTAGGGAATGAGTTACTCTGCTAAAAAACCGGTAGTGGATCGCATGTTAGAAGCATTACCTGGTACGCTTATATTGGCAGGAACTGCATTGGTATTTACAATTTTATATGCATTACCAGCAGGGATACTGAGTGCGTATAACCGGAATAAATGGATAGACTATGTACTGAGAATTCTTTCTTTCATAGGTGTATCTATGCCAACATTCTGGTTAGGCCTTGTATTAATTTACATCTTTGGCTTAAAACTCGGTTTAGTTCCAATTGCTTCGTCACGTATAACGGCGACAGGCGTTATTTTGCCAGCCGTTACATTAGCGGTTGTCGTTGGTTCTAAATACATGCGTCAAGTACGACTCGTTATCCTTGAAGAAATGCAAAAGGATTACGTTATCGGTGCCCGTGCGCGTGGTGTAAGCGAAATGAAGATTTTATTCGGTCACATTTTGCCTAATGCAGTCTTGCCATTGATCACAATTTTAGGTGTTCTTATTGGTTGGTTATTAGGTGGTGTAGCGGTAGTTGAAATGGTATTCTCTTGGCCTGGTCTCGGGAATATGGCCATTTACGCCATCACTATGCGTGACTATCCATTGATTGAAGGTTTTGTGTTATGGGTTGCTATTGCATACATGTGTATCAATGCTCTAGTTGATGCATCTTATGTATTATTAGACCCTAGATTGAAAAGGGAGAGAGCATAATGAAAGAATTTATTCAGAAACATAAATTGTTCTCTTTCTACACTGCATTGATGCTTATTATCGTATTCATTGCTATTTTTGCACCATGGCTTGCGCCGGGCGATGCTTTTTCCTCAGATATGACAAAAGCATTACAAGCCCCTAGCGCACAACATTGGTTTGGTACCGATAAATTGGGCCGTGACGTATTGTCTCGTATCATTTATGGTACTCAATTATCCTTGTTCATGGGTGTATCCATTGTAGTGATTATGGTAAGCATTGGTACAGTTATCGGTGCCGTAGCAGGTTACTTTGGCGGCAAGGTTGAAATGGTTCTTATGCGCTTGGCGGATATTATGTTATCCTTCCCAGGTGTAGTACTCGCCATTGCAATCGCCGGTATCTTAGGGGGCAGTATTGTAAATACCATCTTAGCACTCTCCGTTGTAGGGTGGGCTAAATATGCGCGTCTTGTACGTTCTATGACGTTGAAAGTACGTGGTGAAGAATATGTAACGGCAGCCGTTATGATGGGTGCCTCTACATGGACGATTTTACGTCGTCATATTATCCCTAATATTTTGCCCCTCGTTGTAACAACAGGTGCTCTAGATATTGGGGCCATCATGATTGAGGTTGCAGGTTTATCCTTCCTTGGATTCGGTGCACAACCACCAACACCTGAATGGGGCCTTATGCTTAACGAAGGCCGCCAGTATTTGCAAACGAGCCCTTGGCTTATGGCATTCCCTGGCATGTCTATCCTTATTGTAGTTGCTATCTTTAACCTTTGGTCTGACTCTCTACGGGATGTAGTAGACCCTAAAAATCAAGGTTAGTTTAGTGTGATGCTTATTTATAGATGGTTTTGTGACAGTTGTCGGATAAATAAGCAATACTATGGTTTTTCTATTATGACTATTGTAAATTTAGTAGTCATGATGTGTATATTTTATGGTTATATGTAATTGTACAAGGAGATTTTACATGAAAAAATCTTGGAAAAAGGCTCTCTTAGCAGGCCTCAGCATTGTAATGATGGGTTCCTTCATCGCTGGTTGTGGTTCCGATAACAATGGTGCTGCTAATAAGGATGTTTTAAAAGTTGGTGTAACTAACTTTGCCTCTTCGTTAGATCCTACGGAAAATTTCTTCTCTTGGGTTGTCATGCGTTATGGTATAGGTGAAACATTGACTAAGTTTGATGAGCACATGAAGCCTCAACCTTGGATTGCATCTAAATGGGAAGTGTCTACAGATAAGAAAACTTGGACTTTCACAATTAATGATAAGGTGAAATTCTCTAACGGTAAAAAAGTTGATGCCGCAGCGGTAAAAGCTTCTATTGAGCGTTCTTTTGAAAAGTCTAATATTGCAAAAACGTTCTTTAATTATGATTCTATTGAAGCAAATGGCCAACAATTAATTATCAAAACAGATAAAGAATATCCTAATATGCCAGGTCTTTTGGCAGATCCAATATTCTTAATTGTTGATGTGCAATCTGAAAAAGATGGCCGTAACTTCGCTAAAGAAGGTCCTATCGGTACAGGCCCATATGTAGTAAAATCTTTCACTAAGGAACGTGCTGAAATGGCGGCGAATGAAAATTACTGGGATGGTGCAGTACCGTTTAAAACCGTAGAAATCCCATCCATCGACGATCCTAATACGCGTGCTATGAGCTTGCAATCCGGTGATGTAGACATGGCTGTTAATATCGGCCCTGGTGAAATTGGCTTGTTCCAAGGCAATGACAAATTTAAAGTAGATGAAATTGCATCTCTTCGTGTTGTGTTAGCACGTATCAATCAAAAAGGTATTCTTGGTGACGACAAGGTTCGTGCTGCTGTAATCTCTGCAACAGACCGTAAAAACTATGCAGATGTATTATTAAAGGGTACATTCATTCCTGGTTCCGCTCCAATTCCACCATCTATGGACTACGGCTTCAATGACTTGAAAGATCCTAATGCGTATAATCCTGAACGTTCTAAACAATTGTTAGCTGAAGATGGCTGGAAAGATACTGATGGCGATGGTATCCTTGATAAAGATGGCAAACCATTAACATTCAACTTCGTTGTATATAACTCTCGTGCAGAATTACCACTTTATGCAGAAGCTGTCCAAGCCGATCTTAAAAAAGTTGGTATCGATATGAAAATCAAACAGTTGACTACAACTTGATTGATAAAATGGGTCAAGATGGCGATTATGATATGCTTATCTCCAACATCGTAACTGCTAATACAGGTGATCCAATCTGGTTCTTAGCTAACTACTGGCATACTAATAATAATGGTTCTAACCCTCAAAACGGTTCTGGTTACTCCAATCCACAAGTTGACCAATTGTTAGATGCTGCTCAAACTGAATTCGACCCTGTAAAACGTCGTGAATATGCAATTCAAATTCAACAATTATTGATGAATGATGGCGCTGCATTGTTCTTAGGTTATCCTAAAACTAATATCATTACTGGTTCTTACTTGAAAGGTGCTGTCATGTACCCAAGTGATTACTACTGGATTACTAACAAAATTACAAAATAGTAAGGAGCTATAATGGCAGAAAACATACTAACTGTAGAGAACCTTAGCATCGCGTACCAAGGTGTGCCTGCTGTTATGGATGTAAACTTTACCTTGGAACGCGGTAAGGTATTGACCATTGTAGGGGAATCCGGATCCGGTAAAACTACCGTGATCCGGGCCCTCATGGGTTTATTGCCTGTAGGTGGTGAGGTCACAGATGGTACAATGATCTTTAATGGTCAAGACCTTCGCACCCTATCTAAGTCAGAATGGAGATCCATACGTGGCAAAGACATGGCCATGATTTTCCAAGATAGCGGTAGTGCACTCGATCCGATTGTACGTATTGGTAAACAATTTAGAGAACTATTCAAAGCTCACATTGAAATCTCCAATGACGAATGTGATCGTCGTGCTATTGAATTATTAGAGTCTGTTGCGTTACCTAATTGCGCAGATATCCTTCGCCGCTATCCACATGAGCTGTCTGGTGGTCAACGCCAACGGGTAGGCATTGCTATGGCACTGGCTTTAGATCCAGCATTACTCATCGGTGATGAACCAACATCTGCTTTAGATGTGACGACGCAATCTCAAGTTGTTATGCAAATGATGGAATTATCTAAAGTACATAATTCCACTATCGTTATGGTAACTCATAACCTTGGTGTGGCGGCATATATGTCCGATTACATCATCGTTATGAAAGGGCTGTGTTGTAGATGCAGGTACGCCACAAGAAATCTTAGAAAACCCATCTAATGAATACACAAAACAACTAAAAGATGCGGTACCAACATTGGGAGGAGGTCGTTACATTGACTAACTACGCAGTAGAAATTAAAAATGTATGTAAACGATTCCCACTTCCTACTGGTGGCGAACTTGAGGCATGTAAAAATATCAATATCACACTTGAAAAAGGGCAATCTCTTGGTATTGTAGGTGAATCCGGCTCTGGTAAAACAACATTAGTTCGTATGATTATGAAAATGTTGCCTATTACAGAAGGTGAAATCTACGTTGATGGTGTTGAGATTCAACACATGAATACAGAACAAACTAGAGAATATCGTCAAAAAATTCAAATGGTATTCCAAGATCCATCGGCAGCTTTTAATCCGCGTATGAAGGTTAAGGATATTATTCTTGAACCACTATATAATTTTGGGCTTCTCGAAAAGGGAAAAGAAGAACAAATCGCTGGGGATTATCTTGAAATGGTAGATTTACCGCGTGAGTTTATGCATCGATTCCCTCATGAGATGTCTGGTGGTCAACGTCAACGTGTAGCTATTGCACGAGCTATCGTTTTGAAACCTGAAATCCTCGTATTCGATGAGGCAACGAGTGCCCTTGATGTATCTGTGCAAGACTCTATTGCCTATCTACTCGCTAGATTGCAAAAGAAACGGAATTTGACCTATCTATTCATCGCTCATGATATTGCTTTCATTCGTACTATGTGCCATAAGGTTGTAGTCATGTATAAAGGGGATATCGTTGAAGAACTAGATGCGTTCCATCTGGCAGATGCTAAACATCCATATACAAAGGTGTTATTGAGTTCTATCTTTGAAATTGGTAAACCGCATAATCCATTATCGATGGATACCGTTACTAATGATACAAATATATAATCTTATTGGTGAAAGCCTTCGCTTATGCGGAGGCTTTTTTTTTTTGCTCTCTGTCAAATGTTGGGGTATTCACCCTACGAGTCTTCTTTGGCACCAATCATAGTTATGGTTGGTGCCATTCTTTTTGCTCAAAAGTAGAATACGTACTCTAAATCTACCAAAGTGGCGAAGTCCATAGCTTATCCGTTTTAATACCTTAATCTTGTTGTTAGTTCCTTCTGTGTATCCATTAGAATATGGAAGTAAGAATGCATTAGTTAATTGCGTCATCCATGCAGGAAATGATGTAAAGAAGTTATTAAATTCATTTAAGCCAGATGCTTTTACTAATTCCAACCAATGCGTTAAATGTGCAGCTATTCTTTGTTTACCATAGATTGAAAAGATTTTTCTAAAAGAAAGTTTTAAAGCATATGCTTTTCGTAAATCATCAGATATTCTAAGTATTTCACATAGTTTAATATGTTCGGCTTCCGTTAAATGGTCTGGATGCTTCATTAGTACACGTCGATTCTGTTTTAACATACGTGAATAAGCAGCCAGTTTATGTTGCTCACGCTTTCTAACTCGCTCTACCGCCCAATCTACAAGTCGACATACATGGTATCGATCACAGATAATATGCGCATGTGGAAATAGCGCCTCCATGATGCGCTTAAATTGTATGGACATATCCATTACTATAAACTTAACTTGTAGGCGATCCTTATGTTTAAATGATGCAAAATAGTGGATTAATGCTTGCGTATCACGTTTCGGTAAAATATCTAATATTTCATGTGTATCTGGATTAGTTAAATTAACTTGGTATTGGTAGCCTTCTGCATTTCCTTTAAACTCATCAATACCAATCACAGTGGGTAAGGTCTTGGGCTTAGGTATAGTGATCATAGAGCAATAACGTAATACTGTAGTAATAGATGTATCACACTCGTTAGCAATAGCTGTATAGGTTACACTTTCAGTAAGTTTATCAAATAGCATTCTAATATTAGTTACACTTAGTTGCATATGTTTTCGTACAAATGGATTGCTTTCAGCAAAAGAATGACCACAATGCGGACAAATATACCGACGCTGTCTGTATTTTCCAATTAGTGGACCTCGTTGTACTTTTCCAAACTTTACAGTACGTATGCGGTAATCCTAATATGCTTTTGTGGTTTCTCCACACTTTGGGCAAATATGTGATGTTGCTGGTAATTCTATGTCAAAAATAAATACTCCGTCTAATTCATAGCTATTTGTAATATATTCTTGTTTTACATTATGTAAAAATTCAGTATAATCAGTAGTAGGCATATAAGCTCACATCCTTTCTTTAGGACTTTGACACTTTTATTGTAAAGCATGTGAGCCTTATATGCTTATTTTTTTGAAAAATAATGTTGGAAGTGACACCGTAGTGGTGTCACCCCAACATTTATTATAGAGCCTACTATAATTCAGTTATTATAGAATTTACTAATTTTTAAGAAAGTTATAGTTTTTATAAAAATATTCTCATTTGTTTTGGTTGAGACGTATATATTATATTGTTGTTATGTCGACATATTAATACAAATATATTCCTATTATGATGAGGACGGTGTATAGTAGGAGGTTTACATGAAAATAAAAAAGTATAGTTTCTTGGGTGTTTGTGTAGTTTTGATAGCTATTTTTACTGTTTTTGGATGTGGGAAGAATACTGATAAGGATACATTAAAGGTTGGGGCCATGTCATATGCGGGAACATTGGAGCCTACAGAGAATTATTTTAGTTGGGGGATTGTGAGGTATGGCATCGGTGAGAATCTAGTTAAATTTGATGATTCTATGAAGCCACAACCGTGGATTGCCGAATCTTGGTCCGTAGGGGATGATCATAAAACATGGACATTTGTAATTAATGATAAAGTAAAATTTTCTAATGGGCGTAAGGTAACAGCACAGTCTGTTAAGGAGTCTTTGGAACGTACATTTGAAAAAAGCAAACGGGCAAAATCGTTTTTTGCTTATGATTCCATTGAAGCAAATGGGCAGAATTTAATTATTCATACCGATAAGGTGTATCCTAATCTACCCGGACTACTAGGGGATCCTTTATTTTTGATTGTAGATGTTCAATCAGAACGAGATGGGCGTGATTTTTAGTAAAGAAGGACCCTATTGCTACGGGCCCATATGTGCATATATCTTTTCACTAAAAGAACGCATTGAGTTAGATAAGAACGAAAAATTATTGGGATGGTGACGTGGGATTTTAAACATGTAGTAGTAGATTCTATTGATGATGTAAATACTCGTGCTATGGCGTTGCAAGCAGGGAGATATTGATATGGCTGTTAATATCGCTGCTAGTGAGTATGGATTATTTAAAGATAATAAGGATTATATTATTGAAGAAACCCCATCATTGCGTGTTGTTATGGTTCGAATGAATCATAATGGATATTTGAACGATATTAATGTAAGACGTGCTTTAGTTGCTGGAGCAGATCGTGAAAAGTTATGCTACAAAAACTATTTTAAAGATACCTTTTGTTGCTGGGACGAACTCCATTACCACCATGCTTTGAATTATGGATTTTAACGATATCAAAATTCCAGAAACGTATAATCCCAGAACGTGCTAAAATGTTGTTAGCACAGTCTGGTTGGGTAGATACTGATGGAGATGGTTATGTAGATAAGGATGGTAAAAAGCTACGTCTCAATTTTTTTATACTTATACAGCAAGACCTGAGGTAATCTTATATGCAGAAGCATTACAGGTTGATTACAAAGAAAAATTGGTGTTGATGTGAAATGTAGAAATCGTTGATTCTAGTGTAGTGGATAAAGGTGACACGTTCTGGTGATTATGACTTTGGCGATAACCAGTGTTTCAACTGCTAGCACTGGTAGTCCTGTATGGTTCTTAAAACAATATTGGGGGACCAACATAGATGGCTCAAATCCGACCAATGTGTCCGGTTTTAGTAATCCTAAATATGATGAATTACTAGCTTTTGGCTGAAACTACTGTTGATGATACACAACGATATAATGCCATTGTTGAGGCACAAAAAGATTTTTGTTAGACGATAGTGCATCCTTGTTCTTAGGTTATCCTAAGATTAATATGATTTGTAAAAAAGCTATATAAAAGGGCTTAAGATTTCACCTAGTGAATATTACATCATTACGAAAGACTTGAAAAAAGAATAAGGTTTACTATTTGTAATGCAATAAAAGGACTAGTCTTTGGACTAGTCCTTTGTGCTGTGCAAATATTATTTTTTACTATCTACCGCATCAAGATCATTCATATCCACCTCGTTAGCACGGCCAATCATGCGATTATATTTTACATATAATTGCGTATATGCTTCGCCATAGGAGGAGTTGATAATGATGTAATTTCTTGCTTCTGCAATAAATTCTTTTACAGCATCTTGATATTGTTTAACCGCAGCTTGCGTTTCTGGTTTTGTACCAGGTTGCAAGTCATTCAAGCGTTTTGTAATTTCTTGTAGATTGGTTTCGACCTTTTGTGTATCTGTATTACCATCAGGATCAATAATATCTATGGTTTGAGATAATAGTATATTTAATTCAATGAAATTAACTGCATTGACTCTGTTTTCATCAGCGAATTCTTTTCATGCGTTCTGAATATAATTCGTTATTACGATTTTCAAGTGCTAAATCGTATGCATTATAGGCCGCATTGAATTGATCTGCTAATGGTACATATTGGCTAGCTAAGTTATCACTGCCTACAAAATTATCTTTTTCAAAAGTTCGATCTGTATAGTAGTTTTGAAGTTGGTCAGCTACAGGAATTAATTGCGATAAGATGGTAAGTAATTCATCTGTCGCTTTATTTACATCCTCATATGGTGTAGAGCTTTCTTCTTTAGCTGCTTCAAGCTGAGCTTTTAATTTCTTGTAGTCAGGTAATGTTACAGACGTATTATGTGTATGATTGCGCAATTCTTCAAGAGTTGGTTGTATTTGATAGGTATAGGCAACACTATTTAAATTAAATGTATCAGCTGCCTCGATATAAGGTCGTAAGGCATTGATCTTGTCCTCAATTGTAGAGCGATATAATATTGTAGTTGCTTTATTGGATAGGAAATGATAAGCGCAATAAATGCCTCCACCAATAACAGCAATCCCTAGAATTACGGCTAAGATTAATTTAATATAACCCTTTTTCAATTGCCAATACTCCTTGTAAAACGCGTTTGTGAAAAATATCTATACTTTATATTCTATACATTTGATATCAGTATTATTATAGCATAGATTAAAGGGGCAAAAAAGATACATATAAACGATAATTATTAAATAAACATTAAATATTATAAAGTGTTAATGGCTATTTGAGTATAGTAATATATTTATTGATATACAATGCAGTGTATGTTTATTTCATATTTATAAGTTGGTATAATCAAATTAATAAATGGGAGGTGATTGGAATGGATTTTGAACGTCGATATGATTCTATTGAAGAAGTTTTAGATGTAGCAAAGTCTGCAGAAGGTAAGCTTGTAAAGGAGTATGATGTAACTAATCGGCTCGAGTCGAAGAAAAATAAGGGAGGCATAGGTCAAATTATTGAAGAAGGATTATTTCATATGCCCCCAAATAGTCGTGCAGAAGCTGATTTTGCAAACCTAGATCTTGAATTAAAGGTTACTGGCATAAAAACAAATGCAAAGCAGACATCTTTTTCAGCAAAGGAACGATTGGTACTCAATATTATTGATTATATGGAAGAGTATAAGCGTGCTTTTGAAGAATCATCATTGTGGCATAAGAATAAAAAAATCTTGCTTATGTTTTACAAATGGATTGATGGTGTGAATAAAGGTGAATTCCCTATTCTTAAATCAGTTATCCATCAATTTTCGGAATCTGACTTAGCTATTGTTAAGCAAGATTGGCAAATCATTATAGACAAAATCAAAAGCCGGTAAGGCTCATGAAATCTCCGAAGGGGATACTATGTATCTTGCAGCATGTACAAAAGGTGCTAATGCAAAAAGTATGCGAAAACAACCTTTCTCTGATATTCCTGCAAAACAGAGAGCCTATTCATTAAAGAGCTCATATATGACCGCTTATGTAAGGCGCATTCTTATGAATGAAGATGTAATTTCAGTTTTCAAACCGGAAGAATTGAAGTCTAAATCTGTTGATGAGCTATTGCATGAAAGATTTGCACCTTATATTGGTCGTTCATTATATGAATTGAAACGTCACATTAACTTTGCAGAAAATAAGAATAAAGCGATGTATGCTAATCTCGTCAGTGATTTACTAGGCATAAAAGGAACTAGTCTAGATGATACTGATGAATTTGCTAAGGCCAATATCAAGTTTAAAACAATTCGTTTAGAGCCTAATGGTGTTCCTCGTGAACATATGTCATTTGAACAGATTGACTTTGATAGATGGCTTAATGCACCTTGGGAAGAATCTCAAGTATATGAAACCTTTGAGAATACGAAGTTCTTATTTGTAGTATTTCAATTTACTGAGACCGAGCGAGAGAACCCTAACAGAGTACCTTATTTGAAAGGTATTAAGCTATGGAATATGCCAGAGCAAATTATTGAAACCGAGTTAAAAGAACTATGGCAAACAGTACATGACATATTGGCAGTTGGTGTTGAACTAGCACAAACACCAAGAGGTGTAAAAAATAATTTGCCAGGCGCTAAGTTTAACGGTGTGTGCCATATTCGACCGAAAGCTGTTAATGCTGCTGATAAAGTTCAATTGCCAGATGGGCAAATGATTACGAAAACAGACGTATTGGTTGAATAGAGAATATATAGCAGAAATAGTGAGAGAGTTATAATTTATGGAGTTTAATAAGAGAAATAGCTTTAATTTTGAAGATGATTTGTTGGGAGAACAGTACTGTAAATAAGTTTTTAGTTGATTTTTTTCTATAAAAAAATTCAAAGAAATAGGATATATTATTGATTTTGAGGTCTCTAGAGAGTTAAATAAACAGCATGCAGGGAAGTGATACTGTTCTTACTCTTAAGGGTGGAAAGAAAAAATTGTTGTAGATGAAAAAGTACGCTATTCATTATGCAAAAACTAATTTGAAGGAAAAAGCTATGCCCACATTCGCCTTTGAAGTGTCTTATATGCATAATGGGCAATTAAAAGAGGGATGGTTGACTAATCCGAAATATAGTGCAACACAGCGATATTTATTATGTTGGTTATGGGTACAGGTTGGTACCAATAAAATCCGATTGAAAGTATGATGATATTGTACAAATAGAAGCTATGTTTTTTTGAAAAAGTCTGATATTCAAAAATATATTATGGACATAGTTACTGCTGATACAGATATTGAAAAATTTCATTCTTTAGCTTCTGCCAAAAGAGAAAGTTTAGAAGAAAGAATTCTTCATGAGGCACTTAATAGTATTGATGAAACTATTGGATTAGAAAGCTATCCTAAGTGGTATTTAACTGGTCGGAATATATTATCTGAGCAACCTTTAAATATAATACTTTATAGGGAATCAATTAGAAGATTTAGCAAAATCTCGTTGGCTAGTGACAAGAAAAAAAGGCTCATAAGATTAGATAAAAATAGAAATTCGATCTTGATCTTATCTCTAAAATCTGATATAATATGTTCGATGTAATTTTATTGATAAGGGGTTATGATGAAGATATTTTCTATGTTTGATGGCGTAGGTGGATTTATAGTAGGCCTTGAGAATTCAAGTAAAGAGGCTTTCCAAACACTATATTCCAATCAGTATGAACCATCGAGAAAGATACAAGATGCTTACGAAGTAGGCTTATATAGATTCCCTAATATGGAACATATCGGGACTGATGTTGCACTTATTCCAAATGATAAGTTTGAAGAGATGAAGCAAAATGGCGTTGATATGATCGTAGGTGGATTCCCCTGCCAAGATTATTCTGTTGCAAGAAGTAAAAAGAATGAACTTGGTATTGAAGGTAAAAAAGGGGTTCTATTTTGGGAAATTATCCGTGCTACGGAGGTTATTAAACCTAAATATTTAATTCTTGAAAATGTAGATAGACTACTAAAGGCTCCATCTAGTCAACGGGGTAGAGATTTTGCTGTTATGTTAGCTGCGTTTAATGAACTAGGGTATTCTGTTGAATGGCGTGTTATTAATGCTGCTGATTATGGACGTGCGCAACGACGTCGTCGTGTTTTCTTCTTTGTATTTAGAAATGACACAAAATGGGGTGAACGCTTACATACAACATATGAAGCAAAATTCTCTAAAGATACAACTATAGAAGAACGATTAGCACAGTATCAAAAGTATATTTTTAAAGATGGTTTGTTCGGCCGGCAGTTTCCAGTAGAAGGAACAGCTGTAAAAAAACGCGTACATGCTAATCAGTTAGTAGGTGATATTGCCGAGGTTTCCGAAACTTTCAATGATGGTAAATTTTGGAATTCTGGATTGATGACTAATGGATATTACTATACTATTGAAACCAATCCAATTGTTGAGCCACCAATTACAATGGGGAAATCGTAGTTCCAGAAGAAACAGTTGATGCTAAGTATTATATTACTGGAGATAAACTTGAAAAGTTTAAATATCTCCGGGGCCCTAAAAAGTTGATACGTACCTCAGCAGATGGTCATGAGTATACCTATGCAGAGGGAGGCATGAGTGAATATGATTCTTTAGATTTGCCGGGTCGGACAATGCTTACATCGGAAGGTAGTGTCAATCGCTCAACCCATCTATTAAAAATTGATGGGAAATATCGTTTGATTACACCAATTGAAGCGGAGCGCTTACAAGATTTTCCAGATGATTGGACAAAATTCAAACTCAATGCAAAGGGTGAGGTTGAAGAAGTATCTGATCGCATGAGAATGTTCTTTATGGGCAATGCTTTGGTAACCGGCATCGTAAAGCGCATTGGCGATGAGTTATATAGAATAGACAATATATAAACCAAAAAGAGCTTTTAAATTAGAGTTCTTTTTTTCTATAATTAGTATAATAAGTTTTGATATAATTGATTATATAAGAAAGAAGGGGCGTCTATGAATTTTTTTAAATATTAGCACTATATTTTCTCAAAAATGCTATTACTCTGTTCCGGATTATCAAAGAGATTATGAGTGGACTAATGCATAAAACTCAACTTTATTAGAAGATATTTTTTTACGATTTTAGATAATCCAAGTATCACATCCGATCATTTTTTGGTGCATTAGTTACAGTTCCTTGTGAGTTAGATAATGCGACTAATAGAAGTATTGATTTTAATGAATTCGATATTCCTATCTCTCAAATTAAACATGTTGTTGATGGTCAACAAAGATTAACCTCATTTTCTATATTAATAAGTGTTTTTAAAAAAATTTAATTATTAATGATAATACAGTTAGTCAACCAGCAAAAGATTTTTATGGAACCAGACAGTTGCATGGTTTCTTATTTGGGGATGATCAGTCTAAAATTACACCTATGTTATGTGCACCACGATTAATTCTTAATGGCAATACTGGAGACCGATATAACAATTCATTAGATAGTCGATTTATAGATGGTAGTAATATTTATCGAGGTGCTAAACGATTAAAGGCTGCATATAAAACTTACGAAGAAGAGATTACCAAAAAGAGATGAAGGCGTTTCAAATAATATTTATAATGATAATGAAGATTTTTATATTAGGCTTATTAATATTATTACTACAAGACTCACATTTGTAGAGATTGATTGTAATACTGCATCAGATGCATTTCAAGTGTTTGATTCCTTAAATGGCAAGGGCTTGATTTGACTGCTGCCGATAGAATTAAAAAAATATTTTTTTATTTCATGGGCACCAAGAGGACAAGGTGCACAACAATGGAGTGCTTTAGTAAATACTGTTGGAGAAGAATTTTTATCTAGCTTTTTGTGGGCTTATTTTTTTATAAATTAGGAAGACGAATTTCAAAGAATAAATTACCTGAAGAGTTCAGAAAAGTTTATCAGGTTTCTGCTAAAAAATGACTTTTTTTAGGATTCTATCAAGATATTCTTTCATCTGCTGAGTTATATTCTAAGCTACGCTTAAGACGAACAGGAAACTTACAGGTAAATGAAATTCTAGAGGATTTTAAAGCGTTAAAAAGTTGAACAAGTTTATGTGATTCTATTTGCTACTATTAGCCAGTATGGCAAGGGTATTTTTAAAACAATCAGAATACTTAAATTTTATTGAGAAGTTATTTACACTAATCGTTAGAATGCAAGTTTGTGATAAAAGTATGAATAAGCTAGATCATTTGTTTTCACAATGTATTGATGCGATGAAAAATAAATCAGCTAAGTTAGCAGATCTTACAAATGACTTAAAAAACATATATAACTACTAATGTTCCCTGATAATTTATTTGTCACTGCTTTTGAAGGATTTGCACCTAGTGATAGTAGAGTATCTGAGGTATATTTAAGATATATTGAAAAATTATTTAAGGACTGGAAATCAATCTCGAAATCCAGTTGGTAGAGCATTATCTGTTGAACATATTATTCCACAGAAACTAACGGATATTAATGCCTGGTATGCGCCAATAAATCCTCCTTCAAATGCGATTAAGGATAGTTTTTACTGAAAATGTTATTGAGAATATTGGTAATAAATTACTTTTTATACATAGATGATAATGCATCTGCTAGCAATAAACATTATTCTGATAAGTTAAATATTTATCAGAATGGAAAAAAATGGGTCAAACACAGGGAACGCCAGTTAACACATTTGAGTTAGTTAAAGAGTTAATCTCCAATTATCCGAGTCAGTTTAATCATACTGAAGTGGAGAAGAGAGCAAAACAATTAGCTCAATATGCTAAGGATATTTGGACTGCTAAATAGCAATAATAAACTAGTGTATTTGATATTTATAAATATTTAGTTACAACTGATGTATTGAATTTTTAATACGCCTATATTATTTATAGGCGTATTTTTTTCATGTAATAATTTTCACTAGTCAAACTATATTAAAATTAATTGTATATCCCTGCCTCTCGTATATAATGGTATTAACAGATTTGTA
>BNJU01001741.1_pt1 | contig 53786 bp, 55 predicted proteins | sample 8539281 | NCBI WGS metagenome assembly BNJU01 (sample SAMD00202456, study PRJDB9452) | human saliva metagenome | isolation source: human saliva | place: Japan | reverse complement strand
ACCTTCAATTTTTATCATCTCAAACGGAACGGATACTCGACCCTTTGCTAATACGACCAAGCGAGATAAGAATTCTGTATGAGTTCACCATGAACTGGGCTTTGAAAATAATAATCCTATTAAGGACTTGAAGGACTTTGCAGCAACTGTCTTGAGTCAACAGACCTTGTTAAATGTCTTGATAAATTATTCTGTCTTTGACAGTACTAGCCAGTGACTCACTTCTCATCATGCGTCCTTATCAGATTGCACGTGCTAGAATCATCTGGAAGAATACGTTTCAGCTTCAACTGGCCGTCAAAAGCAAGCGGTCCTGATACAGGTGGTTTATGTTGGCATACTACCGGTTCAGGGAAGACCCTGACAAGTTTAAAGCTGCTAGACTTGCTACTGAGATGGAAAGGAAGAAGTGGATGAGGTCTTTGCTGGTCGACCATAGGACTTGGATTATCAGACAATGAAGGGTACCAACGATTTTCACCTGGCTCAGTCAACGTTTCAAATAGCACTGCACGGAGTCTCAAACGCAATAGTGAGGAGGAGGATAATGAAAATCGTCGTGACGACCGTTCAAACAACAACTTTATGATCGGTGAGTCGTCAACTGAAATATATCAAAAGCAAGTGGTTTCATTTTGATGAATGTCATCGATCTCGGTTTGGTGAGAGGCGCAAAAAGCGAGCTCAGGCAGCAAATTTGAGAGCAACTATTGATCGGTTGGCTTTGCGGGTGCACCGATTACCAGCAAGTATGATGCGCTCCGGTAAACTAATTCGAGACATTACGGGACAACGACCGTATCTGTTTTCGGGCGTGAGTTACATGCTTATGTGCTTAACGGATGCGATTCGAGATCAAAAAGTTCCCAGAAGTTCATGGTGGATTATAATGACGTTCGTCCGCAGTTTCAAGACGGTCGAAAGCGAACGGGACCTGGCTAAGAGTTATCTGCAGCTGAAAATGAAAGCACTGCTTCGTCCGACTCGAGATAGCCAGAGATATCTGGGTACATCTTAGATCATTTTGGTCGACGCATCGATTAACTGGTAAGGTTTTCAATGCTATGTTTGCTTGTTTCAAGTGTTGATGCAGCAAAGCCTACTGTCAAGGGGTGCAAAATCGGCAAAAAGGTTCCTGAAAAACCACGTGAGGTGCGACTATCTATTTCTATGCTGCAGATGAGGCTCAGGTGGCTAGTGGTGAAATTGACGATGAGGCTCTCACCGGCTTAGGTTAGCGGATATTACTAGTAAGAATTTTTGATGCGCTGGCTGATTATAATCAGTTGTTTGGCACTAATTTACTGTACGATTAACAGGACGATTTTCAAGAATTACTATCGTGATTTGGCTAAACATTGTCAAAATCCCGGGAAGTGGATCTCATAATTGTGGTGAGGATGTTCCTGACTGGCTTTTGATGCGACTTTAAATACTTTGTTGTGGATATCTGAGAATAATCATGGTTTCTTTAATCCAAAGCTTTTCTCACGCGCAATCTGAATTTATGATGCTACTGATCATTCGGGAATATTGTCACCTTCCGGATTTAGAGAGAGCAACAACTGATGCTATAGCTATTTGGAAAGACTGAGACAGCAGAAGTCTTGCTCAATTCTTATCAAGAGAGTATATGACAGGCTTTACGGAGGCCGGTGAAGCGCAAAGGGTTATATGGACGTTGTTCAAGAGGTTACAGAAAAATTTCGGACCATAATATCATTAAGAACGTGATAAAAGAATTTGTCTCTCTTTGTTTGGTCAATTTCTTCGTTGAATAATATCTTACAAAACTACGATAATTTCATGAGTCTGAGCTTTACAGAACTTGATATCTTAGATGATAAGGCTGTGGGAAGCACAAGGAACGAATTTCCATGTGGATGATGAAACTTTGAGGGTTATCTAGGTTAGACATCCAAGTGCTAGAAATTCAAGACTGTTCAACCTATTATTAAGTCTTGGTGACGAGGGTAATTCCGTAATCAGAAGATATGATCTGGTTGATTGGGATTCGATTGTTTTTAAGTTAGTTACTAAAATCTAAGAAATCATCTGGATTATATCTGAGCTATTTTTGGATAATAAAAAGGTTTCAGGTAAGGGATGGTTGTTACAGAGTACTCGGACGATTCGAGGCAAGTCTTGGAAATCGAGGATAAGGAGATTTGATGGTCTTTCATGTGGCGGTGATTTAGATGGTTTTCTGATAAATCAGATATCATTGAACAGTTCTTTATTTTTGCAAGGTGAGCAGAAAAGAGGTAGATGAGTTGATACAGGCTGAGGATTAAAGTGAACAGTGCTAAGCGCTGCCATGGCTTCGCTGAAAGCGTGGTATGCTAGTGAAAATGGGAGCAATAATGGTTGAATGAAGCTCTGCCGAAAATGAGCCACTAAATCCACAATATCGTGCACCAAACCGTTTTCAGATCAATAGTGGTTGTTGAAGAGATTCAAAGGAAATTGGTGGAGATGTTGAAAATCATTTGATTGATGTAGCCAGAATAAATTTACCTAAACAATAAAAAGTGAGCTATCAATGTATGCAACCTTTCACTATGACTCTATTTCTGCTCTCGGAAATTGTTTCTATCATGCTGAGAATCTCAAATAAACCTGTCAGTAGGCGTGATTCGCATTTTCCATTGAATCCGAGGTCAGAGCAGAAACTCGATGGGTAAACCAGCCTGTCATCGCAGCTGAGACAAGCTGGGCAAGACAGCCCTCAGTTGGATACAGTCTTAAAAGTTTAGCGTGGTTTGAGGCAGGAACACTAGCAGTCGTCCCTCGAACAGGAAAGAACGACGTGGGATGAAAATTGCGGTTTGCTAAAATCATCCACTGCGATAATTTTGACCTCGTCATCGCACACTCGAGATATCAGAATTACAAAGAAAATCAACCTATAGTCTTTTCTAATAACAAGCCATGAGTCGGCTTTCAATTCGTTGATATTTTGTGCATGTGACTATATTGAAAATCTGACTAATCGTTGTCTTTCAAAGGATGGGGAGTCTTCTCCAAATCTTTTTTTTTTTTAGTCGAGATATAGTTTAAACTATATCAAGCCTATTTTTACAGTTTACAGACGGTTTCTTTCTGTTGAGATGGTTTTCAACAACAATTTTGAGGACAAGCATGTCAACTGCTATTATCGGTTCGTTTGGGTGGTTACTGAATTAAGGCCACAACTGAGAAAAATACTTTGAAAGTCTCAGAAAGAAGAACTCACAGCTGCAGCTAAAGAATTTGCGTGCGAAAACACTGGAATATCGTCAGAAAGAAAAGGCATCACTGATCATCAAATGACTTTTCTCACTAGCACCTTCCTAGATGCAGCCTTCCTCTTTAACGTGGTTCACCATCTGTTCAAAACTTGGAATTGTACAGATGCTGAGCGTTACTTTGCTGGGACGTAGGTTGCAAGGAGAAAAGGGATGTTCCGTGCCCGCTTCCGATTGATGGTACAACACTAAACTCTACCTACATCGTTCCTAAATTTGAAAGAGACACTCAAGTAAAATTGGCATGGTCACAAGATTTTCGATGAGTTCCAGAAAGCTTCGAAACTTTGGTCTTAACACTCGTCCTGTCGCGTGGGTCCATTCGCTATCAACTCGATTCGTCAGACTTTGAAGAAGGTGTGAAAGCAGAAAGATTTCGTCGGTAAGCTTAGTAGCTGCTTGCAAGATGTTTTGCAAAAATTGGCTGAACTTGGGTGCGACTCGTCTCCAACTCGGTGGGCTGCTCTTGTAAAAAGAGTTTGACAGCTGAAGAGCCCTCTATCGTGAGCATCTGCAACGAAACTTTTGGCTGACAAAAAGGTCTTGAGTTTTGGCTTCAAACATACTTCAGTGACGTTCGTGACGTTTACATGACCTTATCAACGAAATTGCCGAGTAGATGCCATCGGTCTTGACTTCTTGATGAAGGTAAACTTCTTGAACTTGTTAAAGGTGGCTTCCCCAACTGACAAGACTCTCTAGCACGAGTATTGTCCAATGGTAAGAACATCTGGCACAACAATAACTACGAAAAGAGCTTGGCTATTCTTGAGCAAATCACAGCACAATATCGTTTGACAAGCTCGTATTTCGCTTCTACATGTGCCATTGCAACTGCTAACGGAAAATTTGAACCAGCTATCTTGAACACTGCATTTGCAGTTGAGAAAATTGGATGAGATCCGTGACTTGGATGCTATCACGCAACGGTCAAGGTGCAAAGCTCTTGCAGCTAACAAGAAACTCTTTGCGACTGAACGTGTTGGTGAAAATACGGAACTTCGTACTACATGTCACTGGATTGACAGATGGACAGACCACTCGTTTGCCAGCACTAGCTGGACAATGAAGCTATCCAAGAAGATGCCTTCAAAGCTTCCATGCCAACTTAACAACCATCGGTTCATTCCCTCAAACAGTTCGTGCAAGCGTGTGGCCTTCCGTGGGGTGAGTGTCACAAGAAAGATGCATGCCTTCCTTTTGCAAACCGTCGACGAGATGGATCAAATGGCAAGAAGAGTGGTTTGACGTCTATGTACACGGTGAATTCGAGGCGATAATGATATGGTTGAGTACTTCGGGTCAAAACTTGTCAGGTTACCTCTTCTCTAAGAATGAGTTTGGGTACCGTCCTTATGGTATGCCGTGGTTAAACCACCAATCATCTGGGGTGATGTCACTCGTCTCCAACAGTCACAGTGAAAGTGGTCAGCTACGCACAGCCGTACTGACAAACCTGCCAAGGTATGTTGACTGGACCTGTTTATCTCCTGTAACTGGTCATTTCCCACGTGAAGACATCTCGATCAAAGGATTCTACTCTTCGAAATCGCCACTTGCAATCAAGGATGAAGTTCATGACGCCAGGCTGCAGGCGTGAAAATCGTCAAATCGACGAGGCTGCTCTTCGTGTTGAGAAATTGCCACGCCGTCGTGGCGGCAGGCCACTCGAGACTATACCTTGGCTGGGCTGTTCAGCACTTTCCGTTTGGTACACTCAACGGTAGCACCAGACACATCAAATCCACACTCCCTATGTTACTCGAGTTAAGATATCAGCACCTCTCAAACAACATGGATGCTGACGTTATCTCATTTGAGACTAGCCGTTCAAACCTTGAAAGTCTTGGACGAGACTCAAAACTGAAAAACTTGCTAAAACAGAAGTACGACCTACAGGTACGATATCCACTCACCTCGTGTATCTAATGAAGGCGAAATCCACCCACACGATCAGAAGCGATCCTTGCGAGAAATCCAAGCAGAAAGTTTGAGATCAGCCTGACTGCGTTTGAAAACACGTGGTATTCCAGGAAACAGAAAGAAAGCTTGATCCGCCTTGTGAAGCTGCAAAAGCTGCGCGAGAAATTGTGAAAGACGGTTCTCCTACACGGTTGTTCAAAATCAACTGGAAAGAGGTGTACATATGTCGCGTCAAACAATCACTCAAATATCAGAATGATTGTTGGCAGACTATGTCAAAATGACTTGGAGATTCGACCATTGCTCACTTGCCAGCTATCTACTGCTAAGGATGGTGGCTGCGAGACCGTGCAGATTTGGATAAGGTTGGGGTTCAGAATTTTGACACTTCGTGGAATATTATTCCGGATGTGGGGCCAAAAGATTTCGTTACGCCACAGACTGACCAGGTTTATCAAGACAGGTACCGCATTTGATGTCATCGGAGCTTGTTACCCAGAGGTCTGATTCCTTAAACCAAATCTCAGATATTCAAAATCTCCAAGAAAAAAAAGTGGTGCAGAGCTGCTCAAGCAACATCACTCAGCTTTCTTTGACAATGAGCATTCTACGGCTTGAACAAATGTACTGGCGAGGATTGATATTCCCATTCATGCCGGTATCATACTGATCTCAATCGTAACAAGCATGGTCTCTTGAAGACTGGCGGGGTATCATCTCCACGTGGATTTAAGGCTATCTTGGACAAGTATGAAGATGACCTGAGTCACTCAGAGCAGCAGGACTTGCCTATGCAGTAGACCAGGTATGAGCTTGGTAACGCAAAGACTGTAACAGGGGTCCATCTCTACCATGAACTAACATAGACACTACTCAGTACATCCGCAAGCAACCTTGTGATCCAATCATCAACCTTAAAATAATTAAAGCAAACCATTCTTCTTTCATAGCAGAATGGTTCCTTTTATGACCGCACTTTAGAAAAATATGATAAAATAGACTCTGTACATACTTGATACAAAGATATGAGGTATTTAGGTTTAAGCAGTTGCAATAGTCGATTATTTTAATCAAAATCAATTGGTGTCTATAAAATACGAACGAAGTGAGTGTTAAAAGATATTTCATATATAGTGTATCGTAGAGAATAACCATTTTCTGGGACGGAATTTTGAGACTTCAAGGCTTAAAATTAAGGATGAAGATACGCGATATTGCTCCCGTCCGCACTGTACCAGTGAATATCAGATTCATAATTGATTTGGCCTCATTTCTTGGGAAGATAAGTTTCCTAGCACATCGAGTGCGGCTCACCTCCTATTTTCTCCAGAATGTTCAACATCGAACCGTCCAAAATATCTTGATCTTTTTGTAGGCAAGGCGTATAATTTTTATCAATCAAAGAGTTAAAATGACAAAACAAGTGTTTCAAACGACTTTTGCGGGTCGTGAGTTGATCGTAGAGACTGGTCAGGTTGCTAGCAAGCAAATGGCTCTGTTGTGTACGTTACAGTGAGTCAACTGTCTGACTGCTGCCGTTATGTAAGAAAGATGGCAACTGGGATTCTTCCCTTCAAGTCAACTAACGCAAGATGTATGCGGCTGGGGAAATTTCGGTGGGCTGGCTGAAACGTGCGAAGGACGTCCTTCAACAGATGCAACTTTGACAGCAGCGTTTGATTGACCGTCGCAAATCCGTCCAACGTTTGCGGAAGGCTCTAAGCCAATAAAGCGCAAGTCATCAATGCACTGACCCTCTTCGTACGATGAAAATGACCATCACACCAATGGCGCCTATGTTTGGTTCATCAATGGCATTTGTCTATACTCCAGATATCTCCAGTTTGACGCCCAATCGCTTCGGTACGAAGGCGTAGGTTATGTCGAGGAAACTCACTATCAACCGACTCACACATGCAGTGGTCAATCAGCTGAATTGACAGCCAGCGCACTAAACACACGCGTCAACATGGTAGGAGTCTGGTGCCAAGAGTTGTCAGAAGAAACTCATGTTGGAAGCTCTTCTTAAAGGACACAAGCGTAGAAGAATTGATTTGCTCTCTCCAAGAAGAAATCGGAAGCGGCAGTTGGTAAAGAAAAGCGAAGGAGTACTTCATGTAGATGCTGACTTTGCAAAGCTGAAATCATCGCATTTACAACAGAAGGACCTCTCAGCGGTCGCGTAGGCAGAAAAATTGGCGACGTAGGCTGCAACTCAAAGCAGTGAAAGACCAAGAGTCACGCAGTTTACGAAGAAAAATATGCAGACCATGAAGAAATTTGTGACCGTATCATGCGTGATGTGCCAGAAATCTTGGAACCATTCGGAACATGCGCAGAAAGTGCTATTTGACTCACAGAAAGCACAAGGTCTCGTCCTGATGGTCGTAAGGTCGAGTAGAAATCCGACTGGATGCGTTGTTGACTTCGCTTCCCGATATTGCACGGTTCTAGGTCTCTTTACTCGTGGACCGACTCCAGGCTCTTTCTATCTTGACTTTTAACAGCCGATGGGAAACGCAAATCATCGATGGTTTTGGATCCGAGGTACAAAGAAACGCTTCATGTAACCACTGCAGCTCCAGCAACACTCTGTAGGAGAGCTATGGACGTTACGGTGCACCAGGTCGTCGTCGAAATCGTCACGGTGCCTCTTGGGGAGCGTGCCTTGCACTCACATTGCTAAGCTCGAAGAACTCGCACGCCATCCAGTCTAGTAGCTAGAAGTCTTGAATCAAACGGTTCTTCATCCCAAGCCCCCATCTGTGCCAGAACTCTTGCTCTATGGCTGGTGGTGTGCACCACAGCACAGTGTGAGGATGCTATAGGACATCCTCAGATGGTAGCTTCACATGTGCACTATGATAATTCCAAGGCTCGAAAGACCACTCTGGAGATATGGACCTCAGGCTGCAGGCACTCGACGATGGATTACAGCCCTTCAGATGGAGATCGGTGATTCCGAGGACTGTCACTGCAGAAATCTTGACGAAGCTCTTGCCCAAGCCAAGAAAGCCTCGTCTTGAAATCCTTGACATGGGATCGCTACTATTCCAGAAGTCGCCTCCAGGGTCGCTCCAACTGCAATCGAAAATTGAGACCATCCACAAGATCGGTGCTGGAGCAGATCAGATTGCTCAGCAGTGAAGGTGGAGAAAACCACGATACGACCATCGCTGAAACAGGCGTTACAAGATTGACATCGACAGAAGAGAAGCAATCGTATCTATCACTCAGCGACGAGATGCTACATCACACCGTGCATGCAAAGAACATTGCTGGTTTGGCCCGTGGGGCCAAGTGGACGAAGCCTACCATGCCAAGTTGTTCGTATCGAGAAATTTGCGGTGCCTTTGTCAACCTCTTTGACAGGGCAGATGCCCTCCTCGCACATCTCACAAATGACTTGGGACTCGTGCTAACAATGTAGAAGATTTAGATTCAAACTGGTGATTCTTGGTGAGATGTGAAAGGTTATTAAGATCGATGGTAAGGTCATGTGATGATGCTTCTGTGAAAGCACTCTTGCCACGTCCGCCAAAACCTGAACGTCTAGAAGAAAAGGGAAAGCACACTCGTCATGGCTGACTCGTCCCTCGTCACCACCACAAGGACCACAAACCCAAGAAAGAAACTAAGCAGAAACACCAGACTCCAGAATGAAAAGTGAGCACTGTGTGGGATGAGTGGCGCGAAACCATTGATATCGTGGTGTTGAAAATGATCCGGCTACCAGCGCTACCTTGCAAGTCTTGCAGAGCTTATCCGCGGTGTCAAAGGCCTTCGCTGCTTACCGTCTCTCCTCATTTTCTCTGGAAAGCACGGCTTTAAAGCTTTTTAGCCTCGTATGCAACCAGTTTGCCTGCGTGTTTTGGACGCAGACAGAGATCTCACCCAGGCGCCCAAGATCGAATCAAGGTGTCTTCCAGCCAGCCATGGGAGCGGGACTCTGTGATTGGGAGACAGCTTATCGACGTAGGCGTCCTTCCTACCGCATGTTACTCTTGGTGGGACAGGTACAGGATAGTGCAAACGCCATCCGACCCGTTCGTAAAAGGAGCTCCTATCTCTGCTCATGCCCAGCCACTCAGCCCTGTAGAAATCGTGGGTGAAAATGCCAAAAGTCGGTGCCGCTGCAGACGTTGTGGCAGATGTCCTGTAGTGATGTGGACCGGGTTGTCAGCATTCCTGGCGACAGATTGTTCTGCAGTTTCACGGGCAAAGGATGAATCGACCATTCACGAGTCGAAGAAAACGTGAATGCTACGTCAATAAACCGAGCAGCGAGAGAAGCCGGTACAAGGTCGTCTGGTTTGGCAAGAGTAGTAATGCTGGGTGGGAGGACAGTAAATGCTATTAGAAGAATTCGAGAATGCTACTGTTATCAAAGACCAACTGATCGGAAGAACTCATAGTGGTGGAGAATCTGTGATACGATTGTTTGTCTTTTGTGGAAAATCGTTTAAGCGAGTAGAAAGCGTTGAAGATTGTTTATGAGGTGGCTATCTTATAATCTAATGGTGAATTTCCATGGTATATCTTATGAAAAAGATGGGAGGTAAGGTAGCAGTTGCTTTGGCTGATTGGTGTCTGATGGTTGTTGGACTCTTAGAAGAACTCAAAGCGAGAGTTTAAGAACTTTATTGTTTTGGGTTCTTGGAGTTAGATCAGTCTATTCAGGCAGATAGATTATCTACCAAGTTCAGCTTTACGTGATGAGGGTACAGTTATATATCTGTAAGTGATGAAATAACTTATGATGGATCTCTACCTAGCTATGGAAAGCTTTGGATAAATCTGGTTTGAAACTGTTCGCAAGTCTTGGACCACAGATGCTTTCTGTCAAACAGCTGATAAGGTGGTAATAGACTAAGCTTGAGTGGGTGTTGTGAATGTGGAGCTTCAGCAATATAAACTGGGCCAATTTCGACAAGGCAAGTTTATCAATTTTTTTGCAGCTGTTGTGTTGACCATCATAATCATGGAGTGGGATGCTAGATTTGAGGATAGAAAGCGGATGCCTGACTTTCTTTGAATGGCATTAATTACTAGGGTTGGATTGGAACTACTCTTTACGATAAACAAGACACAGAAAGAGTCAGTGAGTGATTAAAATCTATGACACCATGTCTCGATTTAAAGTTTGTCCCAATCCCAAGGACAGCAAGGTCAGATGTCTTATGTCTGTGGGCCAACTGTATACAACGCTACATTCACATGCAGGGAATGCCCGTTCGAACAATAGCCTTCGATACCATTCGTCGCTTCTTTGGTATCGTGGCTATGAGTTGCCTATATTTCTAACTACACGGATGTGGATGATAGATTATCAACCGTGCTGCAGGAAGAAGGTATCACACCTCCAGAAGTAGCGGATAAGTATATCGCTGCCTTTAGTGAAGGCAATGACAGCTCTTAATTATTGACCTGCGACTCGTCATCCTCGATAGCCAGTCAGGTTTATAGCTGATATATCATCACTTTGCTCTGGTTACGATTGACAAAGGCTATGCCTATGAGAGTCAAAGGGATGTCTGTACAAGTGATGGAGTCTCACAAAACTATACTAAGTTAGCCAATAAAAGCTGGAAGACTCTGGAGCTGGGTGCTGGTACGGGTCGAGCAGATGAGAAACGAGCTCATAAAGAGGAAAATCCGGTAGACTTTGCTCTCCTGGGAAAGCTGCATAAACCAGGCGAGATTTCTTGGGACAGTCCTTGACCCTGTGGTCGTCCGGCTGGCACATCGAGGTGTTCAGTCATCTCAACGGAGATTTTGGGCATTACCATCGTGATATCCACGTGGTGGAGCTGACCTTGATTTCCCTCACCACGCCTAGCGAAAATTGCCAGTCAGAGCAGAGAGCCAAGACAGAGACCTTTATGCACATAACTACTGGATGCGCAATGGTTTTGTGCGTCCATGACAATGTCAAAGATGTCCAGAGATCTTTGGGTAACTTTGATCTGCTAGTCACGATGCCCTCAAAACGATTGGCGGACAGTTAGTGCTTCGTTTCTTCTTTTACGACTCAACATTGCAAACCTAATAACTTTTACGGAAAAGGCTGTACGTGATGCCGAGACCAATCTCAAGTATCTCAGAACACTTATGAGCAACCACATTTACTGGAACTGTAGATGCAGAGGAGGTACAAGCTTTTTAAAGAATAAGTTTGCAACGGCCATGGATGAGTTTCAATACAGCTAACGGATCACAGTTGTCTTTGAAATAGCCAAAGTGGATCAACTCAGGCAACTATGATGCAGCCGTTAAAGAGCTCTTGCGGCTATGTTAGAGGTCTTTGGTATTGTCTTTGTTGAGGAAGTTTTGGATGAAGATCGAGCCTTAATTCCAAAAACGTCAAGAGCGCGTGCCAATCGTGATTTTGCGACGGCTGACCAGATCCGTAATCAGTTAGCTGCTCAAGGGATTAAGTTACTGGACTTTCGAAGGATGGGTGGGATGGACACGTGATTGATGTCAATCTATTAACGGGATTGCGCTAGCCTTTGAGAGGAGATGCGGTGTACTCTGTGCATATTCGCCGTCACCTCATCCTAAAACGCATGACCAAATAGAAACTCCACCAGAGGCAACTAGTATGTGTCATCAGCCAAAGGCTCAGCGCAGCAGTCCCATATGTTAGAAGAAAGTCCTAACGGGAAAGGAAAGGAAATCTATAAACAGGGTCCATAGTACCAATAGTCATACAAGGCCAAAAGAACTGATGATAGTGACCTACCATACTCTACAGCTTTTGAAGCAGTCATGGAGTTTATCTTCATATGACCGAAAATGTGAGCGCCTGAAACTTTTGATTTCTTGGTGTATCCAAAGTGGAGGAGCTAGGAAATGATTGCAAAAGAAAATTACTGAGATATGGTTTCTAGCTCAAATTGTAGATCAACCGAATTGATGAGGAAGGTTTTCTTACGCTGCCAGTTTCCTCGCAACAGTGGATTTTACTGGAGAAGTTGGACTAGTGAACGTGAGAAACAGTTGGTGGCTCTCTTAACGCAGAGAACAAACCATCTCGTTTAAAATCCCTGGTATAGCTCTATTTGATTGAGGGCAAGGACAAAGCTTCAGTTTTAAAAAGCTACGAGTTGTCTATTATACCTTTCATGTACCAACAGGAAAACTTGACTTCTTAGTTTGGATATAGTGAGAACCCTCTTTTTCTAATTGCAGACAGTGCTTCAGGTGGGGCTCAGGATTGCCTGTTTTGTTCTCCAACAGGATATACACTTCAGTTCAGTCTATCTTAACAGATACCTGGAGCAGTAGAGTATGACTTTTTGAGGGTTCGCTTGTCATCATGTGCTTGGTCAGGTCCTGGTCGCAAACAGGAAATCAAGTTTGACAGATCTCATCAAAAGCAGAACGTGACTTGTTTAAAACTGGTGGCGACAAGGACACCAAGGATTCATACGTTTTCTCAGCTCTACCTTTGGGTATGGGTGAACAAATGGTGGATCTTGGTTTGATAAAAGGTACCTACCACCAGATGATTTTGGATCAGGATCAAAATTCAGAAATCATTCTCTCTTATGGGAGAAAATAGTGCAGTCTAACTAAAACAGCACAGCAACTCTATTTTACACCAATTCTCTCAATACAAGATTGATAAATGGGAAGAATTGATGGGGCTTCAGTTGAAAGAACGACAGATTTGGCCTTGTGTTATCAGTTGATTTTACCAGATATTATTTAAAGTTTTGTTGCAAGTTACACAGAACTTTTTATACAGTCTGCTTGCCATAGAAATGTAAAAGCGTTTTTCATTTATAATAAAACTATCATTAAAGGAGTTCACCGAAATGGTAGAATTAAATCTTAAAACATTTACAAAAATATCCAAACTAGCAACACTACTCAGTTGAAGACTTCAACTTGGACATCAAAGAACAAAAGAATTTATCGTTTTCGTGGGACCTTCAGGATGTGGTAAATCAACTACTCTCCGCCTATGATTGCAGGTCTTGAAGACATCACAGAAAGGTACTGCATCTATCGATAACGTTGTTGTCAATGACGTAGCTCAAAAGACCGTGACATCCCATATGGTATTCAAATTCACGCTCTTTACACATGACTGTAGCCGATAACATGGCTTCGGTTTGAAATTGCGTAAATACAGCAAAGACGTCAGCAAAGCTGATGTACAAGCTGGCAGAAAATTCTTGGTTTGAAAAGAATTCTTGGATCGTAAACCAGCTGACCTTTCAGGTGGTCAACGTCAACAATGTTGCCATGGGTCGTGCCGTTGTCCGTGATGCTAAGGTATTCTTGATGGACGAACCTTTGTCAAACTTGGATGCAAAACTTCGATGTATCATGCGTGCTGAAAATCGCTAAAATCCACCGTCGTATCGGGCTACAACTATCACGTAACTCACGATGAAACAGAAGCGGTATGCTACGCAGACGGGCATATCGTTATCATGTCAGCAACGACCCTGCCATTTACTGGTGCTATCGGACGTGTTGAACAAATCGGTACTCCTCAAAGTTTACAAAAAGCCAGATTAACAAATTCATGCAGGATTCATCGGAAAGCCCAGCGCTGAACTATCAACATCAAAATTGATCGGTGACCACATCGTTGGTGACGCTTTAACGCAGTTCAAAGGGTGCTTTCGAAAAGTTCTTCGCGATAAAGTTACGAAGGTAAAGGGTGATCTTCGAGCATGCCGTCAGAAAGCCCGTGAACGCAGAACTGCTTCTCTTGAAAACATTCCCAAAATCAGTTAGTGAAAACAACTATCTCTGTATCAAATTGCTTGGTTCAGAATCTCACCTATACTGCAAGTTGGTAAAGATGAATTCGTTGCTAAGGGTTGACGCACGTGACTACTTGCAAGCTGAGTGCAACTGTGGAACTTGGATTTGACTTGAACAAAAGCTCACTTCTTTGACGTAGAAACTGAAAAAGACAGTTTACTAAGATAGATTTGAACTAAAACAACACTACTAGAGTTTTTCTAGTAGTGTTTTTTCTAAAGTTTAGAAAACTCGGATAGAAGGAGACTTTACTAGTTTTTCTTATTGACTAAAAAAGTGTTAAAATGGTAGGAAGAACTGGAAGTATGCATGCCAAAAGAAGTAATTTATTCTGGCGATGAAGTCGTCGCTTTAACGCAACAATATTTATCGAAAGAAGATGTGGCTTTTGTACACAAGGCCTTGGTTTACGCTGTAGAATGTCATAGTGGGCAGTATCGTAAATCAGGTGAGCACCCACATCATCCACCTATTCAGGTAGCAGGTATCTTTAGCTAAAGCTCAAGCTGGACGCTGTCACTGTTGCTTGTGGTTTTTTGCATGACGTGGTAGAAGACACAGATGCTGCTTTGGATGACTTAGAGCGCGAGTTTGGTCATGATGTTCGAGTGATTGTAGACGGTGTTACCAAGCTTGGTAAGGTCGAATACAAGTCTATAGAAGAGCAGTTGGCTGAGAATCACCGCAAGATGCTTATGGCCATGTCAGAGGATATTCGCGTTATCTTGGTAAAACTCTCTGACCGCCTGCACAATATGCGTACCCTCACGCATCTTCGTAAGGACAAGCAAGAACGTATTTCCCGAGAAACCATGGAAATCTACGCACCACTTGCTCACCGTCTGGGGATTTCAAGTGTTAAGTGGGAACTAGAAGATCTTTCCTTCCGTTACCTCAATCCGACAGAGTTTTACAGACTAACTCACATGATGAAGGAGAAACGTCAAGAACGTGAAGCCTTGGTCGATGAAGTTGTGACAAAACTTGAGGAGTATTCATCTGAGCGCAATCTTACAGGAAAAAATCTATGGTCGTCCTAAGCATATCTACTCTATTTACCGTAAAGATGCAGGACAAGAAAAAACGATTTGAGGAAATCTATGACCTGATTGCCATTCGCTGTATTTTAGACACTCAAAGCGATGTCTATGCCATGTTGGGTTACGTTCATGAGCTTTGGAAACCAATGCCAGGACGTTTCAAGGATTATATTGCCAATCGATAAGGCCAATGGTTACCAGTCTATCCATACGACTGTTTATGGACCAAAAGGACCGATCGAGTTCCAGATTCGTACCAAGGAAATGCACGAGGTTGCTGAGTACAGAGGGTTTGCGGCTCACTGGGCTACAAAAAAGGAATGAAAGGCCAAGTTAATAGTAAAGAATCTGCGATTGGGATGAACTGGATCAAGGAGATGATGGAGCTCCAAGACCAGGCGGATGATGCCAAGAATTTGTAGATACTGTCAAAAGAAAACTATCTGGCAGAAGAGATTTATGTCTTTACCCCAGATGGGAGCGGTTCGTTCTCTTCAAAGGATTCTGGACCGATTGACTTTTGCCTATGAGATTCATACCAAGATCGTGAAAAAGCAACTGGTGCCAAGGTCAATGGCCGTATGGTACCCTTGACTACCAAGCTGAAAACAGGGGACCAGGTTGAAATCATCACCAATCCAAATTCATTTGGACCAAGCCGTGACTGGCTCAATATGGTTAAGACCAGTAAGGCTCGCAACAAAATTCGTCAATTCTTTAAAAACCAGGATAAAAGTGTCCATCAATAAAAGGCCGTGAAATGCTGATTAGTCAGCTCCAAGAAAACAGCTATGTGGCCAATAAATTTATGGACAAGCGCCCATGGATGAAGTCCTTCAAAAACCAGCTACAAGACAGAAGAAGCTCTCTTTGCAGCCATTGGTTTTGGAGAAATCAGAGCCATCACTGTCTTCAACCGTTTGACGGAAAAAGAACGTCGTGAAGAAGAGCGTGCCAAGGCTAAAGGCAGAAGCTGAAGAACTGGTCAAGGGTGGCGAAGTCAAGGTGAGAACAAGGACACGCTTAAGGTGAAGCATGAGGGTGGAGTTGTCATCCAAAGGATGCTTCTGGGCTCTTGGTCCGGATTGCCAAATGTTGTAACCCTGTTCCAGGATGATGATATCGTTGGTTATATTACCAAAGGGTCGCGGAGTTGCCATCCACCGTGTGGACTAGATGAACCTTCGTTCACAGGGAAAACTATGAGCAACGTCTGCTAGATGTTGAATGGGAAGACCAATTTCTCAACCAAGGAATATATGGCTCATATCGATATCTATGGACTCAACCGTTTCTGGTCTTTTGAATGATATCTTGCAAGTCCTATCAAACACAACTAAGAATATCTCGTCAGTTAATGCCCAACCGACCAAGGACATGAAATTTGCCAATATCCATGTATCCTTTGGAATTTCTAACCTTTCAATGTTGACAACGTGGTTGATAAGATTAAGAGTGTACCAGAAGTCTACTCAGTCAAACGGACCAATGGTTAAGTATAGCTCGATACAGTCAGAAAAGGATTTCTATGAAAATCATCGTTCAGCAGAGTCAAGCAAGCTCAGGTTTTCTATTGAGGGGCAGATTCATGGTCAAATCAAACAAGGACTTTTGCTCTTAGTGGGTGTTGGTCCTGAGGATCAGCAAGAGGATTTGGAGTATGCGGTCAGAAAACTGGTCAATATGCGGATCTTTTCAGATGACGAAGGCAAGATGAACTCTATCTGTTAAGGATATCCAGGAGAAATCTCTCCATCTCTCAATTCACTCTGTTTGCTGATACCAAAAAGGCAATCGTCCAGCATTTACAGGCGCCGCTAAACCAGATATGCTGAGGCATTCTATCAAGATTTTTAACCAGGAACTAGCTAAAAGAGGTTCCTGTTGAAACAGGTGTCTTCGGAGCAGATATGCAGGTGGGATTAGTCAATGATGGGCCGGTAACTATCATCCTTGATACAAAAAATAGATAAGAAAAACCAAGCTTGTTAGCTTGGTTTTTTTGTGACGGATTTAGTTCATCTTTTCAACATAGAGCTGTTTGGCGATTTCTAGACTTACTAAGAGTTCTTCGTTCTTATGAATCAAAGTAAAGGTGTTGAAAAAGTCATCAAACTGTTGAACTTGGAGTTTGTCTCCGATATTGATGGCATGTTTTTCCAGATATTTTAGGAGATCAAAACTATCGTGAACCCGAGTCAGGAGATAGGTTCCAGCTTCTTTGGTTTCTGATAGTGGTAGGTTGTTGATTTCAACCAAAAGCTCTCCTTTAGCAGGAATGGTACCACCGTGAGGGCAAGTTTTTGGGAAACCTAGCATACTTTCTAATCTCTCACAAAAAGTCTGAAACGGTATGTTCTAATACTTCAGCTTCCTCATGAATTTGGTCACTGGTATAGTCTAGATGGTGAACCAGAAAAACCTCAATCAGACGATGTTTACGATAAAGTTCTGATACAAGTGTTAGACCAATATCGGTTAGCAAGTATCCTTTTCTTTCTTATCTTTTTAAGATGAGATTTTTCAGACTGCATGCGCTTAATCATTTCAGTTACAGCTGGAGGAGATACCTGCATTCGAGCAGCAATTTCCTTATTGTAATCTTGGAACATCCATGCCAATCTCATAAATACATTTTAAGTAGTCTTCTTTATTTGGTGTCATTCGCATTTCCTTGTTTATTATCTCCATCTAGTATGCTAAAAAGAGGCTGGGACAAAAGTCCTAGCCTCTCAATTTGTCTTTGGATTGTCGAGCAAGACGCAGTGGTTGAGTGGACTCTACTACGCTGATTTCATCAGCTTTTACAGCCCTACTAAACTGTGCGGAGGTGGGACGACGAAATCGAATTCTAACGAATTACCGATTTCTGTCCCACTCTCTATTGCTACAAGAGCTGGACTTAGTTGAGTTCTTTTGCAGCTGCAATAGCGGCTTCAAAGTCTGGCTCGCTATTGATATTATCCACGTATTCGACATGCGGATGGTATTATCGGCATCGAGAACAAAACTGCTCGTGCAAGCAGATGCCATTCATTGATTAAGAGGGCATAATCGCGTCCAAAGGAATGGTCGAAGTAGTCTGAAAGCATGATGGCATTCTCAATTCCCTCTGCGCCACACCAGCGTTTTTGTGCAAATGGAAGGTCCATTGATACTGTTAGGACTACAGTGTTGTCCAAGCTAGCCAGTTCTTCATTAAAGCGACGAGTCTGAAGTGAGCAGATGCCTGTATCGATAGAAGGGATGACACTCAAGATTTTTCTTGCCTTCAAAGTCAGCCAGTGTTTTTTTAGAGAGGTCAGTCGTTGTGAGAGAAAATCAAGTGCTTTGTCTCCCACTGTGTAGTTGTTTTTCCTGTAAACGTAACAGGGATTTCCAAGAATGTAGTCATAAGCTACTCCAATCTTTTTCTTTTCATTTTACATTAAATGTTCAGACTCTTCCCAATAATTTGACGGAAATTTGAAATAGACAAAAACGCCAATTCCTGGTGACTGACGTTTTTAAAATGATTATTTTAGACAAACCTTCAGAAATCTTTGTCAAGGTTGTATTTCATCATGTTGTAGTAGCTGTCGCCTTCTTTACCTTCTTCAGCAATTGAGTCAGTAAAGATTTGAGCGTAAATTGGGAATATTGTGTCTTTAGAAACAGTCTTCATTGGACGATCATCGACACTGGATTCAACAAAGAGTGATGGAACTTTCATTTGGCGAAGTTTTTCAACAAAAGTCTTGATTTGGTCAGGTGTTCCTTCTTCTTCAGTATTGATTTCCCAGATGTGAGCACTTGGGACACCGTAAGCTTTAGAGAAGTATTTGAAGCATCCTTCGCTGGTTACGATGAGTTTCTTGTCCGCATCAATAGCGTTAAATTTCTCTTTGGCTTCCTTGTCAAGCTTGTCTAGTTTTTCAGTGTATTCTTTGAGATTCTTTTTCGTAGAATTCCTTGTTGCTAGGGTCTTTGGCGATGAGTTGCTTAGCAATATTTTGACATAGATGATCCCATTTTCAAGATTGAGCCAAGCGTATGGGTCTTCTTTCCTTTTTCATTTCTCCCTTCTAGGTAGAATGACATCAACGCCTTCACTAACTGCAAAGTAGTCTTTGTTTTCAGTTTTTCTTAGCATTCTCAACTAATTTTGTAAACCAGGCATTTCCACCTGTTTCAAGGTTGATACCATTGTAGAAAATTAAGTCGGCTTGCGACGTTTTCTTGACGTCTTCTGGTAGTGGCTCGTACTCGTGTGGATCTTGTCCAACAGGCACGATACTATGAAGATCAATCTTGTCTCCTGCGATATTTTTAGTAATATCAGCGATGATAGAGTTAGTTGCTACAACCTTTAGTTTTTGGTTTGTAGATGCTGTGTCTTTTTTTCCGCTAGCACAGGCAGCTAATCCAATGATAGCAAGAAAAAGAACAAGCAATGTACCCTAATTTTTTTCATTATATTCCTCCAGAGGGCTCCCTCATTATTGTTTGATTTTTATTTTTTCAGCTTCAGATAACGTTGTTTTGGTGCGATAAAGAAAGCTGATGAGAAAGAAACTTGCAGATGTCAGCACGATACTTGAACCTGCAGCCAGGTTAAAGCTATAACTGATAAAAAGTCCCAAGACAGAAGCTAGAGCTCCCAAGCCTGATGAAAGAAAAATCATGGTCTTTAGACTATTGGCGTAAAGATAAGCTGTCGCGGCTGGAGTAATCAGCATGGCTACGATAAGGATGGTTCCGACACTTTGCATAGAAGTCACTGACACCAAAGTCAAAGTATCATGAGTAGATAGTGGTAGAAATTAACTGGCATGCCCATAGCTTTGGCTAGGGAGTTCATCAAAGGATGTAATCAAGAGTTGCTTGAAGAAAAATCCCGATAATCAATAGAATGAGAGCTCCCATACCGATGGTAATATACATGTCTATGTCTTGCACAGCTAAGATATTCCCAAAAGAGAATATGGAAGAGGTCAGTCGAGCTTTTTAGCCACACTAATCAAGATAATGCCCAGAGCCAATAAAGATGAAAAAGGTAATCCCAATGGCAGTGTCACTCTTGATAATAGAGTTCCCTTGATGTAGGTGATGATGACAGAGGCAAGCAGTCCAAAGATGATAGCACCAATAAAAGAGTCAATTCCTAAAATAAAAAGAAAGAGCTACACCAGGTAAGACAGCGTGCGAGATAGCATCTCCCATAAGGGACATACCACGGAGAATGATAAAGCATCCGACCGCTCCAGCAACAATACCAATCACAACAGCTGTAATCAAGGCATTTTGGAGAAAGTGGAAGTTCTGCAATCCATCTATAAATTCTGCAATCATAGGTCACCTCCATTGAAAAAGAGTCGGTCACCATAAGCTTGTTTGAGATTGGCTTGGGTGAAGGTCTCCTTTGTTGGACCAAGGCAATTAGCTCCTTGTTGAGAAGAGTACCTGGTCAAAATAATGGGCAACCTTGCCGAGGTCATGAGTGAACGATAAGGACAGTCTTGCCAGCTTTTTTAAGTTCTCTCAGCGTGTTCATGATGATCTCTTCACTGACAGAGTCAATCCCCACAAAGGGCTCGTCTAAGAGAATATAATCAGCATCTTGAACTAGACAACGGGCAATCAAGACACGCTGGAATTGGCCACCAGAGAGTTGACTAATCTGACGATCTGCGTAGTCAGAAAGTCCAACAATTTCTAGTGCTTCAGCCACCTTTTGCCAGTGGTTTGCTTTTAAGTGTGAAAGAGTGGAATGGATGGATAGAGTCCCAGAGAGACACATTCTTTTACCTTGATAGGGAAGTTGTAGTCGATATGAATTTTTTGCTCGACATAGGCAACTTTCTTAAGAGATTTTTTCATTTCTTTATCTTCGATAAAAGCATGTCCTTCATGTGGGATAATGCCCAGCATACCTTTTAATAATGTTGATTTCCCGGCGCCGTTTGGACCAATAATTCCGGTAATCGTTGGTCCTTGGAGCACTAGTGAAATATCCTTAAGTGCCAACGTTTCTTTGTAGGAGACACTGAGGTTTTCGATACGTATCATACAGTTGTATTCCTCCTGGATTTTAATATACCTTAATTTTATTTTTAAGTCAAGTTAATTTTGGTAAAAATTTAAAATATTAATGATGAAATCGATCAGTAAGAGACGGCATTTTTAATTGCATTCCCCAGGGATTTTTGCTAAGCTAAGAATAAGTGAAAAATGAAAGCGAGAACAAGATGACACGATATCAAGATGATTTTTATGATGCTATAAATGGTGAGTGGGAAAAGACTGCGGTCATTCCAGCTGACAAATCGCGAACAGGTGGTTTTATCGACCTTGATGAAGAAATCGAAGACTTGATGCTAACAACAACTGACAAGTGGTTGGCTGGAGAAGATGTTCCTGAAGATCCCATCCTAGCAAACTTTGTCAAATACCATCGTATGGTCAGAGATTTCGATAAGCGAGAAGCAGATGGAATTGAGCCAGTCCTTCCTTTATTGAAGGAATACCAGAATTTAGAAAGTTTTGCGGATTTCGCAAGTAAACTAGCAGAGTTTGAATTAGCTGGCAAACCAAACTTCCTTCCATTTGGAGTATCACCAGACTTTATGGATGCTAGAACCAATGTTCTCTGGGCTAGTGCTCCAGGAACTATCTTGCCTGATACAACCTACTATGCGGAAGACCATCCTCAGCGTGAGGAATTATTGAACCTTTGGAAAGAAAGTACTTCTAATCTCCTCAAAGCCTATAACTTCTCAGATGAAGAAATCGAAGATCTTTTAGAGAAACGATTGGAATTGGACCGCCGTATCCTCAGCTGTAGTCCTCTCTAAACGAAGAAAGTTCAGAATATGCCAACTTTACCATCCATATTCTTATGAAGATTTCAAAAAGTTTGCTCCTGCACTACCTCTAGATGACTTCTTCCAAGCGGTGATTGGACAAACTCCAGATAAGGTTATCGTAGATGAAGAACGTTTCTGGCAAGCAGCAGAGCAATTCTATAGTGAGAAGCTTGGCGCTACTCAAGGCAAGCTTGATCTTGAGTGTGGTCAATCTTTCAACGAGCTATTTGACAGATGAGATTCGTATCTTGTCAGGTGCCTACGGACGAGCTCTTTCAGGAGTTCCAGAGGCTCAAGACAAAGCGCAAGGCTGCTACCATTTAGCTCAAGGACCATTTAAACAAGCCCTCGGCCTTTGGTATGCCCACGAAAAATTCTCTCCAGAAGCTAAGGCGGACGTAGAGAAAAAAGTGGCGACCATGATTGACGTTTATAAGGAACGTTTGGCTAAAAATGACTGGCTGACTCCTGAAACTCGAGAAAAAGCCATCGTCAAACTCAATGTCATCAAGCCTTATATCGGTTATCCAGAAGAACTGCCAGCTCGCTATAAGGACAAGGTAGTGGATGAATCTGCTAGCCTCTTTGAGAATGCTCTAGCATTTGCGCGTGTAGAAATTAAGCACAGCTGGAGCAAGTGGAATCAGCCGGTTGACTACAAGGAGTGGGGAATGCCTGCTCATATGGTCAATGCCTACTACAATCCACAAAAGAACTTGATTGTCTTCCCTGCTGCTATCTTACAGGCACCATTCTATGACTTGCATCAGTCATCTTCTGCCAACTATGGTGGTATTGGTGCAGTTATTGCCCATGAAATCTCTCACGCCTTTGATACTAATGGAGCTTCTTTGATGAAAATGGAAGTCTCAAGGATTAGTGGACGAGAGCGACTACGCAGCTTTTAAAGAAAAACACAGAAGGTTATCGACCAGTTTGATGGTCAAGAATCTTACGGTGCAAAAATCAATGGGAAACTAACCGTGTCAGAAAACGTTGCCGACCTTGGAGGAATCGCTGCAGCGCTTGAAGCTGCTAAGAGAGAACCAGATTTCTCAGCTGAAGAGTTCTTCCATAACTTTGCTCGTATCTGGCGTATGAAAGGCCGTCAGAGTTGATGAAACTCATGGCTAGCGTTGACGACACGCGCCCAGCAAAACTCGCGTCAATGTCCAAGTGCCAAACTTTGATGACTTCTTTACAACCTATGATGTCAAAGAAGGCGACGGCATGTGGCGTTCACCAGAAGACCGTGTGATTATTTGGTAAAATGATTTCTTAATCAAGTATAACTTGGCGTGAATGATTCATTTTTGAAGTTTATACATCTGAAAATGCAATGCTATCGAGGTTAATATGAAGAAATTTTTAATGATGCTTTCAGCTATTTTTTCGATTTCAGTTTTGGCATCTTGTGGTCTCAATAAAAATAATAGCAATACAGAACCTTCATCTGCACTATCATCTGTTTCCAAAGACGATAAGTCTAGTACATCAACAGAAGCAAAGACTGAAAATACAAGCGACTCGTCAACCAAAAGTGTCACAATCAACTGCTGAAAAATAAGAAGGAAACGGGACCAGATTTGTATAAAGAAGTGATTGAACGTTATAATCACTATACAGAGCTTTTAAAACAAGGTAATAGAGAAGATTTATACGAGGAAAATAAACAACACAAGATTGCTTCAGAAGAATATGGCATGATTTTCTCTCGTATGGATTATCAAAATGACCAGACTTTAAATATGCCCTTCTTGATTTGAATAAAGATGGGCAAGATGAGTTGCTTATTGGGGATGAAAAATTCGTTTCAGCCATTTATTATTTGGAAAAATCAAAAACCAAACTTACTTCACACAGCTTATGTAGCTTCTGCAGGTGGTTTTCGCTCAGGCTTTGTTATTTACGAAAAATGGTCTAGTCTCTTATGCAGACTGGCAGTCAACCTCGTCAGAAATGAACCTGGCTCTATATTCGTTTGATAAAAATGGAGTGCAGAAAGATTAAAGAAGCAACTATTCAAATCGGTGGTAATGAAAAAGCAGAGCAAGTTTTAGATATTTCTTCTGAAAAAGCTTGATTTGTCTAACATTGACTGGAAAGAATTGAATCCAACTAATTAGTTTTGAATTATTTTTCTAGTCAATGTTGATTCTACTGAGCAAGTAGTGATGTAGAAATTGAGCTACACAAAAACCAAGGATGATTGTCCTTGGTTTTTATGTTTTAGAAAAATGGATTGAAGGTTTTTTCGTGAGCGATGGTAGTAGCAGGTCCGTGCCCTGGATAGACATCGTAGTTTGGAAGGGTGAAGAGCTGGGTTTGGACACTATGAAGGAGTTGTTCCATACTACCAGTTGGCAAATCTGTCCGACCAATGGTTTCTCGGAAAAGGGCATCTCCCGTTAAGACCAAGTGTCCATCTGGGAAAACCAATGAAACTCCACCGATAGAGTGGCCTGGAGTTGGTAAGACTGTGAAGCGGAATTCTTCAATCTGGTATTCTTCATGAAAAGACATAAGTGTGTTCAGCTGGTTTGCAGATGACATCTGCCATATCGTCGTGTCGAGGGAGACCTGAAAGGTTGTCAACAGGAGTATAGAGCCAAGAAGCTTCACTTTCTGCCACATAGACTGGAGGATTTCCATAAGTATCTCTGACCAAGTCAAGACTCATAATATGGTCGTAGTGAGTGTGGGTCAGAAGAATGGCACAGACCGGTTTGTTGATGGTTTCGATAGTCTTGCGAATGGCCTCCCAATGGCTACCAGGATCGACTACAATCAGGTGTTGCTCCCCTTCAAGATAATAAGTATTTTCATAGGCGACAGGATTCACAGTTTTATGGATTTTCATAGGATTTCCTCTTTCATAGATTTACAGTTTCTAGTATAACACAGAAGAATAAAATAAGGAATCAACAAAAGAGTCCCTCCATAAAGGAAGGGACTTTTAACTTTTTAAAAATGATTTTTCCAGGCTTGGAAGCGTGCATCCAATAGGAGTTGTGTCAGGTTTTTTAAGATTTCGACTTGCTCGGGCTCCAGTGTCTGGGCTTGAGAAACAAGTTGTTGAATGTGTTCGATAGCATTTCTAGAAGATAAATCGTTGATGGAAGTGATTCCAGATTCTAGGATGGTTCCAAAGAAGAGATCAAAATAGAGCTCTAGTTCTTCATCGGGAACATTGTCCACCCATTCTTTAAGAGCGTCTTTGATTTGCAGACTTTCGCTACTAATTTCCTCTAGTTGGACAAAGTGGTGTCCTTCAGTTAGCCAGCTAAAGGTATTGTGTTGAGCGATTCCACCGAGAGCCGTAGATTTGACGACGGTAGGAGTATCAGGAACTTCTAGCATCATGCCGATGACAGAACCTTGTGGGACATAACGGTGAAATTTAGGGATAACATCTTGATAACCAGTCGTTTCTGTCAGATGAGCCTGCAAACCAGGAGCATCGTAGGTATAAACTGCTGATATCTTTTCCTGCAATTCAGGCTGGATTTGACTAGCAGCAAAGACGGCTAGATTCCCACCTTTAGAATGCCCAGCTATAATCACTTTTTGTTTTGGATATTGTTTAAAGAAATCTTCCAAGTATTCAAGAGCATGCTTTTGGGCAGGGATTTCCTTCATATAGGTCAGATGGAAATCTTCCTTCCAGCCAATAATACTGTCGTCTGTGCCACGAAAGACAATGAGATAGGTATCTAGGTTCAGACGATAGGTCATAGCAGCAAACTGTTTCTGTTGCTCAGTGTCAATCTCGTTAATAAAGTTTGATAGCTTGCAATTTCTAAAACGTTTGTGTTGGGCAAGCTGGTCTAAAAGTTGCAGACGTTCTTTATTGGTCAGCATGGTGCTTTCTCGAGGGACACGTGTTGCGACATCGCTTAAACGATTGACAGGCTGGTCCAATAAGTCATCAAAAGGAAGATAAGTCAGCTCTGTCAAAGCAAGTACATCCAGTTCATTTAAGGGAAGATCATAAAAAGAATCGTATTGAACATCAGTTAGATAGTCAAAAATATTGGCCATGAGAATTCCTTTCTTAACTTTTATCATATCAGATTTGCATCAATTTCGCTAGTAGTCAGAAGAATTTTGCTATAATATAAAAAAAGGAGGAGCAGATGCACAAGATTTTACTAGTAGAAGATGATCCAGTAATCCGTCAGCAAGTTGGGAAAATGCTCTCCGAATGGGGTTTTGAAGTAGTCATGGTAGAAGACTTTATGGAAGTTCTGACGCTATTTGTTCAGTCTGAGCCTCATCTGGTTCTCATGGATATTGGATTGCCTCTCTTTAATGGTTATCATTGGTGTCAGGAAATTCGCAAGATTTCCAAAGTTCCTATTATGTTTCTGTCTTCAAGAGACCAGGCTATGGACATCGTGATGGCTATTAATATGGGAGCAGACGATTTTGTGACCAAGCCTTTTGACCAGCAGGTCCTTTTAGCTAAGGTACAGGGTTTGTTGCGTCGTTCCTATGAGTTTGGAAGGGATGAGAGTCTCCTAGAGTATGCTGGAGTTATTCTCAATACCAAGTCTATGGATGTGCATGTCAATGGAAAAGCTATCAGTTTAACAAAGAATGAATTTCAGATTTTACGAGTTTTATTTGAACATGCAGGAAATATCGTAGCGCGTGATGATTTGATGCGGGAACTCTGGAACAGTGACTTTTTTATCGACGACAATACCTTATCTGTTAATGTCGCTCGCTTGCGCAAGAAACTGGAGGAAGAAGGTTTGATTGGTTTTATCGAAACCAAGAAAGGGATAGGGTATGGATTGAAACATGCTTGAACTTAAAAGTTTTTTTCTAGCTTATATCCGTTCGCGTAGCCGTTTTTTTGCTTTTATTCTATCGCTTACAGGTTTGCTTTTTCTCTTTGAAATCTTGTTTGATAAGCAAGGGCCCTACTTTAACTATTTCTTCTTTCTATCTACATTTTTGACATTTTTGTTTTTGATATTTGATTTCTTGATAGAATTGCAACGTTATCGTAAGGAATTGCTCTATGGCGAAAGAAAAGCTAAGTCACCAATGGAAGTCCTTCTAACTGAAAAATTAGAGAAAAGCGAATCTGAACTCTATCAAAAGAAATCAGATGCTGAAAACCGCTATAATGATTTGGTGGACTACTATACACTCTGGGTTCATCAGATAAAAACACCAATTGCAGCCAGTAAACTCCTAGTGAGTGAGGTGGCAGATCGCCAACTGAAACAACAGTTGGAGCAGGAAATTTTTAAGATTGATTCCTATACCAACCTCGTTCTCCAATATCTACGCTTAGAAAGCTTCCATGATGATTTGATGTTGAAGAAAGAAAATATAGAAGATCTGGTCAAGGAAGTCATTCGCAAATATGCCATTTTCTTTATCCAGAAAGGTCTTAGTATCAATCTGCATGACTTGGATAGAAGTATTGTGACGGATAAAAAATGGCTGTTGGTAGTCATTGAACAAATCCTGTCAAATAGCCTCAAGTACACAAATGAAGGTGGGGTTGAAATCTACATGGATGGTTCAGACCTTTGCATCAAGGATACCGGAATTGGTATCAAAAACAGTGATCGGTTGCGAGTCTTTGAACGTGGATTTTCAGGATATAATGGTCGAATGACCCAGCAGTCATCTGGACTTGGGCTCTATCTAACCCAGAAAATCAGCCAAGAATTAGGACATCAGATTCAAATAGAATCCGAACTTGGGCAAGGTACAACTGTGAGGATTAAGTTCTCTGGAGTGAATTTAATGATTGAATGAAAAAGAATTGCGAAGAGCTTGGAAGAAACCTTTCAAGCTCTTCTTTAGACTTTCTGATATGGTGAGAAAAAAAGGCTCAATCAGATAATACTCTTCGAAAAATCAAATTCAAACCACGTCAGCTTCGCCTTGCCGTACTCAAGTACAGCCTGCGGCTAGCTTCCTAGTTTGCTCTTTGATTTTCATTGAGTATAAAATAGTTTAATCTTACAAAAATGTAAGATTACAGACCTCTTTGTAAGGTTATGTTATGGCAAGCCAACTCTTTTTTTGGAGTAAACTTAGATCAGAAAGATAAAGGAGAAATACCATGAAAACAATTTTACAAAAGAAACAAACAAGTAAACCAAGTCCAAAAGGATATCGAGCGAGTTCAGCTCGGCATTCTATGATGCAAGCTCAGTTTCAATTAATGGGATATTAAAAGGAGAGTTATAAATGACACTATTAGATGTAAAGACACGTTCAAAAGATTTATAAAACTCGCTTTCAAGGCAACCAAGTAGAAGCCCTGAAAGATATTCACTTTACCGTTGAAAAAGGCGACTACGTCGCTATCATGGGTGAGTCTGGATCTGGTAAATCTACTCTACTCAATATTCTTGCTATGCTTGACAAGCCAACGCGTGGGCAGGTCTTCCTAAACGGAACTGACACAGCTACCATTAAAAATTCTGAAGCATCAAGCTTCCGTCGTGAAAAGTTAGGCTTTGTCTTCCAAGACTTCAATTTGTTAGATACGCTTTCTGTTAAAGACAATATCTTACTCCCTTTGGTATTGTCTAGAAAGCCTATTACAGAAATGATGAAAAAATTGGTCGTGACGGCTGAAAATCTTGGCATCAATCAATTGCAGGAGAAGTACCCTTATGAAATCTCTGGAGGGCAAAAACAAAGGGTAGCAGTTGCACGGGCTATCATCACAGAACCAGAAATTCTTCTTGCGGACGAGCCAACAGGAGCCCTAGACTCTAAATCATCTGCAGCCCTCCTTGATATCTTTGATCAGATCAACGAGCAAGGGCAAACCATTCTCATGGTGACCCACTCAACAGCTGCGGCCAGTCGTGCAAAACGTGTTCTTTTCATCAAGGACGGTATTCTCTATAATCAAATCTACCGTGGTGAAAAGACGGATCGTCAGATGTTCCAAGAAATTTCTGACACCTTGACTGTTATGGCAAGTGAGGTGAACTAGTATGTTTCGATTAACCAATAAGTTGGCCATATCCAACTTAATTAAAAACCGCAAACTCTATTATCCGTTTGCTTTGTCTGTCATTTTGGCAGTCACAATTAGCTATCTCTTTTACTCTCTAGCCTTTAATCCTAAAATTGTGGATTTACGTGGTGCATCTGCTATACAATTTACCCTACAACTAGGGCTTGTCGTTGTGACACTTGCATCTGCCATTATCGTTCTTTATGCCAACAGTTTTGTCATGAAAAATCGCTCAAAAGAACTGGGTGTATATGGCATGTTGGGCTTAGAAAAACGCCATTTGATTGGTATGACCTTTAAGGAACTCTTGATATTTGGGCTGGTAACAGTCACTGCCGGGATTGGAATTGGTGCCCTCTTTGATAATCTGATTTTCGCTTTACTGCTCAAACTTGCAAAGATGAAGGTAGAGTTAGTTGCAACTTTCCAATGGTCCGTAGTGCTTTCAATCCTTCTGGTATTCGGTTTTATCTTTTTAGTCATCGTTTTCCTGAACGCTGTACGCATTATCCGTATGGATGCTCTCCAGCTTTCTAGAGAAAAAGCGAAGGGTGAGAAGAAGGGGCGTTTCCTAGTTCTTCAGACACTTGTAGGGCTAATGGCTCTGGGAAGTGGTTACTATCTAGCTCTAAGTGTAACTGAAGTCATGAAAGCAATCGCTACTTTCTTTATTGCTGTCATATTAGTTATTGTAGGAACCTATCTCTTATTCAATGCTGGGATTACAGTTTTATTGCAGTTGCTCAAGAAAAACAAGAGATATTACTACCAACCAAATAACCTCATCTCTGTTTCTAACCTCATCTTTCGTATGAAGAAAAATGCTGTCGGATTAGCAACCATTGCCATCCTTTCAACCATGGTTTTAATCACCATGTCTGCAGCAACCAGTATCTACAACGGTTCTGAGAATATGAAAAAACTCATGTATCCTCACGATTTTGATGTTAAGGGACAACATGTAGAAGTTGAGGATTTAGACAAGCTTTTGACTCAATACGCTAGCGAAAAGAACCTAACCATCAGTAATAAGGATGTTCTTACCTATGCCATTTTCGGTCTTTCGAGTCAAGAGGGGACCAAATTAACCACCTTTGAAAAAGGGCAAAACAATGTCACGCCCAAGACAGTCTTTCTGGTTTTTGACCAAAAAGATTATGAAAAAATGACTGGACAAAAGCTATACTTAACTGGATAATGAAGTAGGTCTTTGGGTTAAAAATGACCAACTAAAAGGTCAGAAAGCATTTAGTCTGAACAACCAGAACTATACGATCAAGGAAGCAATCCAGCAAGATTTTGTCATCAATCATGTTTCAAACCAGTATGTTCTTTTGATTTCAGATTATAACTACCTTGTTGTACCAGATCTTCAAAGCTTTTTAGATAAATACCAAGATTCTGCTGTCTATCCTCAGTTCTACGGTGGTATGGATGTAACCGCCAGTCTAGAGGAACAGTTAAAGCTATCTGATGATTTTGAGGAGTTTGTAAATAATTTTAGTCATAATCTCAAAAATGAAGACGGTATGGTTTTTGGTGGAGGCACTGCAAGTGACGCAATTGCCCAAATGAATGCTCTCTTTGGAGGAGTTCTCTTTATTGGTATTTTCCTCTCTATCATCTTTATGATTGGAACTGTACTCGTTATCTACTATAAACAAATCTCAGAAGGTTATGAAGACCGTGAACGCTTTGTCATCTTGCAAAAAGTGGGCTTGGATCAAAAAAACAAATCAAACAAACCATTAACAAGCAGGTCTTGACTGTTTTCTTCCTCCCTGTAATCTTTGCTTTCCTACACTTGGCTTTTTGCCTATCATATGTTAAGTTTGATTCTTAAGGTCATTGGGGTAGTAGATACAGCTATGATGTTAAGTGTAACACTTTCTATTTGTGGTATCTTTGCCCTCATCTACGTACTTATCTTTATGATTACTTCAAGAAGCTATCGTAGAATTGTTCAAATGTAAAAACAGAAACATCAAAAAGAGAGTGGGACAGAAATCGTTAATTCGTTAGAATTCGATTGTCGTCGCACTCCGCACTGAGTTGAGTAGGGGCTGTAAAAGCTGATGAAATCAGCGTAGTAGAGCCCCACTCAACCACTGCGTCTTGACTCGATCAATTCTAAAGACAATTGAGAGCTGGGACTTTTGTCCCAGCCTCTTTTTTAGTATCTAGGGATTTTTGTACCCAGGTTTTATCTCTTATTTCTCAACACGTGATTTGTTGGCGATATCAGCTAGGATTGCTGCTACAAACTCATCATGTTTAAACATTAAAAACGGTATCTACTTTCAGAGGAGATATCGTTTTTTTCTTCTTCGGATAAGGATACAAAAAAATTTTCTTCCTTTCTCTATCTTTTAAATGAATTGATTTCTTCAGAGAAAGACTGTAAAATTTTTGATATAATGTTAAGGATGGACTGATTCAAGACAGTCATATCTGGTCTTTCTTCCAGTCATTTTTCAAACAATATCAGTTGATAATCAGCTTAAATCAGATCTATCAGTTTGTCTATCTTTCTCTGATGGAGATCATGTCCTATCTTCACTTTGATTATTGGAAAAAACGGCTCGGTCAGGAGCTAGTATGAATAAGGAGAACAAATGAGACGTTTAAAAAAATGTTATGGCATATTATACAGGTTACGGGTTTTACTCGGTTTGCTCTGAGTTTTGTGACCTTTGTTTTTGGGTCAGGAGGCGTGCTTTTCCTAGTTGAACCTGCTATCACAAATTACGGAGACGGTCTTTGGTATGCTTTTGTGACTTCGACGACTGTCGGCTACGGGGATCTCCTAGCTGTGACCTTGATTGGAAGGATTACCAGTGTCTTCTTGACGATTTATGGGCTCATATTTTTTGGCTGTTTATCAGCTGTTATTATTAATTATTATACCGATTTAAATAAGGAAAGAGGAGAGGACAAATGACTGCCAATTATTCAACACGGGAATACCGTGAGAAATTATACGATGACCTTCATGTTCGATTAAGAGATACACTGATTTTTGATGTGTGCAATTTTTTTATTGCCTCTATCGGTCTAAATATGAATTCAACAGCTGTCATTATTGGAGCCATGCTGATTTCCCCTCTTATGACACCGATTGTTGGACTGGGGTTTTGGTTTAGCTATTTTTTTGATACGCGTTTAATCAAGCAATCTCTACAGGTTTTATTTACTCAAGTATTGGTCAGTTTGCTTGTATCGACTCTGTATTTCTGGATTTCTCCCTTATCTTATGCAAGTAGCGAGTTGATTGCACGAACCTCTCCAACCATTTGGGATGTTCTCATTGCTATCGCGGGTGGGATAGCAGGTTTCATTGGTTCAAGGAAAAAAGAAGCAAACAATATCGTACCAGGAGTAGCCATCGCAACAGCTCTGATGCCACCTATCTGCACTGCAGGATATGGTTTAGCTAATGGAAATGTACGATTTTTATTTGGGGCTCTTTATCTTTTCTTGATCAACTGTGTCTTTATCATGCTAATCAACATTGTTGGAACAAGAATTTTTGATGAGAAAATCTCCCTTAAGTTCATTTAATGAGCTAAACATTAAAATGAAAATTGGATTGATATCCTTGATTGTATTATTGGTTCTTCCAGCCAGCTATTCAGCAGTCACTCTGACGATGGATCAAGCGCGAAAAGAAGGGATCAAACAGTTTGTAGAAAATGAGTTCGCCAATCATACGGTCATTAATCAAGTCTACAAGTCAAGTAATAATGAATTGGTCTTGACGGTTGTTGGAGATCCGATTTCAGAAGAAGAATTAGAAACCATTCGACAAAAACAAGCCTCTTACGGTATTCAATCTGTTCAATTGAAAGTCAAGCAATTCCATAATTCGACAAAATTAGATAGTGAGACGATCAAGGAATTTTACGAAAACATTGACAAGTATATCGATCAAAAACTCTCTGAAAAAGATTCACAAGATGACATCGTAAAAGAAATTGAGGCAGACAAGGACTGAGGATAGTCAACTTATCTAACTCATGGAAGCAAATCTTGGGAGGATATCCTATATCCAAAAGTTAATGGATAGAAAGAATTGTTGATGAGGATACTATTTGTAGTGGTTTGACCAATCACTACTAACTCAGGTGAAACAAAATAGAAAAAGCAACAACTGAAATAGTTGTTGCTTTTTCTTACTGAAAAATGTTTCCCAGACTGTGATCGTTTTATTTCTCAACACGAGATTTGTTGGCGATATCAGCTAGGATAGCTGCTACAAAACTCATCTACTGACACAGTGTTTGTTTCTTTTTTTGGCCATAGCGACGAACGTTTGACAGTTCCGTCTTCCATTTCCTTGTCACCAACGATCAATTGGTAAGGAATCTTGCTAGTTTGTGATGCACGGATCTTGAATTGCATTTTTTCATTACGTTCATCCACATCAGCACGGACACCACGGTCACGGAGCTTCTTAGCTACTTCCCAAGCGTAGTCAACGTGTTTCTCGTTAGATACTGGGATGAGGGTTACTTGATGTGGTGCAAGCCATGTTGGGAAGGCACCCTTGTAGTTCTCAATCAAGATAGCTGTGAAGCGTTCCATGGTTGAGATAACCCCACGGTGGATCATAACTGGGCGATGTTCTTCACCATCAGCTCCGATGTATTTAAGGTCGAAGCGTTCTGGGAGCAAGAAGTCAAGCTGGATCGTAGAAAGGGTTTCTTCTTTTCCAAGGGCAGTCTTAACCTGGATATCCAATTTTGGTCCGTAGAAGGCTGCTTCACCTTCAGCTTCAAAGTAGTCAACGCCCATTTCATCAAGGGCTGCACGAAGCATGGTTTGGGCATTTTCCCACATTTCATCGTTATCAAAGTACTTGTGAGTATCTTGAGGGTCACGAAGAGAGAGGCGGAAACGGTATTCATTCAAGTTGAAATCTTCATAAACATCGATAATCAACTGAAGAGCACGTTGGAATTCTTCTTGGATTTGTTCTGGAGTCACAAAGAGGTGACCGTCGTTGAGAGACATTTCACGCACACGTTGAAGACCAGTGAGGGCACCAGATTTTTCATAGCGGTGCATCATCCCGATTTCAGCGATACGGATTGGCAATTCACGGTATGAGTGAACATGGTGTTTAAAGACTTGGATGTGGTGTGGACAGTTCATTGGGCGAAGGACGAATTCTTCCCCATCTCCCATATCCATGGTTGGGAACATGTCTTCTTGGTAATGATCCCAGTGACCAGAAGTCTTGTAAAGCTCTACAGAAGCAAGTGGTGGAGTGTAAACGTGTTGGTAGCCAGAAGCCAACTCTTTGTCGACGATGTAGCGTTCCAACTCACGACGGATTGTCGCCCCATTTGGCAACCAGAATGGAAGACCTTGTCCGACTTCTTGAGAAATCATGAAGAGATCAAGCTCTTTACCAAGTTTACGGTGGTCACGTTCTTTGGCTTCTTCACGCATTTGAAGGTAGTTTTTCAAGTCTTTCTTGTCGAACCAAGCTGTACCGTAAATACGTTGCATCATAGCGTTGTCGCTATTTCCGCGCCAGTAAGCACCAGCTACATGGAGAAGGTGGAAGATTTGGATGCGGCCTGTTGAAGGGACGTGTGGGCCACGGCAAAGGTCCACGTATTCACCCTGACGGTAGATGGTCAAGCCACCCTCGTCTTCTGAGTGTTCCTCGATCAATTCCAACTTGTAAGGGTCGTTTTTGAAGATTTCACGGGCTTCGTCTTTTGTTACTTCTTCACGAATAGATGGGAAGTTTTCTTTAACGATTTTTTGCATTTCTTCTTCGATACGAGGAAGGTCTTCGTTAGAGATTTGACCAGCTTGGTTATCAGTATCGTAGTAGAAACCATCTTCGATAGCTGGACCAACACCCAAGTGAATATCTGGGAAGAGACGACGAGCTGCTTGTGCAAACAAGTGTGCCGCTGAGTGACGCAAGATGTCAAGAGCGTCTTCGTGATCAGGTGTCACGATTTCGATGCTTCCATCTTCAGCGATAGCACGAGTAGTGTCGATGAGTTTGCCGTTGAATTTACCAGCAAGAGCTTTTTTAGCTAGGGAATTGCTGATGGATTGAGCAATTTCAAAAGTTGTAACGCCAGATTCGAATTCACGAACAGCGCCATCTGGGAAAGTAATTTTGATCATGGTTTTCTCCTTATGTTAGTTATCAATTATTTCTAGAGCAGAGGTGTTTCCCTATTTTGCAGTCTTAAATCAAGAAAAACAAAAAACGACATCCATAAAAGGACGTCGCAACGTGGTTCCACCTTCATTTATGTTCCTCAAAAAGAGGGACACCTCTGATTGGCTCTAACGTGGCCACCGTTTTATGTTTGCATAAAAGTCAGTAGAGTAGTATCAGTTTAGGCTTCCTATGCGTTCTCAGCAACCACGCACTCTCTGGTAGAAAGGGTCTAAGTGACTTGTCTCTATGCATTATTATAGCATGATTGTGAGATTTTTCAAGGATTTTGTGAAAGTTTTTTCCTTTTCAGTTTTTGCACTAGATTCTTAATAGTGGCACCGACAGCCATACCCGCGAGGGCAAAGATTTCATAGGCTAGGAAGTAGAGAAGGATAAATTCTCCGAAAGTAATGATGGTAAAGCAAAAGAGCAAGCCAACTCCAATTAACCACCAAACTGAGAACTTGAAACGATAAGAGTAGCATAGTGATACTATGAAAGTCACCAGTGGAGAGAAGATAATAACGTTGCCGATGGTGAGCTCCTTCAAGATATAATTTTCAGTAATAGACCATAATAACAGCTCATAAAGTGGCCAATAAAAGAAAAATATGACCAGATAGTAGGGGAGATATTGCGAGAATTTACGCATGATAATCACCTCTCTTTTCAAGATGTCAACTTAGATATCCTTCCTATAACTATTATAGCACTTTTTGCGGTAAGAATAGTAAATCAGTTGACAAAGAACTTAGTTATTGGTAGAATAAGAAATGTCGTAAAGACAAATAACTTCTTCTTGGTTACAGGCATGCCAACCTGTCACTCGGATGAAGCCAAATAAAAAGGAGAAACATCATGGCAATCTCAAAAGAGAAAAAAAATGAAATCATTGCACAATATGCACGTCACGAAGGTGATACAGGTTCAGTAGAGGTTCAAGTTGCTGTCCTTACTTGGGAAATCAACCACCTTAACGAACACATCAAACAACACAAAAAAGACCACGCTACTTACCGTGGATTGATGAAGAAAATCGGTCGCCGTCGTAACTTGCTTGCATACTTGCGTAAAAACGACGTTAACCGTTACCGTGAGTTGATCAACTCTCTTGGACTTCGTCGTTAATCTTGCGTCTAAAACGTTTCTATACTTCGTTGGTTTCGCCTCGATGTACCATCAGTACAATCTTCGGCTTGCCGCCTAGTCTACAAACGTTTTATCCAGTAAGAATCATGATGCTAAGGGCGCCAAAAATTCGTATGAAAATAGGGAAACGACACAGTGTTCGATGAACACAAGGAGTTTCATCTTTTTCACTAGGATTTTAGCCCGAGCTCAAATCAGCCCTCTGAATTCAGGGGGCTTTTTGTTTTTGTCAAGTGCTTAGGCCGTGTTCAATTAACAAGATACAAAGGCCGTCAAAAGCACAAAGCAAAAATAGAAAAATTGACGAAGAAACTTCAGTTTCTAGGAGATTTTATCTTTTTTGCCAAGTGCTTAGGCCGTGTTCAATTGAGCACATCTTGAAAATAAGGCTACTCTAGTTGAGTAGCTTTTTATTTTTGTCACCTTACCTCGATATACTCAAGTATAATCTTCGGTTACGGTTCCTAGCACTGTAAGGTAAAATAAACCAGAATGATCTCCCTCCGGGGAGATTTTTTGTTTCACTAAGATTTTTGTACAATCTTCGGCTTGTCGTCAAGTCTATAAACGTTTTATCCAGTAAGAATCATGATGCTAAGGGCGCTAAAAATCCGTATGAAAATAGGGAAAGGACACAGTGTTCGATGAACACAAGGAGTTTCATCTTTTTCACTAGGATTTTAGCCAGAGCTCAAATCAGCCCTCTGACTTCAGAGGGCTTTTTTGTGTGCATTTTTCTAGTCTTGTCCCTGATTTAGAAATGTGGTATACTAATTATGAAAATTGTCTAAATTTTTAATTTTTGTCAAAGGAGGGTTTCATGCTTTCCAAATTTTCTGGAAGCCATCAAAACCTGAGATATTGTTTTTTACTAGCTATCCTGTTAGGAGCCTTGGAGATTTCTCTGTTTCTGGCAGTTTCTATGGGGTCTGTTCAAATTAGCTTGAGTGATACCTATCGGATAATTTTGAGTCAGTTAGGCGCTCCTTTTGAGATAGGAGACATTTCAAAGTCTACGCTTGCTATTGTTTGGAATATGAGATTGCCACGGGTTTTTCTTGCTTTGATTGTTGGTGCTGGCCTCTCCATGTGTGGTAGTGTCATGCAGTCAACTGTCAACAATCCAATAGCAGAACCCTATGTATTAGGAATTTCAGCCGGGGCAACCTTTGGTGCAACTTTGAGTATTATTCTTGGATTTAAAGTTATGATTGGTCTAGGTTCTTTCCTAGGAGCGATTTTAGCAACAGTTGCAGTTCTTCTCATTGCTTCTATGCAGGGCAGGATGACAACTTCTAGCCTCATTTTATCAGGGACGGTTGTCAATGCACTATTTTTGGCTTTTTCAAACTTTATTATCTCTATTGGGGCCAACGCTGATAGCGTTATGACCATCAAGTTTTGGACCATGGGTTCTTTAGCGGGAACCTCTTGGGGACACTTAACCTTACCAACTATAATCGTGGGAATCGCCTTTTTATTTTTCTCTTCCCAATATCGTGTTTTCAATGCCATGATGATGGGAGATGAGGCGGCTTTGACTTTGGGAATTCCCTTGCGTTTTTATTGGTATCTCTATGTGACGATTGTAGCTGTGATGACGGCAGTCCTAGTTTCGACTTGTGGGATCATCGGTTTTGTCGGTCTTATTACCCCACATTTGGCGAGAAGTTTGGTGGGTACAAACTACAGAAGGCTTTTTCCAATAGCAACCTTGCTTGGCGCCCTCTTTGTTATCTGGGCAGATGTTCTTGCTCGTGTTTTAATCCAAAATGCTGAGCTGCCGATTGGGATCTTCACAGCCCTAGTAGGTGCACCTTTCTTTATCTACATGGTTGCAAGTAGACGAAGGGAGGTGAGAGTCTGATATGGACTTATCTTGCCAGGATATTCACTTTGGAATCGGAGAAAAAAAGATTCTCAAAGGAGTCTCACTCAAACTGGAGGGAAACCAATTTCATACTATTTTGGGACCCAATGGCAGTGGGAAGACTAGCTTGTTGAAACTTCTCTATCGACAGGAAAAGCCTGATCAAGGCTTGATTTCTCTAGATGGGAAACCTCTAGACCAAATGAGCGTCAAAGAAACGGCAAAACAGATGGCCGTCATCACGCAGTTTAATCAACTCCAGTTTGATTGCACGGTTGAGGAGATTGTCATGCTGGGTAGAACACCCCATCTCTCCTTCTTACAAAAGGAAAAAGAAAAAGACTTTGCCTTGGTTGAGGATGCTTTGGTCAAGGTAGATCTGCTCGAAAAGAGAAGTCGTCTCTACTCTTCTCTATCAGGAGGAGAGAAACAACGGGTTTTATTGGCACGCGCCTTGGCCCAAGAGCCGACACTCTTGCTCTTAGATGAACCGACCAATCATTTGGATATCAAGTACCAGCTAGACTTGTTAACCATTGTCAAACACCTCCATATCAATGTGTTAGCCGTCTTACATGATATTCAGCTAGCTTGTCGCTATTCAGACTATCTCTATCTGATGAAAGAAGGGGAGATTGTTTACCAAGGTACTCCAAAAGAGACCATCACACCTGAGTCTTTGCAGGCTGTCTATGGTGTCCAAAGTAAGGTTACTTGGACAGAAGATCAGCAAGCCATGATTCACTATTTATAAACATTAAAAAGGAAAAGAAAAACATGAAAAAATCACTTAGTATTTTGCTCCTAACAGTAGCTACCTTATCTTTGGCAGCTTGTGGTAACGCATCTAAAGAAACAGCAACGGCACCAGCTACAACAGAAGCTAGTCAAAAAGCCAATACAGAAACCAGCTATCCCGTAACCATCAAAACGTATGATGCTAAAGGAAATGAAGTCGAACAAGTCTTTGAAAAGGTCCCTGAAAAGGTCATCACCAATAACCTTTCAACAACTGAAATTCTACTTGAACTCGGTTTGAAGGATAAAATTGCCGGCATGCTCAATCCTGATAATGCTGTAACTGGTAAATACAAGGATGCCATTGAAGCTATCCCTCATATTGGCGATAAGAAATCAGTCTCACAAGAAACGGTTCTTTCTTATGAACCAGATGCCTTGATGGGACGCAACATGATGTTCTCTGAAAAGTCAATGGGAACGATTAGCGCTTGGAATGAAAACAAAATTCCTGTTTATACGCAAAAAGCCTCACTATCAAATATCCAACAGGATTTGGGAAATATCGTAGAAGACGTGAAGAATCTAGGAACAATTTTTAATGTCCAAGACAAGGCCAACCAATACGCAGAACAATTGCAAGCTAAAATCGATGCGGTTAAAAAAGCTAACCCAGAAACTCAGGGTGAAAAGAAAAAAGCTTTGATTATGGTTGCCTACAATGACGAAACTTTTGGTGCCTACAAGTCAGCCCTCCAAGAAAGCTTGCTTAACCAACTTGGTTATACCAATGTCGCAACAGGAACATCTGGCTTGACCTTGGAAAATCTAGTATCAATGGATCCAGAGTTGATTATCTATGTAACCAGCGACCGCAATCAAAAGTTGGATGAAAAAGCAGTGGATTTGATGAAGGCAAATGCTGTTTTGGAAAATGTACCAGCAATCAAGAATCAAAAAATCATGACCATCTCTTACGATGAGTTGATGGACTACGGTCCTGCAGTGATTGATTCACTTGAAAAAATCAATGACTTTATCAAGAAATAAGGAGTTTAACTGGGAAGGGATTCGAGTTAAGGGTCAGTCTTCCTTCAAACTATGACTCTAAACAAGCCTACCCAGTTGTGCTCTTAAACGATGGAGAACTGGACTACTTATCAGACCTAACCCAATCTGTAATTTTAGTAGGTTTAATTCCAGAAAAGCCGTCTGAATGACTTCACTCCTTGGCAGGCTAGAGCTTTGAAAAGAAGGGTACCAGACTTTGGTGGGAAGGTAGAAGCCTATCATGAGAAGCTCTTTCAAGGAATTCTAACAAGTCTAAAAAAAGACTACTTGATAGATGAAAACAAGATTGCTTATGGTGGTTATTCACTGGGTGGTCTTGCTGCTGTCTACAGTCTCTATAGTAGTTATCTTCCTGCAACCTGTATCTTTTTCTATCTGTGGTTCCTTCTGGTATCCTGATTTTTACAGAATTTTGTAGGGAACATGACTTGATACAGAATCAAAAGCCTGATTTATCTGCAAAATGGTCAGACAGAAGGTGCCAATCATTCCAATCGTCTGTCTAAGGCTCCTATTTATGCCAGAGATCTACATGATCTGATTTCAGAAGCAGTTCCCACAACATATTCTACATTTTGATGCTTATGGGCCATCATGAAGCTCTTAAGGAACGTTATCATCATTTTTGTGATTGGCTGAGAGACGAATGGAAGCTTAAGTAACCTTATAACACTCCTTGTTCATGGTAACTAGGAGTGTTTCTTATGTATGCTTGGTTGATAAAATGTTCATGGTATTATCCTTGACGGAAATCCATCCCTGTAATAGACTAAATTATGGTATAATGAGTAGATAGATAGAATCGAGGAAATTATGTCATTTACACAATTTAAATTTAAAAAAATATAGAAAAAGCCTTGGAGGAGTTGAAATTTACGACTCCTACCGAGGTGCAGGAAAAAGTTGATTCCTATTGTCCTGGCAGGTCGTGACTTGGTTGGTGAATCTAAAACAGGTTCAGGGAAGACTCATACTTTCTTGCTTCCCATTTTCCAACAATTGGACGAGGAGAGTGACAGTGTGCAGGCAGTTATCACAGCTCCAAGTCGTGAATTAGCGACTCAGATTTACCAAGCTGCTCGTCAGATTGCAGGACACTCAGATGTTGAGATTCGTGTTGTGAACTATGTTGGTGGTACAGATAAGGCTCGCCAAATTGATAAACTGGCAAGCAACCAGCCCCATATCGTTATCGGAACACCAGGTCGTATCTATGATTTGGTCAAGTCTGGTGACCTTGCTATTCACAAGGCTAAGACCTTTGTAGTCGATGAAGCTGACATGACCTTGGATATGGGATTCTTGGAAACAGTTGATAAGATTGCAGGAAGTCTTCCGAAAGACTTGCAGTTCATGGTCTTTTCAGCGACTATCCCACAAAAATTACAACCATTCTTGAAAAAATACTTGTCAAATCCTGTTATGGAAAAAATCAAGACCAAGACAGTTATCTCTGATACCATTGATAACTGGTTGATTTCGACCAAGGGTCGTGACAAGAACGCTCAGATTTATGAGTTGACTCAAGTCATGCAGCCGTATCTCGCCATGATTTTTGTCAATACAAAAACTCGTGCGGATGAATTGCACAGCTACCTAACGGCTCAAGGCTTGAAGGTGGCTAAGATTCATGGAGACATTGCTCCTCGTGAACGCAAACGAATCATGAATCAGGTGAAGAACCTTGATTTTGAGTATATCGTAGCGACTGACCTAGCTGCGCGTGGGATTGACATCGAAGGTGTCAGCCACGTTATCAACGATGCTATTCCACAAGACCTGTCCTTCTTTGTCCACCGTGTTGGACGAACTGGACGTAACGGTCTACCAGGTACAGCCATTACCCTTTACCAGCCTAGTGACGACTCAGATATTCGCGAATTGGAAAAATTGGGTATTAAGTTTACTCCTAAAGTAGTTAAAGATGGAGAGTTCCAAGACACTTATGACCGTGACCGTCGTGCCAATCGTGAGAAAAAACAGGAAAAACTGGATATCGAAATGATTGGGCTGGTCAAAAAGAAAAAGAAAAAAGTCAAACCAGGCTATAAGAAGAAAATTCAATGGGCGGTCGATGAAAAACGCCGGAAGACCAAGCGTGCTGAAAGTCGTGCCCGTGGACGTGCAGAGCGCAAAGCTAAACGCCAAACATTTTAGAATTGAGACAGTAGAACCAAGTGGTTTTACTGTTTTGGATAGTTCTACATCTGGATTGTCAGAATTCATAAGTAGATGATGTTAAAAAAACTTAAAAATTTAATCAGATCATTCTTTTAAATTTCTGAAGTTTATAATATACTTAAATTAAAAAGTAGATTATTGGAGAAGGTAAATGAAAAATAAAAAAATGAAAGACTTTATTGCTGGGATTGGTGAAATAAATGTTATTGTTTATTTGATATATGTGTGTACTGGTCTCGCTCCTCTCTTTCATATATTGGTCATCGGTTCAGAAGTGAGTACTGGAAAAATAGTTTTAACTATCTTAGGCATACTTTATGCTATCTTTTTAACGATTGCTAGAATTTATCGAAAGTTTTTCTGGTAAGAATTATCATGAAATATTAAAATCCCATCAGAAATTTGAACTGCACCCCAAAAGTTAGACAGAAAAAATCTAACTTTTGGGGTGTTTTATTATGAAATTGAATTATGAAGATAAAGTTCAGATTTATGAACTAAGAAAGCAAGGACAAAGCTTCAAAAAGCTTTCGAAAAGATTTGGTGTGGATATTTCTGGTCTAAAATACATGATGAAATTAATTGACCGTTATGGCATAGATATCGTCAAGAAAGGGATGAATCGTTATTATTCTCCAGAACTAAAACAACAAACGAATTAAAGTCAAACTAAAAGGACTTAGCCCTGTGCAATACAGAACTAAATCCTTTCAATAATTATTTGTCCAACTTTTGGGGGTCAGTACAGCTTTCCTTTTTGGGATAAAATATGTGCTTTCTATGACTAGGCAATTTTCTTAATCGAAAAATTACGAAATAGAAAGAGAGATTTCAAATCCATGCATCCATTCGGATTTTACTACAATGTCGATTTTTAAAGCATCTGCTAATTGTTTGACAAGATAGAGACCCATGCCTGTTGATTTTTTCCTTGTCTCTCCTGAATCACCTGTAAATCCTTTTTCAAAGATATGAGGGAGGTCGCAAGCTTTAACTCCACACCCATTATCCCTAATAATCAGGGTTTTGCGCCCCTTGTCACTTGACATAGAAATCTTGAGTTCTGGTTTGTCAGAGCTATATTTAAGGGCGTTGGCTAGTATTTGAGACAGGATAAATCCAAAACTGCGTTGATCGGTGTAGCAGGTTCCTTGTATGTTTTCTAACTTAATCGTAAAATTCTTTTCTTTGAGCAAGGGATCAAAGTTCTCCAAAAGATCTTGGATACACTCTTCTAGGTCAAGGTCTTCAAATAGAAAATCATTTTTCTCACTTTTCACCCTGTAGTAGAATAAGATCTGTGATACATTTCCTTGGATTTGATTTTTCACATAGTCCAATTTAAAAGCAGTATCCTCAGGTAGTTGGTCACTTTGATTGTCTAAAAGGAGGGAAAGAAGCGATAAAGGAAGTTTAATCTCATGCGCCCATTTTTCAACATAGTCCTCGTACTCGGCTAGTAATGAGTTGAGTTTTCCTATTTGAGCCTGCTTTTGATAAAGTGTATCTGCTATTTTTTCAATGCTTTCTTTCTCTGAGGCACTTGATAAATTCAATAATTCAAGCTCAGTATCGATCTTAGGATTGGCTATGAAGGCTTTATAAGCAGCGGCTTTTTTTCTTTCTTTTCTTATAAGTAAGAAAGATAGGATGAAAAAAAGCAGGACGGTGGCTAAAATATAGAGAAGGATGAGAGCTTGAAACATTCTCACATCTGAAAGCCAAAGCAGGACAGCTGTAAATAGATCAAATGCTAAGAGAACAAGTAACCAAGGCAGATAACTAGCTAGATATTTTAGATTATGTTTCATCTGGACTTACCTCTTCTAGCTTGTAACCAATACCTCTGACGGACTTGACTTTAAGGGCAATGCCAGCCTGTTTCATCATCTTTTTCAGCCTTGCAATGTTTACTTGTAGGGCATTTTCATCGATGAACTCAGTTGTATTCCACAGTTTCATGCTTAGTTCTTCTTTTGTGACGACAGAATCAGTTGCCACTAATAAGGTTTCTAACAATTTCCCTTGGTTTTTTTGAGGGAGTAAAATCGAATGTCCGTTGATATAAAGAGTATAGGTATTTCTATCCAGCAGGAAATTATCTTTTTCAAGCAAATTTTGTCTACCTTCATAGCGTTTCAAGATGTTTTCTATACGAGCCAAGAATCTTTCTTTCTTGAAAGGTTTTGTTAAGTACTCGTCAGCCCCTAATTTTAGGGCGTAAATCTCATCTTTTAGTTGTTCACGGGAGGTGAGAACCAATATGGGCACAGAGCGTTTGGACTTGAGATTCTTACAAATGTGGAAACCTGTTTCTCCTGGCAAATTCAAATCTAGTATGATTAAATCCGTATCGTATTGCAATACTTGCTGGCTTGTATCTTTGAAGTCAGTCAACTTATCAACTTGATAACCCGCATTCTCTAACAAAATGACAATTTCATCTCGAATCAAGGTTTCATCTTCAATAACCAGAATATGCTTCATACCGGCTCCTCCTTTTCCTATTTTATTCTACTTTATTCACCTCTTTTGGGTTCCATCAATGACAACAAGTACTTGTTGCTATTTTTCTTTACAATTCTTATATAGATGACTTCAAATCCAGCTAACAGCAGTATTATCACCATGGCTGTGATAAATTTCTGCCCCATGGCCATTCTTGCACTGGCTGGTAATATTCCTGTGAGGAGGGAGCTCACTCCGAAGCTACTACTGATAAGTGCAAGGGCTATTGGTAGACCAAAATACCAGTTGATTTGCTTTTCTGACGATTTACAAAGAGTTTCGTAGTTGGCTCCAAGATGGATCAAGGTTTGGTATCGTCTGTAGGATTGTCTTTGTCCCATCAAAAACTGAACGCCAATGATTGTATTTGCCACAACAAGGAAGATGATAGCCAGATAGATGGTGATATAGCTGGCAGAGATAATGTAAAATAATTGTCTTCCCATATTTTGTATATAGCTTTCATAGCCAAGAGAGGGCTTTGATTTCAGCTTTTTCATTGGTATCTGAGATAGCTCTCATCAGGCCTTTTTTTCCTTGACTAGCTCAGGAGCCAAGATACCACTGACATAGTTCGAATATCGATCATCTGTATAGCTCATAAAGGTCTCATCTGGGACTATGAGGGCTACAGAAATGGTTATTTCACGATCCGTTACAATCGGTAAAGACTGAACCTCTCCAATCAATTTTACATCATTTCCCATGACTTTGATTTGAGGGGTTTCTTTCAGAACAGAGTTAACGAGACTTCTCATCTGGGAGAAAATCTTTCCCCATATACAAAGTAGGCTTCCTTGCTAGTTAATTCTAGAGGAGGGAGACTGGCAGCCTTTCTAAGTTCATTGTATTCGGAAACTGGTATGAGGTGGGAAGTAGTAGACTGTTTAAATTTATGGAGCAAAATTTCCTTGTTTTTACTTTCTTTTTGCTCTTTTCAACTACCTTGATGAACTGTTCAAAGGACACGGACTCGTGTTCTTTCGGTTTGCCCTACTTTGATTTGTAGAATCTTTGAAAACTGTGATTCCAGTCCAGCAGCTTCAAGCTCTTTTTTTACTGTACTTACATCAAGATTTTCATCTGTATCCTGCTTGCTATCTCTAAATGTATAATCCAATACGTGGGTTTGATTGCTTGAATTGCCACTTGCAATGGCAACACCTGCTCCAAAGAGGCACAAGGCAGAGAAGATTAAGAGGGAGCAGATGGCCAGTATAGTTGAGCGCTGGATAACTAATTCCTGAATCTGTCTAAAATTATAGGCATGAAGTTTTCGATTGTTTCCAAGCTTGACCAAAAAGTCTATAAATAAACGCATACCAAAGAAGAGGAGGATAGTTCCTAGAGTCCCCAAGAAAACAGTGATGCCCATGGTTATGACACTCTCCCAAGCTCGTCCACTCATCCCCAAGTAATAGGCTGTTCCTAGAAGCAAAATTCCGAGGACAGAAGCAAGAAGGTATACCCCCTTGGGGAGTAGTTTCTTCATTCCAGAGGGTGAATAGGCAAGCAGGTTTCCGATTTCCATATTGGCCGTCTTTGCACTTAAAAGGACAAAAACAGCTAATTTTACGGCTAGGAAGCCGATGACTGTATAGAGTAGAGCTGTGGTAGATAGAGAAAATTGATGTTCAATAATCCCTAGTCCCACAATTTTAGCGGTTATTAGGCTGATTAGTTCTGAAATCAAGATAGAAATTGGAAGGCCTATTCCAAGGGCAAGGACACTGTTTCTCAAATCCTCGAGTAGGAGCAACAAGAACAGTTTGCTTCTTCGCATCCCTAGCGTTAGATAGACACCAAATTCATGTTTTCTCCTTTCCATCTGCATACTGCTTGCGAAGTAGACTAGAAAAAAGAGAATAAAGAGGGTTGCTACATAAAGAATGGGAATCATGCTAAAGAGTTTATTTACAGCGTCACTCTCTATTTGTTTGAGAAAGATCATCACATCTTGATGGGACAAAGAAAGGATGATGTAAAAGGAGATAATAGAAAGAACCATGGAACTGAAATACAAGCCATTATTCTTTCGATCCCTCTTGCTATTTCTTGAGACTAATTTAGAAAACATTGCCATCACCTCCAGCTAGTGCTGCCATGACCTTTAGTATTCTGTGGTAAAAATCTTCTTGACTTTCTCTTGGATAATCGCGTCGAATTTCATGGAATAGTTTTTCCGTCTTGGATAAACAAGATGCGGTTGCAAAAAGCTGGCAGCGACTGAATCGTGGGTCACCATGAGAATGGTGGTTTCTTCCACTTGATTCATTTCGGATAATTTTTTTGCATCAAAATGGTCGCATTTTTTTGAATCCAAAGCTCCTGTGGGCTCATCTGCAAATACAATCTTAGGGTCTAAAATCAAGGCACGCGCAGCAGCTACCCTTTGTCGTTGACCACCTGATAATTGAGATGGGAACTTATCCAGAAGTTCAGAAATATCTAGATATTGGGAAAGTAATTCTAACCGAACCTTGCTTTCGTTGGCATCGACCTTGTGCAAAGACAAGGGGAGTAAAATATTTTCTTTGGCTGTCAGATTGTCCAAAAGCTCAAAATTTTGAAAGAGGTAACCAATTTCCTTGCCACGATAATCAGCTAACTGACTACCTTTTAACTGACCTAAATCTTTTTCTTGCATTTGAATGGAGCCGTCAGTTGGTTTGATGATAGTAGCGAGACAGTTAAGAAGGGTTGTTTTCCCAGAACCACTGCTCCCCATAATCCCTAAGAACTCACCTTTGACAACTTGAAAAGATATACCGTTCAAGGCTTTGGTGATATTCGGCTCTTTTCCATAATGCTTTTTTAATGATTCTACTCGTAAAATTGTTTCCATGTGAAACACCTCCATCTTTTGTTACTTTCATTATAGTATGAATCAGAGTAGAATAACACTTACGGATGATGTAAGAAATCTTTATCATTAGGTTATTGGAGCTATACTTACTATATTATAGCATTGTTTCAAGGATTTAAAAAGAGGAGTTGAGAGTCGAGAAATTTTCCTATGTGAAATTATAAAAAATAATACCACTGTAGTCCATGCTTCAGCAGTATTATTTATTATTTTATAGAAACTCTACTCCCACTCACTAAAAGTCAGATATTGACTATTTAGGATAGTTGATTTAATAGTGATTGATAGTACAATAATTCAGTCTAAAAATAGAGTGATTTTGATTTGTTTGGTGCTAAATTGGTGTTAACGGAGATAATGGTATTCTTCCACTTCAAGAAAAAATATTATTTAAATGTTTTTATTTCTCGTTCGTTTAATTTCCATTTTTATTAAGTAGTAGTGTATATCAAATATATTTTTCATTAGCTAAATAAGCACATAAGATTGATTTTTAATATGTCTCGTTTATCTTTATTTTCAATTATCTCATTATAATTTTTTTAAGTTCTAATTCTTGATAAGGAATCAAATCAATTTTTGAATAAATAGGTGAATCTGGATATATATGTACTTATTCCACTCAAAATTGAGTTCTTCTTCTATTCTTTTTGAAGATGTGAATCTTTCGGTATATCTAATAGTTGAGTTATGGTTTGTTTTTATGCTGTGAACCCAATTTGAAGTCACTGATTTATCTATTCCAAGTAATTCGTCAGCGGTAGTATTTAATATTTTTGTTAATTTAACAATGTTTTTCAAGACTAGGTTCGTTTTGCCAGTCTCCCAATCACTGTAAGAATTTTTGCTTTTATTCCAATCTGTTCTGCTAACTCTTTTTGAGTTAGTCTTTTCTTGGTGTCTTTAATCTATCTGTGAAAAATTCATCTGCACTCTCCAATCGTAAAAAGCGATATTATTCTTGACAAATATCGTGAAATGCGTTAAAATGAGTTTTATCGTATGGAACGATATACAAATTATATCAAACTATACTATGTTTGGCAAGAATTGGGGGTAACTGCCTATGATTGTATAAAAAGTCTTTGAAGAAAAAATCCTCAAAAGACTCAATAGAAGTTCAATATAAATTATAACATAATTCAAAGAAAAGAGGTATAAGTAATGGCTAAACCAAATTGGAATAGAAGATTAGCAGAGGTTCTCCAACAAGATACAAGAAAAGTCGCCCTTATGGGGAATAAAGGTAAAGAATATCAAACAGAGGTAGTTCCTGTCTTGAAGTTGTTTCTACTGGAAGTGTCGAGGAGGTATTCAAAAGATGGTGTTAGTGATGGGTTTAAGTATGCAATAGTAGATACTGTACATCAGTTGGAATATGAAATTAAAGCACCAGTAAAATTAGAAGTAGTCTTTGGTACGGTACTTGAATTTTACAATGTAACTGGTGGGCAACTTAATAATAGTTCTTTAGGATGGTATAAGGCAGAAAATGTAAAAATTCTAAAATGATGTAGAAATATAGGTATTTGATAACTCGCACAGACTAGCTAAAAATGTAGGTGCAAAGCAGGGGCAAAGCCGTTGGCTAGCACCATGCACCGCACCGACCGCATTTTTAGCAGGAATATAGATTGTTAGTAGCTAGTAGCTAGTAGCAGGAGCGGAAGCGGAACGCCAGCGACTGCGGTCACTAGCGGGTACTAGCGGACGCTGACAATCTATATTCAGTGTTTAGTTTTAATTATACACTTTTTAACTGAAAAGAGTTTTTTTAGAGTTTTAATTTGCTCATTTTGCTCAAAGAGTGTGTTTTCTATGCGCGGACCATTCTAGGGGCTTTGTCGACAGAATGGTCTAAAAACCCCTTTACAAACCGTAGGTTTGGGGTGGATTAACCTTTGGTTTTATTTTTTGAAAAAAGTCCGAAAAAACTTGAGCAAATTAATGAGCAAATTAGTGAGCAAATTAAGCAAAATTCTTTTAATTTGCTCAAGTTTAGAGTAAGTAAATTCAAAAATGATTAGAAAGGGAAAAATGACAAAGAGAAAAACAAACAACGACTTATATTTTTGAACAGCAATTAAAAGCCTGATTTTTGGGACTGGTCAGAGGACAGTAAAAAGTTGTTTTAAATTGGGATAAAATTGAAATTTTTAAGGAAATCTACGAACGAGTAAGCTTGATGAGTGAATCGGAAGACTTAAAAGATTGCTTTAATTGTTCATGATAAAGATATTTCTTATGGTACAAAATTAGTTGAACCCCATATTCATGGGTATATAGAATTTTTCTAATAAAAAGGATTTAAATGTTTTAGCTTTGAAACCTTGGTATATTGCACAATATATTGAGTCTAGTGGACGTGGTAAGTATGGGAAGATAAATTCAAAAGCCTATCTTATCCATGCCAAGGATAAAGATAAATATCAGTATCCAGCTAGTGATGTAGAAACATTTGATACATTCGATTATGAAGCATTTATCAATCAGAATAAAGAAGATTTTTGAGAAGTATGCAGCCACAAAGAAACGTGAGAAATCAGATGAAAGTCTAGATTTAACCTTATCTAAAAATTCAATTAGGAGAATTAACCTATAATGATGTCATGGAAGATGATAACCTTGCTTTTCTCTTTGGAAATAATCAACAAAAATTTAGAGAAGGATTTAATTTTTACGGAGAAAAGACAGACATTTTTACGCTTGAAAAAGTTTAGAACGTAAAGAATATCAAATGACTGTAATCTATATACAAGGGATTCAGATATTGGGAAATCAGAATTGGCTAAAAATATAGCGTTACAAGTTCAAGGCAAGTTAAATGAACTAGGTTTGCGTGGAGATATTTATTCAGCTTCTTCTGCTAACCCTTTCGATAATTATTTAGGGGAAGAGATTTTATTATTAGATGACGTGAGAGAGGACACTATGAGAGCAAGTGATTGGTTGAAGTTGTTTGACCCTCTCAATTCAGCTAGAATGTCAGCACAGTATCAGAATAAGCTAGTAGTTCCTCGGCTAATTATTATGCCAGTTTATATGTCACCTAAACTATTTTTCGGACGTATAAAGGCCGAGGATTTAAACCAGTTTCTTAGAAGAATTAATTTTTAGTAGATGTGAGTCTTATGAACGGTTCAGAAGTTGAACGTTTATATAATATTTCTGAAGTTGTGAAACGAAAAGGAATAGATTTCTATGAAAGATGGTTCTATTGCTGTTTTAAATTTTTAGGGTATGAAGATTTGTTTTGTGCTCAGGACAGAGATGTTTTTGTTAAAAAAATGGTCGAAGAATGTATTTGTCCTAGAATATTACCTAAGAAAGTAAAGGACGTGACAAATGACTAAAAATCGTGATATTCTTTGATGAAAAGGAATTTATGGAATCGATGCAGATGCGTGAAAATCAATCACACATCAAATTAAAAAAACTAAAAATAATTATAACATAAAAAGGGGGAAAAAGTATGTTTGTTGTAAAAAGACTTAATGAAATTAGGATTTTTCAAGTTGTGCAGCTATGATGTTAGTAAAACAGGCTAAAAGCAAAAATTAGCTAGTCAAGGAGCAACGTGGTATGAAAGTAAAAGGTTTAGGACGTGTACCTCTTGAAACAGTAGAGGAAATTTTGGGAGTGAAAATAGATGAAGATAGCTTGTTAGATACGGAAATTAAGGAAAAATGCCTAAAAATATCTAGTATTTATCCTATGAGCAATGGCACGTATAGGGCGTCTGTTTCTTTAGGTTTTGATGTTCAGACTGGTAAAAGGATACGTAAAATTTAAAACTGGCTTTAAAACGCAAAAGGAAGCTCAAAGAGTGGCGCTTACGTATGCTTGCTGACTTTTGGTAAAGGTTCTATAACCGTTAATAGCACAATGACTTTTAAAAAGTTTCTTGATGACTATTTTATACCAGACTATAAAAAGCCAAGTAAGAAAACGTACTTTTGATATGACACAATCAAAAATTTAAAAGACTGTCATTTTTTTGAGAATATGAAGTTATCGGATATTCAAAGCACCTCATGTAAAGAAGTGGCAAAAATGCAATGTTTATAGAGGGTTATCTAATAATTATATTCGTTCTGTTCATCAAATATTACAACAGATTTTTGATTTAGCAGTTAAATTGGGTATGTTGTCAAATAATGTTGCGAAGACGGTAGGAAACGTAAAAAGACCGTCCTAAAGTTGATTTTTGGACGGTGGAAGAATTTCAGCTATTCATTAGTACATTTTGATAAATCTAATATCTATGAATTATTGTACTTTACTACATTTTGGTTTTTTCTTTATGACTGGAGTTAGGACAAGTGAATTACAAGCTATTGAATGGTCGAAAATAGATTTTGAAAAAAAGGTACTGTTTTAATAGACTGCTCAATGTATTATAAAAGCCAAAAAGAGTGGTATCTTACTGATACAAAATCTATATCAGGTGTAAAGGCTTTTGTATCTGATGATGATACATTAGAACATTTGAAATATTGGAAGAGCACAATCTCAAATAGGAGAATGTAAATTTGTATTTTCCATAGCAGATAGTCCGTTGGTAAAATCAACTCTAAAACGTGTTTTGAAAACTCATAGTGATTACGCAAAAATATAAAAATCAATAAGGGTCCACGATTTAAGGCACTCTCATGCCAGCTTTTATGCTCTCTAGGAATGAATGATTTGAAATGCAAAATCGTCTAGGTCATGCTGATATTAAGACCACACTTGGAACTTACTCTCATTTAAGACCAAATGCAATGAAAGAAAGTAGCTACTAAAATGACTGGGAAAGTAGTGGTGAGTGATAATAATATCAGAAAGAGTAAATTTAATGGCAATCAGCATACTAAAAATTCAATCTAAAGTTTTTGTCTGACTAGCGAAGTCTGTTCGATTAAACTTTAGATTCCTACGATAAACTATTAGTGTTTACCGTATTTTTCATCTCTTTCCATGTTTTCAAGGTGGTTATCACGATTTAATTCAATTTGTTTTTGCGCAAATCAGAATATCATAGTCTGCTAAGTCTAAATTTTCTACAACTTCACCTGTAAGAATACTAAATGTTCCAATCAATTCGTCATCATCATACATTCTTAAAAAGTAGAGTGTTCTGTTCTTTATTGGAATCAGATTCTGATATTTCTAAAGTAGTTTTACCAAATTCTTTTAAGCATTTTATTTTCCTCTTCTATATTATATCATTTAAAAATTTATCAAAATAGTTGATGTTGCTATTTTTTTAGTTATAATTCATATACAAAGGGGTTCTATGATGAAAGATGTTCAATTAAAAACAAAAATCACATTCTATATCCAAAAGTCTGTCATCGATTTAGAAAAAAATGCCTAAAAATGCTATAATATTAAGCAACATATATAAATAAATTAGAATTTAGAGAGGTTTTTCGGCGAATGTTAGGATATGAAAAATGAAAAGTTAGAATTTAATTATAAAAATCTTGCGGTTTTATGGTTAATTGAGGTTGCCATAGTTATCGCAGTTGCTACCTTAATAGGTGGACAACAAATTATAAATATGAGAGTGTTTAGTTCAGGTTATATAGTTTTCTCTTTTTCGATGATTATGAATAAAGACTTACTAAAAACTATCCACTGGTTCATCAACTAAATTTCAAAATAAGGTTTCTCAATACTCAATAATATTACTGTTTATATTAATGATTTTTAGGCGGTCCATTTTTGCTACGGAGAATTGGAGATTGATGTGGTTGGGAGGGCATTATTAGCCACAGCATTGCATTTTTCCCGTTCTATTTTTGTACATGGAAAATCAATGATTTTTATTAGGAATTATGTGCACTATTAATATTATCATGGGGTATATTTTTCTGATGTCCCTTTGGTACTATTTTGCCTATATTGAGTGCAATAATTAAATTTATATTTGGAGTTTATTTGTTATTTTTTTCTAAAAGCAACGAAGCAATAAATATCAATTGTTTGTTGAACTAGCAACTAATAAAAAAATAAAAGGGGGTTCTAGAATGAAAAATGTTCAAGTAAAAAGTTATTGATAAGTGTTCAAAAGCCCGTTGGTGGATTAGAAGAAATGTTTGATGATGGAGAGTACAACTGAAGAAGAATTCCTTAAAAAGCTATGAGTATGTAGAAACAAATGATGAAGGTCATGAAATATGGCATTTAAAACCACATATTCAAAAACAGATTAAAGATAAAGTATGGTTTTATAGGAAAATTATAGTTTTGGTGCTAAATTGGTGCTATGTAGAAAATAAAAACGCTCAAAATATTGATTTTTAAGCGTTTTTGATTGAATACTCTACTCCCACTCAAC
>BNJU01001545.1_pt1 | contig 53810 bp, 65 predicted proteins | sample 8539281 | NCBI WGS metagenome assembly BNJU01 (sample SAMD00202456, study PRJDB9452) | human saliva metagenome | isolation source: human saliva | place: Japan | reverse complement strand
TCAGTATCACTCACTAACCCATTTTTTTATCAAAGGTCATCGTATAGCCTTTGCCATTCTTCCAAGTTCCAGCGATACTTGAAAAATCACCATTTTGGATAGCATTGATATCCATACCAGTCTCTTTGTTGGACTTGCTATCGCTACTGCTTGCTTCTGTCTCGTCACTACTTGAGTCGTCAAAGTCATACCAGTCTTCGGAAGACAAATCGAAAGTCTGAGCGTTACCTAGGCCAACCTTACTGGCACCGTCAGTTGTATCAGACATGCTGAAATCAACTGATTGAAGCTGGCTAAAGGCACCATCTTTAATTTCATAGGTCTCAGCTTTGGCCTCAGGTCTCATACGTTGGAATAGTTGGCAGTAAATCGTACCATCTTTATAGAATTTCATGGTGCTCAAGTAACCACCCTTGGCAAAGGTTCCAGCACTTTTGGCAAATACAGGCTTATCATCATTATCAAGATAATAAAGGGCATGAACACTGTCAGGAGTACCAATCAAAAGCTCAGCTGAGCCATCACCGTTGATGTCTACATAACTATATTGCACGTTTTCTCCTGCTCTTTTAGCATCAAAAATAGTGCTAGTCGCATAAGCTTCGTCAGACGAAAGATCACCTGGAACAGCTGATGTATCGCCGTTCAAAGCAATAGGGCGATAGAGATCCAAGACTGAAGCATAGAGCTCATCGTAGCTCACTTCCTCGGTTTCGGACGAATCGCCACTCACTTGCTCAGACTTAGAAGCACTGTCGCCTGAGCCTGAACCACCCGTATTTGTTGCGTTACAAGCTGTCAGCAAGAACAAACTTGATAAGAGCGCAAATCCTGTTAATTTCTTTTTCATAACTATCCTTTCATAAGAAACGACCTAATATAAATATTAAATCATTTAAATCTCTCTGACATTATGTTAACAATTGTATGGTTGATAAGTCAAGTATTTTTTGAAAAATTAATTTATATTTATTTATCAAGAACACTTATATAATCATAGCTTTCACTATAACCCAACAATCCCATCCTCAATCAAATTAGAATTTTAATTAAAATATCTAGATATTAATTAGTGATTCTTTTTTCATTTACAAATATCTGCATCAAAAAAGCTGGACCTCAGTCCAGCTTTCATCTGTCTATTTCTACTTGGTCATAAAGTAGGTGATAATCACCAATACTGCTACAATACCTAGGATAACAGCCAGAAATCCTAGCATGTAACGCAAGAGAAAATAGGTAAATGGAAAATTTTCTTTCATGTTTTACTTTGCCTCATACCATGTACGGCCGTCATTCTCATCTGCAATGAGTGGGACAGCGAGTTCGACTGCAGCTTCCATGGTTTCTTTAACCAAGGCTTTCATCGCTACAAGTTCATCGTTTGGCACCTCAAGGACGATTTCATCGTGCACTTGGAGGAGCATCTTAGTTTTATAGCCACCTTCTACCAAAGCCTTGTCCAAGTTAATCATAGCAATCTTGAGGATATCCGCGGCACTTCCCTGGATAGGCGAGTTGATAGCTGTACGCTCTGCGAAGTTGCGAACATTAAAGTTACGAGAATTGATATCTGGCAACTCACGACGGCGATGGAAGAGGGTTTCTACATAACCCTTATCCTTGGCCTCACGAACCACATTATCCATATAGGCCTTGATACCAGGATAACGCTCAAAGTAGGTGTCGATATACTCCTTGGCCTTCTTACGGCTAATGCCAAGGTTGTTAGAAAGGCCGAAGTCAGAAATGCCATAAACGATACCGAAGTTAACAGCCTTGGCGTTACGACGGTCGTTAGGTTTGACATCCTCTGGCTTTTCAATACCAAAAACACGCATGGCTGTAGAGGTATGGATATCTGCCCCTTCTTTAAAAAGCAGCAATCAAATGCTCATCTCCCGAAATGTGAGCCAACACGCGCAACTCAATCTGTGAATAATCCGAGCTTAAAAGCACTGCGTCCTCAGTCGATGGGACAAAAGCCTTACGGATGAGACGGCCTTGCTCCAAGCGAACAGGGATATTTTGCAAGTTTGGATCCACTGATGAGAGGCGACCTGTCTGAGTTAGATCTTGCACATAACGTGTATGGATCTTGCCATCCTCAAGGATATAATCCTGAAGCCCCAAGACATAGGTAGACTGAAGCTTAGTGATTTGGCGGTACTCCAAAATCTTAGCTACGATTGGAGCAATTGGTGCCAAACGTTCAAGGACATCCACAGCTGTCGAGTAACCGGTCTTGGTTTTTTTAGTGTATTCCAAAGGCAGTCCCATTTTTTCAAAGAGGATGACACCCAACTGTTTAGGCGAGTTAATATTGAACTCCTCACCAGCCATTTCGTATATTTCTTGGGTTAATTTATCAATAACCACTTGGTTTTCCACTGCCATCTCGTTAAGGGTTTGTCCCTTAACCTTAATACCAGCGATTTCCATCTTAGCTAGCACATTTGCCAGTGGTAACTCCATATCAAAGAGAAGCTCTGATTGGCCGTGTTCAGCCAATTTTTCAAGCATGACAGGTTTAGCTACCTGAAGGACCTTGACTTTTTTAGCCAGGTGGCTGAGCAAGACCTCTTTTTCAGGAACGGCACGTTTAGCCCCCTTACCATAGACCACTTCATCTGTTTCAAGCGGCAAGTCTGTATAGAGACGGGCAATGGTTGACAATTCATTGTCCTCAACGGTTGAGAGGAGATACTTGGCCAGACGTGCATCAAAATTAGCCGTAGGCAAGTCAATACCTAGATGACTCAAAAGGACCTTACTACGCTTGAAATCGTAGATATTAACAGCTTTAGAAAGAGCTGCCTGGAAGGCGTCTGATTTGAGTAGATCAGTATCTGTAGACGCATAAATCTGCTTGTCGTTACCCCATGCAAAACCGATGAGAGGCTCAGTGTGATAATTCTCACCAAGGATTTCAAAATAAAAGAAATCATCAAGGCTGAAGTGATCCGCTGTTACTTGGCTAGGCTCTTCATAGGCCACATCAAAATCTTGTGGCACAGCCTCGCCACCAAGGGCATTTTTAAACTGAACAAAGCCCATCTCGTCATAAAAGGCTGCCAATTTTTCAAGGTCAGGTCCCGTAAAGGCCGTATCATCGAGACCAATTTCAATAGGAGACTGGGTATCAATAGTCGCCAGGGTCTTAGAAAGGAAGGCTTGTTCCTTGTCATTGATGAGATTTTCCTTCATCTTAGACTTCTTCATCTCATCGATGTGGTCATAGATACCTTCAAGGGAACCGTGTTCCAAGAGGAGCTTAAGACCAGTCTTTTCACCAATCTTAGTCACTCCTGGAATATTATCGGACTTATCACCCATGAGGGCCTTAAGGTCGATGAATTGCTCTGGAGTAATCCCCATTTTCTCCATGAGGTAGTCAGGTGTGAAGGCTTCAAACTCAGCCACACCTTTTTTCGAAATCTCAACGACTGTATTTTCGTCAGTCAGCTGAATCAAGTCTTTATCCCCAGAAACAACTGTGATTTGGTAGTCCTCACTGGTATTTTCAGCCATTTTAGCTAAGGTACCGATAATGTCATCTGCCTCGTACTGAGCCAGATCATAATAGGCGATACCACGTGCAGCCAACATCTCACGGATATAAGGGAACTGCTCACGGAATTCCTCTGGAGTCTTGGCACGACCAGCCTTATAGTCCGCAAACATCTCTGTACGGAAAGTTGTTTTACCCGCATCAAAGGCTACCAAGACATGGGTCGGCTGGATTCGCTCAAGCAGGTTGTCCAACATGAGGTGGAAACCGTAGATAGCATTGGTATGAAGGCCGTTATTGTTACGAAAACGGTCAATTTGATTATAAAGTGCGAAAAAGGCACGAAAGGCAACGGATGAACCGTCGATTAGGAGTAATTTTTTCTGATTAGTCATAGGTTTATTATAGCATAGATGGGAGAAATGGATGGGATGAGAGTATTTAAAAAGCACAGGAACAATTCCTGCACTAGGTTCTAATCCGGTGAAAAATATCCGAGCATCTCTGCTTTCAAAATGGCTTCCTGTCTATTATTCACAGCCAATTTTGAAAAAATATTACCTAGATGATTGGACACTGTCCGTTTGCTCACAAAAGCTTGTTCACAAATTTCTTCAATGCTCAAACCTTGTCTTACTAATTTCAAAATAGCGATTTCTCTGTCTGTTAGGATGTCAATCATATCATCTGTTGTAAAGACAATTCCACCTTGATCAATGTTTTTTAATAGGAAAACCAACTGTTCAATATCAATACTTTTATCAATAAAACCCCTAGCACCCATTTCTTTCGCACGATGGCTGTACATTGGTTTGGAATATCCCGTTAGCATAACAATCTTAACAGCAGGATCTTCTGCAATAATTTCTTCTGCCAGGGTTAAACCATCTTGTTCATATAGCGTTGTTAGATTGATATCTACCAAAACAATATCGTAATGATCACTCAAAGGATACTGTAATTTTGTGATTTCGTCCACGGTGTCTACTTTTTTTCGAAGTCATCGTAAATCTCCAAGCTCATTTGAATACTTTTTACTAAACAACTTATGATCATCAATCAATAAAATTCTCATGGCACAACCCCTTATCAATTGGAATAGTAATATAGACACTAAATGTTCCGTTTTCATTTGTTATCGAATAATTACCGCCTAACACCAGTGTACGCTGTTCAATAAATCTCAATCCATAGCCGATCCTGTTCACAGACTCATCTGAACCATTTTCTAAATGAATATGAATCATATCATTCGCCGTCCAAAGTTCCAAATTACTAACCATTCTAGTTGAATGCTTAATGGAATTATTTGCAAGTTCTTCCAATAATCTATACACGATGAGGTCATATGGAGACAACAGAATAATGTTATCATCTACCTGAAAATGAATTTCCCGCTCCGTATGTGACTTAGCCACAATTCTAGCTATCATCTCACGATAGCTTTGGGCTATACTTTGTTTTCCCTCTACAAATGGTTGATAAGTATCTAAACGTTCTCTTATTTCTGTAATAACAGATTGGCTAATTTGATTGATCTGTTCCCTAAAGATTGGCTTATCCCCCTGCTTATTAAAATTTTTAATTGCAATAACACTCTGGAGAATGTCATTATGTAGGAACTCTGAAAACTGATTTTTATACTCTTCATCCTCCAGTAGCTCTTTTACCATTGTATTTCTTTTTAAAAATAAGGTTTTGAAATGCTCAGAGCTTCCTTCATTCAATTCTTTACCAAAAACCTGGAAGGACTGTATAAAGGCAAAAGCAAAAATCAGAATATAAAAAAATTAAGTAGTAGGAAGCTTAATTTTTGCATCAAGTTGCAAAAAAATAAACAAGAGACAATAAACGTAATAATCGATCCAAAAAATATCCGAAATATCAGTCCAATATATTCTTTTTTTACGTTTTTAACAACTTGACTGAACTTTTCAAAGATAATCCTTAGGTGAAAAAAGCTTATTAAGATGAACGTTCCCAAATACCATATTAGTAATGAAACATTACTAACTTCATAAGTAAGAATAAGAAATATAGTAGCCCATACTGAGAGTATCACTAAATAGCGACGCTGACTTCCTAATATAGTTTTTAATTCTTTGGCATACATAACTAGAAATATGATAGGAAGAAGCGAAGTAAACAGTGAACAAAAGAAAGAGAAAGTAACAAATAATCCCTTATTAATAAAGAACAAGCCCTCTGTTATCAGAACAACAAGGAAGTAGGTTACAAATAACTCCTTACCAACCCATTGTTTTCCAAGTAAAATAATTGAAATAGCACTAAAAAAATCATCATGAAAAAAATAATGGGATTCAATAAATCTGTTAATAACATCACAGAACTACTTATGGAACTGTTTAAAATGAGCTGCCACATCAATAAATTGATACTGACATATAAAAAAAATTTCAGCAGGATTGATTTAAAATGGACAACAGAACACACATAGCTAAAGATAACCAGAATAGTTACAATGGAAAACATCATGACTGTCTGGAATGTGATTGGGGAAACTCCTTGATAAATCACCAGTAGCGCCAACACCTGACTTAAGGATGTTAACCAAAACAAGATTAATGGATATCTTGACAAAATATTATTTCTTATCATATAGCATCACCTATCTCCATTATACCACAGTAGTAAGATCCCTTTTTTCTCTCGTTAACGCTTCTCTGTACGCAACAATCGTAAACTAATAGTATATGTGAACGCAATATATAGCCCAAACAATAACCAATAGATCATTAAATAACTGAAATTAAAGTCAACTTCAGTATTGGCATAATTTGCGAAATATCCTAACATACCTTTTGACAAAGCTATAAATGCTGGTAACCCAATCAACTCTGGAACAAGAAAATAAAAAAGAATCTGTTGAAAAAGAAGTCCTCTATTTTGCTTACTTCCTAATAAAAATAGAATGTCGTAGTCTCGTTGGCTATCCAAGGTCGATGCAAGAGTTTGAATGGAAAGAATGCTCAGTGAAATAATGGTAAAAATGAGTCCGACAAAAATCAATACAAGAACAACTACACCAACAAAACCAAGATACATATTAATCAGTCGATCTTTGGTCTGATAAACGTAGGTTTGTTCATTTCCAACCACATCTTCTTTTTTCAGGTGTTCAAGGAAATCCTTAATATAGTCTTTATTAGCGTTCTTCCGATAGATAGCATCATAGTTTCTTTGGTAAATAGATAGCCCATCTACAGTATTATCTGGAACAACTAAGGTTCCCCTATCATTATTTCCAACTGACGTCATGACATAAACATTAGACAAGACCTGTGGTGATGCAAGCTTAAGTTTTTGATTTCCAATCAAAAGAGTCTTAGTACTCTTAACAAATTTCTGTATCTGTTTTTCTGTCCCCTTATAATTGGCATTAACAAAATACTCACCATCATTTAATGAGATTCCTTTTTTCCCTTGAAGACTTAACGTCTTATTATAATCACTAACACTGATAATAGGAACTGTTCTATTTCCCAAATCCTTGTCTAGTGACCATAACTGACTGGTATCTAAAACGTCTTTATACAAAAGATTACTTGCATAGATAGTAATCTCCGTATCCTTCTTGATATTTGAGAAATCAAAACTATCTTCCCTCAATTTAGATTTAATAGAAATACTTACCATACTGTTGAACCATCCACACTTTGGATAATTGACATGCTATAGGGGATATACTTTTGTAGTTCATTTGATACAGCATTATAGGCACTTCCACTCACTGTCAGCAGAGTCATTGATAAAGCCATACAAAATGATAAAATTGCTATGGTGATTGCATTTTGATCAGCTTGTTTAAATAATTGTCTAACTTTAAATGAATTATATTTATGGAAATAAATACTATCAAATCGTTTAATGATTCTCACCATCGCATCGCCCATAGTGCTATAGAAAAATATCACTGCCAATACAAAAGCCAAAACTAGAAGTACTCCCCAACCTTTAAAGTATTGAAAATTTTGTTCATTACTAACGAAAAATAAGGAGAAGACGATAACAACAACTGATATGATAAATTCACATAAGACTACAAACCTATTATTTGCGACAAGGATCGAATCACTTCCCTCATATTCAGTAATCAAGGAAATGAGTCGTTTTTTTCTAAATGTTAATATGTTCATCAACACAATGATAAAGCTAGTCAATCCGTAGGCTATGACTAAGAGCAAAATAGATGGCAAATCAATATAAAATAATCCCCCAGTGTACCCTGATTGAAACATGATATCTGCTATTTTCGCAAGTATACTGAGAAAACCTGTCCCAACACATAATCCTAAAGCAAGAGACAAAAGATTAATAATTAAGGTTTCAAATGATAGTATACTGACAATCTTAGGAGTACGCATACCTAAAACCGAATATAAACCCAATTCCTTTTTTCTTCGCTTTAATACGAAATTGGTAGAATAGACCACCAAAAAGATAACGATCATAATAATGACATAGGCTAGAATCCCCATATACTGACCAAAAATGTTAGTCATATTTGCCTTTGCACCACTTAAACTCCCCATAACAGGATGATGCGGAACTGCATTGAAGGCATACAGTAATGCATATATGATAGATAGACTTAAAAAATATATTAAGTAAACCTGTAGGTTTCTCTTTACGTTTCTCAATATTAAATTAAAAAGCATAGTTTACCACCTCATCTAACAGTTAAAAATTTATAGCTTCGTATTTCTGTAGGAATTCACAGCCCTACCCTTTCCAATATCGTACCATTTTATTAATCCAGAAGCCTGAGTATTTTCGGCAAAAAAAGAGTTGAGAAAACTTTTTCATGGTCTTCTCAACTCTTTTAGACTGAGTCTATTTCTTCCGATTATTTCTTCTCTTCATGAAATAGACAATCCCGATGATTAGTACTCCTAAGAGGAAAATAGGAGCATAAAATTCAAATGTACCAAGCAGTGCAGCCATAAAACATCCTCCTATTCATACACTAAACTACTCTACAAATCATAATAAGCAACTCAATGACATAAAATACAGTTACAAACTATAAGAAGTCAATTTTACCTACCACTTATTTTAACAAACTATCTTTTAAGGCGTCAATTGACATCATCGCTTTATTTACAACGAACATCATGAAAAATATACACATTAATTATTTTGTATTATTCTACTACAAATCCTATGAGTCAGTATCAGATAAACAATAAATAACACAACCGTCAATCCGAGATATCTTAAATCTACAACAACATCTGTATTGGCAAAATGTGTAAAATATCCTAATAAACTATTTCCAAAAGCAATACTGAGTGGGATGGCCAATATAAAGGGTGTCAGAAAATATAAAAGAATTTGTTGGAATAAAAGTTTCTTGTTGGATCCATATCTATTTCCCAACAAATATAGAATCTTGTAATCACCAGCGCTATCGAGAGAATTTGTCAAGGCCTGCAACGATAAAATACTAAAGGAAATTACCGTAAACACGATTGCTACGAATATCATAACAAAAACAATAACCCCCATGGAACTGATACTCAGTTCCGATAAACCAAAGCTTTGTTTGATAGGTAAAGTCATTACTCTCTCCCTCACTCGTCTTAAAATAATATCCTTCAAGCCAGTTTTTCAAAAATAATTCGACTTGACGCATATCTGTTTTTTCTTTATATGTTGCAACATAAGCCATGCTATCTACTGACAGTTCTTTTGCAACTTTATCTGGAACAATAAAGGTACCAAAATCATTTGTGCCGACAGATGAAAGAAAATACACATTTTCAAGAGGTGTTTTAGAGAACGATTTCAAACTGTACCCACCAATAGTTAATGTTTCACCTTTTTTAAGAAAGTCTTTAATTTGTTTTTCTGTTCCTTTATAATGTTGATTTACAGCATATTCATCATTTTTGAGGGCAATTCCCTCTTTTCCCTGTATCTTCATTAAATGATTGTAACTTGACAAACTGATTACTTTCAAAGGAGTATCAGGTAGATACTTATCATGCGGCCAAAGATGATTGGTGTCAATAATATCTTTATAAGTACTATCTGCCTTATGAATAGTATATTGATACTCTGTATCAACCACATTGAAGTTAAAGCCATCTGCTTTCAAACAATCCTTGGTCGTCATATTTAAATAATGAAAATCCTCGCCTCGATAAAGAGAGACTTCCATATCGTATGGAGTGTAGGTCTCAATATCCTTTTCCATACTTGTATAGGTACTGCCACTAAATCAGTAGTGTTAATGTGAGTGTCATAAAAAGGGACAAAACTGCTATGACAATAGAATTGTTATCCGCTTGCTTTGAAAACTGACGAACTTTAAAGCTGTTATATCTTTGAAAATATAGTTTCGGTGTGGTACTAATCAACCTCAAAATAAACTGACTCAAGGAAGTATAAAATAAAACAACCACAATCAGAAATAGTACAATAAAAGCTAAGGCATGATTTTTCAAAAATCTCAAATGACTATAATTTGAAAGATAAAAGCAAATCACACAAAACAATATCGTACTTATTGTAAACAGGAATATCTGCCATTTACCATGAGCTTTTGAAATAATAGTTCTTTTTTTTTCATTATCTTGGATGAGACTGATAATTTTTTGCTTTCTAAAAGATAACACATCCAGTGCACCAATGATAAGGCTCGTCACCAAGTAACAGACAACTAACAATTCAACTGAATAATTGTCCCAAAATAATTTTCTTCCAAAATAATTTCCCATAAAGAAGTCTGAAGCAAGAGATGAGACAGGAATCAATATCATCAATCCAAACAAGAGCCCAACTACTAATGAGAGCAAATTAATGAACAAGGTCTCACAAAAAACAACTCCCATAATATGACATTTCTTCATTCCCAAGCTCGCATAGAGACCTAATTCCTTCTGTCTTCGTTTTAGAACAAAATTTGTCGAATAAACAATCAAAAAAATAACAGCTCCAACAACCATATAAGATACTATTCCCATATATTGGGTCATAATGGTTGTTAACATTTTTTTAGAACCAGACAAACTAGTCATAACTGGATGATTTGGAAGAGCATTAAAAGCATAAAGCAGGCTATAAATTAATGTTAAACTAAAAAAATAAATGCTATACGTTTGTATGTTACGCAAAACGTTACGGATAATTAATTTTGGATACATATTATCCCCTTATCTAGTCTTTTGATAAATAGTTTCCAAATATGCATCATTAGACATGCCATTGCGATACAAATCCTCGATAATATGACCATCTTTTAATAAAAGCATCCGCGATGAATATTTAGCTGCCGCAGGATCATGGGTAACCAGAATAATAGTGATCTCAAATTTTTGATTGATTTCTTGTAATAAAGCCATCAGATTTTCCGAATTTGCAGAATCTAGAGCCCCCGTAGGTTCGTCAGCGATTAAAAGCTTAGAATCATCTACCAGCGCCCTTGCTGTAGCTACACGCTGCCGTTGTCCACCTGACAATTGATTTGGGAATTTATTTCTAAGTTTTGAAATAGATAATTTTTCCAAAACTTCCTCAATTTTTTTCTTAGATAAACTAACTCTCTTTCCTTGAATTTGCAATGGTAAGACAATATTTTCATATACTGTCAACGTCTCTACTAAATTATAGGATTGAAAAATATAGGAAATGTTTTGTGACCGATAATCAGCTAACTCACTGTCTTTTGCATGAACAATATCAAACCCTTCGAAAGAAATATCTCCAGAAGTTGGCTCGTCAATAGTAGAAATACAATTCAATAAGGTGGTCTTACCACTACCACTGGACCCCATAATAGCGAGAAAATCACCTTTATCTACATCAAATGAAACATTGGACAAAGCATGGACAAGATTATCATCCTCACCAAATATTTTACTGACATTTTTTACAATTAATTGACTCATTAGCCAATCCTCCTACTTTTTTATTTTCATAAACAGTATAAGTCAGCTGACCTACATTGGCATGAGTAATTCATGCAGTAAAATGCTAACACTGTATTTGTAAATAATCATGAGTAAAATATGCATAAATTTACTATTTTTGTGAGCAAATCAATTCATTCCACCACCCCGCCCCTCTTGACAGGGTGTGCTATAATAGAAGCTATGAACACAAAGATTTTAGACCAATTAGAATTTAACAAGGTCAAGGACCAGTTCACAGAATACCTGCAGACTGAACAGGCTCAGGCGGAGTTGCGTGACTTGGTGCCTATGACCAATCCAGAAAGAATTCAAAATCAATTTACAGAAATTCAAGAAATGGCAGAGATTTTCGTAGAGCACCATGGCTTTGCCATTGGTAGCTTGCGAGATATTTCTGAGCCCTTGCGTCGTTTGGAACTGGATGCTGACCTCAACATTCAGGAGCTCATTGCCATCAAGAAGGTGCTACAAGCTTCAGCTGACCTCGGTCGCTTTTACGCTGACCTTGAAAATGTAGAACTTATCGCCCTTAAACGTCTTTTCGAAAAGATTGAAGCCTTCCCAAGTCTACAAGGCAGTCTTCAGAGCATCAATGACGGTGGTTTTATTGAGCATTTTGCTAGCCCAGAGTTGCAAAATATTCGTCGTCAACTCAAATCTTGTGATGATGCCATTCGCCAGACCTTGCAAGACATTCTCAAGAAATCTGGTCACATGTTGGCTGAGAGTTTGATTGCTAATCGTAATGGTCGTTCAGTGCTTCCTGTCAAAAATACCTACCGTAACCGTATTGCTGGGGTTGTGCATGACATCTCAAGCTCTGGAAACACAGTGTATATCGAGCCACGCGCCGTTATACAGCTTAACGAAGAAATTACACAATTACGTGCAGACGAACGTCATGAGATGGCTCGTATCCTGCATGAATTGTCTGATCAACTCCGTCCACAAGCTGCTGCTATCGCTAACAACGCTTGGATTTTGGGTCACATGGACTTTATTCGAGGAAATACCTCTATCTCCAGGATAAAAAGGCGGTTATCCCAAAGATTAGTGACAACCAAACACTCCAACTCCATAACGTTCGTCACCCTCTTTTGGTCAATCCAGTAGCCAACGATTTACGCTTTGATGAGGACCTCACAGCCATTGTCATTACAGGTCCCAATACCGGTGGTAAAACGGTCATGCTTAAAACTCTTGGATTAGCACAACTGATGGCTCAATCTGGTCTTCCAATTTTGGCTGATAAGGGCAGTCGTGTAGCCATTTTCCAAGAGATTTTTGCGGACATCGGAGATGAACAGTCTATCGAACAGAGTTTGTCAACTTTCTCTAGTCACATGACCCACATTGTCGAGATTCTGGACGCTGCCGACAGCAACAGTCTTGTCTTAGTCGATGAGCTTGGGGCTGGTACTGACCCTCAGGAAGGGGCTAGTCTAGCCATGGCAATCCTAGAGCACCTCCGTTTGAGCCAAATTAAGACCATGGCTACTACTCACTATCCTGAGCTTAAGGCCTATGGGATTGAGACGCAACATGTAGAAAATGCCAGCATGGAGTTTGACACAGCGACTTTAAGTCCTACCTATCGTTTTATGCAGGGGGTCCCTGGTCGTTCTAATGCCTTTGAGATTGCTCGCCGCCTCGGTTTGAATGAGATTATTGTCAAGGAAGCAGAAAACCTCACGGATACTGATAGTGATGTCAACCGTATCATCGAGCAACTTGAAGCCCAAACTGTGGAAACACAAAAACGTCTGGAACACATCAAGGACGTTGAGCAAGAAAACCTTAAATTCAACCGTGCGGTCAAGAAACTCTATAACGAATTCTCCCATGAGTACGACAAGGAACTCGAAAAGGCTCAGAAAGAAATTCAAGATATGGTGGATACAGCTTTGGCTGAGAGCGATAGTATTCTCAAAAATCTCCACGATAAGAGTCAACTCAAGCCTCACGAAGTTATCGACGCCAAAGGAAAACTCAAGAAACTTTCCCCACAAGTGGACCTCTCTAAGAATAAGGTCCTTCGTAAGGCCAAGAAAGAAAAGGCTGCGCGTGCCCCTCGTGTCGGAGATGATATCATCGTTACCGCCTATGGTCAACGTGGTACGCTTACCAGTCAAGCCAAAAATGGTAACTGGGAAGCCCAGGTAGGTCTCATCAAGATGACACTCAAGGCGGATGAATTCACTCTCGTTCGTGCCCAAGCGGAAGCTCAACAACCTAAGAAGAAACAGATTAACGTGGTTAAAAAGCCAAAAAGTCATCTGGCGGTCCTCGTGCCCGTCTAGACCTTCGTGGGAAACGTTACGAAGAAGCCATGCAAGAGCTTGATGCCTTTATTGACCAAGCCCTACTTAATAACATGAGTCAGGTGGACATCATCCACGGTATTGGTACAGGTGTCATCCGTGATGCTGTTACCAAATATCTCCGCCGTCATCGCCATGTTAAAAGTTTTGAATATGCCCCACAAAGTGCCGGTGGTTCCGGATGTACCATTGCAACCTTAGGGTAAAAATAGTTAAGAAAGACTGAGACCTTGTGTCCGGTCTTTTTCATATCCTATCAAAACAAAGAACAAAAAAAGTCTCCCTTAATCAAGGAAGACTTCTTTTTTCTAAATCACACTTGTCCACAAATGCTGGATAATCTGACTAACTGGAAAATAACCATTAATCAAGATACGTAAAACCCAGCTCGATGACAAGAGCGTTTGAATGTTGTTCATAGGAACAGTCGCAAGAATATTCCCCAACATAGTCAAAGGCACAAGACTCACTAAGGTGGCCAAGACACCACCTACCACTTGGTAACGTCTCTGATCAAGTCGCTCAATTCTCACAAAATGGAAGAAAATACCAAGAAAGCGTAAGCCATAATAGGCTATACAGTAGATAGCAAAATAAGCAACACCCGCATAATAGACACGGTCAAGTGAAAATATGTTCTGATCTTTAAAGAAAGCTATACTGGCATCCTTGGTTGGATTGGTATAAGGTACCCAAAGATTGATAGCCTCTCCTAGCGACCGGTAGAAATAGGCCGCCACACACATGGCGATAATGACTGAAACCACGTAATAAGCTTGCATAAAGAGGCCTCGACGGTAGCCAATGTAGAAATTCCAAGCCATAATGGCTAAGACAAGGAGTCCAATCATGCGTCATCCTCATCGTCATTTGTAGCTGTCGCCTTGACCTTGAGCTGTTCAAGTTGCTTAGCTCTCAACGTTTCCAACTCTTTTTCCATATCTTCAACTTGAATTTCGCGTTCCAACTGAGTCGACAAAGAATTGATAGCCATTAGGATAGCGATTGTTTCATTGTCAGCATTTTTCATCTGCTCTTTGATAATTTTATATTTCTCGTGGGCAACACGCTCCACCTCTTCCATGAATAGGTTGTCCTTATCAGTTGTTAGCGTGAGGTTCTTCTCTCCAAAATGAAATTTGTAACGGTTCTTATTTGCCATTTGCTTGTTAGCTGCCAATCAATGGTGGTCACGGATTCGCCACCGCAGCTTCTCCTTATTTTATTGCTTTTATATCGCCATTTGTTAGCAAGATTCAGACACTTACTCTGAGGCGTGTTCGATACTTAAATGCCAACCCATTTTCTCTAATTGTGGAAAAAAGAGCATGGTTAGGCATTCTCTTTCTAATCATTATATCCTAAATTTTAACTTTCGTAAATTTTAGACTTTGCACTTCTCTAGAAAAATAATTTTCAGGGATTTCGAGTCTGTAAAATATCTACCAATTCTCCTTTTTTGTGCTAAAATAGATTTCATGGGCACAATCGTATTAAAAATGACAGCAGAGCAGATTTCGACACTCCAGAAGGACCTGGCAAGCTATGCGACTGCGACTAAAAATCCTTATGCAAGTTTTTCAGCCAAGGTCGATGGAGTAAGTGTCATCGCCTATACCTCAGGAAAGGTAACTTTCCAAGGAGCTAAGCCAGAAGTCTTGGCTAGCCGTTTTGGATACCAAGCTGAACCTAATCATTCACCTGATGGGCAAAACTTAGCCCTAATTGGATCAGATGAAGTCGGAAATGGCTCCTATTTTGGTGGTCTAGCTGTTGTAGCTAGTCTAGTTACCCCAGCTGACCATGCCTTTTTGAAATCTCTTGGGGTCGATGATTCTAAAAATCTTAATGATATCAAGATTCGTCAGATTGCACCTATATTGGAGGAGAAAATTCCTCACAAGGCACTTCTTCTTTCGCCTAGAAAGTACAATGAAGTGGTCGGAGACGGTAAGAGTCATAATGCTGTGTCCGTTAAAGTAGCTCTCCACAATCAGGCTATCTTTCTATTGTTACAATCAGGTGCTAAACCAGATAAGATTGTCATTGATGCCTTCACCAGTGAGAAAAATTATCAGAAATACCTCAAGAATGAACGCAATCGCTTTGACTTTCCTATCACTTTAGAAGAAAAGGCTGAAGGGAAATACTTAGCTGTCGCGGTGAGCTCTATCATCGCTCGCAATCTCTTCCTGGAAAATTTGGACAAACTCAGCCAAGAGGTTGGCTACACCCTTCCTTCAGGTGCTGGTGCTAAATCTGACCAGGTCGCAACTAAGCTTCTTCAAGCCTACGGAGATCAGGCTCTCCAAGCTACTGCTAAATATCATTTCGCCAATACCAAAAAAGCCTACCAACGATTAAAATAACCCTGAAAGGCCTTAACTATGAAAAACAAATGGACCCAATACTTCCTCATTTTACTTCGTGAATGGGGACTCTTTATCCTCTTTATCACATTTCCTCTTGACTCGCCTCTTCCTTTGGCTCCCTGTCCAGGTTGACGGCCACTCAATGGATCCTACTCTAGCCAATAATCAACGTGTTATCGTTTTGAAACACACATCCATTGAACGCTTCGATATTGTTGTTGCCAAGGAAGTCGAAGACGGTAAGACGAAACAAATCGTCAAACGTATCATCGGTATGCCAGGTGATACCATTACCTATCAAAATGATAAACTTACTGTCAACGGTAAAGAAGTCAAGGAAGAATACCTCAAAGAATTCCAAGCTGCCTTTGCCAAGGATAAGCTACAAAAAGAATATGCTTACAACGATGACAAGAGCAAGAGCGGCTACTTCCAACAACTGGCTAAGGATGCCAAGGCCTTTACAACCAATGCTGACGGTAACACGACCTTCTCTGTCACTGTTCCTGAAGGTAAATATTTCCTACTTGGAGACAACCGTATTGTTTCAAAAGATAGTCGAGTAGTTGGTTACTTTGACAAGAGTGCTCTTGTAGGGGAAGTTAAATTCCGCTTCTGGCCACTTAATAAAATTGGTACCGTTGAGGACAACTAAAAACACTAAATAAGATAAGGTTGGGGGAACCCAGCCTTATTATGTATCTAGGAAAAACACATGCAAGAATTCTATTTTTCAGGAACTATCGAACGCGTCATTTTCGAAAACGCCAGTAATTTTTTCCGTATTCTACTCTTAGAAATTGACGAAACAGACAGTGATTTTGAGGACTATGAAATCATTGTCACAGGAACCATGGGAGATGTCATGGAGGGCGAAGATTATACCTTCTGGGGTCAGATAACCAATCATCCCAAATATGGTGAACAGCTCCAAATGACACGCTACGAACGGTCTAAACCTTCTGCTAGCGGTCTTATCAAGTATTTCGCCAGCGACAATTTTAAGGGGATTGGTAAGAAAACAGCTGAGCGTATTGTCGAGATCTATGGCGAAGACCCAATTGACAAGATTCTCGAAGATCCTAGCAAGTTAGAGCAGATTTCCAACCTTTCAAAGGTAAACCGAGAAGCCTTCGTTGCAAAGTTAAAAATCAACTATGGAACCGAACAAATCTTGTCCAAACTTTCCAGCTATGGACTCACACCAAAAGCTGCCTCACAAATTTTCAATCAATATAAGGAAGAATCGCTCAACCTTATCGAGGAACACCCTTATCTCTTGGTAGAGGAAGTTCAAGGAATCGGATTTAAAATAGCTGACCAACTAGCCGAACGCTTAGGAATTGCTAGTGATGCTCCTGAACGTTTACGAGCTGCCTTGATTCATTGTCTGCTAGAAGCTAGCATGGAAGAAGGCGACACCTATATCGAAGCCAAATCCTTGCTTGAACGAACTATCATCCTTTTGGAAAGTGCTCGTCAGATTGAACTTGACCCCGCCTTAGTCGCGAAGGAATTAACCAATCTCATCCAAGAGGACAAAGTGCAAAATATAGAAACTAAAATCTTTGATAATACCCTATATTTTGCGGAACAGGGCATCTATACCCACCTAACTCGTATCATGAAAGACCAACCTGACATCAGTGCAGAGGACAAAATCCAAGCAAGTCTTGAAGAGGTGGAAGAGGAGCTTGGTATTACTTATGATAAGGTTCAAAAAGATGCCATTATCAAAGCCCTACAAAGCAAGGTCTTCATCCTGACAGGTGGTCCCGGGACAGGTAAAACCACCGTTATTAACGGAATCATTAAAACTTATGCCGACCTTCATGGTCTAGATCTCAAAAAGTCTGATTTGCCTATTATTTTAGCGGCACCAACAGGACGGGCTGCTCGTCGAATGAACGAACTCACCCAACTCCCTAGTGCCACTATCCATAGACATTTGGGACTCAATAGCGAGGACGATTTCAAGACCTTAGAGGACTATCTCGATTGCGACTTGATTATCATCGATGAGTTTTCTATGGTTGATACTTGGTTGGCCAATCAACTCTTTGAAAGTATCTCTGATTCAACCCAAGTCGTCATTGTGGGTGACCAAGACCAACTGCCTTCCGTAGGCCCTGGCCAGGTCTTGGCTGACCTTTTGCAGATTGATGACTTGCCTAAGGTTTCTCTGACCAAAATTTTCAGACAATCTGAGGACTCCACCATCGTTACCCTAGCTAGTCAGATGCGTCAAGGCCAACTACCCGCTGATTTCACAGAGAAAAAGGCTGACCGCTCTTACTTTGAGGCCAATGCCAACCATATTCCACAGATGGTCCCTAAAATTGTCTCTGCCGCTATAAAGAGCGGGATTGCTGCTCAGGATGTGCAGATTCTAGCTCCCATGTATCGAGGACAGGCCGGTATCAACAATCTCAATACCATTATGCAGGACCCTACTTAATCCTCAAGAAAAAGGCCAATCAGTTTGCCTTTAATGATATTTTCTTCCGTAAGAACGACAAAATTCTCCATCTGGTCAACGATACCGAACTCAATGTCTTCAATGGCGACATCGGCATCATTACCGATCTCATCCCTGGTAAATATACTGAAAGCAAGCAGGACGAAATTTACATGTCCTTTGATGGCAATGAGGTTATCTATCCTCGTAACGAATGGAATAAGATTACTCTGGCCTATGCCATGTCAATCCACAAATCCCAAGGGAGTGAGTTTCCAGTCGTTATCCTTCCCATCACACGCCAAAGTGGACGTATGCTACAACGTAACCTCATCTACACCGCCATCACACGCGCCAAGAGTAAGCTAGTCATGTTAGGGGAAATCGCAGCCTTTGATTATGCCGTTCGCAACGAAGGAGCTAAACGAAATACTTATCTCATCCAACGTTTTGAACAAACTTATACACAAGTTGTTGATAAGTCTGTCGAAAAGATTGTTAAAAACGAGACAACAGACGTATCCAATCAAACCAAAAAGGAAAACAACGGATCCTCAGAACCCCTTGAAAACAAAGACATTTCGGGAAATATAAATCCATCTCCAACTCTTATTAACACTTATTCACAACCTGTGGATAAGTCTGTTAACAAACCTGTGCAAACCGAAGAAAACTATCGTTTAACGGAAGAAAATTGGACAACTATAGATCCAATGATTGGTCTCAGTGAAGACGACATTGCTGCCTTTTTTAACAATAACTAAAAAAGACTTGGAAAGCGACTCACTAAGAGCAACTCCAAGTCTTTTCATTTGCTAAAATACGAAACGAATCAGGGCCATAGATATTATACCAACGATTACTGCATAGAGCAGATTTTTGCTCTTAAAGGCTACAATTACCGTTGACACAGTAGCCAGGATTTCCATCCACTTAAACTGTGGCAAGTGACCAATCTTCTCAGTCGTGAGACTAGAGAGAATCAGAGCAAAGAGGATAGAAACTGGTAAATAGTGCAAAAATCGAACAACGATATCTGGAAGCCCCTTGTATTTCACTAAAACAAAGGGAAGCACACGAGGAACCCAGCTGACCACAAACCCAAGTAGAATAGCAATGAGAATAAACTTATTGACGGCCATCACACATCACCCCCACACTACATCCAACCAAAGTAGCCACTAAAACAGCCAAAGATTCCGACAAGATGACACTAAGCTCAGATAAGCCACAGCAATAGATAGTAAAATCAAGAGTAGCTTACGCACTCCTTCCCCTAACAAGACATCAATCTGACTACTTAACAAACCAATAAACATGGCAATCAAAGCAAAATCCAAACCAAATAGCTCAGGATTAGGAATCATGGAACCAATCAAACAACCAACAACTGATGATACAATCCAAACCAGATAGCTAAAAATATTGTTACCATGCATCCAGTTAGCAGGAATATCTTTATAATGCACATATTCTCCCAACAAGACACCATAACTTTCATCCGTAATCAGACTACCAATTCCCAGCTGATTCCAAAGGCTTGTTTTTGTAAAAATCGTCGTTGCATGTAAACTCATCAACATGTTACGCAAATTAACCAAGAAAACAGTCAAGGTTAACTCACCTAGACCAGCTCCTGCAACTACTAAGGCACACATGGCAAACTGGGCCGAGCCACCATAGACCAAGGCACACATGAGGCCAACCTCAAGGGCTGATAGACCCGAAGCTGCTGCTACAACACCAAAGGCTAGACCAATAGCTACATAGCCTAAAGCTGTCGGTACCGCGGCTTTTACACCTAAACGAAAGTCAGACACACTCAATTCCTTTCTAAAGGAACCTCTTACCAAACTAGTAAGAGGTTCTTCTTATTCTTCAAATCCTGCAAAGGCTAGACTTGGTTTTGCATTCAAGTCCAACTCAGCAAAATGTTTTTGATCACATTCAATAGCGGCTGCTAGAGCAATCATGCCAGCATTGTCACCACAAAGACGTAAAGGCGGAATAACCACATCTACATCTGTGATTTCTTCAGCCAAACGTTCACGTAAGCCTTGATTAGCTGCCACACCACCTGCAACAACAAGTGTCTTGACAGGATAACGCTCCAAGGCTTTCTTAGTCTTAGCTAGAAGGATATCCAACACAGCAGCTTGGAAAGAAGCACAAAGGTCTTCTTTAATTAGGACGTCACCCTTTTGCTCTGCATTATGGTGCAAATTGATGAAGGCTGACTTCAAGCCTGAAAATGAAAACTCCAAGTGGTCTTCCTTAATCATAGCGCGTGGAAAATCATAAACATCTTTCCCTTTATGAGCCAATTCATCAATTTCACGCCCAGCTGGGTAGGTCAACCCCATCACACGCCCGACCTTGTCATAGGCCTCACCAACTGCATCATCACGTGTCTCACCAACAATCTTGTAATTTCCCGGTTCTGACACATAAACCAACTCTGTGTGCCCTCCAGACACCAAAAGCGCTAAGAGGGGATATTCCAATTCTTGAACCTCACGCGCCGCCATAAGATGTCCAGCCATATGGTTAACTGGAATCAAAGGCAATCCGTGTGCCCAAGCGAAGGCCTTAGCTGCTGCCATCCCGACCAAGAGCGCCCCGACCAAACCAGGACCATAGGTTACTGCTACAGCATCTAGTTGTTCAGCAGTAATTCCCGCCTCAGAAAGGGCATCTTTAATGCAAAGAGTTACCACTTCCACATGGTGACGGCTAGCCACCTCAGGAACAACACCACCAAAACGTTTATGGCTTTCCACCTGACTGGCAATAATATTACTTAAAAGTTCCTTCTCATTTTTCAAAACGGCAACTGAAGTCTCATCACATGAGCTCTCCACTGCCAAAATATATCTATCTGCCATTAGACTTCCTCTCGCCTCATGATAACTGCATCTTCTTGAGGCTCATGATAATAATTTTTCCGAATTCCTAGACTTTCAAAACCAAATTTTCTATAAAGTGCCTGAGCGACTTGATTTGAAGACCTCACTTCTAGGAATATAGGCTCACTACGCTCTTCCAAATGATTCATCAGCTGACTAGCATAACCACGCCCCTGATAAGCTTTTAAAACGGCGATATTGGTCACCTCAAGCTCACCCACCAAATTTTGAAGGGCTAAAAACCAACAACTTCTTCCTGGTCATAAACATAGAAATACTCAGTAGTATCCAAAGCCAAGTCCGCTACCACTTGTTCTATCGTCCACGGAGATTTGTCATAAACATCCGACAAAATCCGATAAATCAGTTGAGCTTGCTCTTGGCTACTCAATCTAGACGCGCTTGATGTAGTTGTCACGGTTAGTCTCCTCATGCGTCTTAAGCCAATTCTCTTCCGCCTCAACCCGCTTCAAGTAATATGGAACAAAAGCATCCACATCAACAGAAGGCAAGGACAAGCCTAAACGACCAATTAACTGGGCAGACGGAAGACTTGACAAGATAGTTGCTTCTGGAAGGCTTTCTTTAATCTGATCCACAAAATTAGCCACTTCACCGACAAATGTCACCTTTTCAAAAGTTTTAGCTTGCTCAAGAACATCTACAAAAGCTGCATGGCAATCTGGGACGAGGGCCTGACCATTTTCATAAAAACCAACGTAAACATTATTACGACGGGCATCCATAATAGGAATCACAACACCGTCAACCGAAAGGTCTGTCAGTGCCTGTAGGCTTGAAACTCCCACCAAATCAATGTCGAGCGCATAGGCTAAAGTCTTAGCTGTTGCGACAGCCACACGAAGCCCTGTGTAAGAACCAGGACCCTGTGCAACCACAATACGTTCTAAATCAGACGGTTGCCAACCTGCCTGAGCAACTAAAAAATCAATGGTTGGCATTAGACTAATACTGTGGTTCTTTTTTACTGTGACAGTTGACTCTGCCACTAGTTTCTCATCTTCTAACAAGGCTACTGATAAAGCTGTGCTAGAAGTATCAAATGCTAATATTTTCATCTTTTTTCCTTGTTTCCTTTTATGCTTTTCTATTATAACACAAGTCACTGTTTCCCAGAAACGAACATTTTCCAACTTTTTCCGCCATTTTCTTTATCTAGCCCCTATCTTATGGTACAATAATAGTAATTGTTAAACGAATCAAGGCTACTAGCTATTACTCATAAAGTGAATATCATAACGTCAAGTAAATCATAGAAAGATTAACTTGACCGGTTTTTTTATAGAATGGCAGAGCCTTTTGGAAAGAAAGGAAAACCATGATTTATAAAGTCTTTTACCAAGAAACTAAAGAGCGTAATCCACGCCGTGAACAGACAAAATCACTCTACCTAGATATCGATGCAGAAACTGAACTTGAGGGACGTATCCAAGCTCGTCAAATCATCGAAAAAAACACTGCCTATAACATCGAATTCATCGAGCTCCTCTCAGAAAAAGCCCTTGAATACGAAAAAGAAACAGGCGTTTTTGAAGTAACGGAGTTCTAAGACCATGGCATCAAAAATCAATCTAAAACCTGAAGAAGTTGGGGTTTATGCGATTGGTGGTTTGGGGGAAATCGGTAAAAACACCTATGGTATTGAATACCAAGATGAGATTATCATCGTCGATGCGGGTATTAAATTCCCCGAAGATGATCTTCTCGGAATCGATTATGTTATCCCGGACTATTCTTACATCGTTGAAAACGTTGATCGTGTAAAGGCACTTGTCATTACCCACGGTCACGAAGACCATATTGGTGGGATCCCCTTCCTTCTTAAACAGGCAAATATCCCAATTTATGCAGGACCACTTGCTCTTGCTCTTATCAAAGGAAAATTGGAAGAACACGGACTACTTCGTGACGCACAACTCTATGAAATTAATGCTAATACAGAGCTTACTTTCAAAAATATGAGCGTGACCTTCTTCCGCACTACTCACTCAATTCCAGAACCTCTCGGTATTGTCATCCATACACCTCAAGGTAAAATTGTTTGTACCGGTGACTTTAAGTTTGACTTCACCCCAGTAGGTGAGCCAGCAGACCTTCACCGTATGGCTGCACTTGGTGAAGAAGGCGTTCTTTGCCTCCTCTCAGACTCAACCAATGCTGAAGTACCAACTTTCACAAATTCCGAGAAGGTCGTTGGTCAATCCATCATGAAAATTATTGAAGGCATCCACGGACGTATTATCTTCGCCTCATTTGCCTCAAACATTTTCCGTCTGCAACAAGCTGCCGAAGCCGCTGTAAAAACTGGACGTAAGATTGTTGTCTTCGGACGTTCTATGGAAAAAGCCATCGTCAATGGGGTTGAACTAGGCTACATCAAAGTTCCAAAAGGAACTATCATTGACCCTAGTGAGATGAAAAACTACCATGCCAGTGAGATTCTTATCATGTGTACCGGTTCTCAAGGAGAGCCTATGGCAGCCCTTGCACGTATCGCTAACGGGATGCACCGCCAAGTGACACTGCAACCTGGTGACACTGTTATCTTCTCATCTAGCCCTATCCCAGGAAATACAACTAGTGTTAACCGCTTGATTAATACTATTCAAGAAGCTGGCGTCGATGTTATCCACGGTAAAATCAACAATATCCATACCTCTGGACACGGTGGTCAACAAGAGCAAAAACTCATGCTTCGTTTGATCAAACCAAAATTCTTTATGCCTGTTCACGGTGAATACCGCATGCAGAAAGTCCACGCAGGCCTTGCTGTTGATTGTGGTGTTCCAAAAGATAATATCTTTATCATGGAAAATGGTGATGTCTTAGCCCTAACAAAAGACTCTGCGCGTCGTGCAGGTCACTTCAATGCTCAAGATATCTATGTTGATGGTAATGGTATTGGGGATATCGGAGCTGCCGTTCTTCGTGACCGTCGTGATCTCTCTGAAGATGGTGTCGTACTTGCCGTAGCAACTGTCGACTTCAAGTCTAAGATGATTCTAGCTGGCCCAGACATCCTCAGTCGTGGCTTCATCTACATGCGTGAATCTGGCGATCTTATCCGCGAAAGCCAACGCATTCTATTCAATGCTATTCGTATCGCTCTTAAGAATAAGGATGCTAGCATCCAATCCGTTAACGGAGCTATCGTCAATGCTTTACGTCCATTCTTGTATGAAAAAACAGAACGTGAACCAATCATTATTCCAATGATTCTCACACCTGATAAATCATAACCACCCGTCTAACGGGTGGTTTGAGGCTCTTTGTCAACTGTAGTGGGTGACGAAAAGCTAACATCTAGAGAGGACCTGATAGGTCTTCTCTTTTTTTATGTTCAGAGTGATTAAGATCCGCTTCCTAAAGTTGATGAAGTTTCTAAAACCAAATCCTAGACGTTTGATGTCTTTGATCAACTTGTTAGTCGCTTCAAGTTTTGCATTTGAATAGTCCGTTTCTAGTGCGTTTTTGATGTATTGCTTGTGTCTAAGAAAAGTCCTAAAGACAGTTTGAAAATAATGATTAACCTTGCTCCTATTTTCCTCTATCAGCTCAAAGAACTCAGCTACTCTCTTCTCCTGAAAATGAAAAAGTAAGATCTGATAAAGTGTATAGTAGTCGGTAAGCTCTTCTGAAAAGTCTAGTGTTTTCCCAACAACTTCATGTGGACTTAAGGTTTGGTGGAATGTCTTTGAATAAAAAGAGTTGAGAGATAACTTACGGCTGTCCTTTTGGAAGAGTCGCCAATGATTTTTCAAGGCTCGATAGGGTAGTGACTTCTTATCGAACTGGTTCATAATCGCAATTCTTGTCTTTAAAAAGGCACGACCAAGGTGCTGTATAATGTGGAAACGATCAAGAACGATTTTAGCGTTTGGAAAAAGTCTTTTGGCAAGTGGAATATAAGCTCCAGACATATCCATCGTGATAAACTGCACCTGTTGGCGAGCTTTTAATGGATACTTTAAAAAGTAGTTTCGTATAGAGGTTTGGCGACGATTATCAAGGATGGTTATGAGTTCGTTTGTCTCATAATTCTGCGCCACAAAAGCCAATTCCCTTTCTTGAACCCAAACTCATCCCAGGACATAACAGCTGGAAGTTTGTCATAATGTTCTTTGAAAGTGAACTGGTCAAGCTTACGATAGACAGTGGACGTCGACACACGAAGTCTTCTGGCAATATCAGTTAGTGAGACCTTCTCAGTTAGGAGTTGTGCAACCTTTTTGTCGGACTAGATTGGAGATTTGGCAGTTTTTCTCAACGATTGGTGTCTCAGCTACCGTGACTCGTCTACAACTTTTACACTGAAAGCGACGTTTCTTCAGACGTAGTAGTGTTGGAGTTCCCGTTTGCTCGAGAAGAGGGATTTTAGAAGGCTTTTGAAAGTCATATTTGATCATCTTTCCTTGGCAGTGAGGACATGATGGTGCAGGGTAATCAAGTTTTGCTTGAATCTCTATATGAGTGTCAGTTTCAAAAACAAGTGAAATCTTGATATTTTGGTCTTTAATTCCGATTAATTCTGTGGTATTCTTAATAAGTCTCATAAGTTCTTCCTAATGATGGTTTGGTCGCTTTTCATTATAGTTCTTATGGGACTTTTTGTGTACACTTAAAAAGCTCTATAATCTCTACAGTGGTTTTACCCACTACAGAAATTATAGAGCCTGGTTTGATCAAGGGCTATAAGCCCATATTACCAGCCAGCGCCTAAAGACGCTGGCTTTCACTTTGTTCAAGCCTTATTGCTTTTGACTCGTCACAAGCCTCTCAAAGAGGCATTCGCATTACTTACCATTATCCCTAAAGGGATTTTCATATTCTTTAACGCTTAATTTGTCCAAAGCGATATCATGCTTCTCTTGTTCCTGGATATATTTCTTAATTGTGGCTTCATTTAGTCCTACCGTACTTACATAATATCCTTCTGCCCAAAAATGTCTGTTCCCAAATTTATATTTTAAATTGGCGTGTTTATCAAACATCATTAAGGCACTTTTACCTTTTAAATATCCCATAAAACTAGCTACACTCATTCGTGGTGGTATACTTACTAGCATGTGAACATGATCTGGCATTAAGTGGCCTTCTATTATTTCAACGCCTTTATATTGGCATAGTCTATGAAAAATCTCTCCCAGACTACTCCTATATTGATTATAGATTATTTTTCGTCTATACTTAGGTGTAAATACAATGTGGTACTTACACATCCATTTTGTATGTGATAAACTGTGAGCTTTTTGCGCCATAGTCTTAACTCCTTTCGTTTTACAATTGGCTTGAACACCCATATTGTAACTCGTTTGGAGTGTTTTTGTTATGACGGTATAACCTTCGATGCGCACCCGCATAGCGGGTGGTTTATTTGTTTCGCACCTTCGGAGCGAAACGGACTTAAAGTCACAAAATAAAAAAATGGTAGCCATCTAGCTACCATTTTTTAAGTTTAAATCCAGTCTAGAGCACACCATTCTAGCAAGTAAAAAAGCGCTATAAGCGCTTTTTTTCATTTTATGCACCTGGATAAATGTAAGATACTGAACCTGGTGTAGTTGAGTTTTGTGGGTCAAACCAACCACGATAGTTATTGATTTGTTGCTGGTTGTTATAGTTTGACTCCAAGATCTGAATTTGACCATCTTGACCAACTTCTGTTACATAACCAACGTGACCATAGCCACCATCAGTCCAACATACAATTGATCCTGTCACAGGTGTTGAACCTACAGCATAACCTTGGCTAGCAGCGCTTCCTGCCCAATCGCCACCATTACCCCACCAGTTACTTGCCCATGGAGCAACTTCCTTAACACCCCATGTACATTGACCAACTGGATAACGATTCCAAGTAGCATCTGAATCAGTAGCTGCTACCTCTGAAGAAGAAGCTTCTGTTGTTTCCTCAACTGCTGTCGTAGCACCTGAAACTTCCAAGCTTCCACCAGGAACAATTGTTGACCAAATAGTCATGCCATTTTCAGCTGCCAATTGATAAGGATCTACCCCATACTGACTAGCAATTCCGAAGAATGAATCTCCATTTTGAACTGTATAAGTATCAGCATTAACTGTTTGTGCGACTGTAAGACCGAGCAATAATGCACTTGAGGCTGCTGCCAAAGCAGCTTTTTTTGTAGTTTTCATATTTCCCCCTGAATAAGATTAATATAAAATTAGTTTAACACTCTCATATTTTAATGCGATTAAGGGGGAATAAAGAAATATGACAAAAGAAAACAGCTCAGTTAAAACTACGTAATTTGTCCAAGAACTTAATAAATTTAAAAGAAAAAGAAAACCAGGCATAACCTGATTTTCAAATTTAATTTCTTAATAAATGTCCAAGTAGTTATCAATTTCCCATTGTGAAACAAAGGTAGCATAGCTTGCCCATTCCATACGTTTCGCATCAAGGAAGTTTGTATAGATATGATTACCCAAGCTTGACGAACCACTTCATCTGTTTCCAATGCTTTAAGAGCGTTACGAAGTGTTGATGGCAAATCAATAATACCAGCTTCTTTACGTTCTTCAGGAGACATTGAGTAGATATTTGTTTCAACTGGATCTGGAGCATCAATCTTGTTGATAATACCATCAAGACCTGCTTCCAAAAGTACAGCAAGTGCCAAGTATGGGTTTGCCATTGGGTCTACTGAACGCAATTCCAAACGTGTACCCATACCACGAGACGCAGGAACGCGGATCAATGGTGAACGGTTGCTACCAGCCCATGCAATATATACAGGAGCTTCGTATCCAGGAACCAAACGTTTGTAAGAGTTAACTGTTGGGTTAATAATTGCAGTATAGTTGTATGCATGTTTCATCAAACCACCAAGGAAGTAGTAAGCATCTTGAGACAATTGCATACCACGTGGATCCTCTGGATCAAAGAATGCATTTCCTTCTTCAGTGAAGAGAGACATGTTACAGTGCATACCGCTACCAGCAATACCATATTTAGGTTTCGCCATAAATGTCGCATAAAGACCATGTTTACGAGCGATTGTCTTAACAACCAATTTGAAAATTTGGATATTATCACAAGCCTTCAAAACATCTGTATACTTGAAGTCGATTTCATGTTGACCAACAGCCACTTCGTGGTGAGATGCTTCAACATCGAATCCCATCTCTGTCAACACATTAACGATTTCACGACGTGTGTTATCTGCAAGGTCAGTTGGTGCAAGGTCAAAATAACCACCTTTATCGTTAACTTCAAGTGTAGGATTACCTTGTTCATCTAATTTGAAAAGGAAGAATTCTGGTTCTGGTCCAAGGTTAAATGATTTATAACCAACTTCTTCCATATGACGCAAAGCCTTTTTCAAGTTACCACGAGGGTCACCAGCAAATGGTTCACCTGCAGAGGTATAGATATCACAAATAAGACCAGCTACTGCACCATTTTCATCACCCCAAGGGAAAACTGTCCACGTATCAAGATCTGGATAAAGATACATATCAGATTCATTGATACGAACAAATCCCTCGATTGATGAACCATCAAACATAGCTTTATTTGAAAGTACCTTATCCAACTGTTCATCTGTCGCAGGAATTTCAACGTTCTTCATAACACCAAGAATATCAGAGAACATTAAACGTAAGAAAGTAACATTCTTCTCTTTGACTTCGCGACGAATATCAGCTGCTGTGATTGCCATAATAGGGGTCTCCTTTATAAAAACCAAAAATAAAAGTTCAAAGCGTAATTAGATACGCAAGTTACCAAATTGTTGTGACGGGGTCGTAAAACGGCCTTGCTGAAGGAGTTCATCATGCAAGATACGTCGAACGTCCGCATCTGTTAAAGCCGCTTGTTTTTGTTGGGCACGAACTTCACGTTCTTCGTACTCATGCTTAATCGCTGCAATATTGTAACCATCATCCAAAAAATCTTTGATTTCCAATAAACGATCCATATCATTTAATGAGTACATCCGACGATTTCCAGCTGTACGTTCAGGTTGAATTAAACCTTGATCTTCATAGTAACGAATTTGACGAGCAGTTAAATCCGTCAACTTCATAACTGTTCCAATCGGAAAAACAGCTAGAGAACGCCTTAATTCTTTCTCTCTTGCCATGATCATCCTCCTTTCCTAACAATTATATTCTGAATATTTCTACATGTCAACAGTTTATGTTACTTTTTCTTACACAACGAGTAATTCCCGAACATTATATTGTATACTCGCTCTAATTTAAGGATTTTATCAAAAAAACATAAAAAATAGAGTTCAATAGAACCCTATCATTCTTATTTTAAGTGTTTAAGTAGCCAATCATAATCATAATTAACAAGGATTGCTATAAAGACTCCACAGAAAGTTTCAAAGACTCGAGCAATAACATAAGTGAAGGTATTATCAGGTGGAATAGACAAGGTAATAATCAGAAGTGCAGCCACTCCTCCAATAACACCAGATGCATTATTAAATGACACATTAATGACAATCGTCAGCATTGTCAAAATTGGAACCAATAGCAAGGTCACCCAAACTGAATGATTAAACCACATATTCACAAAGTAAAATAATAACGATAAAAGCCCTCCAACCGTATTCGCAAAAATACGTGATTTACCAAACTGAATACTTCTATCAAAGTTTTCTCGAAGACTAAAGACTGCTGTCAAACAACCAATCTGAAGCCCTTCCCAGCCTAAAGCAGAAAAAAGACCTAAAACTAGAAAGACAGCAATCCCCGTCTTAAGTGTACGCATACCAAATTTAAATTTTTTCGGTTCAAATTTCAATCCCATTTTACTATTTTAACATGATTATGAAACTTTTGACTACTTCTACAGTATTATGACGCAAAGTTCAAACTAATAATCGCAATTTTTTGAGAGAAAGTTACTTCCCAATAATAGTTTTAGCCTCTATCAAATACTCAATGAGATAACACAAAAAAGAGTTGGTTTCCCAACTCTTTTCATTCTAATAGACTTATTTATCAGTAAGTGCAGCCAATCCTGGAAGTTCTTTACCTTCAAGAAGTTCCATAGAAGCACCACCACCAGTAGAGATCCATGAGAATTTATCTGCACGTCCAAGGTTGATCGCAGCAGCAGCTGAGTCACCACCACCGATGATTGATTTAACGCCTGGTTGTTTCACAATAGCGTCCATCACACCGATTGTACCAGCTTGGAAGTCAGGGTTTTCAAATACACCCATAGGTCCGTTCCATACAACTGTTTTAGCACCAGTCAAGGCTTTATCGAATTCAGCAATTGATTTAGGACCGATATCCAAACCAAGGAAACCTGGGTCTACTGCTTCACCTTCAGTGTCTTTAACTTCAGTGTAGTCAGCAAATGCATTAGCTTCTTTTGAGTCAACTGGCAAGATCAATTTACCGTTTGATTTTTCAAGAAGAGCTTTAGCAACATCAAGTTTATCTTCTTCTACAAGTGAGTTACCGATTTCGATACCTTGTGCTTTGTAGAATGTGTAAGTCATACCACCACCGATAAGAACTTTATCAGCTTTTGCAAGAAGGTTTTCGATAACACCAATCTTATCAGATACTTTAGAACCACCAAGGATAGCTACGAATGGACGCTCTGGAGTTTCAACTGCTTCTTTGATGTAAGCAATTTCGTTTTCAAGAAGGAAACCAGCAACAGCTTTATCAACGTTTGCTGAGATACCAACGTTAGATGCGTGTGCACGGTGAGCTGTACCGAATGCATCGTTTACGAAGATACCATCTCCAAGTGATGCCCAGTATTTACCAAGTTCAGGATCATTTTTAGATTCTTTCTTGCCATCAACATCTTCAAAACGAGTGTTTTCAACCAAGAGAACTTGTCCATCTTCAAGAGCGTTAACAGCTGCTTCCAATTCAGCACCACGTGTAACACCTGGGATAAATTTAACGTCTTGACCCAATTTAGCAGCCAAGTCAGCAGCTACAGGAGCAAGTGATTTGCCTTCTTTATCAGCTTCTTCTTTTACACGTCCAAGGTGAGAGAAGAGGATTGCACGTCCACCTTGTTCAAGAATGTACTTGATAGTTGGAAGGGCAGCAGTGATACGGTTATCGTTAGTGATCACGCCATCTTTTACAGGTACGTTGAAGTCAACACGAACGAGAACTTTTTTCCCTTTCAAGTCAACATCTTTAACAGTCAATTTAGCCATTTGATCAGACTCCTTAATTTTTTAATACGTTTTCATTATATCACAAAATGCATAAAAGAGATAGCAAAATCAGAAGGATTTCTAGCTTATTGCTAGTATAACGCATTTAGCATATAATCTAAATAGAAAGGTCGAATATCCATGAAAAAACAGCTAAACAAGAAGCAGAAACAAGCTGACCATGATCTAAATGTAATCCTTATTCTTACCCTTGTTCCTCTGCTCCTCTTTCTTACTCTTAAACCAACTCTTTTTTCATACACTAACCAAACCTCAGTACCGCTATGGCTGCGATTAATCTTATTAGCTAGTTGTCAATTTGCCATCGCAGGCTTAGGAACCAGCACTGTTATGCTTTATCGCAAAGAATCTTTCAGACACTTTGGATTAATCACCAAAAATCTAGTTACCACCCTTTTTCAATCTCTTCTTGTAGCCCTACCACTTATCATATTTAAAGGAATTACTCATCAGATTCATTCCTATCTACCTCTTCAATCAATACAATTATCAAAAGAAGTAATGAGCCAATCATTTCCTAGTAATATCCTGGCATACCTATTCATCTGTCTTATTTGGGGATTCTGGGAAGGATTTAACTATGTAGTCATCGCTGAAAAGATACGCATACGTTTTCCATCTCCTTACATTTGGTTAGATAGTGGGGCAATAACTTGTGCGATTTTTTGCCTCCTTGTCCATGGAATTATTGGTTTTGATATCTATACCCTATTTGAATCACTTACCGTTTTTATACTTATTTATGGTATGCTAGCTATACAAAAACATAATAAAAACGCCTGGGGTTGTGTCCTGCTCTTTCTACTCATTTGGAATGCCTTCTAGCTTATTCATAAATCACAATCCTACTGAGATTATAACAGCCTATTTATACGGATGTTTTATTATTTTGGAAATAAAAAAAGAGCCGAAGCTCTTCTTTTTATACAATTGAATTATTTAGCGATTTTCGCGAAGTATTCAAGAGTACGAACAAGTTGTGAAGTGTAAGACATTTCGTTGTCATACCATGAAACAACTTTAACCAATTGTTTACCGTCAACGTCAAGAACTTTAGTTTGAGTTGCGTCAAACAATGAACCGAATGACATACCTACGATATCAGAAGATACGATTGGATCTTCAGTGTATCCGTATGATTCGTTAGAAGCTTCTTTCATAGCTGCGTTTACTTCATCAACAGTAACGTTCTTGTCAAGAACTGCTACCAATTCAGTTACTGAACCAGTTGGAACAGGAACACGTTGAGCAGCTCCGTCCAATTTACCGTTCAATTCAGGGATAACCAAACCGATTGCTTTAGCAGCACCAGTTGAGTTAGGAACGATGTTAGCTGCAGCAGCACGAGCACGGCGAAGGTCACCTTTACGGTGTGGTCCGTCAAGAACCATTTGGTCACCAGTGTAACCGTGGATAGTAGTCATCAAACCTTCAACGATACCGAAGTTGTCATGAAGAGCTTTAGCCATTGGAGCCAAACAGTTTGTAGTACATGAAGCACCTGAGATAACTGTTTCAGTACCATCAAGAATATCGTGGTTAGTGTTAAATACGACTGTTTTAACATCTGATCCACCAGGAGCAGTGATAACAACTTTCTTAGCACCACCAGCATGCAAGTGTTTTTCAGCAGCTGCTTAGTAGCAAAGAAACCAGTTGCTTCAAGAACGATTTCTACACCGTCGTTAGCCCAGTCAATTTGTTCTGGGTCACGTTCAGCAGAAACTTTAACGAATTTACCGTTAACTTCAAATCCACCATCTTTAACTTCAACAGTACCGTCGAAACGACCTTGAGTTGTGTCGTATTTCAACAAGTGTGCAAGCATAACTGGATCTGTAAGGTCGTTGATGCGTGTAACTTCAACACCTTCTACGTTTTGGATACGACGGAAAGCAAGACGACCGATACGACCGAAACCGTTAATACCAACTTTAACTACCATTAGTGATTTCCTCCTTATGAAAATCAAATAAATATAATTTTGAGAGCAAGCTCTCCCAATTGTGAAAAGATTAACTTGAGCGCTTTCAATTCAACCTTTCAACAGTCATATTATATAATTTTTTTCAAAAAATTGCAAATAGAAAAGGCACTTACTTTCATAAGTACCTTAACTTTATAAGTTCTAATTAAGCTTCACCAGAATTTTTCTTGATGATTTCTTCTTGAACTGATTTAGGAACATCTTCATAGTGGTCAAATACCATCATGAATGTACCACGACCTTGAGTTGCAGAACGAAGTGTTGTTGCATAACCGAACATTTCAGCAAGTGGAACATATGCACGAACGATTTGGCTGTTACCGTGTGCTTCCATACCATCAACACGTCCACGACGAGCTGTAACGTGACCCATAACATCACCAAGGTTTTCTTCAGGAACAGTGATTGTTACAAGCATCATTGGTTCAAGGATAGTTGGTTGTGCAGTCTTAGCAGCTTCTTTAAGTGCAAGAGACGCAGCGATTTTGAAGGCAGTTTCAGATGAATCGACATCGTGGTATGAACCATCGTAAAGCTTAGCTTTGATGTCAACCATTGGGTATCCAGCAAGGACACCGTTAGCCATAGATTCTTCCAATCCTTTTTCTACTGCAGGGATGAATTCACGTGGAACCACACCACCGACGATAGCATTTTCGAATTCGAAACCTTTACCTTCTTCATTTGGAGTAAATTCAATCCAAACATCACCAAACTGACCTTTACCACCAGATTGACGTTTGAAGAATCCACGTGCTTGTGTTCCAGCACGGAATGTTTCACGGTAAGATACTTGTGGAGCACCAACGTTTGCTTCAACTTTGTGTTCACGTTTCAAACGGTCAACAAGGACATCAAGGTGAAGTTCACCCATACCAGAGATAACTGTTTCACCAGTTTCAGGGTTAGTTTCAACACGGAATGTTGGATCTTCTTCAGCAAGTTTGAAGACCGATACCCATCTTATCTTGGTCAGCTTTAGTCTTAGGCTCAACCATCAATTGGATAACTGGTTCTGGAACTTCGATTGACTCAAGAATAACTTTAGCTTTTTCATCAGTCAATGAGTCACCAGTTGTAGTATCTTTCAAACCGATAGCAGCAGCGATATCACCAGCGTATACTTGTTCAATTTCTTGACGGCTGTTAGCGTGCATTTGAAGGATACGTCCGATACGTTCACGTTTACCTTTAGATGTGTTCATTACATATGAACCTGATTGAAGGATACCTGAGTAAACACGGATAAATGTCAAACGACCTACAAATGGGTCAGTCATGATCTTGAAGGCAAGAGCTGCGAATGGCTCATCATCAGATGCTGGACGAGTTTCTTCTTCGTCTGTATCTGGGTTGATACCTTTGATTGCAGGGATATCAAGTGGGCTTGGAAGGTAATCGATAACCGCATCAAGCATCAATTGAACACCTTGTTCTTGAAGGCAGAACCACAAAGAACTGGGAAGAATTCAACGTTGATTGTCGCACGACGGATAGCTGCTTTCAATTCCTCGTTAGTGATTTCTTCACCTTCAAGGTATTTCATCATCAAATCTTCGTCAGTTTCAGCAACTGCTTCGATCAATTTTTCACGGTATTCGTTTGCTTGATCAACGTAATCAGCTGGAATATCTTCTTCAAGAATATCTGTACCAAGGTCATTAGTATAGATTTCAGCTTTCATTTTAATCAAGTCAATGATACCACGGAAATCATCTTCAGCACCGATTGGCAATTGGATTGGGTGTGCGTTTGCTTGAAGACGATCGTGAAGTGTGCTTACTGAGTAAAGGAAGTCTGCACCGATTTTATCCATTTTGTTGGCAAATACGATACGTGGAACACCATACTCAGTTGCTTGACGCCAAACTGTTTCAGTTTGAGGTTCTACACCTGATTGTGAGTCAAGAACGGTTACGGCACCATCCAATACACGGAGTGAACGTTGTACTTCGATTGTGAAGTCCACGTGTCCTGGTGTATCGATGATGTTAACGCGGTGACCATCCCATTGTGCTGTTGTAGCGGCAGATGTGATTGTGATACCACGCTCTTGTTCTTGCTCCATCCAGTCCATTTGTGATGCACCTTCGTGAGTTTCACCGATTTTGTGGATTTTACCAGTGTAGTAAAGGATACGCTCTGTTGTAGTTGTTTTACCGGCATCGACGTGGGCCATGATACCGATATTACGAGTTTTTGCAAGTGAAAATTCGCGTGCCATTAGGTTTATTCTCCTATAAATATTTTAGTTTACTTATTTATTATAACATTATTGTCAAAAAACGGATAGGCAGGACCTACCCGTTTTTTCACTAATATTTAACTGGTTTTCAAATGATATGAATGATATTATTTGAATTCAGAGTCAGCCTATTACAAATCCATAATCTTAGCTTATGAATATATGACTGTAATTCAGCTTGAAGCTTATGATTACCAGCGGAAGTGTGCAAAGGCACGGTTTGCTTCAGCCATTTTGTGAGTATCTTCACGTTTCTTAACTGATGCACCAGTGTTGTTTGCAGCGTCCATGATTTCTTTTGCAAGACGATCTTTCATAGTGTGTTCACCACGCGCACGTGATGCGTTAACCAACCAACGAAGACCAAGAGTTGTACGACGTTCTGGACGAACTTCAACTGGGACTTGGTAGTTTGAACCACCGACACGACGTGCACGTACTTCAAGTACAGGCATGATGTTGTCCATAGCTGTTTCAAATACTTCAAGAGCATCGTTTCCAGTTGCTTCTTTGATTTGCTCGAAAGCATCGTATACGATTGTTGCAGCAGTACCACGTTTACCGTCAAGCATTACACGGTTGATAAGACGTGTAACGATTTTTGAATTGTACAATGGATCTGCCAATACTTCGCGTTTAGGCGCTCTATTTTTACGACTCATTTTATCTTATCTCCCTTCTTATCCTTTAGGACGTTTAGCACCGTATTTAGAACGGCTTTGTTTACGATCAGCTACACCTGCAGTATCAAGTGCACCACGGACGATGTGGTAACGTACCCCTGGAAGGTCTTTTACACGTCCACCACGGATAAGAACAACGCTGTGTTCTTGGAGGTTGTGTCCGATACCTGGGATGTAAGCAGTAACTTCGATAAGGTTGCTCAAACGTACACGAGCGAATTTACGAAGGGCTGAGTTAGGTTTCTTAGGTGTCATTGTTCCAACACGTGTTGCAACACCACGTTTTTGTGGTGAAGATACGTTAGTTTGAACTTTTTTGTGGCTGTTGTAACCAACGTTCAAAGCTGGTGATTTAGATTTAACAACTTTTGATTGACGTGGTTTACGAACCAATTGGTTAATTGTAGGCATCTACATTCTCCTGTGTTTTTTTATTTTTGGTTGATATGGCACTTGGTGACAGCCCATATCTGTGTGTACTTTTGCAACTTATGTCAGCACGTCTCTGTACACTTTTGAGAGACCAAAAGTAAAAAGTACCGTCTAATATAGTATCATTTTTTGATAATTATTGTCAAGACTTTCTTGTTAAAAAGAAAAATTCCTAATCGTTAAATTAGGAATACTATCGTAGATTAATTATTTGTCAAAAATATTACCGACTTCAACTTCTACCTTCTGTGCTTTTACATCGATGTCAGAAACAGTAAGTAATGATTTATATTCATGGATATCACGATCACCTTTAGCATTTTCTGCGAATACAGCTACACCTACTAACTCACTATCAAATTCTGAAAGCAAGCTAATCATACCCGTAATGGTACCGCCACCTTTAAGAAAATCATCAACAATAAGGACGCGGCTATTTGGTTTCAAACTACGTTTTGAAAGGAACATCTTTTCAATACGATCACTTGAACCACTAACGTAGTTTACCGATACGGTTGAACCTTCTGTAATTTTCAAGTCACGACGAACAATAACAAATGGAATATTCAAGACATCTGCTACTGCATTTGCTAAAGGAACTCCTTTAGTTGCAACAGTCATAACGGCATCAATTTTTTGTCCCTTAAAGGCACTGGCAATGATACGACCAACATTTTTCAAAATAGACGGTGTACTCAATAAATCAGATAGGTAGAGATAACCACCTGGTAAGATACGATCACTCTCGGAAAGACGTTTACAAAGATCTTCAACCAGACTTCTTGCATCTTCATCAGAAATAGTTGGTGTAAACATAACGCCACCAGATGCACCCGTTACTGTTTCGATTTCTCCTATTTGACTTTCCTCAAAAAGCTTTTTTAATGATAGCAACATCTTCTGAGATTGAAGACTTTGCAGCTTCATAACGTTCTGCAAAGGTGTTGAGGCTTGTCAATTGATAAGGATTATTAATCAGGTAGTTTGAAATCACTACCATGCGCTCACTTCGTTTTAATTTCATATGTTACCTATATTTTCTGTACTTTTTAACTATTATACCATAATACAGCAAAAAACGAACATTTTCATATGAAATGCTCGCTTAATTTCGATTTTAATCAAATTTTGGCTTGTAGAAAGAACGATTATCCATAGCAAAGAGACGATTTGTCATTTCTCCTGGACCTACTAGGTTAAGGGCTGTCGTCATCATCATCATGCTGGCATCAAGATTATCAATCATATGAATAATTTCTGCTTCCATAATACGAGGTCGCACTGGGCTACCATACTCTAGTTGTCCGTGGTGGCTGAGAATGACATGACGCAAAACAACGACATCCTCACGCGTATCGTCAATATTGAGCTCCATGAGCACCTTAGTGATTTCTTCATCAATCAAAGCAATATGACCAATCAAGTTTCCACGAACCGTATACTCAGTATTTTCAGGACCAGTAAGTTCAATAACCTTAGCCAAATCATGAAGCATAATTCCGGCAAAAAGTAGACTCTTATTGAGCTCTGGATAAATATCTCCAATGCTGTCCGCTAGGCGAACCATAGTAGCTGTATGATAGGCTAATCCACTTTCAAAGGCATGATGATTTGTTTTAGCAGCTGGAAAAGTGAAAAACTCTTTATTATACTTGCGATAAAGGGCACGAACCACACGCTGCCAAGTTGCTTCCTCAATCTTGAAAATCATTTGCTCTAGGTATTCGCGTACTTCGGAAGGATTTACTGGTGGTTTCTCTTTGAAATCAGCTGGATCATTGGGCTCACCAAATGTAGGCAAGCGTAAGGTAATTTGGTTTACCTGAGGAGTATTATTATAAACTTCTCGACGGCCCTCCATATGCACTACTTTACCTGCGGTAAATTCTTCGACATTATAAGGCTGAGCATCCCATAGGTTGCCTGAAATCTCTCCAGTATCATCCTGGAATGTAAAGGCAATGTAATCCTTTCCTGCTCTTGTCTTACGTACCTCTGCACGCTTAATCAGATAAAAACCTTCAAAATACTCGTCTTTTTTCATTTGATTAATCTTCATGCTTGTCCTCGTTTTCTAATCGTGGTAAATCCAACAAACTTTGTGTCGCACTGTCTTGATAGGTTTCAATTGTATCAAGAGCTCTAACAATTGCCCTACTCCTTGTGTTGAGAAGACTATCGACGGTTTTACTTGCTGTATTCAATTGTTTCTGAGCTTTAGCTAACATATCTCCAAACCTGCTAAATTCTAGTTTGACGTTACCTAAAATCTTACTAATATCATCCGCATTCTTTTGAATATTCAAAGTTCTAAATCCCACAGACAATGAATTCAAGAGTGCTGATAAGGTTGACGGCCCTGCGATAACAATATTCTCCTCGCGACGAAGGGCGTCAAAGAAGGCTGGTTGACGTACTACCTCAGCATAAAGTCCTTCTGTCGGCAAAAATAATATACCAAAATTTGTAGTTTCAGGTGGGTTAAGATACTTCTTGTTAATATCCTTTGCAAATCGCTTAATACTAGTCAAAAGTGACTTACGGTGATTCTCAATCTCCTCTTTATTACCAGACTCATAAGCATCTTCCAGACGATAGTAATCTTCCAAAGGAAACTTAGAATCAATGGGAAGATAGATATATTCATCTTTATGGTTTCCTGGCATTTTGATTGCATATTCAACTCGTTCACTTGAACCTGATACCGTAGGAAATTCTCGCTCGTACTGGTTAACAGTCAATATGTCTTCAATAATTTGCCCTAATTGAAGCTCTCCCAAAATACCTCGTGTTTTTGTATTTGAAAGGACCTTGTTAAGACTTCCAACATCCTTGGCTACATTTTTCATTTCCCCTAAGCCCTGGTTAACCGACTCTAATTGTCTTGAAACCGTCTCAAAAGAGGCTTGTAAACGTGTTTGTAGGGTTTGCTCAAGTTTCTCTTCAACTGTCTGACGCATTTGTTCCAGACGTTTCTCATTGGAATCTTGCATATCTTTAACCGCTTTAGTTAAGCTTTGGTTTATTTGCTCAAGGCGTTGGTCGGAGCGGTCTCGATTATCAGACAAATTTTGATGTAAAACCTCTCGGATATCTGTCAACTGTTGGTATAGTTCCATCTGCAATTGGTTCAATTGCTTTGTTGTTTCCAGTTGGTTTGTCTTAGCAAAACTTTCCAATTGAAACGAAACTTGATCTGAAAGATTATCTGCATTTTCTTCCAAACTCTTATTAATCTGTTCTTTTAACTCCATATTCTTCAAGAAAAGAGCAATAAGAATTCCTAAGCTTAATAAAGTTAAAAGTGTAAGTAGATAGATCATACTAACTCCTATCTTTAGTCTGGATGACAATCACATATCCATTTGGCACAAGCACTTGAATCGGACCATCAACGAATTCATTGCTAGAATAGATTTTCTTCTGGAAATAATTCATACTAGTTAATTCGTATTTTGCTTCCAAAATCGTCAGTTCTCCATCACCCTCATGTAAAAAAGAAACATAGGTCATTCCGGGTTCTGGTAAAACTTTATGACTTCCTTCTGAATAATAAGTAATCTTATTTTTGCTTATCTCGCAAACAGATACACCTCATAAAAAGGAGCTAATTCAGGATCGCTGACCAAAAATATATTTGATAACATATGATCAATTCTGCCACCAAAAGCACCGAAAATAGTTACTTCCGCCTCAGGATATAACTGAAATATAATTTTTAGGGCTAACTCTGTATCCGTATCATCCTTTTCAGCTGGAGCAATCATACAATCTTTGGCAGCTGATTGAATCATCTCTAACTCTGACCGAGATACTGAATCAAAGTCTCCGACAGCCAAATCAAGAGGTAAACCTAACTCCAATAAACGTAAGCACGCGCGATCCACCCCAACAAAATAATCAAAATCGGTAGTGAACCACTCTAGCTCACCACCGACAAATAAAGCTATTTTAGGCATCGATAGCATCACGAAGCGTTTGAACTTGCGCTGTCAAATCAGGATTTTTGAAGAGGTAAGAGCCCGCTACAAAAACATTAGCCCCCGCCTTGGCACATGCTGCAATAGTATTGTTATCTACACCACCATCAACTTCAATATCGAATGAATAGCCACCTTTTTCACGAAGCTCCACAACACGCTCTACTTTAGACATCATTTCTGGAATGAACGCCTGACCACCAAAACCTGGATTTACAGTCATGATAAGTACTTGATCCACTAAATCAAGTACAGGAATAAGTGCTTCAACTGGGGTTCCAGGATTAATCACAACACCTGCTTTCATACCAGCAGCTTTGATTTTCTGGAGGGCACCATGGATATGCTTAGTGGCTTCAACATGAATGGTCATGATATCTGCACCAGCTTGTGCATAGGCATCCACATAACGTTCAGGATCAACAACCATAAGGTGACAATCAAAAACTAACTTGCTATGTTTACGCATGCTAGCAACCACATCTGCTCCCCAACTGATATTAGGAACAAATTGACCATCCATAATATCAATGTGAACATATTCCGCACCTGATGCATCAATACGAGCTAGTTCTGAAGCAAAATTAGCGTAATCAGCAGCTAGGATAGAAGGAGCAATTTTATATGACATGAGAGACCTACTTTTCTTTTTTTACAGTTTTTTTATATGTTTCACGACGATTTTCAATTTCACTTAGAAATTGAAGGTAATTATCATAACGGACTTGCCAGATTTGGCCATTTTCAACCTCTTCCTTAACAGCGCAAGAAGGCTCATGGGTATGAGTACAAGAACGGAATTTACAACCATGACTAGCTTGACGGATTTCCGGAAAAGCTTCACTCAAGTCCTCTGCATTATCCACTTCATAATCTAGCGATGAGAATCCTGGTGTGTCAGCAATCTTCCCACCATGAACGTCATAAAGACTTACAGCCCTTGTAGTATGACGTCCACGACCTAAACTGTCTGAAATCTCACCTGTTTCTAAATGTAACTGTGGGGCAATACGGTTCAACAAGGTTGATTTTCCAACACCCGTCTGTCCCATAAAGACTGTTATTTTATCAGTCAAGAGCGGCAATAGTTCTTCCAAACTGAAGATAAAATCAAAACCAATTTTTTGATACTGTTTTTGAATAGCTTTCATTTCTGAATCATCTTCAACCAAGTCCATCTTAGAAATATAGATTACAGGCTTTATATTTTTATGCTCTAGTAAAACCAAAAAACGGTCCAAAAGATTACTGTTAAAATCCGGTTCCTTAGCAGACATAATAACCACAGCCTGATCTATATTGACAATGGGTGGACGCACTAAACTATTGATTCGTTGACCAATTTTTAGGATATAACCTTCTGAATTTTCCTCTGCTGAAAATTCAACAAAATCTCCAACGTAAGGTGTTTGTCCTTTTTTTCTAAAATTTCCTCGTGCACGCGTTTGGTATACAACACCATCATGCTCTACATAATAGAAACCTGCCAGTGCTTTGATAATTCTTCCTTGCAAGTGAACTCCTCATTCGTTTAATAGCCCTATTATATCACAAATTAGAAAGCTTTTCTGGAACAAAAAAACGGATCTTCCATTTCCCATAGACCTCCTTGCATTTTCAATAGATTGCAGTATAATAGGCATATCATCTGCGGAGGTGGTGGAATGGCAGACACGCATGCTTCAGGCGCATGTGCTTTTTCAAGCGTGAGGGTTCAAATCCCTTTCTCCGCATAGCTAAAAATCCCACTGAGATTCAGTGGGATTTTTGAATTATAGGCCTGCTTCTCTCAAAGCATCTGATAAGTGTGCAAAATCAGAAATAGATAAAGCCTCTCCACGAATAGAAGGTTTTATATCTGCAATTTCCAATGCCTTCTCAAGTTTGGATTTAACTTCTTCAGATTTACCAAAATGATTTGTTAAATTATTCCACAATGTCTTACGACGATGGACAAAGCTAGCCTTAGCCACTCGGAAAAGGAAATCCTCATCTTTAACTTCAACCAACGGTTGTTCACGACGCGTCATCTTCAAATGGCTGAGTCAACATTAGGGGCTGGTACAAAGACTGTACGAGGGACAATGAATGCCACTTTAGCGGTCATATAATACTGAACAGCAATTGATAGAGAACCATAAGCCTTACTATTAGGCTCTGCAGAAATACGGTCAGCGACTTCTTTTTGCATCATAACAACAAATTCTGCAAAAGGAATCTTACTCTCAATCAAATGCATCAAGATTGGCGTCGTAATATAATATGGCAAATTGGCTACGACCTTAATTGGTAGATCTGGATTTTTAAATTCTTTTACCCGTGTATGTAAATCTGCCTTGAGAACATCTTCATTAATCACGTTAACATTATCATGATCACGTAATGTATCCTCTAAAATCGGAACCAATCGATCATCAATTTCAAAAGCCATAACTTCCGCAGCATTTTCAGCCAAGAATTCTGTTAATGCTCCGATACCAGGTCCAATTTCGATTACATTAACATTTTTATCAATCTCTGCCGTATCAACAATTTTTTGTAAAATATTTGTATCTGTTAAGAAGTTCTGTCCGAAAGACTTCTTAAAGGTAAAGCCATGGCGCTCAAGGACTGCCTTGGTCACGCTATAATCTGCAATTCTCATTTATTCTCTTTTCTTATTAATTTCACGATATTTATATTTGAACACAAAACAGGTCCAAATCCTTAACTATCCCAACCTCTATAATAAGCTACTTAATAGCGATTTGATTTTAAGATTACTGGTAGTCTAGTAATTTGACATAGCCTCTTCCAGCTCCTCTAGAGTAATTCCAAACAATTCCAAACGTTTTAGAAGCTGCTTTCCATTGCAATAACCAATACGAAGCGCCTCGCCCAAATATTCTCGACGCTTTCGACTATCTGCTCCCATTAGTAGTCCTAACTTCATAAGATTTGATTTACTAATATCAAACTGATTATCATCATCGTAACTACCTAGAACTCCAGATAAGGCCTTTTGAAGATCCTCAAAACTCGCATGCTCAACACCCAATGAACGACCTTTAGTCTTAGATTTCGGTGTTGCTTCCCCACGGTTTAAGAAAGCATGCTTTGCTGTCGGAACAGCTTCCATGATGATTTTACGGATACGTTCACCATTATAGTCTGGATCAGTAAAAACAATCACTCCGCGTAAGTCATTAAGCTTATCAATACGCTCTAAGTCGTCTTCATTAATAGCAGAACCTCTAGTCTCATAGGTATCCACCTCATAAAAACGTCTCAAATTTGCCGTATCATCCTTACCTTCTACCACGATGACTTCTTGAATTTTTATTTTATTCATCCAGACCAAATCCTCATCGCATTATCATAAGTAGCCCTAGCAACCTCTGCACTTGTTAAACCACGAAGCTCAGCAATCTTATCTACTACGTAACGCGTATAGCCTGTACGATTCTCGCGACCACGTTTGGGAACGGGTGCCAAATACGGCGCATCCGTTTCAACCAGAATCTTATCTAAAGGTAACTTCTGAGCAGCTTCTTGGACATCCAAAGCCTTCTTAAAAGTTACAACACCTGAAAATGAAATCATCATTCCAAGATCAACAAATTTTTGAGCCATTTCTAAGGATCCTGAGTATGAGTGCATAATCCCCCCCACGAGGACCAACACCAACTTCTTTAATAACAGCGTAAGTATCCTCAAGTGCATCACGTGTATGGACAACAAAAGGTAAATTGTGTTCCTTTGACAAAGCTATTTGACGCTTAAAGACATCAATCTGAATCTCTTTAGGATCTTCCATCCAATAATAATCCAAACCAATTTCCCCAAGTGCCACTACTTTCGGATTATCCAATTGTGATACAATCATATCCTCAATTTCCTGAGAATAGGACCCTGCTTCCGTAGGATGCCATCCAATCGTACTATATAGTTGATCATACTTCTCTGATAGTGCTAAAGATTTATCAATTGTTGGCTTATCAAAACCAACAATATTCATTTTAATAACACCTAGTTCAGCTGCAAAATCTATTTCTTCTTGTTCTTTTCCTGCAAAATTATCCACATTAAGATGGGTATGCGTATCAAAAATTTCAATCATAGGTCTATTATAACAAAAACGAGCGAGCATAGCTCACTCACCTTTTCATTTTATTAAACAAAGAGTCGCATATATTCTATCTTTGTACAACGATTCATTACAATATCCTGTCTATTCGCTTGACGAAGAATAGTCTCAGCCTCCTCATTCTCAAGACCAATTTGACTCCAAAAAACTTTTGCATCTGTCTCAAGAAAATCATAAGCAACATCTGGTAAAAACTCACTTCGTCTAAATATATCAACAATATCAATCGAAAATGGGATATCTTTAAGATAAGCATAAACATGCTCTCCAAGAAGCTCCTGGCCTTCTAGTTTGGGATTTACTGGTATGATACGATAACCAGCAGCTTGTAGAAAATGAGCAACCTGATAAGATGCTGCCTCCTTGCGATGAGATAAACCAACAATTGCAATCGTCTTTGCCGATTTTAAATAAGATTCTATAACCTCAGCACTAGGATTTTGAAATGAATAAGACATATGACTCTCCTCGTCGTTCAAATAAACTAAAAATAAATCCCTAAACGGGACTGTGACGATTAGTTAGCTAAGCTCTGCAACGATAGCTTTAATTTGTTCTTTTGTATGGACACCTGCAACTTGCTTAACAACCTCACCATCTTTTTTAAAGAGTAAAGTTGGAATAGACATGATTCCAAACTTCTGAGCTGTTTCTGGGTTCTCATCAACATCAATTTTAACAATTTTAAGTTCATCTTCTGAAATCTCTTCAGAAAGTTGCTCAAGAATTGGTGCTTGCATCAAGCAAGGTCCACACCAAGTTGCCCAAAAATCAATCAAAACGAGTCCTTCAGCTGTTTCTTGTTCAAATGTAGCATCTGTTACTACTTGTGTCATATATTCATCCTCCTAGACATTATAAAACTTTTGTAGACCTATTCTATATGATTCTAAAGGCCATTGCAAGAATTTGACACATACATAAAAAATTCTTATCAAATATTAGTCATTACCTATCATAGACATCACTTGCCCATAGCCAGTCTTGGGAGTATAATAATAAAAAACTATAAAAATAGAAATGAGTAAATATGGATAAAGATGCAATGATTACCTATCTCATAGGTGAACTCAAAAAAGAAAATCTAGAATTACATGATTTGATTATCCCAGAAGAACTCGAGGAAAAGCAAAAGCTTCTCAGAGCGCTTTTTAATACACGTAAACCAATGGCAGCATCAACACAATTCTTGACAATACAAGATCTTTACCTACAAGTTAGGAAAGGGGAACGTGGATTTGTACAACTCAGTTCACTCCAGCCCATCCCTCAAGATGATCGAATCTACCTATGGAAGGGTGATATTACAAGACTCGAAGTAGATGCAATCGTAAATGCAGCTAATAAAACCTTACTAGGATGTATGAAACCACTTCATGATTGTGTAGATAATGCTATTCATACATATGCAGGTGTTCAGTTACGCCAAGCTTGTTTCGAACTCATCTTAGAACAAGGATACGAAGAACCCGTTGGTATGGCTAAAATCACCCCAGCTTACAATCTTCCTTCTGCCTTTGTCATTCATACTGTAGGTCCGAAAATAGTAGACCAACCAACACAAATTGATGAAGATCTTTTAGCAAAAAGTTATCTTTCAGTATTAGCACTAGCTGAGAAAAAAATAACATTGAATCAATTGCTATTCCATGTCTATCAACTGGAGATTTCAATTTTCCAAAAAACAAAAAGCTGCCAAAATCGCCATTCAAACAGTCAAAACCTTTATTGATGAGTCAAGTATAATAAAAAAAGTTATATTCAACGTATTTGATGATGAAAAATTTAGCGATTTATCAAAAAACTCCTTGTTGAATAAAAAAAGAAGAAAAATCATTTTGATTTTTCTTCTTTTTTTATTGCATAACTGAATGCTCATTTAAAAGATTAAAAAAATGAGGGATAATCTCTTTTAAGATTAACAAAACCACCATCCTTAGACAAGAAACTATGTTCAGAAGTAGCTGTACAAACAAGAACACCATTTTGATTTACCATATAGTATACAAAAGAAAGTTTAGCAGATTTAACACTTTTTACATTAATCTCAATAGAAATCTCATCTGCAAAAGTAGAAGTAGCTTTATAGTCACAGGAAATTGAAGTAACAGGAGAAATAATTCCCTCCTCTTCAATTTTTTCATAAGGCCACCCTATCTCTCTTAGAAAAAAAGTTCTAGCCTCTTCCATCCATCGTACATAATTGGAATGGTGAGTAATACCCATTCGATCTGTTTCATAATACTGGACCTCGTGTTTACAAATAAACATAAGAACCTCCAAAAAGATTAAGAAATAAAATCTAAAAATGTCATCCTCAGAAAGAGAAGAGTCACAAACAACCTTAGCAGTTCCATTTTCTGAAACAAAGAGGGCTGGAACAGTAGCAATACCATATCTTTTACGTAAAGCTTGAATATCTTCAAGTTCCTCACTATTTTCACTATTAATATAGAAAATAGTGAGATTTGAATTACGTGCAACATTAGATAATTTAGGTTCAAAAAGTTGACAATATGGACAAGAAGGACGTCCAATAAATAAAAATAAACTTATCTGTAGAAGAAATTTTATCTTTAGCAGTAGTAACAGAAATAGGTGTAAACGCTGATGCAAAAATTCGACATAATAATACCTCTCAATTAAAAATATAACCATATCATATCTGAAATTTAGAGTTTTAACAAGTAAATAACTTAACAAAAAAAAAAAGCTAGACCTACGTCCAGCAATGAAATCTAAACTCCGCCAGTAGGACTCGAACCTACGACATCATGATTAACAGTCATGCGCTACTACCAACTGAGCTATGGCGGATAAATGCTAAGCGACTACCATATCTAACAGGGGGCAACCCCCAACTACATCAGGCGTACTAGGGCTTAACTTCTGTGTTCGGCATGGGAACAGGTGTATCTCCTAGGCTATCGTCACTTAACTCTGAGTATTCTCAACTCAAAATTGAATATCTATACTGTATCAAGAAACCAAATCGTTGTCAATATGTCTCAGTTACTTTTGATGAGTTGCGAACGGTGAGTAATGCAGGTCCTGCCTTGGTATGGGGATAACTATTGGAAACGATAGCTGGCCACCGCATAACAATGGACATGTCATTTATTTGAAAGGCAATTGCTCCACTACAAGATGGACCTGCGTTGAAATAGTTAGTAGGTGAGGTAACGGCTCACCTAGGCGACGATACATACGACCCGGAGAGGGTGATCACACACTGGGACTGAGACACGGCCCAGACCGGAGGCAGTAGGGAATCTTCGGCAATGAAGTAACCTGACCGGAGCAACGCCGCGTGAGAAGAAGCTGGATCGTAAAGTTCTGCTGTGTCAGAACGAGGAGGAAAGTCTACACTGTGACGGTGGCTACTTAGCGATTTGCTGGAACTACGTTGTGCAGCTGCGGTATACGTAGGTCCTGAGCAAGAACTGGACTTTATTGGGCGTAAAGCGAGCGGTGGCGTCGATAAGTCTGGTTAAAGGCCAGTCAACCAGTTCGCTGGGAAACCGTCAAACTTGAGTGCAGAAGGGAGAGTGGACCCATGTAGCGGTGAAAATGCAGAGTGAGGAACACAGTGGCGAAAGCGGCTCTCTGGTCTGTAATCGATGCTGAGGCTCGGAAAGCGTGGGAGCGAACAGGATTAGATACCCCAGTAGTCCACGCCGTAAACGATGAGTGCTAGGTGTTGATCCTTTTTTCTGGATTCAGTACGCAGTTAACGCATTGGGTTAATTTCGCCTGGGGAGTACGACCGTTGAAACTCAAAGGAATTGACGGGGCCCGCACATGGTGGAGCGGTTTAATTCGAAGCAACGCGAAGAACCTTACCAGGTTCCTGACATCCCGATGCCATTTCAGAGATAGAAAGTTACTTCGGTACATCGGTGACAGGTGGTGCGGTTACCGCCCGTGCCGTGAGATGCCACAGTCCTGCAAACGAGCGCAACCTCTATTGTTAGCTGCCATCATTCAGTTATACTTAGCGGAGATCAAAGAAACCGAGGAAGGTAAATATGCTCAAATCATCATGCCTCTTTATGACCCGGCTAACACAAAGTACAATGGTACAAATCGAGTTGCGAGTCGGTGACGGTAAGCACTTCAAAGCCAATTCAGTTCGATTGTAGGCTGCAACTCGCCCATGAAGTCGGAATCGCTAGTAACCGCGATCATATCGCTGCGGTACACCGCCTGGGTCATACCACGAGAGTTTGTAACACCCGGAAGTCGGTGAGGTAACCTTTGAGCCAGCTGCTCAAGGTGGATAGATGATTGGGGTGAAGTCGTATAAGGTGCCGTATCGGAAGGTAAAGGATCACTCTTCTAAGGAAAAAATGGAAATGTACTTGAGCTTTTTATTTAGTTTTAGAGGTCTAGCCTTAGCTCAGCTGGGAGAGCGCCTGCTTTGCACGCAGGAACAGCGTCTGAGCGCTAGGCTCCATTGAATCGAAAGATCTCAGCATTGTCCATTGCGAAAATCGAACATCTATATCAAATTCCATATGTAATTAAATACATATAGATAGTAACAAGAAAATAAACCGAAACGCTGTGAATATTTAATGAGTTAGGTCGAAAGACCAAAATAAGGTTAAGTTAATAAGGGCGCACGGTGGATGCCTTGGCACTAGAAGCCGATGAAGGACGTGACTAACGACGAAATGCTTTGGGGAGCTGTAAGTGAGCAATGATCCAGAGATGTCCGAATGGGGAACCTGGCAGGTAATGCCTCGTCACTCATTACTGTTAAGGTAATAGAGGAAGACGAGAACTGAAACATCTGAGTAGCTGCAGGAAGAGAAAGCAAAAGCGATTGCCTTAGTAGCGGCGAGCGAAACGGCAAGAGGGCAAACCGAAGAGTTTACTCTTCGGGGTTGTAGGACTGCAACGTGGACTTAAAGATTATAGAAGAACTACCTGGGAAGGTAGGCCAAAGAGAGTAATAGCCTCGTATTCGAAATAGTCTTTATACCTAGCAGTATCCTGAGTACGGCGAGACACGAGAAATCTCGTCGGAATCTGGGAGGACCATCTCCCAACCCTAAATACTCTCTAGTGACCGATAGTGAACCAGTACCGTGAGGGAAAGGTGAAAAGCACCCCGGGAGGGGAGTGAAATAGAACCTGAAACCGTGTGCCTACAACAAGTTCGAGCCCGTTAATGGGTGAGAGCGTGCCTTTTGTAGAATGAACCGGCGAGTTACGATATGATGCGAGGTTAAGTTGAAGAGACGGAGCCGTAGGGAAACCGAGTCTTAATAGGGCGCATTAGTATCATGTCGTAGACCCGAAACCATGTGACCTACCCATGAGCAGGTTGAAGGTGAGGTAAAACTCACTGGAGGACCGAACCAGGGCACGTTGAAAAGTGCTTGGATGACTTGTGGATAGCGGAGAAATTCCAAACGAACTTGGAGATAGCTGGTTCTCTCCGAAATAGCTTTAGGGCTAGCGTCGATGTTAAGTCTCTTGGAGGTAGAGCACTGTTTGGGTGAGGGGTCCATCCCGGATTACCAATCTCAGATAAACTCCGAATGCCAACGAGATATAATCGGCAGTCAGACTGCGAGTGCTAAGATCCGTAGTCGAAAGGGAAACAGCCCAGACCACCAGCTAAGGTCCCAAAATATATGTTAAGTGGAAAAGGATGTGGGGTTGCACAGACAACTAGGATGTTAGCTTAGAAGCAGCTATTCATTCAAAGAGTGCGTAATAGCTCACTAGTCGAGTGACCCTGCGCCGAAAATGTACCGGGGCTAAAACATATTACCGAAGCTGTGGATACCTTTATAGGTATGGTAGGGAGAGCGTTCTCATGTGCGAAGAAGGTGTACCGTGAGGAGTGCTGAGCGCATAGAAGTGAGAATGCCGGTATGAGTAGCGAAAGACAGGTGAGAATCCTGTCCACCGTAAGACTAAGGTTTCAGGGGAAGGCTCGTCCGCCCCTAGGGTTAGTCGGGACCTAAGGAGAGACCGAAAGGTGTATCCGATGGACAACAGGTTGATATTCCGTACTAGAGTATATAGTGATGGAGGGACGCAGTAGGTTAACCAAAACCAGACGATTGGAAGTGTCTGGCCAAGCAGTGAGGTGTGATATGAGTCAAATGCTTATATCTATAACATTGAGCTGTGATGGGGAGCGAAGTTTAGTAGCGAAGTTAGTGATGTCACACTGCCGAGAAAAGCTTCTAGCGTTAATTATACTCTACCCGTACCGCAAACCGACACAGGTAGTCGAGGCGAGTAGCCTCAGGTGAGCGAGAGAACTCGTTAAGGAACTCGGCAAAATGGCCCCGTAACTTCGGGAGAAGGGGCGCTGACTTATGGTCAGCCGCAGTGAATAGGCCCAAGCAACTGTTTATCAAAAACACAGCTCTCGCTAAATCGTAAGATGATGTATAGGGGTGACGCCTGCCCGGTGCTGGAAGGTTAAGAGGAGTGCTTAGCAATAGCGAAGGTATGAATTGAAGCCCCAGTAAACGGCGGCCGTAACTATAACGGTCCTAAGGTAGCGAAATTCCTTGTCGGGTAAGTTCCGACCCGCACGAAAGGCGTAATGATTTGGGCACTGTCTCAACGAGAGACTCGGTGAAATTTTAGTACCTGTGAAGATGCAGGTTACCCGCGACAGGACGGAAAGACCCCATGGAGCTTTACTGCAGTTTGATATTGAGTATCTGTACCACATGTACAGGATAGGTAGGAGCCTATGACCCGGGACGCCAGTTTCGAGTGAGGCGTTGTTGGGATACTACCCTTGTGTTATGGCTACTCTAACCCAGATAGGTTATCCCTATCGGAGACAGTGTCTGACGGGCAGTTTGACTGGGGCGGTCGCCTCCTAAAAAGGTAACGGAGGCGCCCAAAGGTTCCCTCAGAATGGTTGGAAATCATTCGCAGAGTGTAAAGGTATAAGGGAGCTTGACTGCGAGAGCTACAACTCGAGCAGGGACGAAAGTCGGGCTTAGTGATCCGGTGGTTCCGCATGGAAGGGCCATCGCTCAACGGATAAAAGCTACCCTGGGGATAACAGGCTTATCTCCCCAAGAGTTCACATCGACGGGGAGGTTTGGCACTCGATGTCGGCTCGTCGCATCCTGGGGCTGTAGTCGGTCCCAGGGGTTGGGCTGTTCGCCCATTAAAGCGGCACGCGAGCTGGGTTCAGAAACGTCGTGAGACAGTTCGGTCCCTCATCCGTCGCGGGCGTAGGAAATTTGAGAGGATCTGCTCCTAGTACGAGAGGACCAGAGTGGACTTACCGCTGGTGTACCAGTTGTTCTGCCAAGAGCATCGCTGGGTAGCTATGTAGGGAAGGGATAAACGCTGAAAGCATCTAAGTGTGAAGCCCACCTCAAGATGAGATTTCCATGATTTTTATATCAGTAAGAGCCCTGAGAGATGATCAGGTTGATAGGTTAGAAGTGGAAGTGTGGTGACACATGTAGCGGACTAATACTAATAGCTCGAGGACTTATCCAAAGAAAGTAACTGAGACATATTGACAACGATTTGGTTTCTTGATACAGTATAGATATTCAATTTTGAGTTGAGAATACTCAGAGTTAAGTGACGATAGCCTAGAGATACACCTGTTCCCATGCCGAACACAGAAGTTAAGCCCCTAGTACGCCTGATGTAGTTGGGGGTTGCCCCCTGTTAGATACGGTAGTCGCTTAGCGTTTATCCGCCATAGCTCAGTTGGTAGTAGCGCATGACTGTTAATCATGATGTCGTAGGTTCGAGTCCTACTGGCGGAGTATAGATTTCATTGCTGGACGTAGGTCTAGCTTTTTTTTTTTGTTAAGTTATTTACTTGTTAAAACTCTAAATTTCAGATATGATATGGTTATATTTTAATTGAGAGGTATTATTATGTCGAATTTTTGCATCAGCGTTTACACCTATTTCTGTTACTACTGCTAAAGATAAAATTTCTTCTACAGATAAGTTTATTTTTATTTATTGGACGTCCTTCTTGTCCATATTGTCAACTTTTTGAACCTAAATTATCTAAATGTTGCATCGTAATTCAAATCTCACTATTTTTCTATATTAATAGTGAAAAATAGTGAAGAACTTGAAGATATTCAAGCTTTTACGTAAAAGATATGGTATTGCTACTGTTCCAGCCCTCTTTGTTTCAGAAAATGGAACTGCTAAGGTTGTTTGTGACTCTTCTCTTTCTGAGGATGACATTTTAGATTTTATTTCTTAATCTTTTTGGAGGTTCTTATGTTTATTTGTAAACACGAGGTCCAGTATTATGAAACAGATCGAATGGGTATTACTCACCATTCCAATTATGTACGATGGATGGAAGAGGCTAGAACTTTTTTTCTAAGAGAGATAGGGTGGCCTTATGAAAAAATTGAAGAGGAGGGAATTATTTCTCCTGTTACTTCAATTTCCTGTGACTATAAAGCTACTTCTACTTTTGCAGATGAGATTTCTATTGAGATTAATGTAAAAAGTGTTAAATCTGCTAAACTTTCTTTTTGTATACTATATGGTAAATCAAAATGGTGTTCTTGTTTGTACAGCTACTTCTGAACATAGTTTCTTGTCTAAGGATGGTGGTTTTGTTAATCTTAAAAGAGATTATCCTCATTTTTAATCTTTTAAA
>BNJU01003678.1_pt1 | contig 53901 bp, 58 predicted proteins | sample 8539281 | NCBI WGS metagenome assembly BNJU01 (sample SAMD00202456, study PRJDB9452) | human saliva metagenome | isolation source: human saliva | place: Japan | reverse complement strand
TTTTAGATAATTAGATTATCACTTTTTCGAGTTTTTGGTCAATATATCACCAATCCTATAAATTATCATCTAAACCTCTTTTACCGGTATACCCAATTTCTTTTTCAGAACCTTGATTTTCCTGTCTCCTCTCTCTCGCCCTTATATCTTTCCCTCATATTCTTTTGCTTGCTGCTTTTACGCTTTAGGTAGTTTCTGATGAAGTCATGTCTTTTCTCTCCTCCTCTTTTTCTTCCTCCTTTCACTCAAATTCCGATAAAAAGAATTAAGCAAACATCTTTCACTCAAATAGTGATGGAAGTGTTCTTCTTTAATTTGTACAACCCAGTTACAAGTTTATATTTTCGCATTGTCACCGCAGTGCAGGGATCTTTCTCCTCTTGGTGCTTGCAGAAGATATATCCGATAAGAGCTGTATAGTATAGCTGTTTACCCAAAAATCTCACCTGCTCTCCCAGCCTTGGTGAAAGTAATGATGGTTTATGCACTAATTTTAGTATGTCTTTTCATTTCTAAGGTAAGTGAACGGATTGTAAGGCATTAAAATAGATCCGATCAGGATAATGCTGAGGATGCACGTTCCGACAGTCCCCAAGAGCTTGGCTTAATGACTCTTCCCAAGCATAATCATAGAGGGAAGAGAAAGGGATGGTACTCTCATCACAAAGGCCAGCACTGTTCCCAGCTCCGCCCCTTTAAAAGAAGGGATTCTGCAATCGCATGTTCCAAAAATATCCGCATACATAGGATTCCTCAACAGAGTTGCAAGAATCACGCAGCGGTGATTTTTCTTCCAAGTAAAGAAAATAATCCAGTTCTCCGGAATCCAGTCGAATCAAAGAGCTGATACTCTACCCCTAAAAGGATATAGGGGAAAACTCCTTCGAAAAGTCGTTTTCACCTGCTCGGCAGCATAAGAAAGACGTCTTTCCGCGACATAGGGGAGCGCCTGTTCCACGGTTGCAGCTGCTGAAAGAATGGGTTCCCATCTCCTACTTTTCCAGGGACAAATGCTCTATCACTAGCCACCGGAACCGCCAGCAAGAGTCCCACCATCACATAGACAGAGGCAACCTTAGACCGAAAATACCGGTGAGGCATACAAGGCTTCCCAAATCCACCTCGGGTGGGAGAAGAAGATATCAAAAAGGAAAAAGGAGGACTCCAAGAGGAATCCTGGCTGCCGCAAACCCATAAAAATCGGAACGAGGAGCAAGAACAGGAGTAATCGTTCCCAAAAGAGCCGCCGCCGATATTGGTGCATAGATGCCGTGAACGCTATAATCCGGCTTTGTCCTTTCCGGCGGAGAAAGAAGCTCACATAGGAAAATGCAGTGTCACACGCAAAGGTAAAACTCGTGATTTCTCACACTAATCATAGAGGAAGCAAATGGAGACTCTCTCCTGAAGCGCCCTCTCCAAAGCAATCCCTAAGGCAAGTTCCAGCATCGAAACAGCTGGTATTAGCCAGCCCATTCTCAAAAATTTCCTCTTGTATAAATCCGTATCATAGCTGCGTACACCTCCTTTTCTCTACATCCTATACATCACTCTTTGGTGTCTTCTCTGCAGATTTTCCTTTCTTCATCCAAGAGCCCTCCAGAGATACTCAAAATCTTCTTGCAATTGCTTTTTCCGGATACAGAACCTCTCTGCTTCCTGAATTTCGCCTCTGCCACTCCCTCCTCCAGCAGCATGATCCATAAACAAATCCAGAATGGTAAAACAGTTCTAGAGAACGCATTTTCTATATAGCCCAAATAGAGCCATCACTCTCTCTATAAAGAGTCTCCGCCTCCTTGTAGGTCCTTTTATAGAAGTTTAGGCAGAGATTCAGCTCTTCTACCATCTCTACAGAAGGCATCTCACCCCTGGCTCCAATTCCCTCAGAATTTCCACCGCTGTAGCATATTCATCCTGTTAATGCCTGCAGTACGATCTAGTCCCAATAGCCCTAAGATGCTTGGATTTTCGCCTTATCTCGAATGGCTGTTATTTTTCCGATATTCATCATACTTTTGCTTCGCCAAGTAAGGGAGTTAGGCCGTTAATTTTCCTTCCGTAAAAGATATTATAGGACAGGTTTATAATGTACGTGATAAGTAGAACTGCTATCGACGAGAAAATGTAGATGCATGGTTTTTCTTTCTTTTCACTGCTGAAACCAGCTTAATAAAAGAAGAATAAGCCCGAATAAGATGCCCAGAGCGATACATATTTTTATGCTTTACTGATCATATCTTTTTCCTCATTTAAGCCGTTTCACTAATCTGTAAAAGATAACATTTGCAAGCTTTTTAGGATAGCAAAATTGCATAAATAGAAAATATTGTCCTTATTTCCTCCAGTGTATTTTTACGATATTCCGACGGAAAGAGTCCTGTATTGTTTTTAAAGTTTGCTGCAAATCTTCCGGCATTGGAATACCCTACAGCCGATGCTCACCTGGTCAACTGTGGTCTGTGGAGCTCAAAAGCATTTGCATGGCTCATACGTCGCTCTTGGATGTACCCGAAATGGTGCGTTGATAGACATGCGCAAAAGAGGTCTTCAACTTTGTTGTACCCATACGGAAATTCGGCAAGCGTATCCAGCGGAAGCGCCGAGTTAAAATGGTCATGGATATAGGAGGTAACATTACTTTAAAGGCATCCCTGTCCTGCTTGGATATTTTTGCAGATAAGTATTCTGACCATGCTTTCCGTGTTCGCAAACAAGCGAAAGCGCTTCAGCGACCTTTGCTTCATAGAATACCCTTTGCCGGTATGCCTTCCATTATATCCCAAACTTGACGCAAGGAGTCGGGACATCTCTGGGAAGTCAAGCATCTGCAGTGATACGACGGACCGCCCTCATTGGGAGGAAGCAGTAGTCATCCGAGATGGCTCTACTCAGATATCATACAGTGCGAGAATGGCAATTCCCACGGAACGAATCGGAATATTCTTGTGCATACGACTGGATAGTGCATGCCTTACCCTCGTGAAAGGCTTTTGCACATCGCAGTTAAGCAGCGATGGTGGTCAACTCCTCCCCGGACACGGAATCATAGCAGTACTGCTTAAACACTCGCGTAGTAAGAGAGATAGCGTGATCCTCAAAGAAATCATGGATCTAATATCAAACAAATCCTTTTCTCCGTGACCAGTAACATCACAAAGCTTCAGCTCCTTTGGCGCGAGATACACCTTTTCCGCAGGGCTAAGGTTCTGTGTAGATTCACATCAACAAAGCGCCGCTGCCGGGTAAGCTTCATATCTCTGGTAAAATTCGTTGACTCTCCTATAGAATCTCAAAATCATACATATCGGACATCATTTCGTACGGATCGGCAAACAACGCTCGACTGTATTGTTTCAAGCTTCTCCCGATACTGTTTTAAGCTGATTAGCGACATCTAACAATGTAATACCACAGCATCTCTTTCATTTCAATATGTGGTTAAAGGGAGGGTGCTTTATAAGAACAGGAAGCCGATAAAATTAGCCTATACATGGGCAAGGCAGCGACAAATGGTGCTTATTTTGTATAGTTTTCTGTGCTTTCTTGAGCGGACTGTAATCGGACCGTATATCGGCATTTATCACCTGATGGACGCCGTCCTCCTCGGAACATGACAAGGAAAAGGATTGACGGACTGTATCGTTCTCATAAGTGTCGACTGTTTTCCACGCATGGTTCTCTTGGGGCTGTCCGGCGTGCTCTCGCATAAAGGGGCGTACAGTACGCTGTTTCGCGTGCGCTGGCGATTATAGAACAGCTCGCGAAAGTGCCGCTCGGATACAAGTAGATGAACGGAGCACCGAGCGAAATCAAAACTGGTCTTCCAGACGTGATACATTGAGAAGCTGGAGCTGTGGGCTCCTGCCCATAGCATCTCGGAGCTGGCTGGCCATCTCACCGGTCCTGTCGTGGATCTGTATCCTCGACCGTGAACATCCCGCTGGCACACAATTTCCCTGATCCTCTCTGGAGAATCCCGATACTGGCGGTGTTTCAGAAAATGTCCGCCCTGTTGCCGGGGACCAACGCCTCTCGCCGACTTCAGTTCCGTTATGGTCCGAATATGTCGCGCGTATGCATCTCATTATCAAGGCATACCGGATGGGTAACAAATCCTTTAAGAAGTTCTGTTAGAGAAGCCTATTTCTCGACGAGAGGAGAGCAAACATGGAACAAAATCGCAGAGACTGCTCATGTGTCAGATGTATATCCATACTTCTGGAGTCTGGACACCTCGCTAGTCCTCTTGGCAGGGCTTTTGCGTGGGATCTATCCTGGCAAGTGGTATTTCTCTCTCTTTCCTACAGGTCGGATCCTTGTATTTAACGGAACTATTTCCGCTTCCAGCAGCTTTCTTCCGGGAATTTTGTGCACAGGCACTTTAGCGGCAGAGCAAAGTCAAAAGAAATACCGGCGCTTCCTGGCCTTTGGAAGGTGTCGCAGCTTCCCGAGAAACCACAGATATCCGGTTAAAAAGCGTGCGCTTTTTCCATGCCGGCGGAAGTAAAGTGTGGCTGATGCCAACCTAAGTCTATCCGGGATGGCGAGAAGATTTGCCAGGGTGAGACATCCGCAAGGGAAAAGCACGGTTTGCCGCACTGATTGCTCTGCTCCATGACGTGGACGAGGAGTGAGTTTTTGATCCGAGGAAAAATGTCGCAAAGCATTCGCTATGTAAACGCTCCTTCAGCATATCTCTCTTGTCTTTCAGAAGACTTTTCTGACCTGACTCTGTCTTTGACAGAACATCCGTATGGGGAGCACGCATCTCTTTCATGGAGGTGCGAGGCTGCGAAAGCGCGCAGATCGACGATTTCATTATGTCCCTTCCGGATGGATGATACAAGCGTCGGAAGTATGGTTCCCGCTTTTCAGGCGGAGAAAACAACGAATCGCCATCGCTAGGACAATTTTTATGCGCACATTTCATTCAACCGCGATAAAGCGACAAAGTGCCGCTGATCCGGAAAATCAGATGGAGAGTTGGACCGAGGCGATTAAGAACCTCTGCAAGGAAAAACGTCACCACTCATCGCCCATCGACTAGTGTGGTCGGTATGTGTGACGAGGTTCTGGTAGAGAAAATCACACGATCCGATATAAGGAACCCATGATGAATCTGCTGTTGATGGAAACAGAACCCTCTCAGGAAAAGTTGGAGAGCTTAAGTGAAGCAGCAAGAAATATTATCCATATGGGTGCGAGGAGACGTCAGTGACAGAGCTAAGGAATCTTTCCATGCAGAGTCCTTAGTTTTACCTCGGGCTGCTAGTGACTGGTCTGGAGCACCGCTGTCCGAAGTAACTATCATTGTCCTGCTGCGCGGTGCTGAAAATGCTGCGTGGCCACATGGGTCTGCACGATATAGGAGCATCACCTGCATATCCTGCCCTCGTCGGCGGTAATGCTCTCATATGCGGCTCGCATATTTACAGCACCGGCTATGCTACAGAGCCAAATCGTAGCGCCGAGGTTTCTAAAAATATCCGTCCGCGTCTTGGCGATAAGCTGATTGAGAGTTCCACAAAGTATCTCTTTTACGGGAGAAACAGGGAAGGACAGAATATATCCATATCAGCGACGGCAGATAGACACAGTTGGTGAGCAGATTCTGACGCTACAAACTGCCTCATCATGCGAAAACGAGCTCGGTCCGTAATCGTACTTGCCTTTGATTCAGTGTTCTCTATTTTCCGCCGCAATCCCTCCTGCTGTTTTCTTCTACTCTCGTTCCGGAAATGGCTCTGGCATCGTTTCGAATTGGTGAGAAAGCAGTGCATGGCAAGGAGAAGACCTGTTACAGCGGCGGAAGCCGTTTCAGGACAAATCGTTGAGTACGCATTGACGGAACTCGACCTTCCGTTTCCTATGCATGCGGTGTTAAAACAGAAACACAACAGAGATGTCCTATGCGGAAAGTCAGCTACCGTGCCGTTATCAATATGGAGGCACACGGAATACCTGTTAATTTTCGCTTTTAACATGCAATCAATTGGCTGGACTCAGTTCCGCTTTGTGATGTGGGATTGGATCTCATCCCATGGCAGTCCGGGAGACATTTCCGCGCTCACTTTCCTCTCTCTCTGTGCATGATGCCGACTGGTTTTCGCCTCGTCTTAGTCGCAAGCGATTCTCGGTCGACCTTGTTCAGTTACAGAGATCTCTGCTTCCTCGAAGAGCAAACGACTCAAAACGTGTTGGCGGAAGGAAGAAGCGAAAAAGCGAAAGCTGTCTCCCAAAGAGCACGACATATCTCCTTCACGATGTATCCTTTTCTTATGTGCAGAAGTGGTTCGGTAGCTGCGCTTCATCCATCGGACTGCAAGCTAACCAGCAATCGTGGGAGACTCAGGCCAGGCAAACTCAACAATTCTGAATCTGATTGCAGTATTAACGGAGCCGGAAAGCGGAGAAATAAGCCATCGTGGAGGGACAGTCGATCCGAAATGTCAATGCACGGAAGATGTGCTGGATAGCATCTCTACGGTGACTCAGTGACCACCTTCCTGTTTAATGATACCAGTTCGAATATACGCCATGCAAAAGCCTTCCGCTACCGATGAAGGAAATCGAAAACCGCCTGCCAGCAAAGCGATTCGTGAGCCCGTTTATCCGCAAAATGGAAAAGAGGCTGTGAGTACTCCGTCGGTGAGTGGATCTGCTTTCCGGCGGTGAACGTGGCAAGCGGCTTTCTATTGCCCGTGCCATATTGAAAACAGCCTGATTCTGCTTTCTTCTGATGAGGCAACCGCCTCTTGGACAGTGAGAAATGAATTCGCTGTAAAACAGGCAATCGTAGAAGTCTGCAGAGAAAAGACAAGGCCGTTGCCAGATGATTGCGCACCTATCGTCTGTTATACGCGGATCAGATTCTCGTGCTGTCCGGTGGAGGAAGTAGTGGAGATCTCGGAACCGTGGAGCACTTTTGGCATCGCGGTAGAAATATACCATGTGGAGCGTGCCGAACGCCGAATAACTGATTACGGCGTAGAGGGCGCACCTGAATACTCTTCCGGCAGTTCATGCTTGGGAACTCTATCCTATGTCTTAGTTCGTAAAAAGGTCCCTAAAAGCGAGAAGAGCACTCGTGATAATCTCTCCACTAGACGCATACTGCTGGTCAGCGCGCCAATAAATTCTCTCTGAGATAGGTCTTTTACCAATAAGGCAGTAGGAATGACTCTATGCTCTCTATCCGAGGATCTTATCCGGGTACTTTCTGATTTGGTAGCTCCCGCTGGAAGCCTATGGGTGTCCCGACATTTTATTTCCACCGGATACAAGATCTCCCATCCTCTTCAATGATTAAGCTGATTTCATTTTCTACCAAGCTATGTCATCCTTTCCTCTACAGTAAGATATTAGGCGGTAGTCTTTTCCTGCATTGGAGAGGGTTTGCGTCTCCGACACGCACAGGTACCTCAAAGGAATGTTTTCCGGCACTGCTGAATTTTTCTAAAGCATCCGCAGTTAACCATCTGGTCTACCGTAACATGCAAGCCCGTATCCTGAAAATACAGCTTCCGGCGCTCAATTTGGCTGTTCACGCGCACGTAAGCCTGCAAAGAGACAGTAGACGTCGTTTCTTCCTAGAAATAGAAATCCAGTTTTTATGGTCGGTTCACGCTACGCCAACATCTCCGCAATGTTTTATAATTCAGCATTTCGTTCTTGCCGCAACCGCCGTAGAATTTTGTAAATGTAATACTATCTGCAGCAATCAGTTCTTGGATATCTCTTTCCAAATAAATTGGCAACATAGGAGAATAAAATTCCTGCCAGTCCCTCTCTATATCATAAAGCTCCGGATAGAACCTCGATGAATGATTTCCCCAAAATATTGTCATGATCTTTCGTTCCTTCTCGCTCTTTGATATACTCTTCTTTGGGAACAAAGGGACGGTTGAAACGGATTTGATGAAAGCTCCACAAGGATAAGCGGATAATTCATATACGACACTCTCCTGCCAAGGTTAACCTCCCTTCATCAATTCAGTTTGAAGACAGGAAGGATAAATTGTCCTCTTTCATCAGATCATCCACCTTCCAATTTAATCTCTTCCAAAATGGAGGATTCCTTCTGCTTCATCAATAAACAAAGGACAGGGTTGTTCAAAAAGAAAAGCTTGAGTTCCTCTTGGCTGCCTCTGGTTAAGCGATCATCAAGTGCTTCCAGTTAAATTCAGGAATTCCCGCTTGACCAGTGTGGTTTTCCCACCTGTCTTGCCCTACAATCCAATGTACATTTGCTACTTTCTTTTACCTGCTTTTAAAATATCAAATAGCTCTTGGAATATATGCCTACTCCGGTAAAGTTTGACTTAGTATTAGTCGCCATCTGTAAAGTAAGCATTAGTAAATCATTTTAGATTAGTGTACTAAAATCTTTGTGTTTAAAAGATATTTTCAGATTACTTTTTCCGATGTCTAGCATCCCATTTTCATGCCAAAAGCCCTTCTCCGCCGGAGTTCCCTCACGTAGTATCTCTCACCCACTTTCTTCAAGAGGTCTATACTCTCTGCTGCATCGGTGCCGGGCACTGCGATCATCCGCAGCATAGCCTAGAGGTGCGTCGGCATACTTTCAGCTTTTACATAAGATTCCTTGGCAACGAAATGCTTTCCTGCTGTCTTGAGTATTTGAAGGGAACCCATCCACTCCACAGCAGAGCTCTAGTCCTAGCCTCTGGCTGCCTCGGGCGACCGCGTGGAGATCAGGCCACAATGGAGGCGCGTCCTCGCTGACCGGAAAACGATGCCCTCTTCCATTTCATCTCCGATAATGTTTTGACCTCGCAGCCAATCATCAGAATCGCTGGCGGTCAGGCTGTACGCACACTCGGTAAGGAACGGAGTTTCTTTCAATTGCTTCTGCACTTTGTAACATAAACTTCTCAGATCTGCTTGTGCTGGCACCAAGAGATACTGCGTGCCGCTCTGCGCCCTAAAATCTTAATCCAGCTTATCTTTTCTTATCTGCCCTCTCGCTATAATTACGAACAGAGTAACGACTCTTGCACAGTGCTATAAACTATGATTTTCTCCCTCTTCTTCCTACTACATATTTTGTTCTGTTCTCATGAGTTTCATCTCTGCTGGATATAATTTTCTTACCAACTTGGATTATGCGTCATCCTCAAACAGTTAGTATAATTCGTCAAAAGAACGCACTTTTAGTGAGATACAAATCACTTTCTCAGCATATCACTTACTTTTGGGAAAACCATGAGACAGTCTCTGATTTCTATTGACTTTTTCATGTGAATTTCCGGAAGACCTTTGAGCATGACATTTCAAATTCTAGAAAAATTACTGTCATTGTCCTCCGAGAGGCAACGCCTTCTGCAGATTGTGCGGAAAGCACAAATGATTATCTCTTTGCACATCCCATCCACGATGGAACCTCATGCGATATAATGAGTTTATATAAAAATATATCCAAGCCACTCAGCCAAAATGTTGACACAGCAGCTATGGAATTAGAACATGACGGAATAATCCATGAGTTCCACCCTGTGGTTCCGCCCAAAACCTGAATATCCCTCACGAGAGAGGAGAAACCCATATGAGACATTATCCATTCATGTGGACCGGGACGCAAGTATGGCCGGCTTTGAATAAAACGGCTATTCTCCCACCTTATACTTCAAGAAAGAGTACACCATTCTAAAAGTCAGTTTGATACTTTCCGTTGGAAGCAGTCAAGTTTAACAAATTCTTTATTCTCTACGGCTGCATTCATGGCTCTGACAAAATTTTTTCTTATGTTTTCAGTTGTAAATCATGGTCTTTGTATCAATCTTTCGACAGGCTTCACTGCAGTCGTCTACCGAAGGTGTAATCTTCGAACTGCTTCACCGTAAGTAGTGCCGTTTTAAAGGTCTTATTCAGTGCTTTTGTCAGCGTTGCGCCATAAATCAAACTGCGGTGATCATAATAGTCGTTATCCGGCGGAGATTCCATCAGAAGGATAGCGTCAAGTTTTTGCAAGCGGTTTGAACGACCGTTGGGGCATTAAAATCGTCAAGTTGCGTCAGTATCTTTCTCTTTTCCTGCTTCGGCACGATTATCACCGACACAGAAGTCTATACTAAAAGGAGTTTTCATTCTTGGATCTTTACAAAGAGCACCGATTCCGGCATATTTCTTGCCACTGCAATGGGAGCCACATTCTTGATTTCAGTAATTAAGTGTTGCCGGTGTTCTGTCACTGAATTTCTTCAATATAGCCTTGAGCTGTTCCGGTGTGTTTGGTATCCTCTGATCAAGAAATCAACATCAACGGTAACAGCTATAAAGTCCGTGGAGGAATAAATAGACGACCACCTTTTAATACAAGGTTTTCTGCATATTTGGACTTTTCAGTCTGCAGAAACTCCTCCTGACAGAAGAGTTGCAAGCAGGCTGAGTAGCTTCTGCCGCTTTCAGCTGCTTTATTTTTGAGTCGTTTGGCAGATGTAAGTACATTCAACACCTCATTAGTTCTCCTTTTTATATACATGCAAGCTCTTTGCGTATATCGAAAGATTCTGCAGATTTTTTGGATCATTTGCATATGCATTGGGTGCTTGTTAAAGTCTCGTATCAAGCCTTGCGCGATATTTGAAGCAGTCCTGGGCGTTCGTTCACGGTCATATACTGCCAGCATTACTCCGTTAAAAATATCATATATTTTGCCAAGCTCATAAATGTCTTGCTGAACGTAATATACTTACAGCGAAGAATGTTGTCTCCGAGCTTTGTTCGTGACATAGAGCGAGGAAACGGCAATCGACCATCTACGAGGGTAAAATCACAGTATCCGTAATGAAATTGTGATTCAACACAGACAATTCCTTTGGAAAAAGTTTGGCAAGCATCTGCTCTTCAAACGGTATCATGGTTGGCAAGACTGTAATACCATGACGGACGTTCAATCCCACATTGCACAAAGATACTACTTGAATAGCGGAAATACCGGCGGCGACAAAATCAGCCGATTGGCTATTCCGCCTTGTTGAATGATTATATTTTAACGATTTTGAATATCCATCAATATACCTGCTTCGCAAAATATCAAACACACAATATTCTTTGTCTGTTTTTATTTATAATCTCAAAATAAACAAAAAATACGCATTTTGGATTCAGTATGCGCATTTTTGATTCCTTTACTAAAAACCCTATCATCAAAGTACGTATACAATCATGGGCTGCTTCCACAAAATTACCACCTGTAAGTAGCTTGTTTGTAGACTTGTAGAATGATAAGATAGGAATCGATTTCCCCATACCATTACCGTATCCTATTCCAACATCGATATGAAAGGGTATTCCAACTGCATGGGCAAATGCCTCGGATGGATTGGCTCTGATTGTAACGCAAATAGAGTGAACATATGGCTGCAGCCGATGAACCGGCCAAGATTAAAATACCAGATCTATGGTTGAAACTTTCCTATTCATGATATGACTGGGCAAATAAAGAAGGTATCCTGCAGCTTTTAAGCCTAAAGTTCTCTGCATGCCTAAAATCATGCCCTGAAAATCAGTACTCAGATTCCTGCAGTAATCCCAAACTAAATATCCCTCTTATCAAGATATCCAAAAGCTTCCGGTTTTGCAATGTATGCTTCTGGCAGGATATACATAAAAACCAAGAGATGGCTGGTAGGGCTATAGAGATAAGAACAACTTAACATCCATCTTTTTGAGTTTTAGTTCAGCTCCTGCGCTCATTTTAGTAGCTGACGATACGACAAACGAGGCAATAACCGCAATCCTACAAAAGCCGGTATGACAAGGCGTAAATACTGAGCCGGAAAAACATTCTTTTCACCTTCCCAATGGCACCGATTATGAGTACCAGGATGGAAGTACAATGACTCCTATATTTTTCCTATTAAATTTATTGTTTTCATTCTGGGCTCCTCAAAATTTCTGAATCTTATCAAAGGTATTTCGTTTCAGATCGTAATTTGTCTAGAAACTCTGCTTATGGGTTTTTATGGAGTTGTTTTAGATATTCCGTATCATTTCCCCAAATACTGCCTGTTTACGCCTCTTTCTCATTGTAAAATGTAGGTTCTCTATAAAGCGAAGTACCGTATTTATCCATAGTACAGAATAAAAAAAACATCTCTTGCCAACTCCTCTTCCCACCAAAGCCGGTAATGCCGCCTGTTCTTAGATACTCCTCTTTCGTAAGTAGTAAAGGAATCGAAAGTCATATGTTTTTATCTAGACTTTCTTATTTTATAAATGCAGGTTTCGACTTTCGCACTGCTAAAAAGCAGATTGCGCTGTTGATATAGGAGAAACAGATTTTCAAAACCTTTGTAATAAGGCTTTTAAATCCGTCATGAAACTTTTTTCCCACCCATTGACAGCTCGAAGGAAAGGATAGCGCAAAGATTACCTCCTTAAATTTAGTGTTTTCTTTACAACGAACAGCAAGATACCGATTTCGATTATCGCTCGGCTACAATCCTCCGAAGTCCGGGCATTCATCTTGTTAAGCAATATTGTTTCCATTTTAAATATACCATATTCAGCATACATTAGGCCAAAGAAAAGGGTGATTCCATTTTCCTTTTCCAAAAATCATTTTTCCCAATCAGCACGGACTCAACAAATGTTGTTACCGTAGAATAATCCAAAAGGAACATCAAGCTGTAGCCATAGCATCACTTCCACTTGTAAAACCAAAATTAATAATCACATGGCAAGTGACCAACCAATAGATAAAGAGAAAGCATGATAACGATTTGCTTCTATTGCTGTACTTTTTACAACATCTGTACTTTCTCCTCAAGGAAATCATATTAGCTTGATACTTTTATCTTCCTCTACAGATAGTCAAGAGGTATACTGTAGCAGTCGCTCATTTTAATGATAATTGGATGATATTCAGATTTCATTTTCCCAATTTGAAATGGTCTAAGGACTACGCCCAATACTTCAGCAACTGTTCTGTGTAAGTCTTCTTCTCCACTCGAGCTGCCTTTGTATCTTAGCCTCCAACATTGCTCCATGCTACTGCACCTCCACAGCATTTTATTTTTTAGGGAAAATGCCCTTGTCGTCCAGCAAATGCTTTTACATCACTTATAACGTGTGTCAAAATCCTTTTACATTGTCCCTTTATTGCTTTAATTTACCGCTAATCTTTAATACTTCCTTTACCCAATCCTGAATAGGGTTGTTCAGCATAGGTCTTATTTCTATTTTCATATAGATAAACGACCTCCAGTTCCTTTCCGTATTGTTATAATAAAGCTAACAGCCAGAAATTTTTTAATGTTTGCAGGATATTTCATTATAACTTTTCCCTCCTGTATCTTTATTTTCTTTGATGTCATTCACGATTTTAGCTATTTCATCCTGTTCGTAATTTTACAGTTGCGATTCTAGGCAAAGACGCTTTCGCCAACTCCCTTGCTTTTCAAATCTTCCTTGCTAAGAACCAGTGCATAGCTGTCCTTCCTATATCACCTTGAACAAAACATATTCTGTCACTGGGCATTGAGATCTTTCCCCACCTTGAATATCCTCTTTCATGCAGTATTTTTCTCATCCATCTCAAGATTTAGGCCGGCACTTAATTTATGCAGCAGGAATAAAGCTATCCTTCGCACCAATCCAGTTCTAATCTCCTTTCCGCTCTAACGCGAAAAAAGCTCTTCGGGCGTGGTCCATATCTTCCATACTTTTGCTTGTGTTTTTTTAAGAATCGCTTTGTGTTTGGGGTCTGCCAGCAGGAGCTTTGTTAATTCTTCAAATGCAGATTTTACGATTGCATCATCATTTCCTATCACTTCCGTATAAGTCTTTTCATCAGGAAGAACTTCCTTTTACAAGGCCCTCATAATCTTTACGGCATCGCTGTGGCTTAAGTCGGAAATTAGATATTTTATCCTCTATTTTCAAATATAAATTGACCAGCTCTTTGCTTTTCGACTACCGCTTTCATCAACGTACAGCCTTTATGGCATGGGAGGGGCTTATCTCTGCATAAGATAGTATATCCGTCATGCATTGCTTTTGAAATTATCGAATTCCGTGATGAAATCCATTTCTATCATGTTAGGGGTTTCATATGCCATTCTTCATAAGTTTCAAAGAGACTTTCTGTGTCAATTATAGATGTTCATGATTGTTTCCATCTCCTTTTCGTCATTCCGCTAAGTTCTTTCACACATCACAGTATCGGGTATGGAATCACAATATATTCCTTCATACCGTCCATATATTTGCAGGAAAATAAAGGCTCTCTTATCGCTGCTATAAAACTGCATTGCCAATCCTGCAAATGCTCCGGATGAAACGAAGTGACAGTTCTTCACTTAACGCCCCCAGATCTTATCCCAGTCTTATATTTCTTTATGATAATCTTCTCAATTTTGGCTGAATAGCCCTTCATAAAAGGCTCTCAGTAGCTTTCCTTTGATAAATCCTCCTTACAGTTAAAGTCAAATGAATTTCCTGCGTGAATTAAAGGTCAGAAGGCTCTGCAAGACTTTCGCAATTCTTCCCTCTCCTTCACTACCAGTAAAGCAATACTTTCGTCTCCTAACAACACAAATTCTCACCGCTTGCATCATGTGCAAAGCCTGTAGCTTGCATAGAATAGTTTTCATTATTCTCCATAAACCGGATTCCTGAAGCTGCTTGTAAAGCAAATGTCACTCTCGCATGAGCATAGTATGGGTTCCGTATTATTCTTGATCTGATCATAAGTCCATTCCGTTTTCTCTCCCCTAAACTGGGAATTATGATTTTGTCTCCGTATTACCATATATATATTGAATATATAATGTAGCATGCCTATTATGTATAATATCAATTTAAGATTAAACATAGACAAAGTGTTTGTCAATCCATGAAAAACTACAAGCAAATATGCATTTCGTTTTTTGTAAATTGTTGCTAGCAAAAACTGAGTATAATAGCTAATACTAAAATAAAGGTAAACGGCATATTTGTTGAGATGAGCCATTTATAAACCAAAGCGGTATATGCCGATCCCTGTACCTGTAATGATAGCGGATATCGGAAATTCAATTGTTTCTCTAATAAAGGCTGCATAACTCCTCTCCAACCTAATTCTTCTTCACCACCATATATAAATGTTGCTTGTAGAAATATTAAAGGTATCAAATACATCTTTAATGCAGCATTAAATTCTCTTGAAGATAAACTTATTGTCAGTATTCAAAAACAGAAAATAGAAACAGATAGTTCAATGATTTTCTGTGCTCAAAATTATTTTACTATAGATTTAATCTTTTTTCTTCCAATACATAAAGTTGCTATCGCTGGTCCGAAGCCTCCTATAATATGCAGAATAGTACCTAAAGGATGGGAAAATGGAATAATATTGAGACTTGTTAACGCAGCCCACCATGCTATCAAGAAAAGATGTAATGATAAAAATTTTGCACCTCTTAGAATTCAATTTAGTATACCTCCTTCTCAACTTCTCCGTTCCAATTATGGCAAGTAACAGAACAATGTCTTTAATCCTTGATAAATTCACTTGCAGTGATAAACCTGTTTGATTTCTTTGCTATCCAAGACCAAGTCTCCACTTCTTCTGAATAAACTCCGAAATTTCTTGCAGTATCTCGTAAAGCATTGCCCACGATTTTTCTGACATATTCATGCGAATCTTCTTTTAAAAGTGGCTAAACGACAGATAGCTTCTTCAGGGTGATCTTTAAAATAGAGCTCTGCTTGTCCAGACTTCTTACCGTAACGGCTCTTCGGGCATTCGGCTCAGGACTTTGTAGCCATTCCGAAATCGTGGAGGGCTTTTTCCATTCCGATTTTTACAATACATATCAAAGGACTTCCTTTAAAAATCTCCTGCACTCCAGTTCTCATCCTTGTAACTCTTCCTTCATAAAATGAAGGATTTCTTCATCCTCAGATAAGTGGCCGAAAAAGAAATACATACATTCTCACTTGATAAACAGGAAGTTGAAAAGCTTCAAATGTGAGAATCTTGCAATAAGCAAAAATCATGGGAGTGAAAATCCTGTAAAGCTCTACTTTCTTCCGTCTTGAAACCATTTTCTATCGAAGAAAAATTTCTGTTCTAATGCGGCAATATATGCCTTCAAATCCACTCACCTCCTTAAGAGATTTGTCTGCCCTTTTTCTATTTTGCACCGACAAATCTCACTCAAAAAGCTCCGTCAATTCTGTTTATCTTCTTTTTCCGTTTTCATCAAAAATTTTTCTTTAATTCGCTTTCGGTTGGAACTATCGCTCCGATTAAGGGAGCATCTAGCAACATCGTGATAATACCGCCAACCGTTCCACGGTTCAGTCCTTTCCCAAATACGATGCCTATGGCAATCACGGAAAGAAGGCGCTAAATCAGTCCACAAAAATACCATGTTTTCCCAAAATATTGATTCGCAAATCTCATGTTTCCTCATTCATCATTGACCTTTTTGTTCGAGTATCCGTATACATAATTAATTTCTTTCAGTGTTTTTCCTGAAAAGTAGCCATCGAAGAAAAGTCATAGTTAACGGATAAATAAAACCATAATGAACATGAATATCCAGAATCCCATTTGAAATTCCTCCATTACTTTTTACTTCTAAAGCATTGATTCAGCCTCAGTTATACTTATAACATTTTCCATGTACTCATAAAATTTCTTGTGTAATTCTCTCATTTCATCGGTGCATTTATCGAATGTTGATACATGAACTTTTCGCCGAAAATACTTCTATATACAAAGGACATAATAAAAGTCAATATCGGCATGGCACAGACAAAAGATATTCATTTTTCCATGGGGATAACTTGCCGCAGTTTTTCCTCACAAATTGGAGGTTTCGTTTTAGAGCTTTTGCTGTCTTACGCATAATCTTGTGTTCATAACCGGTTTTTGCGGGATTATCCGCTTCATAATATGACATCTGCAATAGGAACTACCATTGCAAGATGACAAAGCTGTCAAATCTGCATATCTTTCACTATCTGATATGGAATAGAAGATTGCTTAAAAATCAAAGAAAAGGCGTCTTACTCTATCCGTTCTCATTCCGGAAATCTCTGCAAAGGTAGTCGGTTGAATGATTTTTCGGAGTAGGCGTGGCATCCAATACATCGTCCTAATCCTTCCTCCTGCGCCTGGAAATGCTGGTAGAGTTTTTGCCTTCTCCACAAATATTCTCCCATTCATTGTAGTCATCAATCAGAATTTGTCATTGTTATAATGCATTTGCTATTATTGGTTTTCAGTTCATCAAGTGCCTGATATAACTGATTCTCTCTGACTGTCAAGAATATAAAAATCATATTCGTCATTATCCTTGAGTTCAGACAAAACAGAAACATTTGCTTTTTGTAACTTTTTCTCTTTTCAAATAAAGCAGACCCTTCTTCTTGAGCGTTTTCCAGCCTGGCTCCTCTTGCATAAACAGTAGTATCAAAAGCCCGCTTCGGCAAAAAGCGAGGCATACAGCGAGCCTATCACTCCCGTACCAAATATGAGTAATCTCCACAGACTCCTTTCTGTCCCATGACAAGATATCCGCCCATCATGGATTTTATGACAATATCACCTGCTACGGAAAAGGCCTCACGACAAATTCAATTTCAAAGTCTATAATAACACGGTGAATCCTCCTTTTGCCACCGTGCTCAAAGCAAAGTAATCGTAAATTTCCACCGAGTTCCAGTATAAAAAGGAAAATAGCGGCTTGAAATAGTTTCATTTAACCTTCTCCTTCACACTAATTGGCAATCTTCCAAATAGTTGCTTTATTTTTCATGCTTATCAAAGTTTTATACAAACCTCCCTGCTTCATCAGTCCTTCATGATTTTCCTCGTTGTTCTATTTTTCCGTTATGTAAAACTAAAATCTGATCGGCGTTTCGTATGGTAGAAAGCCCTATGAGCAATCATAATAATGGTCTTGTTCTTTGTCAGTTCTTCAATGGCAGCCTTTTAGCTTATCTTCATTTTCGGATCAATATTTGCTGTGGCTTCGTCAAAAATGACAATCGGAGCATCTTTTAACATAGCTCTGGCAATGGAAATTCTCTGTTTTGTCCTCCGAAAGAGTGGCTCCGCCTTCTCCAATCAACGTATCGTAACCATTTGGCAAGGCTTCTATAAAAATCATGACACATCGCCTTTTTAGCAGCTTCTGTGACCTCTTCTCTTGTGGCACTTGGCACACGAACTTTGATATTATTTTCAATCGTATCCTCAAAGATATACATTCTGGAATACCATAGCGATGATGACTCATCAGATTGGGCAGGGTATACTCTTTTAATGTTTTGCCGCCCATTAAAGATTTCTCCTGCGTTTACATCCCAAAATCTTGCAATCAGATTGCAAAAGGTCGTCCTTTCCCGCTTCCGGACGGACCGACAATGGCAGTCATGGTGTTCTTCTTCATCTCACAGGAAATATGATCTAAAAATTGTCTTTTTTCATCATAGCAGAAAAACATCTTTAAATTCAATATCCGGGTGACGGATTGGGACTTGTTTCAGCTCCTTCTTTTTATTTCAGGAATCTTTTCCAAATATTTCAAGCTGTCGATGGAGTTCTCTGCAATTCTCAGTATCGCTATAGAGCTTCCTGCCGCTTTAATTCCTTCAAAAATAATAAAGCCGGCAATCATAGACATATCGCATCTGCCAAAAAGCATATCTCCTTCAATGTAATACTTGGCAGATAAAATAATAATAGCGGCAATACTGAGTTCCAGAACAATTCGCGTAAGGCGATATATGGCGTCATGGTTTTTCCAGTTTCATTGTAATATTGCGGTTTTCTTCAAACGCATTACTCAGTTCTTTATTATTCTTGCCTCCTAAATTGTATGATTTAATCACCTGCATTCCTTGTACGGTTTCCAATACCTGTTTTTGTCAAATGTGTTTTGAGCAATGCCGATTTCACTTTGCATTTTCTCTTGACTTTTTCTCCATAAAATAGGTGACAATAAAAATGCAAGGATACCCAAAAATGCAGTAATTCACTACAGTATGTGCAAATAAAATAAAGGCTAGAGGCAAAAGACAGAAAGTATTGAGTAATCCGCCTAAAACAAGCACAAGTAACATCAGTACCTGCATTTCAATCTGGCTGAGTGGTGGTACTCATTGTTGTAATCTTTCCTAAGCTGAATTCACTGAAAAACCCATCGGTACTCTTTTCAGCTTGTTTCCGATACGGATTCTTTTATCCGCCGCCATAAAAATAGCCGGCGCGTTTGCTCCAGTTGAGAAACATATTGCGTGATAATCTTTCCGACTAAGCTGACAAGAAGAATCCCTAAGACAATGGCTATATCCTTCATAGAAAGAGTTTCGTCAAATATTTTAACGAGAACATAATACACACCGCCCATTTGCATTGCATTAAATGCCGCACAAAGGAAGCCGACAATAATGGACTTTTGTATATTCGGCTGTTCCTTTCTCCGCAAAGTTCCATATTTTTCTTAAATACTAGTAATCATAACGCTCCTCCTTTCCCGCAGCTTTCCATAAAGAGGAATAGACTTTTGACGTTTCTAAAAGTTCCTCATGCTGTCCACAACTTTCAATCTTCCCGTTTTCGACCACAAATATTTTATCTGCATTGACAATGGTTCTAAGCCTATGTGCAATTAAAATCAATGTTTTTCCTTTCACCAAATTACTGATGGCTTCCTGCACAATGCTTTCGTTTTCAGTATCCATATGGAGGTGGCTTCATCTAAAATAACGATCGGTGCATTTTTCAGCATGGCTCTTGCGATAGAAATTCGTTTGCTTTTCTCCTCCGGACAAATGTCCTCAGCCTTCTCCCACAATCGTGTCATACCGGCGGATAACCCTCGGATAAATTCATCACAGCCGGATAATTTTGCCATTTCCTCTACTTCCTTATCACTTGCCGACGGTTTTCCGATTCTTATATTTTCTCTGACAGACATATCAAATAGATAGTTGTCCTGTGATACATAGGAGATGGTTTCAGATAACTGTTCCAGCGGAATCTCTTTTGATATTTTTCCTCCGATACTTACTTCTCCGGCATCTGCATTCCAAAAACCTGCGATCAGCTTCGTAATGGTTGATTTTCCGCCTCCTGACGGACCGACAAATGCCGTTACCTGATTTTCCCCAATCGTCAGACTGACCCCTTCTAGTCCTTTCTTATCTTCCGAATAAGAAAAATCCACATTTTCAGTTCAATATCACTACGGATAACGAAACATTCTCTTTACCATGCTCAAGATCAGGGGCATCCAAAATCAATCGATTTCCTTTGTAATCGTTCCTATTCTGGACAGATCATCCACTATAATTGGTCGCCGTCAATATATTTTCCACCGTTCCAAAGAAAGTACTATGATAGTTTATAAAAGTCGCTATTGTTAAAGGAACCATTTAAATAGAAATAAACTCTAACGGCAGGGATTGTAAGCAAGGACATAGGTGAAATTTTTCTGTATGCAGATACACCAATCATCGTTTCTTTCATCCAATGATAATAAAATGCCGCATTTTCATGGACTGCTTCACTGTATTTCTGGTAGGAAGTTTCGCTTTGATTGAACATCTTGATGACCTCAATTCCACTAATGTATTCCACCACTGCGTTATTCATTTTCTGATTGATTTCCACCGATTGCTGATACTTTTTCCCATAAGATGCCATCACCGATTTCATACAGAACATTCCAATCACCAAGAGGAATCAGGGAAACAAGTGCCAATCTCAATCCAAAATAAACATATAAATCAGCAAGAGAATCGGACCGATGATATTGGCAGTCATTTCAGGAATAATATGTGCTAAGGTTGTTTCCATGGAATCCACTGATCCACAATAATATTCTTGAGCTTACCGGAAGAAATATTCATAACCTTTCCAAGGGCATCCGAAACAGTTTGGTTGAAATTTCTTCCCTTATCTTTACATGAATAAAACGTTGCCTGATGCGATATGGATGGAGCCGCCGCATAAGATTTCTTTTCAAGACCATTGCGGCTAATACATAAGACCGTATTGCAAATAAAATCTGAATTTCTGTGTTTTTCCAATCAGTCCTACAATCATTTTTGCTAATATGATATATGCGGCAAGACGGATACCACTCCTAAAACTGCCAATAGAACGGATTGAATGTAAGTGTTCTTATATTCTTTTTACATACTGTTTGATTAAATTCATAATCCAAATCCTCCTCTTATACCAAAAATAACTTATGGGAGCAAATAAAGAAATCCGATATTTTACCTTCATTTCCTTTTACAGCTATCTTTTTATAAGTCTTGTCATCCAGCATCAACACCGTATTACACACCTCAAAGAGAAGTTCTAAATCATGTGGGTAATAATAACCACCGGTCTCTTGGCAGCATATCTCCTTATCATAGCTCCTATTTCTTTTCATTCTCTTATAATCAAGTCCCTGAAGTCAGCTCGTCCAATATAATGATGTTTCTTTCACTTAAAAAGGCAGTGGCAAGTGCAAGCCTTTGCTTTTGCCCACCGGAAGAGTTCTTGTGGGTGATCCATATCCCACAAATCAATTGCATGAATATAGGTAGTGACTTCTTTTAAGTATTCACTATCTTTCACTTTTATTTTTAGGAATCAGTTCATTTTCCACCGTATCAAAAGAAAATTGATAATCCACATCCTGCATCCTATATAGTATGATTAGCTTCAATCTTTTTCTTTCATTGTTTTTCCATAGCTTATTTTCCCTTTATTTTTAATTAAACCTGCCAAAGTTCTTCCTAAAGTTGTTTTTCCGATTCCATTTTTCCCGATGATTGCTATAATTTCTCCATAATGAAGATTAAAGAAAAGATTCTTTATGAGTTCCTGTTTCCGATATGGATATTTAAATCACAATCTCAACAACCTTTTCTTTGCTCTTCATCCGAGTTTTGTGCTTTAAGAGACTGATAACGGATTGCTCTTAATCCATATTTTTGCAATCATCCTCTTTGAGTTCCCACGAGAGAATATCCTTTCGATTGTCCCGTCTTTCATATAGATTAAAGCGGTCATATAAATCATTCAAAAACAATCGATGTTCCGCAATAACAACCGTCTTTCCCATCTCTCTCAAAGTACAAACAATGTTTCTAAACTGAACAATCCCCTGATAATCCAAATTGGAGGAAGGCTCATCAAAAGAAAATAATTTTGGTATCATATAGCAAGGTAGAAGCGATTGCCACTTTTTTGTTTTTGTCCCCAGGAAAGTTCTGAAAGTTTCTTTTCCATCAAATTAGAAATCCCCATTTTTCAAAAGGCTTCTTTTGTTTTTGCTTTAATTCCTCAAGGGCATTCCTAAGTTTTCTCCGACAAAGGCGACTTCTTCTTCCACAATGGTAGCAAGCTGATCCGATGGATTTTGAAATACATTGCCGATATATTTTTGCAAGCTCACCTTTTCGTAATCCAGCAAATTTTTATCAAATAATTTTACTTCTCCGTCTAAATCACCCTCATAGTGATTGGGAATTAAGCCATTTAATATTCTTGTCAAAGTCGTTTTTCCCACATCCTGAAAGTCCTGTTATAACAATCAATTCACCCGGCTCAACACTTAAACTTAAATTTTTAAGATAATCTCTTTGCTGTTTTTATACTTAAATTGGTTGATTTTGACTTCTAAAATTTTTCATTCACAATCCTCTGCATCTAAAACAATCTCCACTAAATAAAAAGCAACAACCAAACAAATCAAGTCAAAAATATTATATTTAGTTGGATTGTAACTTGTTTTATTTCATACTCTGCACCTTTTGAAATAATGGAAGATGTTAAAGTTTCGCTTACATGAAGACACTTATACATCAATGGAATAAAGATAAAGTTCAAATGAACGGACAGGATGTACGGAGGCTTATTCTTAAGTCCCTTACTTTCATACCATTTCGTATTTCTTTAATCCTTATTTCCATCTCACTCATAAATCTGAGTCCCGTAGTAATACTAAGGTTAAAGTCATTTGAATTCAATTTTCCTTAAGGAACTCATTATTGTAAGTGGAGATAAAGAAATCAGTATCCTACCTAAAAACAAAAATAGGAAAAAGTTTTATTCAATTAAAAGTAAAAGCTATAAAAGATGCACTCCAAGTCTATAAGGAAGTTTTCTCCAACAAATGCAAAAGCAATAAAAGAAATAGGGTACTTTACAGACATACTAAGAAATGCTTTTTGAATGCGTTAGTAACAAAATAAATGAAACGGACATCATAATGTAATAGCCAAGTTTATCAGTAATAAAAAGTGAATGGAAAATGAAACGATGAGGATAAACAAAACTATACTATTTACTATGCAAGTCTCTTTTTACTGTGTTTTTGCATCAAAGTATCCCTTTCTCTTTTCTTTTTCAAAAATTTATTATTGATATACATTCCAACAAACCAGCCAAAGTACTAAAACAATATTTACAATAATTGAAATCAACATTAGCTTTAGGTGTAAAAATATGTACATATATTGAGCTTGCTCCGGAGAAAAAACAGTAAATACTTCCACTAATTTTTTCAGGACCTAAAACTTTAACAAAGGTCATAGCATGCATTGAAATGATAAACATTCCTGTTGCAATAGCGCTGCAATTCGTTTATCATTTTCATAATTTCCTATGATAAGTTCAGCCACAATGCCCGCTACTAAATTTATAATAGCATCAGTAATATCCCATTAGTGACCAAAAACAGACAACAACATAAAAAGATAAAAGCAGAAGGTTTTTCTTGACTTTTTGCCATTACAACAAAGGGTGGAGCAATTACAAGTGCAGAAAAAGCCGCTTGCAACATAAAGAAACAGTTCCCAACATTCCTGTTCCCATTGATACAGCCATACCTAAAACAAAAAGCAATAACTGTAAATACAGTGATTTGAATAATGTCTTTTAACTTCATAATAAACTTCCTCCTAAATTCCAGTTCTATATTAGTTTCAACTAACCCTGATGAAAAATTAAGGCACTGGTGTACCAGTGCCACATCTCATTATGTTAAGTGTACCTGCAATGTTAGGGAGTTCTCATAACCAATTGGGTATTTTTAACTCCAAAAGACAAATTGCTCTCACTTAAATTCACTTGGAGTTTTACCCATAATACTTTTTAAACGCCTTTGAAAAGCTTGCTTTGATTTTTCATAACCAGGTCATCTTGGCAAGTTCCCCTATACTTAAGTATGGTTTTTATGCAAAAGAGTGCTGCTTCTTTTATTCTGTTTTGTCCTCATAAAGCACCTATCGATTGCCCCTGAAATACATTGAAAGCAATTTTTAAAGACTTGATTCGAAAACCGCAAACTTTTTCGCTAAATCTTTTTATCTTCAGCCATTCAAAAAGGATTTTTCTATAATCATTTTTATAACACTCTTGAGGTTGCTCTGTATACCGGTTCGAAAATGATGAAAACTGTTCTGTATCTTTTTGATTCTATCAAGCTTAAAAACAAAAAGTAACTCTATCGTTTTTTATAATAGAGTATGGAGTTTTACTCTTTCATCTACCTCATACAATTCATTGATAATATGATTTATTCCATCACGAGAACGTATAATCAAAGATTCTCCATTTTTACACAATCTGTCTCGTAATCTATGCAAATCAATATTTCCATACGGAAAAATTTATCAATTGATTTTTGAGCTACATTTATATCAATAAAAGTGAAAGTCAACATATTTCTTCATAGGGATACACGACTTTTTAAATGAAGCTTTGCCAAGATCAATAATGCTTAAATCTCCTCTCCTAAAAAGGCATGCTCGTTATTTTCTAAAAATAAATTCATAACAACCTTCTAAACAATGATCAATCTGTAACATCCCTCCTTAGGCTCTATTTTTGATAAGTAGTTTGCATATTCAAAGTATTGTAAGAAAGTTGAATTCCTTCCAAAGATTATAGCAGCGCATTTCACCCGTTCCTGTATCATTGTTCAAGCAATATATTTGTATATCCTTTGTCTGCTTTTTCTGCATGAAAAAGAGTTTATCATAAGCATTTTTCAATAACATTGTTTTTATTTAACTCCATTTCTTTTTCTCACCTCATTTTTATATTTCGTAATCAATTCCTTAATCAAAAACAGACTTAGCTATAAAGTGAAGTTTGCATGGTCTTATAGTACTTTCAATCCTTCCGTAATCTGCTTAAAAAGTCCGAACTCCAAATATCCAAAACAGAGTATCGCGAATAAATGAGCTCAACATCCTTTCTGGCTTGCAAAAAGTCAATACTGTCAAAACGATTCTTTAGCATCGTTTTAATCTCTTCTAATGTACATTCTTGATTTTCAGAAATATATCCGCTGTCGATTAATCGTGCTCTAAGATGCTTTTGATTGACGGTCACAGCTTTGGAAAGATAAAAAAATATAATCGTACAAATCTCTACCCTTAATGCGACTCTGCCACCCACGGCAGATTACCGCATGGATTTTCCCGGCAAACAAAGAGGCATGTCATACAAGCGGATTTCATAAGGCACTGGTAACAAGCGATATTTGTGTTCATAGGTAGCGAATGCGGGTGGATTGGTATCAACCTCAAATTTTTATTTTAACCACTTCATTTTCTATCCACGGTTCCCCAAGTCTTTCATCCGCATAAAACAGCAAAAGATGTTCTTTTTGTGTTTCCTTTTAAAAAGCAGATCGAATATTTACTATCTTTCGTTTTTCCTTTTCCTGGATTTCCACATTCAAGCCAAAGGTCTTCACTTCTTTTTCCAACACCGGAAAAATAGGAGCATAAATCAAAATCTAAATTTATTTGCTCCAAAGAAAAATCAAATCCTCCGAAAAACGGTCAAGTCCATAAAAGATTCTTAAAAGCAGTCCCACCATAAAAATGCAGCTTCCTTAAAAATCCAGCACGGGATAAGCCACAAAGTACAATTTCCTGCATAATCTCTTTTCATGCATTTTTCTGTCATATATTTATCCACCTGATAGCTTTTCAGCATCTCTTCAATTACTGTGTTCATATTAAATCCTCCTCATAAGGGAGTACAGCTTTTTAATATTGGTGGTATGATACGCTGCACTATACGCACATACCTTAGAGGCATCCAGCTTTTTCAGTTCTGATTCTTCAATACGTAAACTTTCTGTTAAAAGCCGAAAAAGCTCCTTGGTATTTCCTAATGGTGAAATGGTATACAGTTGATCACATAAAGCCTTTTCCGGCTCGGCAATCCTATAAAAATACTCTCCTCTTGAACTAAACGAATACCAAGGAAATGCCTTGGAAGGCACATCCCGATAACTGAAAGTTCCAAAAGCTGTTTCAAACTTCTTTTTTCTTTTTCTTTTTCAAATGTGGCGGAGTAACTGTATATACTGCTTCGGAATCAGCCATAAAAGCTCAAAACATATTCAAAAAGATATATAGGAAGGTCCGTAAATACTGCCCGGCAAGTAAGTAAGCCGAGTGTGTGGATTCGTCTCATATATTCCCTTTCGTTATGGGAAAGTACTCACCGCTCTTAGCCATACGGGAGAGCTTGGACTTGGGAGAACCGTATTCACTAATTCCTCTAGGAGCATTGCTGTTGTTTTTATCATATTTTCACCTCATAGTCTCATTATATGCAACTATCAGGTGAGAATAAAAGCATTTTGAATAAAAATCCGAAAATTTCTTACTGATGTCTCGTAAAGCATTGCCCACAGATTTTCTAACATGCTTACCAGAATTCTATTTTAAAAGCAGCTAAGCGCTGAATGGCTTCTTCACATCATAAGCTAGCTTATCCCAATCCTGCCGGATTCTATTACCGGAATCAACTGTCTTTACTGAAAAATGTAGTCCCCACCAATTCCTTTACAGTGCTCTTATCCGTATCTATGGGATTGATGCAGATAGAAGAAATCTCATTTCCCTCAATTCCCCAGGCTTAAACCCAATGTCTACAGCCCACAGGCGCTTTCTTCTTGGTCTGCCTTAAAGAACATGAGGGCAGCTTCTTCTGTCCCCCAATCCTCTTGAAATATAAAATCTTTTTATTTTTAACATCTTGTTCTCCCCTACAAACTGGGATTTATTTATGATACTCCTCTATTTTATCTCCATATTCGTTTTAGGAGTTGTCTCGAATAAATTTTTCATTTTTGAGTCTCTAACTTCTTTCCATATAATAGCAGCAACTTTTTAACTTGTTAGAATAATAGTCGCTAAATTCATCTGAGCAAAAAGTCCTTTAGGGAATTGATTCCATTGACAAGCTGAATTATCATACTTAGCGTAGTCTGACTCGCCATAATATACTTTGAGCATATCTTGGATTGTAAAGTTTAAGTCATTTTCTGTTTTCACTTTTCTCCATGCCGTTGCCATATCGGCATTGAACTTAAATGGACTAACACCCGTTACTGCAGAAAAATAGTCTCTAAATTTTTGATTAAAGGAAAAAAAGCACATTCAAGTAATGGTGTACATAATGTTACAACTTCTGTTTGATTTTGTTTCCATTTCTCTGAGATTTCTCTATTCTATTTCCCATAAAATATTGTTCTATGATATGATTCAGTTCTTGCTTTGTACTTCTATATTCTAATCCAAGTGACTTGCAAATTTTTGAAAGTTCCTCTCTGTACCAATAATATCTAGAAAAATTCTTCAAATGACTTTATATCTCTGAAATCAGGTCTACCGTTCTTCAAATAGCCACACCCCCATAAAATTCAAATTTGTTTGCACTGTTTCAACAAATCGTAATCCATACATTCCTTTGGCTTTCAATATATTTCCATTGGCTTTCAATATATTCGATGGCAAGTTATAGCTTTAACGTTTTAATGCTGTGTAAATCCTTGGTAACTACAGCCGTATCAAATCTGATTTCAAATAAAATCAACGATTCTCCTGCATATTCTATCGTGTCTTTGTGGCCGGAATTTTAGCAATAAATTGCTCAGCAAAATCAAAAAAATCGTCTTGGAACTTTTGCACTATCCCCTTAGCTTTGACATGCTCATTTCCTCCGTGAGGAATAGTGGTAAATGCTACGTTTGGATTTGCGTTTATTTCTTTCACTTTGTCGTTTTCCTTTGAAAGACGAAAAGTAAAGTATATTTTCAGTCGGCTCAAAATAAAAATTTACTATTCTTACGTTGGGAACATTATTTACGGATGTTGCCAAGGCTATTTCTGTTTGTTCAGCCATAATTCTTAAAAATTCCGCTTTTATATCCATTTAAGGAGACCTCCTAATAATCAAACTATGTCTTCCAGAATAATTCTATTTCAGCAAATCGTAATCAGTATATTTCCATTTGCTTCCAGAATATGATGATAAAACTCTTTCATGCATTGAAAAACAATCCATAATTTCTTCTTTAATCTCATCGATTTCTTCCTCATCATCCCAAATATTCGGATACAAATCGGCAGTTTTGCATTCTTCCATACTGAATTTTTTTCCAACGCCTTTTTCATATCAAAATAATCGAGTGCAAAAACTATATTTTTAATCTTTGACTTTTCGATGTATGCCATAAACTCTGATGCATCATCAATAGAAAAATTCACCCACAACAGCTTCACTTAAAGGCTCGTTTTTTTATTGGTTCAAACCTTCTTCCTCCCGTAAGCATAAAATGCAGTACATCCCACTTTTTATCTATATTCAGCGAAAGTTCCACTTCTTCATGAGGAATCTTCAATTTCTTCTGAATCTTATCTTCTATTCCATAATAAGACTTAAGCTCTTTTTAAATTTTTATCACTTAAATATCGATAAGTCGCGCGCATTCCCATTTTGCATGACCTCATCTCTCCCCATCCTTATATTCCTAATTTTTCTAACCACTCCTCAATATCTTCCACGGAAACCTTGTACTTGTCTTCTCCATGAACCAAGATGTCTTCTCATACAATATCCCTTTCAGCAAAACACCACTCCACTCTATTTCAGCAGAGTAAATATAGTTATTGATATAAAACTATTATCATTATAGTATTCAAAAGCAAGAATTATCGGTGACTAACTTAAGCATTATTGTATGTTTTTCCGCAAAAGTATTTTTACCGGTATTTTTTTCGTTTCTTTCTAAGATTCACAATACTAATCACCGTAACGGCAAGAAACTCAACTATGAGCTCGGCTTCAAACAGCCTCAGATATTTGGGTGTATCCGGCTTTAAATTCCGAAAATACTCTTGTATTGTATCACTTCCAGGAACATTAAATGTATCATCAAATTCTTCGTGCTTCTCTCCCCCGACATCATAGACATCCAGATAATAGCCATCCGGAAAGCCTTGCCGATAGACAATCTTACTAATTTCATATTGAATACTAAAATACGCTTTTACCTTTTCCGCTATATCGTCGTCTTGATTTGTAACATATATACTTTTGTGTGGAAACAGAAGATCGGGCGACACAAGATACAAGGTATATGTATCGATTACCATGAATAGAATAAGCATTACGATAAATACTACTTTCTTCATATGCTACAATTATCCTCCATTTCGCAATATTATGTGTTTAAGCACATCAATACTGTATGCAAGTGCAACGATAAATTAATTCTAAGCGATTGCATGAAGCGGGTGTCGAGCTGTAGTATATTTTTCCTGATTTTACTTCTATAGGATACAATTTATATTTCAGCTTACTGTTATTGGATATAATGAAATCCATTTCTATATCGTTACAGTGTTTTTCATAGAAATAGTGCGTATAAGAGCACACTTTGTGTCCTTTTGCCACAAGCATCTGCGTTTGATTATGCGCAATATAGCTTTGTGTAAATTTTATGATTATACGCAGATATCTTCATCTATCCTTTTCCACTATCTTTGCGGATTAGGAACTTTCGCCCTTTTAGAGGCTCGTGCCAAATCTCTTATTTTTAACATCTTGTTCTCCCCTACAAGCCGGAAGCTATTATTTAGTTTATAATCGTATTATTTTTATTCGCTATATCTTCTACAAACCTCTTATCGTGTTCCACAAATAGGAGTGTAGGATTTGCTTCTTTTATAATTTCCTCAATCTGTATTCTTGATATTACATCTATATAATTCAGTGGTTCGTCCCAAACAAATATATGAGCCGGCTTTGACAAACTTACAGCAATTAAAAACTTTCTTTTTGTCCATCGCTATAGTTCTTCATATCCATTTCAAAATAATTCTCTTGCAAAATCTAATTTTTCTAAGAATTGTTTTTGCACAATGTTTCATCAACACCTTGCTTATGAATATATTCATTTAAAGCTACCTGCTAAATTTGATGTATCTTGAGGAATATACGACATTTTCAAATTACTTGCTAATTTTACATCACCTGAATACTCGTGATGTAACCCTAATAAAATTTTAATCAAGCTTGATTTTTCCGCTACCATTCCCCCGTATATAGCCACTATATCACCTTGCTTTATATCAAAACTGATATTCCTTAATATCTGTCTTTCTCCATAATATGATGATAAATCGCAAACGGATATTAGAGGATTTTTTATGATAATCTAACGTATGCAATAATAAACTTTCCTTTGTTTCAATATCTTTTAGTAAATTCTGTTTTTCTTCTATTGCCTTATTTTGTCTATGCTCCAAATTCTTAGATTTTTCATCATCTTAGCTGACTGATGACCTATATGTCCCTTGTCCGGTTTTACACCTGATACTTTCACAGCGTTTTTAGTATTTTTCAATTTTATTAGACCAAATATGACTTTGTCTTGCAGCTTCTTTTTAATCGTTTAATATCTTTTCTTAATTTCTCATTTTGACTAATTTCAAATTGGTCTTTCCTCAATTTATTTTCATACCATGATGTAAAATTTCCTGATTGGACATCAATAGAATTCCTGTTAAGAGAAATAACATGATTGATACAGCCATCTAAAAAAATCTCTATCATGAGATATAAGCAAAAACCTTTTTTTACTTTTCAGATATTCACTGACAATTTTTCTTCCGTCCATATCTAAATGGTTTGTTGGTTCATCTATAAGTAAATAACCATCTTCTCTTGTAAACAAAAATAGCTAAAAGGATTTTTGTTTGTTCTCCTTTAGAAAGCGTTTCAAACTCTCTGTAAACAAAGGCTCTCATCTATATTTAGCATATTAAGTTCTCTAAATAATTTCCATTCTTCCTCATCTGAGATGAGTTCTTTATATAACTCAATCCCGAATTTTGAAGTATCACTTAAATTGGGTGGGAATTTAATAAAGTCAACACTTTTTGCTGATTTTACCTTGATAAACTTCTTGGTTTAAAAAGTAGCTTAAATAGTGTTGATTTTTCCAATTCGTTTCTTCCTATTAGCCCTGTTTTTCCAGTTCGTATCAAATGAAAAGGATACATTTTTCAAATACAGGTTTTACATAGCCATAATATGAGAAAGTGAGGGTTTTCAATTTTAATTGTTGACATAAAAAAACACCCCTCAAATTCAAAGTTATCTACATCTTCAATAGATTCATAACCAAAGTAATCATTATGTCTTTTTCCTCCGGCTTAGACTCTGCAATCATAACATCGCTAATTACCTTTCCTTCATTCCGGAATAATGCGTAATTTCTCCCTAGAAATTCAAAAAAATGGATGCCGCAATCCGCTTACATCCATCAACACGCACTTTTTGCGTGTTGTTTTCTTTAATCTAATTCATTTTCCTTAAAACATTATTAACATGTTTACGAACCGTTTTTCATCTCTATCAAAGAGTAATGCCATTTGATTAGAACTCAGCCATACTGTCTCATTTTCCAGAAAACTGACAACTTAACTTCTTGATCATGTGTTTCAAATAAAATTATCTCATTATTTTTCTCATTCACCGTATTATCCCATCCTCACACGTTCCAATTTAGCAATCAATTCTATAAACCATATCCCTGAATTCCAAATATACAGGATAGCCGATACCGGTTCTTTTCCTTTCTCCCAAAAGCCAGCCTGTATATGTTGTACTATAGTCAAAGTATCCTTCTGTTAAGATTTCAAATTCCGCATGGGCATATTCTTTCATATATTCTTTTTAATCCGATGGCTTTTTCCGGAAAAATGCCCCTCATATACAGTCCTGTCAAATATCAAAATGTTGCATTCCTCTAAATCTGTATCAAAAACACAAGTTTTCCGGAATATACTTTTTCCCCTCTGCCGTATATTGAAAAGAGTTTATGCGGTTCTAAGGTTAAAACACCGTTTTGAAAAATGAATCTTCTTTATCCTGCTATCATGCAAACCAAAAAGAATATTACTTTTTCCTATCCTGCGTAAAATCCATCTCTGTCTCCCCATCCTTATAGTCCCTAATTTTCTAACCACTCCTCAATATCTTCTATATCGGTATTCGTGGAAAGCATCAATGTATCCTCATTATTTTCATCACATAAGATCAATTCCTGTTCTTGATCCAAAAACAGGCTGAGCCATACAATAAAGCTTGCATAATCCCTTCATTCTATTCTCGGAATTAAAAATACTCTATGGCAAAAGGTGGTTCTTTTTATCCATTCGTAGCGTAAATTGATAAGTCTCCGCGTAATTTTTCCCAACAAAGATCATAGGAAAATGACGCACTGCTACTCTGCTCTATCTCTATCCCCGGATACTTCTTTTCCATTTCCTATTGAATATTTTCTAAATCAAAGTCCTTATTTTTCCGCTTTGTTTACATGAATAAAACTTGTCACAGACATCTCTAACTTACCTCAAGGCCAATGGTTTCGTATAAGACAAATTTTTCTCCTGCTAATATCAGTATGCCGGAGCAGAATGTCTTCTTCTCAAAAATCAGATTCGGAAATTCTGTTCTTAATTCATCAGCAACACAATAGATTTCATCGTCATCCCACTCATCCGCATATTCTTTTTTTGCATTGATCCAATTCCTTGCGATTCGAAAAAGCGACATCTCCAATTAAATTTTTTTCCGCCGGCTTTCAGATGTGCAAAGCAAATCTTTTAGCAAAAACAGTCTTTTGCGCATCCGTTAAAGTGATGAATAGAATAAGTCGCAACAATAAAAATCAAAGGACTCTTGCTTCAGTTCATCCGCTAATCCCTTTGAAAAATCTCCCTGATAAAGATGTGCACCCGGCATCTTCTCACACGCAGCTCTATCATTCTTGAAGAAAAATCTTGTCCGTAAATAGTGCATCCGTTTTCATATAGTTTTGTCGTTAATGTACCTGTCCCGAACCCGAGGGTCCAAAACCACTGCATTAGGCTTTTCCATTATGATTTTGTAAATATCTCCCAGAATCCTCTTGTACCCGGCAAAGGGATAACGATTCTCTTCTTCCGATACCCCGACTGATTTATCATAATCATCCGCCCATAAATCAAAACCTTTACTATTTAACATTTTTCCCTCCTCTACTCCTGCTTTTCTATCGTATGTCCTTGCTTTTTCCGCCTTTACCCTAGTAGGCAAGATGTATCTCTCGCTCAAAAGTGCTCAGTACATTTCGAGCGATAAAAGCAACCGGAATCCCCATAATTCCTTGCATCCATTTTTATTGCAAAAAGCTCAAAATTCCCTTTGCACATCTGAGATTTACATCTTGAAAATGATTTCCCGGGTTCAGCTCATATTTGCAGGGAATTCCCAAACTCCTAAAATACTCGAGCAGCTCTTCCGTATTTTTCCTGCATGGTTTTGTAAAATGGGATGTCTTGTTTTAGACTCTTGATCTCCAATAGACAAATAAAGCTTTTTCGGCAGAATTTTTCATCGCATTTTCTTTTGCAAAAATCCTTGATCCCCTGAAACCACAGAGAGCCCGACATGCTGGCTACACGGGTAAAGACATCTGTCTTATACAGGGCATACTAGGGCAAATAATCCCGCCAGAGAATAGCCGGCTATGCCTATAAAACTCGCCTTTCCGTGGATTCTTTCCGTAGCCCAGGGTAAAATAGCGGTCAGTAGACTTTCCAGATAGGCGTCCGCGCCTCCGGAAAAAGCCTCTCCGTCTTTCGAGAGCGCAGGCGCATACCATGGGGACATCTCTCTGCCAGTCATGAATGGCAATGGATAGAAAATTACACTCCGCTGCATTCTGCTTCCGAAGCTCCTGATACACCGCCTCCCCCTCATCGGAAAAGCTGTGAAAAACAATCAGCGGGCAGTCCGCTTTCTCCGCCTGAAACAAGCTTAGTTTATGATTACATAAGGTAATTTCTTCTCTATGCATACGCTACCTCTCCCGGTTTCTTCCTGTTCACTTTTCTATCGTAGAACCACAGCACTATCTATTCCTTATTCTAATGAAGAATCACGACACTATCTATCCCTTATTCTTATGTAGAATCGCAGCACTATCTATTCCTTATTTTTTTAAACGAGCAGGTACGTATAAAATCCTTCACCTCTGCCCCTGCATCCAGATAGCGAAGCAAAATCTCCACACAGGCATGACTGTCACTATCCGCCTGATGGTGGTCCAGTGCAATTCGAAATGCTCGCAAACCATATTTAACTATGGCTCATATCGGGAAAGAGGCTTCTGCCCATTTTTCACCGTGCAAAGGTAGCGGGCATAGGGGCTTCCAGTCAATATCATAGTCCAAAAGGCAGTTTTTCAGCACATTCATATCAAAGGGCATTGTGCGCCACCAGCATTCCGTCGGAAAAAAGCGGCTCAATCTGCTGCCATAATTCCGGAAAGGTGGGCGCATCCTTGACACTGGCCTTACTGATTCCGGTAAGCTTGACATTGAAATAGTCAAAAGTCCGCCTCGGGATTCACAAGAGAATAAAAATTCCTTACTGATTTTTCCCTCTTCCACCACGGTAATGCCGATCGCACTCATGCGATTGTTCTTTCAGTTCGGTGTCTCACATCAAAAAAACAATAAAGCGTGCCACGATATCCTCCTAGCCTTTCAAGGGCAGCCGCCCTTTATCTCTTCCACAAAAAACCGTTGTCTCTCGATTTTACTGGAGAAACAACGGTTTTCCTAATCTTTTTCTTTTTCGATATTCTATAAAAATCTTAAATACGGAAAGTCTTCGAGAATATAATTCCCTCCGCTTTTACAGCATTTTCCTTTTAAAAATCTACTTCTGTGTCATAGTAGCAGCACTTTAAGAGCTTTTCCATTTCCTCTACGCTCGGCTGACGAGGATTCGATCCCGTGCAAGCATCGGCAATCGCATTGACAGAAATATCATGCAATCTCTCTAAGAAGACCTTCTCCGGAACAAATCCCTGCTCAGTCGGGTAAGAATCTGCACCGTAATTCTTGATACAATGCGGAATGTTCAGCTTGTCGTTTAAAGCCTCTAACGTAGGGTAATCAATGCCTTTACTTTATCGTCATCACTGTGTCCGGAAAGGCCGATGACATCGGCAATCTTTGCATAGCGCTTCTTTGCGGTTTCATCCTTCGCATTGAAGGCGATAACCTTCGGAAGATACATGGCATTTGCCGCACCGTGAATGATGTGTGCGCCTAAGTCTCCAAATACCGCACCGGTCTTATGTGCCATAGAGTGCACGATACCGAGAAGCGCATTGGAAAAATGCCATTCCGGCAAGACACTGTGCATTATGCATTTCACTTCTGGCCTTCTTATCCTCATTATAGGAATCTACCAGGTTGTCCCGAATCATTTCAATCGCATGCAAAGCCAGAGGATCCGTATAGTCGCAATTTGCGGTAGAAACATAGGCCTCAATAGCATGGGTTAAAGCATCCATTCCGGTGTGTGCCACGAGTTTCTTCGGCATGGTTTTGTGCCAAAAGCCGGGTCAACAATAGCCACATCCGGGTGATTTCAAAGTCCGCAATCGGATACTTAATGCCCTTCTTGTAGTCTGTAATAATAGAAAATGCGGTTACCTCGGTCGCTGTTCCGGAAGTGGAAGAAATCGCACAGAACTTTGCCTTGTTTCGAAGTGTCGGAATACCGAATACCTTACACATATCTTCAAAAGTGCACTCCGGATGCTCATACTTAATCCACATAGCCTTAGCCGCATCAATGGGAGAGCCTCCACCGATTGCCACAATCCAATCCGGTCCGAAGTCCTGCATCTCCTTCGCGCCCTTCATTACGGTATCTACGGAAGGATCGGACTCAATCCCTTCAAAAAGCTTCACTTCCATGCCGGCTTCCTGTAAGTACTGTACTACTCTGTCCAAAAAGCCGAAACGCTTCATCGATCCGCCACCCACGCAGACAAAAGCTTTCTTTCCTTTGAAAGCCTTCAAGGCCTCCAAAGCATTTTCTCCATGATAAATGTCTCTTGGTAAAGTAAATCTCATCTCCTGCCTCCTTAATAGACCATACAAGCTTTTACTGCCCCCAATAATACACTGTTCTTTTTAAATGTCAATATTTTTAACAATATTATTTTTAATTGGATTGTCTGCCTCTATTTCTTAGTGTATATTTCTAAGGCTAAAAAGAAAAGAATTAAGAAAAAAACCTATTTTCTGGATTCGGAGGAATGGTAAGCAATGAAAGTCTTCCATAATATTTTTGTTCTATTGTTTTATGGCGCGAGCCTAATCAGTGGCGGAGCCTTTTTCTGCCGACTGCACAAGGAAAGACGGTCCATGTGGATTGGCACGCTCTTCTCTCCTGCGTATTTTTGATAAGTATATTGTCCATGGGCGTTGGTCGCCTTGCCGTTCCCATAATATGGCATGTTTCGGGCAACGGTGAAGACAGCCCAGACACATGGTGCAGTCCTCCTTCACCCAAACCGGCTTTTTGTTCTGCATTTCAATAGTCTGAACCGGGCATTTCTTAGCGCAAAGTGTGCAACCAATGCAGGCGTCGGACACGGAAAGATTCTTTGTCTTTCGCATTTTGCCGTCATAAATCTTTTTCGCCACCCTTCCTACAAATTCGGGCGTCGTAAAATCCATCACCTTTCCTCTTTTCTTTTCGGAAAGTAATGCCTTAAAAGCTCAATGATTTCCTCTTCTGCCCGCTTTAAGCTATTTTTTTAAGCTTTTCGGCATTGGATAAGTCAAAAATCACAGTCCAGGTATCCGGCATACGAATGTCGAATTTCGCATCCAAGGCTAAATCCTTTTCTTTTAAAAGGCTATCCGCAATCGAAGAGGCTGCCCCCGTTGTCGTCGAAGGTTCCCACATAAAAGCTGTAGGGCTTTGTTTCATACCGAAGCTTCAACTTTTCCAAGAACGCATAAACAATACCGGGCAACCCCAAGCATAGGTGGGACTTAAAATTCAAACCTTCCATCCTTTACCGTATACTCATCTTTCCGCCTTGCAGGCTTCCTCAATGGATATCACTTCTTCCTGCGGCTCTTTAATTTCCTCTGCTACATGCTTGGTATTTCCGGTAGCTGAAAAATAAAATAACATCGTCCTTACTCCTCACTTTGTTTCTTTATTAATGCCCTATGTTCTTCATCCCTTCTGTTCATTTACTTAAACCGTTTCATTGTAGCAGAACTTTTGAAGAATAGATGATCAGTAAAAGAAAAATCGAGACGGATACTCCTGAAGAAAGTTTCCTATCTGATGTCTTTTTGTAAAATATACTTGACATATAAAAAACAAAGGTGTATATTGGTCATGTAAAAGTATTTACGACATTTTGTAATACATATTGCTTTCGCCCAAGAGTGAAGGCAAAAGAAATGAAAAGGAGTTTTCGATGAATTATTTTTAACTTAGGAATCGCTGTAGGTTTTTGCAACTTCCTCTTAGTTCTCTTTCGAAACAGATTGAGTAAGGATAAACAGGATTGCTATGATGAAAGGCAGGTAATCGTCCGCGGAAGGGCTATCAATACGCTTTTTCACCACCATGGGACTCCTCATGCTGTACGCTACTTTTTGCCGAGCCGATTGAGAAATATTTGGAAGCCGGGATTATTCCCCTTGCCATTCTTCTTTTCTCGGGACTGATCCTGATGGGATACTGCCTTTTTCCATGATGCCTTCTGGGGGGCTTAGCAGTAAGAAAAAAATAAAAGGATTGCCATTACTGTATGGGCTCTGTTCAGTGTACTGAACGTCTTTAACACCGTAGAATATCTCTCCCGATAAAAGATGGATTGCCGGAAGGCTCAGCAGCCGCTTTATGCTTCCTCTCCTTCTCAGTATCTTTTTTGCCATTGCCCTGATTCTTATGCTACTGAAGAATCGAATGAAGAATGATGAAGAGTGAGGTGGAAAATGAAGAATCTCCGTTTAAAATCCGCTAGAGCGGGAAAAGATCTGTCTCAACAGGAGCTGGCGATCTGGTAGGCGTCAGCAGGCAAACCATAAATGCCATAGAAAAAGGGGACTATAACCCTACCATCCGCCTCTGCCTCTCCATTTGTCATGTATTAGGAAAAACATTGGATGAACTGTTCTGGGAAGAAGGGGAAAACACCCCTTAAATCAGTTCCTCTAACTCTTCATCCGAAAGACTGCCCTCTTCATATAATTTTCGGAGTAAGCTCTCCGAAAAGTCTTGTTCATAATAGTCTTTGGCAAAGTCCCGGAATTTCTCGAAACTTTCAAAGGCATAGGCTAGTAACCACTGCCCACCATCATTTTCCCCTAAGGAATTTTTGATGGAGTTCTCCGTCATACCAGAGGAAAAAAAGTCGTTTCTCTTTTTCCTTTGGTGAAAAAAGATCTGATATTTCTCCGGAAGCCCGGCATAGATCCGCTCAAGTGAGACTTTGCTCCTCTTGTTCTTTCGCAAACAGATTCAATGCACTTTCATGTGCGAATCCTTTCACCAATACCAGCTTTTTCCGTAAAAAAATCACAGATAAAGGAATCACCGGCTCCGTTATCCACATGATAATGAAGCTTTTCCCCGTCTTCTGTCCTTCGAATTAAACGAAGATACTCTTCAGAAGGATCTGTCAAAGCATTATCCAAAACATATAACGCTTCAAGCTTCCGTTGCATTTCATTCCAATCCCTATATTTCATAAAACACTCACTTTCCGTCGTTATCTTCGTTATCTTCGTTTTCTCCGCAAAGCTCTTTTAATTCCTCAAAGCTATAGTCCCGATAGACCTTGCCTCGTTCCAGTAGAGATTCAGCCGTTTCCGGCAAGACTTTCAACAGTGTTTCCGGCTGGATTTCCTTCGGCAAAGGAATCAATTCTCCATCCGCATCTTCCGCCTGATGTGCCATGAAAATAAACTCTCCACTTTCCCAGTCCATGGCAAAGTGATTCATCACTTCTGTAGCAGATACTTGTAGCAGAGTTTCCTCTTCAGAAATCATATTTTCATAGAGAAATTCATACAGAGCTTCCTTACCGATTTTGATCACTCTAACGGTGTTTTTTTCTTCATCCTTTTCCTCCTGATCTTTATCCGAACTTTATCCGAAGATAGCTTCCCTAATTCGTTTCTGTCCGAAATACCGATAACTAATACAAGCTTGCTCGTAACAAAGTTCCTCAATGTGACAAAAATACCGTCCAAATACATAATTTATTGTATCACGACTTGTTCGAAATATAACTGTCCCTTGTTCTTTCTCCTTTTTATGATAAAAATAGCAATATTATTATGATAGTAAAATAAAAGGAGAACCCCTATGATTAATATCCGTCCGGTTTCTGACTTAAGAAACAAATTTCCTGAAATTGAAGATGTTGTTGTTAATTCCAATGCTCCAGTATTTCTCACAAAAAATGGGTATGGAACAATGGTTTTAATGAGTCTTGAACAATATTCCGCCTTGACCGATGATACAGAAAACTGGATGAAGCAGATGCCCTTGCAGCAAGCTCTACAACTCGACTCTCTAAATCTGAAGTTTTTGGTTCTGTAAGGAGAAGGATTAATGAACAAGCAAAATATAACTTAAGTTTTCTCCCAATCTTCCAAGAAGATTTATACGAAGTAACAGACTATATCACCAATGCTCTCAAAAATCCGGGTGCAGCTCACCGATTGCTTGATGATATTGAATTCGCAATCAGCAAACGACTAGAAATGCCTCTTTCATTTCCAAAGTACCAATCTTCTAAATTAAGAAAGCAAGTTTACTACAGAATCAATGTAAGAAACTTCTCGATTTTCTATGTGGTAATAGGCGATACAATGGAAGTGAGAAGATTATTATATGCAAAGAAAAAAATATTGATGAATTACTCAGATAAATTTTGTCTTAGCATTTTTATATCAACTAGCTGGAGTATTTCGGACTTTCCTTCATCCTTTTCCTTCCTCATCTTTATCCGAAGATAGCTTCCCTAATTCTTTTAAACTCTCTTCATTCTCCAAATATTCATGCATAAAGGGATACATAAAAGAAGCTCATGGGACGAACCTGCGTAGGGCTGGCTACATCCCAAAGCTTGCTTTTTGCCCAGCGTTCTATCACTTCCAAGACCTTGTCTTTTTGTTCAAGATACCCATAGCAAATACAAGCTTGCTCGTAATACAGTTCCCCAAGATTTAAGTCCTTGATCCTTTCATAATAGTCCACTGTATCCTCCGGACTACCCTTCATAAAAAGTGAATTCAAAAGCTTCATCTTATCAAAGTCTTTTTCGGGATTTAGCTTTCCTTCTGCTATCAATTCCGAAGCCATTTTCGGCACTTTTGGCGGCTGATAATCTCTGCTTCTTGATTCCGGTAAAAATATCCTGCTGCAAATAGTTCAGGAGAATCGCGCAATAATTATAGCGTTGGCAAGAGCCTCTAAGGCATTTCTCTTCCTCCGCTTCCATTAAGCGACTTTGTTCTTCTTGAAGAGCCGGAATGACTTCCGCTTCCCGTCCGATTTTCTTTGCCGCAAAGCACATAGCCGTCATATATTCGTTAGCCACATTGGAATAATACCACTCATCCCAAAAGGGCATTAGAAGAAGGTATGGCTTACCGCCTCTTCATACTTTCGGTCTAAAAACTCCACCCCAGCCCTTTACCGCAAGATTTTTGATGGGGAAAACTTCTCTTCAAAGGCATCAAGCTTCGCCAAACTTTCATAGGAGCCATTTTTGATTTCCTCACAAATGTCTCGGTACTTCTTAGGTAGTTTTATTTCTTCCATAAGCTTCCCTTTCCGGGACAATATCCCGTTATCATTACTGCTGCCCTGTAATATCAAATTCCGGATTCCCCTCAGTCTAGAGTCTGTAAAATCTCATCCACGAACTCCGAAAGTCCTGCTGCGGCATAAATCACCTCATCCGGATCATGGATATAGCAAAGAATCTGTCCCTCTTTTTCCCTCCTTATCCGGATCAAAATCCAGCATCAAAAAAACAACTATCACAATACTCCGCAAAGGGAATCCATTGCTTATGAAAAAGATAAGGCTTGATCCTGCCATCCCGCGTTTTCTCTATTTCTTCTTCGGTGAAAAAGTCCGGAAATTCTGTCAGAAGAGCATCTCTGTTCTGAAAAATATTGCTTTGTCTTCTCCATCTGCTCTAAACTCATTAAGGAAAAATGACATTTCCGCATCATGGATTGTAGAAGGTAAAATGCCGAAATATTTACTTCCGTTTTTATATCTGTAAAAGCTCCTTAAAGTCTTTCGGGAATTTGATGGAGAACTTCTTCTCAAAAAGCCTCTATCTCTTTTCTGCAAGCCCAGGAATCTCTTGATACTCCTCCCAATATCCCTCTTCTATCGGATCATCCAAGTTCAGTTCTTCAAAATTTTCTAAAACATACTGTTCTATCCGCTTTATCTTCTGAATAAGATCCATTTCTACTCCAGCCTTCTTTTATCATAAATATTCGATTTTTATCCCGAATATTCAACACAAAAAGCTCTTCCACTTTTTCTTAACAACTGATGGTAATTATACTATATCTATCCTAAAGATGCAGGAAGTAATATGTATTGCAATTCACAATACACTGCATTACAATCAGGCAGAAAAGGTGGTGATATGATGAAAGATGCAACAGTAAGTGCTCGTGTAGAATGTAATGTTAAAAATGAAGCAGAAGATATTTTGCAAAAACTGGGCGTTCCTGTATCCGTTGTGATCAATTCCCTTTATCGACAGATTATTTACAAGCAGGGCATCCCCTTCTCCCTTACAATTCCCAAGGAACCGAAAACTCTTGATCAACTGTCTGAAGCTGATTTAAATGCAAAAGCTCTCCCACAGCTATAATCAATCACTTCGTGAGAGGAGGCACCCGTTTGATAAGGTTTTTTTGATGAAGGAGAAGTCCTATGATGTAAGTAACTTCTCTATATGTCTTTCCACTGTAGTTCTTTCGGATTTTCCAGGAAAAAGCTGCTGCCGTCAAACTCATTTTGTAAGCGAACTCCCTTTTCCTCTATAATCACACTGTTATACCACTGTCCCAAAGAAGCATATTGTCCGTAATGAATATTAATCAGCATACTGCAAATCGGACTCCAACTGCCTCTCTCCACCGTCTCCGCCAGCAAATAATAGGCATCTAAAAACAGGAGATTCCGCCCATAAAGCCAAAAGGGAAGCGACCTTTCCAGTAGCGGAAGCTTTGCGGAAAAATCCCGTCACCATGAGGTGCTTCCGTTTCATATTGGAAGTCTATTTCACTGCCGAAATAGGCGATACTTCCCCCGTCAGGGCCAAGGTTTACTGGAATACCTTCTTCCGCAATGAAAAATTCCATAATCTCTCCTCTTCTTTCCAACGTAATCGAAGCATAATTCTATAAAAAGATAATCTATTGTATCACGAATAGAACTTCCCGTGTTATACTTAAAAGTTCTAAAATAATTTATTTTTTTACTATTGTAACAGAGATGGATGGAACAAGGGAAGGATTGCAGAAAATGGGTTTAAGTCAGGAAGAACTAAAGAGAATAAATGACCTCCAGAATACGGCTCCAGTTTCAACATAGTTGAAATCCATCCGGAATATCATCACTTGGCGGGAAAGAATAAAAAGTATTTTATTCTGATCATACTTCTGCCCATTCTTAGCTTTATGATCACTTATGGTTTAATGACCCTGGTAGATGAAGGGCTCCTTCCCCGAAGTGATTTTATGGATGCGCTTCTGCGCCTCCTATCCTGTTTGGCTCTCTTTTCTTTGGTACTCTATTTCGTCACTATCCTATTGGATAGCTTTTTGCTTGACCGTTGGGATAGAAAGAAAAAGCGAAAGCTCCGCAGTCTTTACGAGCTGGAAATTCTTGCACCAATCCTGCAAGCTCTGTATCCTACAGCAGAAGTTGATACGGAACATCATATTTCCCTGAATACGATAAAAGAAGTCGTCCCTTCCGCAAAATGCTATATCCAATCCGGAATACTGGAATTTCATGATGAAAGGGATCTTGAAATAGTAGATTTATATGCATTCAGCGTCGAAAAAGGAGATAACGGTTACGATGATGTTACCGAATTTCTCGGACAGGTTTATTCCATAAAGAACACGCTCTCTTTAAAAGGAAAGTTATGGATTGTTCCGACAGAGCATTTCCTTAACTTTGAGGCCGAAGACGGCTATCTTGGCACCATGTATAAATACAAGCAAATCGATGTAGAAGACATACAGCATAACGAACACTACAACATTTACTGTACGGACGAACAATCTGCAAGAAAGTTCCTAACTCCTACTGTTATCGAATGGTTTAACAGCATGACTTCCCGCCGCAAGCTTTCCTTTTACATCAATGAATCTCGTATTTATTTTGCAAATTACAACGAAAAGTATTTCTTCGCCGCTCCGGACGACAAGAAAAAATGTATGGCATGGCGAATGGAAGACACGGCAAGAAAGATAAGCTATGCCATGGACTTTGCAAACGAAGTAACGGAGATGATCCATAAGAGCAAAGGGTTTTCATAGGATGCCGCTTTTTCTTTGCCTAGAAACTCTTTCTTTGCATAAAATCTCTTATTTTGCTTTACCGATTTTTACCTTGGGAACAAGGAAGTACAGAGGAATGATATTCAGTACAAAGCTTGCTATAAAGAGCAGCATATCCTTCAGCTGAATTCCATTTCCGGACAAGATCGCATTCATCATATTCGTGTAATAATAGCCCGGGAAAATCCTTTGTACTTTGGCAACAAGGGAAATAAATCCGCTTTCCGCTCCGAAGCTTGCGAAGGGCATAATAGTCAAAGCTGCCAGAATAATGACCGAAAATCCCACCGTATCGATGAGTTTGGCATCCAATTTCACACCAAGTACAAAGCCGATAATACTGAAGTAAATGCCCATGACGGTCAATAAGAAAAACTGAATACCCAGTTTTCCGTTAATCAGGGAATTTGGCAAATACTGCCGCAACGCCCAAAACCACAACAAAAATCAAGGTATTTAACACGATTTGTACTAAGGTTTGGCTCAAAAGATAATTTTTTATGCTGTAGTTGGAGAATCGGGATTCAAAGGAATAAAAACCGATGTCGGAGGAGATTCTTTTACTAAAGGTTGCCAGACTGTTTCCGATGATACCGATAAATACAGCAATCCCCAGCATAATATTCGGCAGCATATCCGCCTGAATATTGTATAAGAACATATACCATGCCAGTGGAAGAAGAATCGTAAATAAGACAAATCTTCTGTTTCGTAACACCTGCTTTAATTGAATCATGCTAATCATTTTTAGGCCTCCTTTTCAACCTTTTCTCTATAAAACTCTTCGATTGTTTTTCCCTGCCGGTGAATCTCTTCTACGGATTCCGTTGCAGCAATTCGTCCATTCTTTAAAAATCATCACCTTTGTAAAGAAGTGATCAATCTGGTTAAAATCATGGGTAACAATCACGGAAGTATATTTTTCCTTCTCGAAGCTTCCAAAACCGGTCTACGGATTCCAGGTCCATTCCGGTGGTTGGCTCATCCAGAAAAAAATCAGTTTCGGAGAATTTAAAATGCTGAGCAGTAAGGAAAGTCTTCTCTTTTGCCCGCCGGAGAGCCGCTCACATATTGCTTTTTAAAAATCCTGCAGGAAACCTTTTCCAAGGCTGCATCCACATCTATTGCAATTCGATTCATCGCACTTTTTCAGCTGTACCAAATCCGAAACCGTCAAATCCTCAATCAAGATATCGCCCTGGGGCATCATGCCGATTTCTGTCTGATAATCCAGCGCCGTGTTCACGGTACCGGAATTTGCCTCAACTGACCGGCAATGATTTTCATCAGCGTGCTTTTTCCTGCTCCGTTATTCCCCAGTAAAGCGACCTTCTCTCCTTCTTCTATGGAGAAGGAAACACCTTTTAATACCTCTTTATTTTTAAAGGACTTCTTGATTTCATCTACTCTAAACATCTCAGTGAACCTCCATTTCTTTTTTCTTTACGAGGCTCATTATAGAACGTGTTTCGGAAGAGAAAATAAGCTTATCGTGAATGGTAATTTTTGTCGCGAACGGTAATTTTCCGGAAAAACAGACTGAAAAGAGGATCGTATCGCAGCAAAAAGTTTTTTTGAAAGGAGTATCCCCTAAAAGAACGCAATCGAGTAGGAGGGAAATTTAAATTAAATTTCCCGACCTCTCACACCACCGTGCGTACCGTTCGGTACACGGCGGTTCAATCAACTTAACAAGTAACACACCTTGAGGTGTAGTAGTCTAACATTGAGACTAATCCAAATGAGGTTAGTCTCTTTGTGCTTATAGCCTTTTGTACCCATCCGTTATGGCACATATGCGCAATACGATTTCCTGTGTTGCAACTTTATGTGCTACCCATCTTGGTATACCTAGCTTAACCAAGTTCTTCTCTTTGTTTGTGGAGTTTTCCAATGTTTCCAAATGCACATGCGTAGTCGGTATCTAATGTTTCCATCCAACTTTTGCGCACAACGTTTTCATGCTTCCAATCTTAAAGTAGTTTATCCATCCTCTGACGAGTTGGTTCAACTTTTTCAATCTTGTAGCTGTTGCTTACGCCCCAACTTCTACATGTGAGTTGTTTCATGCGTGCTTTGAACTTCTCTACCGATTTTTGCATGTGGTTTCGCCTTGTAGACGTGCGCATGACTGTCAAAATAAAATCCAAACCCAAGGTATTTTAAGCCCCTGTGGTCTATCAACTTTACTCTTAGTCATGTTTACTTTCAGCCCCAGTTTATCTTCAATGTACCTTGTTAGATTTCTCATTACTCGATTCGTCCCGACATTTCGCTTCTGACCATGATGATACAGTCGTCTGCATATCTGACAAAAATTCAGTCCTCTTTTCTCCATCTCCTTATCAAGCTCGTTCAACATGATGTTTGCAAGGAGTGGCGATAGATTCCCACCTTGTGGTGTTCCTATCACTGATTCCTTGTATTCATCATCCACCATAATTCCACTGACTAGATACTTTCTGACGATTGAGATTATATCTCCATCTTTGATTGTTCTTCCTATAATGGTCATCAGTTTATCATGATTTCACTGTGTCAAAAGAACTTTTCCATGTCGATATCCACAATCCATGTATTTCCGTCATTCATCATATCGAGTGCGGTCATTAAGGCTTGCTGTGCACATCTATTTGGTCTAAAACCATAACTATGGTCATGGAATTGTTCTTCATAGATGGGCGTTAATACCTGTGCTATCGCTTGTTGGATAAATCGGTCTGTTACTGTTGGTACTCCCAGGTTTCTGACACCGCCATCCGGTTTTGGTATTTCCATCTTCGTACCGGTTGAGGTTTATATTTTCTATTCCTCAACTGTTTCTTGATTTCTTCGCCATTCTTAAACAAGTGCTCTTTAAGTTCTGTGTACTTCATTCCGTCCACTCCTCTGCACCTTTGTTTCGGATGACTTGCAGATATGCTTCGTTTAAGTTTTTCACTTGAAAGTATCTGCTCCATTAGACTACTTGTGTCCATGCGTTCTTTCCTTTTCCGTCTCGCTTGATTTGACCATCTTTTTCCCCGATTGGTTACGGCAGATGTTGCCATCTCTACAATACGAGACATACTCGAACTTATTGATTGTTCGCCCCTTTGCTCCATCTCCATTACGGAGACTTCTTCACTACTATGGGCTCGGCTGACTTCTCATAGTTCGTTGTTACTAGGCTAATGAAACCTCTATGAGACCTCCACGCTTAAGGTGCACGCTCTTTTCCCCTCATCTATCCGCCACATCTACTCTTACTTCCGGCAACTTTTGGACTTCATCTCTTTTGGCAGACTTATCCGTATTTCAGAGCCTTATATGTGATTTCTGTTCGTCGGACCAAGGGTTTTGCCTACAGCTTCCTTCAGATTCCACCTCACGATGGACACCCTTGCTGTTTGGCTATCACTTCCTCGTTGCCTAGGCATGCTCAGGGACTTTCACCCGTTAGAGCGCGCCCATGAGCGCGCGAACCAAAAATAGACCTTAGGAAAAATCCTAAGGTCTATTTGCAAAACTGAATGGTTTGAGAAAAAAGATGATTGGCGCTCCGGGTACTGATGAGGGATTTCGGGTATTTTTCCAGAATCGTATGCACGTTATAAAGACCAAGTCCTCTGCCTTCTCCCTTAGAGGAATACCCCTTCTCAAAAAAATAGGAGAGAGCTCCAGTTTTTCCGCCTTTGTGCTGTTTTCCACCACCAAAATGAGGGTTCTCTCCTCACGAAATCAAAGGCGATGGCGATTTTCGGAACTTCGGCAGTAAGACATCCCTCTATGGCATTGTCACAGAGAATAGAAAGAATCTTGATAAAATCCAGCAGTTCGATTTGAAAATCATAAATCTCTTCTTCTATCTCTACAGAAGTCTCTACCCCCTTACTCTGGGCCTCCAGGAGCTTCGCGGATAAGATACTTTTTACCGCATCATTTTCAATCCGGCTTAATTTTGCAAGGTCAAATTTACTGCTATAAAAGGGCTTTCCACTATCTTTTAGAACCGTATTGTAAATGTTTTCAATGCTGTCAAAGTCTTTCCGCTCAATTCCCAGCTTCAAGCTGGTTAAGATATTCATATAGTCATGGCGAAAACTGCGAATTTCTCCATATAACTCCTCCACTTGATGACTGTATTCGGAAAGCGCCTTTAGCTCACTGTCCTTTTGCTCCAGCACCTCCGCTTCCAGTCTTTCCTTGGAAACGGCATTGATATATAAAAGCACCACGAAGAAGATAATGATATAGAGATTATTCAGCTGTCCCCGAAAGCTGTCCGCTCAAGAAAAGTGGTCACGCAGTACCAAAAAGGCTGTAATCAAAACAGTGTAAATCATCATCGAGAGATTGATTGGCAGTAAAAAGCGGCGAAAAAAGCCGCGCGCAAAGCCGGCCTTCAGCTCCTGAAAATTGATTCTCAGGGATTTTATAAGGACAATATAGAGGGGAAAACCAGAAGTTCAATCAGAAGATCATATCCGCCGATACTCGCCTCATTGTAAACGGAAATGCCAAAGAACGGAAAGACATAGAAGGCCAGCATCCTTCCCAGCAGGCTTTCTAAAACAATAGGATAAAGGCCGTAAAAAAGCTTCAGTCCTCCGTCTTTCTCCCGATTTCGATAGAAACTGTACAGCACGAAGCTCACAAAATACCCGAAAAAAGCAAGAGGCGGAAAAAAGAAAAACAGCAGCTCAAAAAGAACCGGAACAAGGAGAAAAGACCAGAGAGGCATATTTTCATCGCTAATCTGACGATAGAACAACATCACGTTGACGATTTTCACATATTCAATTGTCAGATTCATCATAGATTCCATACATTCTCCTCTCTGAAAAATATTTTTACTGCTTCATCGACTTCATCCGTTCCAAAAAGTCCTCTATACTTCATACGGGAAATCAGACAGCTCTCCTGATTCTCGAATATCGCCATTTTCTCCTCTTTATCAATCTTTACAATGTTTTTCCGGATTGACCACAAAGGAGCGGTGACATTGGTAAAGTCTGGGAATCTGCCTTTTTCCAGGTCGGAAAGCCCTGCATAGAACTCGATTCTTTCCTCCTTTGGTATGTAAAATCACCTTATGGACAGTAGGCGAAGACTCAAAATACAAAATTTTATGAAAAGGAACCTGCACTCTGGCCATGGCCGTTTCAAAACTGAAAGAATCCTCCGATACAGTAGCGCCAAGTTTTTTTCCAACGTGTACTCAATAGCCGACTCCACACGCTCGGAAAAAAATGTTCCTCATCTAAAAGCTTTGTCAATAAAGTCCAGTGCCGAAACCTTATAGCGAAAGGTAATCGGCATAAATTCCGAATGAGTTGTCACAAATACGATAGTGGCATTGGGATCCCTGCTTCGAATTTCTTTCGCAATATCCAGCCCCTTCTTTTCCTCTCCTCTAATCTCAATATCCAAAAAGAAAAAGCTGATGAGAACCTCTTTCCGTAATCGCAGTAAGAAGCTGCCCAGCATTTCCAAAAGATTTCCGGTGCCTTACAAGATAAACTCTTCCTACTAATCAGCTCCTTAATCACCTTTTTCAATGCGGGATTGTTGTATTCTTTCATCCTCTAAAAATAAAGATCTTCAGCAAGTCTCTCACTCCTCTTAAAAAAACTTTCGTAGTCAAAAAAATCCGCTATTTCCCTCAAGCTGCTACTATACGCTTCAAAAAAATAATTTGTTTATTTTACCATGCTTTTACCTAAAATAGAGTAAGTTTTTCATTTTATACTGCGCACTATATTTCTTTCGTCCCCATCATAAAAATGCTATACTGTTCCCGTTAATAGATGCTAAATGTCATAAATTTCACTCGCTTACGACACTGCTTAAGAAAAACACTTTATAGGAAAGGAGAAAGAAAAAGTGGATTCTTTTCGATTTGCATTATCTTTCGCTCTTATTGTATGCCTTTCTTTTCTCCTTACCTTTTATATTTATTTTCGGCTTTTATACGGCGTAAAGAAAAAAACCGGGAAGTCCCTCGGTGGATTTATAAATTCGGGCAGGCTTTTCAGGGTAGAGTTCATGTTGAATATGAAAATGCAACGACTTCCACAACTCTTCGGGATGCCAATATTTTCCTTTTTTTCTGGCTTCTTTCCAATGTTCTAAGCTTTGCTTTTTTATATTACAAAAGTGGAAACTACTATGCAGCTGTCTATCAATGTTGTAAGCTACAGTTCCTTATTGTGCTTTTAGCCATGATGCTTCATTCCCTCTTTCAGTTTTTTAGAATGACTTTTCATTCTTCCAGGGAAGCCCGTCGTTGGTATTCCACAACCAATGCACTTTCTTGGGTAGCCTTCTTCTCCGGCTCCCTTTTGGCTTCCTTTGTCTCTACCATGGGGTTTCCGGAAAGCCCCCTAACCGCACAAATTGACGGAACGAAACTGATTGTTGGCAGCACAAAGGCCTCTTCACTTATCGATGCGGGATTTTCTTTTGCAGGGAAAAGCGCTGAAAGTAAAGTCACCAACAAAAGAAATGACCCCTTTTATTACGGTGAATATCTGGAAATTACAAAGGACGGAAAATCCTACGGTTTTATGAGTGTGACCCCTACCTGGAAGGACGAGGATGCATTAAAGAATTGTACCATTACCTATTATGAAATCCCCGGAGATTGCGCCCAATTAGCAGAAGTCCAATTTAACCGGGTGAACTTAACTGCACTCTCCCTTTCCGACTTTCAAACAAAAAAAATCACGGATATTTTCTCTTTAAAACCCGCTAACTATAAAGAAATTCAGAATGAGAGCTATTATGTTTTGACTATGCAAACAAAAGACTATGCATTATGGAAAAACTATAGTCTTTATGCATATTTTGATACAAATGGCGTTGTATTCCACTACGGAATCCGCGCTCAACAATCGATTTGGGAATGATTCTATCAGTAAAGGATAATGAAAAATGAACTTTTTTAACTTTGAATTCTTTTTCGGCCTTATTGTTTGCCTCTCTTTTCTTCTCACCTTTTATATCTATTTGCGACTCCTTATCGGCGTAATAAGAAAGCGGGAAGTCCCTCAGTGGATTTATAAATTCGGGCAGGCTTTTCAGGGAAGAGTGCATATTGAATATGAAAATGCAACAAATTCCGCCGCTCTTCGAGATGCCAACTTATTTCTCTTTCTTTGGCTTTTGGTCAATGTTTTGACCTTTGTTTTTCTATACCATAAGAACGGAGACGCTCATGCCGCTCTCTATCAATGCATGAAAATGCCATTTGCTACGATCATCGTGGCTTTAATAGTCCACCCAATCTTGCTCCTTTACTTAGAATGCAGTTTCAGTTCTTCCGAAGACGCTTATCATATCTACTCCACTACTAATGCAGTTCGCGGAGCGGCATTTTTTTCCGTCTTCCTTCTGGCTCTTTACGTCAATATGTAGAGCTTCCTTTTCGAATCTGTATGGTAAAGCTGCTTAAATCCACCGGCTTTTTGAAGAGAAGATTTCCGATAGACGCCTCCAGCCTGTCTCTCACGCTGCTTTCTCCATCTAAAGACAGGGTATAATTTCCCTCTTCTTCCACTCGAAAATGATAAAGTTCCCTTCTTCCTTTGTCAAAGCTACTGACTGAAGTACGCATAAGAACGGGAGAAAGGTACAGCTTTTCCCCGGTCTCTGCTCTTCTTAACTGAAAGCCGATATTTCCGATAGGAGTTTTTTTGAAACGCCTTCCGCTAAGCCAAATCCCGTATTTTCCCTGAGGAAGATGAACGCTTCCCTCTTCCTCTGTACAGGGCATTTCAAAGAATAGCTCCGCCTTTGCAAAGCTGATGATGTTTCTAATGCTGAAAATCAATAATGCAATTCCCATGGGAATCAATAAAAAACATAAATTTCTCATCTTGTCTCTCTTTCTAAAATGCTATCTTTACTGTCATTCTTTAAGAATACATAATATCTTTGCTTGAGAACGGCATAATGTCTTTGTTTAAGAACGCATAAATAATATAAATGTTAATCCCAAGATAGCACAAATCGCAGTGATTATAGATAAAATTTTCCCCCTCTTCCAATATCGTACCGTAATGTACAGACCATCCAATATATCAAAGCCGGGAATACTCTGGAAAATAAGATGCAAGATACATTGTCCTACTTTCCAGCCCTTTTGCTTTCTGCTCAGTAAAATCAGGCAAATGGCATAGCTAAGTCCTGCTAATCCCGCCATAAACGATATTCCGAGGAAAAGTGGTGCCACAACTAAGCTCATGGCAAAGAAAAAGGGCGCAATGAATAGAGTCGCCGGTAGCACCAGCATCACAAAGGAAAGCCCTATTCCTCCAAGTAAGACCACAAGAAAGATTGCCAAAAAAATCAATACGGCAGGCAGAGAACTGTATTTAAAGAAAAGGAAAGCCTTTATGCACTGCTCACTATCCGCTCTTTTAAAGATTTTAAAAGCATCCACAATCTGACTGATTAAAAGACCGGTGAACACAAGGGCAAATAGGATATTCAATAAGACATAAAGCTGTAAACTGAAAACAGGGCTTGCCGGAAATAGGAGTATAAAAGCAATCCAAGTGTATAATATAAAAATATGAAAGATTCTGAGAATCCATGAAAAATGCTTCATAAGCTTTCCTCTTTCTTTCTGATGTCTTGATAATTTCCACTACCTATCTACCAAGTTAGGCTTATGCTCTCCTGCTCTGATAAGCTACTACTCTGCCTTTTATTATCTTACATTGCTCAACTGATAGAGTTTTTACTTTATTCCTCAAAAAACATCCTAGTATTTCCTACTTTGGAAAGCAATAAAAATAAGCCGATATACGGGATAATTCAGCCTAGACAAAAATGGCTGAAAAGTGCTAAGCTACTATTAGTTAAACGAGACTAATGCAATATTTCTTGTTATATCATTATGTTATCTCATTATGTTTTATTTCTATAGTTCTGTAGTTCATACGGCATGTACTCAGTAGCATAGTCTGAACTACATTGATGAAAAAGTTTAGCGAGGTGATTGTAATGAAGTACAAAGGAATCTATTTTAACTTATTCAGTTTATTCTTGAAAAAACCGATGGTAAAAAAGTTTGGGAAGGATAAGACGAAAGAGAGCTTGCAAAAAGGACGTATCTTATATCGGGAAATGCTGGAGAGCACAGAAGATGTCGGAGAGAAGAACCCTATGGCCCACAATATTTACTCCGCCTATGTTTTTCTGGCAGTATGCAGAGCCGGTAACTTTTCGGTGGAGGATTTTAGAGAAGTGATTGCTGAATTTATGGACAATCGCATCATAAGGAAAGCCATGAGCTCCATAGATTTTAATAAAGAAAAGGATATGAAGAAATTTGCCGAAAGGATGCATAAGGCGGAAGAATGGGCAAAGGCGCATCCGGAATATCAGGATAAAACCTGGGATTTTCATTTTGATGAAAAGCGGCATAAGGACGGCTTTTATTATCACTTCACAAGATGCCCCTTGGAAAAATTTGCGAGGGAACATGGTTATCTCGACCTCCTACCTCTGTGCTGTGACATTGACCACATTGCGGTTGAACGAAACAAGGGTGTATTGCATAGAGAGCAAACGCTGGCAACGGGAGGCGCAATCTGTGATTACTGGTTCGTAGGGAATCAAACAAAGAATCCAAGCTAAGAAGGGATAAGATTATATGGGCTATTATTTATTCTTCTTGCTCTATGGCTTTATCATTTGTCTTGCTTTACGGTTTCTCTTTTTTTATCTTTATTTTTCTGTTGGAGCTCTCCGTTAAACAGAAAAAAGAAGTTCCGAATTGGGTGTATCGTATCGGTCAGAGTATGCAAGACCGGATTCATCGTGTTAAATTAGAAAATAGGACAAACTATGCCGCACTAAAGGCAGAGGAACATAAAGAAGTATTGTAAAAATACTGACCTATGCCAAGTGAACGGAAAATAAGAAAACTCTATGTGAATGGATGAACCATTTGCATAGAGTTTTTTTCTTTGTCATGGAAAATTTTTCAGCGTCCGTAGGACGCGCCGCCGTCACCGCAGGTGGCGATCTTGGGGCTTTGGGGATTATCCTCAACAAGCGTTTTTGGCGGGTAGGAAACCCACCAAAATCGCAAACATGTAAATGTTTGCATTGCTTGCCGATTTGAGAAAT
>BNJU01000542.1_pt1 | contig 53947 bp, 117 predicted proteins | sample 8539281 | NCBI WGS metagenome assembly BNJU01 (sample SAMD00202456, study PRJDB9452) | human saliva metagenome | isolation source: human saliva | place: Japan | reverse complement strand
CAGTTACGTATTATACATTGAGAATCGCACGGCGCAGTCCATCGTGATCGAAAAATCCATGGATGTACGTACCAAAGATGTTTTCTTCTTCATTTACCGTACCTTCCGCAGCGTCACAAACTTCGCCGCGTCTCTCTTTCACGCGGAGCGGATGACTGTCCCTATCGCACAGGAACTCCGTCGTTCCCATATGAATTTTCATAGCCCTTGATATCATCGACAGAAATCCGCTTGCCAAGAAACGGAAGTCTCTGGCCGAAGCTACGACCTGCGAAGTCAACTTGTTTTCATGAAATGTCGTCTGCAGGCCAAGAGCCCCAGCCCATCCGTACTGTCAAACGAAGATTCCGTATGATGCGGATCCAATATGCGCTGCCGCCATCTGGTAGCCGCCGCATATACCGATGACGGCTGTTCCTTTTTCGTGCGCCTCGCGAATCTTCGCGGCAAGTCCCGTTTTTCGAGCCAACGCATGTCCTCCGACGTATTCTTTGCTGCCCGGCAACAGAATCAAGTCGGGCGTACCGAGAGCCGCCGTTTCATGCACATAGCGTAGCGTCACAGTCCGCCTCGCTTTCCAAACTGTCAAAATCCGTGAAGTTGAAATCTTCGGCGTACGGATGACAGCAAGGTTGAGTTCCTTCTCTTCCGCCCTTTCTGCCTTATCCTCCAGCGATACGGAATCTTCATCGTCAATGCCCATTTCCTCGATATGCGGGATGACGCTGAGCACAGGCTTGCCCGTCTTTTTCTCCAAAAATTCGACAGCAGGGGTAAAGAGCGAGATGTCGCCGCGAAACTTGTTGACGACAAGCCCTTGACGAGCGCTCTTCATCCTCTTCCAAAAGCTCCAAAGTGCTCGACGAGCAGACGAGCGCACCGCCGCGATCGACATCGGCAATGAGCAGAACGGGCGCATTCAGATACTTCGCCACGCGCATGTTGACGATGTCGTTCGCCTTGAGATTGACCTCGGCAGGGCTTCCTGCGCCCTCGATGACGACGGTTTCGTACTCCGCATCGAGACGCGCCAACGCTTCTTTGACCGCCGAAAACGCTTTGAGCGAATAGCCTGGGTGGTACTCCTTCGCCGTCATATATGCCGACAGGGCTTTCCATGAGCACGACCTGCGAGCAGGAGTTTCCTGTCGGCTTCAGCAAGACGGGATTCTACGTCGACAAACGGTTCAAGTCCCGCGGCTTCCGCCCGGGCGACCTGCGCACGCCCCATCTCCAAGCCATCTTTCGTGACATAGGAATTGAGCGCCATGTTCTGCGCTTTGAAGGGGACGACGCGCCGCCCCTCCTGCCGAAAGATGCGGCTAGAGCGCCGTCGTCAGGATGCTCTTTTCCAACATGCGAGCTTTGTCCCCATCATCATGATGTAGTTCGCCAAAAGCCATTCCTCCCTGTCAAGCGATGCAGTATGCTATTCTGTAGTATATTTTACTAGGAAAGTCCAAGAGGCCAAGCCGAAGGCGCAGGCCGATTGGGCAACTTTCCTTAAGGGCGGCGCACAATGTCCACAAAGTGGACGTTTGTGCGTAGTTTACTAGAAAGTCCAAGAGGCCGTCGCGCAGGCCGATTGGGCAACTTTCCCAGGGCGGCGACAAGTCCACAAAGTGGACGTTTGTGCGTGTAGTTTACTAGGAAAGTCCAAGAGGTCAAGCCGAAGGCGCAGGCCGATTGGGCAACTTTCCTTAAGGGCGGCGCACAATGTCCACAAAGTGGACGTTTGTGCGTGTAGTTTACCACGACACTGCCAATTTCTTGAAATCAACGGCAATGCCGCAGGAAACGACGTACACCTCATCTGCGGCACGCGCCGTCAGCTGGTTGGCAATGCCTGTGATGTCGCGATACTCGCGTGCAAGATGATTTTCCGGCACGATGCCCGCGCCGACCTCGTTCGTCACGAAAATCGTCGTACCTCCCTGCTCCTTTGCAGCTTCGAGCAGGAGGCTGATTTTCTCACGTATAAGTTCATAATTTGCCGCAGAGTCGCGGACATTCTCCAAGGCGCACAGCAGATTGCTGATGTAGAGCGTCAGGCAGTCGAAGAGGATCATATCGTGCGCCCTTCCTGCCTCCTCAATGGCAAGATGCGCGTTCTCGGGCGCTTCCCATGTATGCCAGCCCTTGGGGCGCCGCTCACGGTGCAGTTTGACGCGAAATGCCATCTCCTCGTCATAGACGCCCGCCGTCGCAATGTAGGCAACCTTCTTTCCGAAACGCGCCGCGTACTGCTCGGCAAAACGGCTCTTGCCGCTTCGTGCACCGCCCGTGACGAGGACGATCTTACCCATGCACCTTCCTCCTCTCCCTGCTCGCTCGGCAAGCCTCAACGAAAGCCTCAGCCGCCTCAGGGCAGCCTGCAAAGTGCAAGTGCAGATAAGAGCCGAGAACCGCCCCTTGGCATAGCCTGCCGCATAGTGCGCGCCGTTCCTCATGCGCGTAAAAAGTAAAGGCCCTCGCCGCATCCGCTTTTTCCCCGCAATTCTGTCGAGAAATGAAACTCGTGACCGTGCAGTTTCCTGCCTCGCGGTCCGAGAACCGTATCGCTGCAAAGCTCCGCCTCAACGTAGCCGACCATCTGCAGTTTGCGGTTCATCTGCACGACAGCAGGAACGATTCCCGTCATCGCATATGTCTTTTGCCCTCGAAGTCCACGAGTTTTTCCATCAAGTACATATAGCCGCCGCATTCGCGCATACGTAGGCACACCTGCTGCCGCCGCCTCAGCGAGAGAACGGCGCATCGACATTACCCGCCGTCAGTTCTCGGCAAACATCTCAGGAAAGCCCCGCCTAGGGAGAACGCCCGCCGCCTCAGGGCAGAGCCGTATCATGCAGCGGGCTGAGAAAAGACGAGTTCCGCGCCAAAGGATTCCAACACATCAAGACTCTCGGGATAATAAAGGAAAAGGCCTCATCGTGCGCGACGGCAAGGCGCACCTGGACGGCTGTCGCTCTGCATTTTCCCCTGCAGAAAAAGCAATTCCTCCGTCGAGGCCAATGGCGCGGCTGCTTCTGCAATCCTTCTGAGCGCCGCAAGATCGACCGAACGCGCCGCCGCCTCGCCCATCTTCTTTACAACATCGCGCTCTTCGTTCTCCTCGGCAGGCAGAAGGCCTGAGTGACGCTCCGGCATCTTCAGCGATTCGTCGCGTCGCATAGCCCCTAAGACAGGCATGTCAATCTTCGCCATCGCCTCGCGTATCATCGCCCTCATGCGTATCCGAGCCCAGACGGTTCAGGAGAACGCCCGCGAGGTTGACCTCACGATCATAACTGCGGAAACCAAGCGCGATCGCCGCCGCCGATGCGCCCATCGACTTCGCATCGAGAACGAGCAGCACGGGCGCGTCGAGCAATTTGGCGATTTCTGCCGTGGAACTCACCCTTCCTGCCGCCGTCATAAAGCCCCTATGACGCCTTCTGATAACGGCAAGATCCGCACCTTTGGCCGCGTGCGAAAAATCTCCTTGAGACGTTCAGCCGGCATAAGCCATGTGTCGAGATTGTGCGCGGGCAGCCCACTCGCAAGCGCGTGATAGCCAGCGTCGATGTAGTCAGGCTCACCTTGTACGACTGCACGCGAGCCCCTGCGCACGCAGTGCGGCGAGGATGCCCGTCACGAGCGTCGTCTTGCCCGAGCCGCTCTGCGTCGCGGCGATGACAATGCGCGGTATCTTCTCTTCCATGGCAAAATCTCCTCAGCGCGTGTTGTCTATGAGATACATGACAGCATTGACGACGGACGCCGCGATCGGGCTGCCGCCCTTCGTGCTTCCACCGTGATGTACGGCACTTTTCTCGTTCTTCGCCAAAGTTCCTTGGAATCCGCCGCCCTGACGAAGCCGACAGGGGATGCCGACGATGGCCGCCGGACGTGTGCCTTCCTCCTCGACCATGCGCAGCATACCGAAGAGCGCCGTCGGCGCATTGTCGATGGCAATGATCGCACCATCGAGAGTCTTGCCGAGAAGGAACGCATGGCAGCCATCGAGCGCGTGATGCCCTGCGCCTTTTGCTTCGGCGGCAATCTTCTTCATCTGCTACGAGGCAATGCACCTCACCGCCGAAGGATGCCGAGTTTCTTCTTATTGATGCCCGTGCGCACCATCTCGACGTCCGTATAGATGTGCGCCCCTTTCTGAGTCGCCTGCTGCATCGCCTCGATTGCCTGCGGATGAACGCGGATCACCTTTCGCCAGTCGACATCGCCCGACGCATGAATCATGCGCGAATACACCTGATTTCCGCTTCGGAGAAGTTTTATACTCGACCAGATACGGTGCGATGATCTCCATGCTGCGGTTCTCGATTTCCATCGGCTGTTTGATAAAAATCCATGCTGTAACCTCACTTCTGCTTTATGAACAAACGCCAAGACCTCTTCAAAGGTCTGCGCCATATTGTCGTAGGCGATGCGCGGCCGTTCGACGATGACGAGCGGCAGGCCGAGATTCATTGCCGCCGCAATTTCGTATCGGCGCCGCCGACCGTGCCGCCGTTCTTCGTGACGACGACGTCCCGCCTCATACTTCTTGTAAAGCTCCTCGTTGAGCGCTCGGAAAATGGTCCCGCACAGGCGACGATGGCTCGGGCGAAAGCCGAGCGCCGTACATTCCTCGATGACTTCGGGGCGGGCAGGACGCGTGCCGTCAGCACACATCAGTGCAGGCGCTTCTGTAACGCCTGAGGTTGTGACTGCCCGTCGTAAGAAAGATGTTCCGTCCCAAATTCGCCGCAACTTTCTGCCGCTTCCTCGTAGTCTGCGACGTAATGCGCCTTTTCATAATCGAGCGGCGCACTCTGTCTCTCATAGCGGATATAGGGATGCCGCAGCGCGGCAGGCGCGCATGGCATTTTCGGAGATATTCGCCGCATAGGATGGCTTGCATCGACGAAGACAGCGAGCGCCATGCGCACGGCAATACTCTGCCAGTGCTGCTTCATCGAGCGGACGATCGTTGATGACGATGCCCGGATAGCGCGACAAAAGCTCCTCACCGTAGCGGCTCACGACCGACGCCGTGACACTTCGCCCCTTTCCCAGCAGAAAACCCGCAAGCTCCCTGCCGTCCTGTACCTGCTGCCACGAAGATCATACTGCAGCCCCGCGGCGTGATCATGTAGCCTCGCTTCACATAGGTGCGGCTATTGCCGATGATGACGAGCGAGAACATGTCGATCGTTTCCTTCGTAAAGTTCTCCAGCGTCGAAATCGTCTTGCTCTCCGCTTCACGCGCCGCATGGTTCACAATACCGACAGGCGTATCTCGCCGCACGGCAGGGCAAGCAGATATCTCGCGGATCTCCTCGATGTTCTGCACGCGCTTCGCTCTTGGGATTGTAGAGCGCGACAACGAAATCAGCTTCCTGCCGCCGCCTTGGCACGCTTCTTGATGAGTTCCCACGGCGTCAGCAGGTCGCCGAGACTGATGACGGCAAAGTCGTGCAGCGAGCGGTGCGCCCAAGATCGAAAGCCGCCGCATTGACCGCCGAGATGCCGGCGATGACGCCCGCCGAACTCGGGGCGATCGCTCGCTTCGCGCTGCAAGAGAAGTTCCAAGACGAGTCCCGCCATGCCGTAGACGCGGGAATCGCCGCTCGAAACGACGACGGTATCCTTCCCTTCGCTGCCGTTTCCACCGCCATGCGGCAGCGGTCGATCTCCGCATCATGCCCTGTGCCGATGACCTCGCGCTCACCGATGAGGTCTTTTGATGAGCTTGATGCACGTCGTATATCCCACGACGACCGCTGCTTCAATCGACCGCTTCGCACGCGGCGTCATATCCTCCAAACCTCCGGGGCCGATGCCCACCACTGTTATTTTTCCCATACAAGTGCCACCGTCACTTTCTCAAATCTCGTTTTGGCAAGGGCAAGTCGTCCTGCGGGGACGCTCGTGAGCGCTGCAGCTTCCGCGACGTTGCCGATGCCGATATTTTTCTTGGACAAAGGAGACTCAGAGCCCATAGGCGTCGATTGTCTCCCGCATCTTTCGTTGGAATGGAAGCGAATATCACGCTTGAGTTCCGCGCTCAAAGCAAGAAGCCCAGCCTCGTCCGCCTTCGCCTCTGTACTCGCGAGAAGCGATACATCTGCGATGCTGCGCCGATCCTCGTGAGGGCCGCTTCCAACGCTGCCCGTATCTCCGACATCTCCGTGCCGCGTCTGCAGCCGATGCCGGCAACGAGACGGCGCGGCACGAGGCAGATCACGTCTTCTCGCCGCACACTTTCATCCGCCGTGATGAAGGCCGTCAAGCCTTCCTCTCCGGCGGAAGCCCCCGTCCGAGACAGCGCTGTCCAAACCCCTATCGTCAAGCCGCTTCTTGTAAAGCTCGCACGCGCGAGATTCTCATCAATTACATAGCGAATCGACTCATCGTCAAGCACGGCGCTGTTGAATCGCTGATCTGCTCCTTCGGCGAGGGGCGCAGCGCAAGACGCGGCGGCGCGACATCGACGGCAAGCTTCTTCTGCGTCCGTTGCCGTCGTGATGACGGGATCTGCGCCGATGACGCCGCAAGCTCGCGCGTCAGTTCATTCGCGCCGCCAATGTGACCCGAAAGCAGACTGATGAGCGCTGCGCCTCCTCGTCGAGCACGAGGACGGCCGGATCTTCCAACTTGCTCTTCAAGAACCCGCAATCATGCGCCGGCAATTCGTTGCCACGGTGGAAAACTAAAGCGCGATCATACTGGTGAAATGCACGCTCAGCCTGCGGCGCGAGGCGCTATAGCGCGTACTTCCGCCGGCATTTCTGCCCCGCTTTGACGAAGATAGTCGACGCTCGCATCAAGTGATGCGCGAACGCAGAGCCGTCTTCGTGCCGCGCAGCGTCGCCGTAAAAACCGCGCATCTCATTTGCTTGCTTCGCGGAACATGTGGCTGAACTCCGGCGTGGAGCCGCGAAAGCTCATAGTCCGCGCCGAGGCAGCGGCGACGATCATCGCCGTGCGGTCGATGCCCTGTCGGCAATTTCCGCCACGATGGTTTCCAATGTGCGCGCACGATCTTCTGCTCGGGCCACGAGGCGCGCGCACGATGGCGATCGGCGTCAGGCGCACAGCCGCCCTCGATAAGCTCCTTCACGACATCCGCGAGCATCGTGATGCTGAGGAAGATGCACATCGTCGCCTGATGTGCGGCAAGCGAGCGCAGCTCCCCGCTCAGGCACGGGCGTACGCCCCTCGTTGCGCGTGATGATGACCGTCTGCGAGGATTCCGGAAGCGTATACTCCTGCTTTCAAAGCGGCAGCCGTCGCGAGGAAAGGAGCTGACGCCCGGCACGACCTCAAAATCAATCCCCTTCTTCTTGAGCGCATCCATCTGCTCTTGAATCGCACCGTAGATGCTCGGATCGCCCGTATGAAGGCGCACGACCATGAGATCTTTCGCCCGGCTCTCTCTATCGTCTCAATGACCTCGGGAGCGTCATAGAGGCGGAATCGTGAATCTCTGCGCCTTCCTTGGCAAAAGTCCAAAGAGGCGGGATTGACGAGCGAACCCGCGCCAGATGATGACGTCGGCCTTTTTGCAGCAGCTTCTGCCCCTTGACCGTGATGAGCCGGGATCGCCTGCGCCCGCGCCGACAATGTATACCTGCATGTTCTTCCTCCTGTTACACGTTTGCCTTATGGCAGGAAATGATATAGACGGGCTGATCGCCTCCGCCATATCGTAAGGGACCGACCTTCTTCAGACGATTGACCTGCACTTGGACGGTATCATAGAGATAGCCGCTCTTCTCGCATGTAGGCGAGTGAACCACGAGCGTCTGCACCGTGATGCAGTTGATGACGATGAAGCCGCCGGGTTTCAAACGTCCGTCGAGAAATTCAAGGATCTCTTCCAGATGGCTTCCCGTGCCGCCGATGATTGCCGCATCAAGTCTTTCGGGCAAAGCTCCGAGTCCCTGCCGGCGCCTCGCCTCGATGATCGTGATGTTCTCGATGCCAAATTTCGCCGCATTCTGACGGATGAGCTCGACCGCTTCTTTTTGCGCTCCACGGCGTAGACGCGGCCGCCTTCGCCAGCGCCGCCTCGATGGAAAGCGATCCCGTGCGGCGCCGATATCGCAAACGATATCATTTTCCGATCTTTCGCCCCTCGCCAGTGTCAGGATGCGGATCTCTTCTTCGTCATCGGCACTTTGCCGCGGATAGAATTCTTCGTCTTCGATGCCCTAAAAATGTTTCATGCCTTCACCACCAAAACACCATGAGATTTCCGCTGCAGACGCCGCCTCGGCGAGTGTCGTATGAATGACTTTCCTCATCTTCATAAGACAGCCGTGAGCATATGAAGCTCTGCAGCAGACGGCCAGCCAAGCTCCATAAGGCGCTGTGCAATCGTGCGCGAATTGTTCGATCGATCCGTCAAAAGCCCGAGCAGGGACGCCCTCCTGTAAGCAATCTCTTTCGCCTGCGGCACGCGCCCGTGGAAGGACGCAAGTCTCGCCTCATGCCAAGGCAGAGCAAGTCGCGCAAATGCCATCTGCAGGAACTGACGCCGGGGATGACGACGAGCGCCTGCGGCGGGAACTCACGCCGCAGAGCATCGAGCAGCGAATAATAGCCGGGATCGCCTGAAACCATGACGACGACGTGCGTCTTTTGAAGCTTCTCCCGAATGAACGAAAGGACGGCGTCTATGTCGCCGCGAATCGTCATCGTCTCCTGCCCTTGCTCGCGAAATCCGCCAGAGCGCGGCTGCCGCCGACGAGCACCTTCGCGCCCTCGATGGCAGCGCGCGTGCCGCCGGCAGGACAAAAATCGGATTGCCCGGTCAATGCCTGCCACTACGATTCTATGTTCCAATGAAAATCCCTGCCTATCTCTCTTGCTGTATCATCCATGCCCAAGAGCTCCCCTTGAGCGTCGTCATCGCCGTACCCACGCGCAGATCTTGGAATACATACCGCTCGGCACGAGCCGAAGCACGCGCGCAAAGGATGCCATAGACCCGCTCCAAACCGTATTCTGGCAAAAAGCGGCAAGGCTCTTCCGTCGTCGTCGCCGCAGGATGCGGCGCACCGCCTCCTGCGGCAGGCCTTCTGCCGCCGCGTAGGCGCGAGCGCTTCCAAGCGGCCGTCCGCTATGCGGTTGTGCGTATAAAGACGCCTGCCGCAACCTTCGAAAGCTTGCCGATATGACCGAAGAGCAGCACGCGCTTGAGCTTTCTTTCCGCCGCACGCTCCAACATGAAGCCGATGAAGTTGCTCGTCTGCACGACAGCCTCGCGCGGCAGGCCGAAAAGCGCGCCGCCGCATTCTCGCCCATCTTGCCCGGCACGAAGATCTGCGTGTCGAAGCCTGCTGCAAGAGCCACATCCATCTGCGGCACGAGGAGTTTTTGAAGCCTTCCTCCGACATAGGGACGCAGGACGCCCGTCGTGCCGATGACGGAAATGCCGCCGACGATGCCGAGGATCGGATTCAGCGTGCGTTTTGCAAGTCCTCGCCTGCGGGAATCGAAATCGTGACGTCCGCACTGCCGTCCTTGCCGAGGATTTCCTCGATGACGTTGCGAATCAGCTGGCGAGGCCCGGATTGATCGACGGCTCGCCCGGCGGCACTGGAAAGCCCGCTTCGTGACCGTGCCGATGCCGCGCCCGCATGGAAATAGAACGCCGCTCCTCAGGGCGAACGACGACTTCCGTAAAGACGGAAACGCCATTCGTGATGTCTGGATCGTCTCCTGAGAACTTCACGACCTCGGCGCGCGCTCCCGACGACGTGCGGATGACTTCTGAATCGGAATGTGAAGCGGCGTGCCGTCGAGAGCCATGATCGTCACTTTCTCGCAATACTCTCCGTCAAGAAACAGGAGCGCCGCCTTCGTCCCAGCCGCCGCACAGGCTCCTGTCGTGTGCAGCGCTTCGCATCTCCTTCGCCATCGCACTCATCCTCCACACTACAATGCTTTTTATTGTACAAGAAACTTCGAGAAGTCAAGTCCCAAAAAGGCACAGACCGTCCCCATAGATCTAAGCCCCGGCACACAAGAAGTGCAGCCGGGCGAGGAAGCAGCTGATATTTCCCATACTTCTTTGATGCTTTTTCCTATTGCAATATCCCCAGCTCGCGCAGCCGCTTGAAATCAATCGTCTGTCTTGCGGTGCGGATGACGAGCGAGATACTGCTGCCGCTCAGGCTCCGCTGGATGGAAGCTTACGAGAGGCGCAGCTTTTGCACTAGCAGTGACGCGTCAACTTCTTGTTATGATTCGGGTCGTTGACCGTCACGTTCGCTTCCGTCGCGGCAGGAGGTCTGCCGCGATTCACGATGAAATTCATGTGATATTCGACGAGCGGCGCATCCTCTGCATCGACGTAGTATACGCCGCTTTGGTACATCGGCTCTTTTCGCCGCCCCCTGTCCATCTCTTTTCATAGGGATTGACGACGGCGAAGGATGTCCAAAAGCTGCGATATATCTGTCTTCTTCGGGTTGTAGGCGATTTTCCAGTCCCATGACAGCCTTGATCCAACCGCTTTTCACTGCATCATACGACGGCTCCCTCACTCTGTGCATCAATATAGCCGGTACGCGTCGCGACGACGCCGGGCACATGATCGAAAACCGCCTGCAGCTCGTAGAAGCTGCCGCCAGAGACATATAGCCGTTTTCGTATACAAGGATCATCCCTCCTCATGGGGATGCAGAAGATCGACATGGCGATCCGAAGCACGATGGATGTCGAAGACATGGATAAGCTCCGCCACACCCCTGCGAGGGGACACCGTCCCCTGGAGCACGGCATCGCGCACTTCCGGCATACGCCCCAGAATCACAGGATCATCAAAGAAGAGGTTGTGCAGGTGCTCGTCGATCATGCTGTTCATCCAATCGAGCAGCTGACTTTCACGACGCTTCCGAGCGCCATCTCCTTCGTCGTGCTCTCAAAGATGCGAATGACATCCCAAAGCTCTTTTCAATCCCGTCTTTTCCAAGGCAGAAACGAGGTAGGCATGCGTCTGCCAGCCCGGCGTCGCGGGACGAATGTACTCGATCATACGCTCGTACTCGCCGCGTGCGACCTGAGCTTTCGTACGATTGTCTCCGTCTGCCTTGTTGATGACGATGGCGTCCGCCAGTTCCATGATGCCCTTCTTGATGCCTTGCAGCTCATCTCCTGCCCCCGTCAGAACGACGAGCAGGAAGAAGTCGACCATCGAGCGAACCGTCGTTTCCGACTGTCCGACGCCGACGGTTTCGATGAGGATGACATCATAGCCGGCCGCCTCGCAAAGAAGCATTGTCTCACGGCTCTTCCTCGCGACACCGCCCAAAGTGCCTCCGGCAGGCGACGGGCGAATGAATGCCTCTTCCCTGCGCGAAAGCGTGCCCATGCGCGTCTTTGTCTCCAAGAATCGAGCCTTTCGTCACCGAGCTTGTCGGATCGACCGTCAGGACTGCGACGCGATGCCCCATGTCGCAGAGCATGTTGCCAAAAGCCTCGATCATCGTGCTCTTTTCCCGCTCCCGGGACGCCTGTGATGCCGATGCAGAGCCTTCCCGTATGGGGAAGGAGATCCTGCAGCACCCTCTGCGCCTTCGAAATGACGCGGGCTGTTGCTTTCGATGAGCGTGATGGCGCGAGAGATCATGCGATCCCCGCGGCCACGCCTTTCACATAGTCTTCACATCAAGAATCATGCGATTCCTTCGAAACCCTGTCTTTCCAAGATCCGGGCTGATGTTGCCGACCGTCAGATCCTTGATGCCGTCAATGCCGCCTGCGACACTCGTGGCAAAATTCTTGTCCGCGTTCTCCGGCACCCAGTCCGGCTTCGTGTTCGTGTATTTCGCCATGGTCGTTACCCGCAGCCATTTCTTCCTTTGCACGTCCAATCAAGAGTTTCAGGAGTTTTGACGCCCGCCTCGGGGATGTTCGTTCCCGGAGCGAAGATAGCGACCGCGCCGCTCTTGTAGAGGTGGTCATAGTCCTGCACGGGGATGACGCCGCCGATGCAGACCATGATGTCCTCGCGCCCAAGCTTCTTGAGTTCTTCCACAAGAGCCGGCAGGAGCGTGTTGTGACCGGCAGCCAGCGAGCTGAAGCCAACCATGTGAACGTCGTTATCGACGGCATCCTGCGCCGTCTCATCCGGCGTCTGAACAGAGGTCCGACATCGACGTCCCCAGCCCATGTCAGCGAAGGAGGAGGCGATGACCTTCTGTCCGCGATCGTGACCGTCCTGACCCATCTTGGCGACAAAGATACGCGGCCGGCGACCCGTGAGCTTTTCAAAATCATCGGCAAGCGCACGCGCCTTGTCCAGCTCCGTCTTATCCGTAAACTCCGAAGAGTAGACGCCCGAAATCGTATGAATGACGGCCTGATAGCGGCCCGAAACCTTTTCCACGGCATCCGAAATCTCGCCGAGCGAGCAGCGCACGCGCGCCGCTTCGACCGCGCATTCCAAGAGATTGCCGTTGTCGCGCGTCTCGGCGGCCTTCGTGATGGCTTCCAAGGCGGCGCGCACGTCGTCCTCGTTGCGGTTTGCACGCAGTTTTTCGAGGCGCTCGACCTGAGCCCTGACGCACAGCGGTGTTGTCGATCGCGAGGATTTCAGCGGATCTTCCTTCTCCAAGCGGTACTTTGTTCAGCCGACAATCGTCTCGTTGCCCGAATCGATTCTCGCCTGACGACGTGCTGCAGCCTCCTCGATGCGCATCTCGGCAGACCCGTCGGAATCGCCTTCGCCATGCCGCCGAGGGATTCGACTTCCTGAATATGCGCCCAAGCGCGGCGAATGATCTCGTTCGTGAGGGCTTCGACGTAGTAGGAGCCACCCCACGGGTCGATGATCTTGCAGACGCTCGTCTCATCCCTGAATGTAGAGCTGCGTATTGCGCGCGATGCGAGCCGAGAAGTCCGTCGGCAGAGCGATGGCCCTCGTCGAGAGCGTTCGTGTGCAGCGACTGCGTGTGCCCGAGAGCCGCGCCCATCGCTTCCATCGCCGTGCGCGCGATGTTGTTGAACGGATCCTGCGCCGTAAGCGACCAGCCCGAAGTCTGCGAATGCGTGCGAGCGCCAGGATTTGGGATTTTCCGCGCCGAACGACTTTGACGATCTTCGCCCAGAGGACGCGCCGCACGCATCTTGGCGATTTCCATGAAGTAGTTCTTGCCGATTGCCCAGAAGAACGACAGGGCGCTTTGCGAAGGCGTCGATCGAAAGTCCCGCCTTGATGCCCGTACGGATGTATTCGAGACCGTCGGCAAGCGTGTAGCCAAGCTCGATGTCTGCCGTCGCGCCAGCCTCCTGCATGTGGTAGCCCGAAATGGAAATGCTGTTGAACTCGGCATATATTTCGTCGTGTACTCGAAGATATCGCCGATGATGCGCATCGACATATCCGGCGGATAGATGTACGTGTTGCGCACCATAGAATTCTTTGAGGGATGTCGTTCTGAATCGTACCCGCCTGCGATCTTCTTGTCAACGCCCCTGCTCGACGCCCGACTGGATGAAGAAGGCGAGAATCGGCAGAAACGGCGCCGTTCATCGTCATGGAAACCGACATCTGATCGAGCGGGAATGCCTGAGAAGAGGATGTTCATGTCGAGCATCGAGCAAACCGAGACGCCCGCCTTGCCGACGTCGCCGATGACGCGCGGATTGTCGGCATCGTAGCCGCGATGCGTCGGCAGATCGAAGGCGATGGAAAGACCCTTCGACCGGCCGCAAGGTTTCTGCGGTAGAAAGGCGTTCGATTCCTCCGCCGTCGAGAAATCCTGCGTACTGACGCACCGTCCACGGACGGAAAACGTACATCGTCGAGTACGGTCCTCTGAGGCACGGCGGGATGCCGCTCGCAAACTCCAAGTGGTTCATATGATCGTATTCATCGTGATTGCAGAAAAGGCTTGATGGGAATCTTTTCTCCATCGTGCTCTCCATCAGCGAGTCATAGCTCCTGCCCGTCGAAGCTTCCAAGCGTTTTGCGCCAATCCGCCTCTTTATGAGCAGGCGCACCCTCAAGGTTGATTTTCGTGAAATCAGGGTTCTGTGCCATCACTGAATCATTCCTTTTCTTCTTCTGCAGCATCTGCAGTGTCTTGTAGCAGTTGGCACGCACGGAAATGAAGTCATCCACGCCCGCTTCGCGATAAATTGGCTCCAAATCCTTCGGCGCAGCCCGCGAGGAAGATCGTAGCCGCAGGCAATGCCGCGCGCAGTTTCGGCGCAAGCTCGGGCACATCTTCGGATACGTCGGATCTGTCGAGCAGATGACGACAGCATCGGCGCCCGACTCCTTCGCAGCGGCAGCCGCCTCATCCGTCGTCTTGAATCCGTCGTTCAACAGCACTTCAAAAGCGCCGACCTGCAGGAAGCTCGTCGAGAAATCGGCACGCGCCTTGTGCTGCGGAATGGGGCCCATATTCGCGAGGAAGATCTTCACGTTATCACCGTCATGGCTGTGCGCTGTACTCCTCGGTGATGCGGCGCAGCGCTCGTAGCGCTCGCTCCAGCGGTGCGCTTCAATTGCCGTGATCTTCTCGGCTGCCTCGCCCGTCTGCAGAGCCTCGCGAAGCTCCGCAATCGTCGCACCGCCTTCGCCGCCTTGACAGCCGCTTCCGCTTTCTCGCCCTTGCCCGCATTCTTCAATGCCGTGAGGGCACTTCCCTTTTGAATGCTCTCGTCCACATCGGCGAGATAGGCTTCGACATCCTTCTTGCGCTTTTTCCAGAAGTTCCGCCACATCCTCTGTGCGCGGATCGAGCAGCTTCTCCGTCATATTCGGATACATGTTGTTGCCGACGATGCGATCTCTGCGCAGTTCGAGACTCTTGAAAGCGATCTTCAAGCCGTCTTTGCGACTTCCTCCTGCACATAGCCGGCTTCGAGAGCCTTGACGATACCGCCCTTGCCCCTCGATCGTCCGGAATTCTGCCCAAATCTTTTTCCTGAATTTTCTTTCGTCAGCGTCTCGACTGCCCAAGAGCCGCCCAGCCGGATCGATCGGCTGCATGAGGTCGAATTCTTCCTGCAGCATGATCTCGCACATTGCGCGCGATGCGGCGCGAGAACTCATCACCCTTGCGAATCGGCTCATCGAACGGAGCGTTCTCTAAGGAGTCAAGTCCGCCGACGACACCGGAGAAAGATCTCCGTCGTGTTGCGCAGCATGTTGACGTAAGGATCGTAAACCGTCTTGAAAAAACAGTGCGGGGACGTGCATGTACGTGGATGCGCTGCGCTCTTCTCCGCCGCCGAACGCCTTGACGATCTGCGCCCAGATCGGGCGAACCGCACGAAGCTTCCGCAATCTGCAGGAAGAAAGTTCGCGCCCATCGAGAAGCCGAACATCATCTGCCCTGCCGCCTCGTCGACCGTAAGTCCGCGCTCCACGAGGGCACGCAGGTACGCGACGCCGACGGCGAGCGTCGAGGCGACTTCCTGCACATCGTTGGCGCCGCCGCGCGAAAACGGCATCGCTGCGCACCATGATCGTCTTGAGATTCGGCGCATACTGCTTTTCGCCCAGAAGCGGCCTCCGCCATCTCATCGTAGAGCTGGGGCAGCGAAGCGTAGTTCTCGCCACGCTGAATCAACTCGCCCAGGGATCTGCTCCCCACGAAGCCGCTGAAGCTTCGCGAGGTCACCGCCGTCGAGACTTGACGGACGCAGCGACGAGAGACAGCATCGGCAGGGACGACGCGCCCGCATAGATGTAGAGCGGATGCTGGTCGAGCTTCAGCCGTTGAGCGTCGTGCATATCCTCAACCGTCGTGATAGCTGCATCCTCATCGCCGATTTTTCAGCATCCTTGGCATCCTTGTTGAGAGCGTTGCTGAGTCCAGTCGGATGTTGTAGATCGTCGAACCCTTGTCCACCGCGGCGCAAAGAGTTCGTTGTTCTCCTCGGGCAGCGTCTCGTCGCACGACTGCGCGATGCCCAGGCTGTTCGATATAGCCGTTCGGACGCGCACCGCGCAGGAAAGTTGTCCATGCCGAAAGTCCGTCCTCGCAGGATCTCGTCCGTCATCTTGTGCGTGTACATCGGCTCGAAGGTGATGCCCTCGTACGTTTTCGTGAACATCTTTTTCTCGAAGGGCGCCCCCTTCAAGAGTGCGACGCACGCTCTCTTCCACTCGTCATACGTCGGCGGTTCGAAATTCGTCGAGCGCACATCGGGAAACTCGTTTGCTGTTCGGCCTTCTTCAAGATGGCCTGCAGGTCAAGATTCTCGTCCTGACCCTTTTGTCTCATTGCTCATATTTCCACAGCCTCGCTGAAATAATACGGAATACAATCAAAAAGCCGCCCTCAGTCGAGGGCGGCTTCATCATTTTCGTGAACAGGCTTGCAGGAAATCTCCTCTGCACATCATGTCCGTGCAAAAGTGCATTTTCCAATAAAACTCGCGTGCAAAATCTGCGCCGGAGGAGCCTGCCGTAAACGACAAAACTCTACCCATCGCTCGCAGGTACCAGCGCAAAATCGCGCTGACGGTGATGTCAAAACAGGCAGTTCTCCGGCTCAGATTCATCGTCCGATCATGCCTTCCCAGAGATTTCTCCAGTGGCCTTTTATGAAGGACTCCTCTTACAGTGGCGGGACCGCTCCGGCTTCTACCGAATTCCCTATTAAGTCTTGTGACGCCTGTCTCCAACAATATGTTGTTTTTCATCTTTATATTAACTCTGTTTATTGGGGATTGTCAATACTCCCGAAGTCTTTTTACAATAAAAATATGGTTTGATTCTGCATGATTTTTCTACGATTTTTCATACGATTCTTCAAAATTGCACAAGGAGACACCGCATGATCAAAGTTCATGGAGCCGTCATCATCGAGCAGGGCGTGACCTTCGCCATCGTCGTCGTCGAAGCCCCACGTCACGCAGTACACGGCTCGCGCCGTATCGTTCCTGTCGAGATCGCCCCCTTCTTCCGCAACATGCCGCCCATCATCCTGATGTCGCAGGGACAAGGACGGCAACCGCGCTACTATGGCAGAAGGACATCGTCGATTTTCTAAAGACGGTCAAGGTCGAGCAGATTCTGGAGACGTACCATATTTATTGAGAGAAACCAGTGCCGCCAAAGCGCCCGCGAAGGCGCTTTCTGGCGGCAAGCCATCGACTCATATTCTTGATATAGCGTCATACAGCGCCTTGAGTTCTCGATCTTGTCGCATGTCTCACCTGCAGACCCGATGCCACTGGCGTAAAGTCGCCTTCGTTCAAAGGCCTCTGATGAGAAGCGTGAACAGAGATTTTCTGGTCGATGCTGTCCTTCGCGAGATACGAGCGGATGCCGTTGATCTTGTTCCAGTTGTAGGAGTCCTGATCCGTCACGAAGGTCGCCTGCACTTCCTTTGCCTTGCGCACGATGTCGCGAGTTCTCAGGAATGATGCGGGCTGATGAGTTCCGTCTTCCAGCGCAGGAGAGCGCCCGCCTTGAACGCCTCGATGATCTGCGGACGCAGAGCGCCGCCCACCGTGATGGCGGCGACCTTCTCGGGATGATTCTCAAACCCCTGCATATTTTCCCAAACCGTCGCCGGCGGTGCGCCGAAGAGGCGATTTCTTTCCTTTCGGTGTAATCCTCGAAGACGTCGACCTCGCTGTGATAAGCGCGATCCTTTTCAAGATGAAAGCCTTCCTTCCCGCTTCCTTGGAAAGTTCTGCCAGAGTTCCTCCGTCGTATGGTGAATCGAGGTCTTCACACCGTCAAGCACTGCAGAATAGACCGCAGCCAAAACAAGGTATATATTGGAATACGGATTGCAGGCGCGAGTTCGAAGCGCGTCGCATAGGGATTCGCCAAATCGCGAATCAATCCTGCAAGCATCGTGCGGTTGCGCGACGGAATTTCCGGCGTATAGCCGAGCGACGTGACGATGCAGACGGGCGCTTCAAAGCCGGGCTTCAAGCGGTTGAGCGAATCGTTCGTCGCCGACACGAAGGGATTGATGACCCTCATAATTCTTCAAGAGCCCCATGATCGCGCCGCAACCGACGGCACTCAGGTGTCCTTCGTCATATCCTGCGGCGTGAAGAGATTGTGCACCTTGCCGTCTTCCATGACGGCGGCGATGCAGAAATGCGTATGCTCGCCGTTGCCCGCAAAGGCCGATCATCGGCTTCGCCTATGAAATTCACCTCAAGGCCGTTCTCACGGAAGACCTCGCGCACCATCGTGCGCACAATCAGTTCATTGTCCGCCGCCCGGGGCGTCAGAAAGCGCCAGTCGATCTCGATCTGCTCGCACACATGCGTCATCTTGCCGACTCGTCAATCTGCGCCTTGAGACCGCCGACCTCCTTTGTGCCCCGTCTCAACCTGCGGTCAGTAGCGATCGAGCAGCGCGACCGCCTGCTCAACGCCGTGCGCACAGCGCCGTGCGTACGCTGCAATACTGCTCCTGGCATGACCTGAGAAGCGAAAGTTCCCTCCACATTCGTCTCTTCGAGAGGCGTCTTGACCCAGAACTCCAGCTCGGTCGCCGAGTGAACTGGAAATCGACAATCTTCGAGCCGTCGATGTGCTCAAGGCCCGAAACGTGCGGATGCCGCTTGAACATCTGCAAGAGTTCCTTTTTCAGCAGACCAGCGTATCCTTCAAGATGGCACGCGAATCGACGCGCTTTGCCGTCATGATGAGGAAGGACGGGATGCAGCGTCGATGCGCCCGTTTCCTCATCGAAATGCTCAAGATTATAATCGATGAACCAGTTCGCTTCCGGATCGATCGGCATGTCGACCTTCGCGTTGTTCCAAGATGGCAATGCCCGTCAGCACGACCGAAGAACCGTCCGTCTGCACCGCCGTACCATTGGAAATCATCCATATCCTTGAGGAAGATGCGCATCGGTATCTTTTCATCGGTATCATTGCTCTGCGAGATCGATGCCGAGAGAAAACAAACTTTATCTCCGGATGCGCCTCCAAGAGACGAATCGATTCTTTTCTTCGAGAATTTTGGAATCACACAACAAGTCTTCCATTTCAACCATCTCTTTTTCCTTTCGTGGGCAGACATTTCATTCGCTGCAACGACAGCGGCACAAAAACTGCGCACAGCAAAGCTTTCCCGCACATGCGCGGAAAACAAAGCTATACGGCAACGCTGCCAACATACTTATCCATGCGACTATCATAGCACCTCCTTCTCCTTCTGTCCAGCAAAATTCTGCCAAAAGCAGGAACTTTTTCCGCTGGCGTGGTATAATCGCTGAAAGACACCCTCTCAAGAAAAGGCAGCATCCGCATGGCAGTTTTGCAAACCAGTCGATTCAAAATCTTCGGCATCGTGCAGGGCGTCGGATTTCGCTCCTTCGTCAGCCGCACGGCAAATGCGCTCGGCATCACGGGAGACGTCTGCAACAGGGCTCCTATGTAGAAGTTCGTGCTCAAGGCACGGACGACGCTCTGCAAGATTTTCGCAAGAAACTGGAAAAAGAGCGCCCGAACGCGCAGTCATACTGAAAATCCTGCAAAGATTCTATGGAAAAAGCCCCTTTGTTTCACGATTTCCAAATCATCGAAAGCGCCCATGAGAGCGGGCGACGTATTTGTCTCACCCGACATCGCCATCTGTTCCCAAGTGTCAAACCGAACTTTTCGATAAAAAGCGACCGCCGCTACCTCCATCCGTTCATCAACTGCACTCATGCGGTCCCGTGCTCACGATCCTCGACGCCATGCCCTACGACCGCGAGCGTACGAGCATGGAGCGTTCCCCGCATGCCCGGCGTGCCGTTACGAATACACCCATGCCGAGACGCGCCGCTACGACGCGCAGCCCGTATGCTGCAACGACTGCGGACCGCACGTCTATCTCCTTGGCGGTGAAGAGCGCGACCATGCTGCAATCACACGCGCAAGGCATGTGCTGCAGGCGGGCGGCATTGTCGCCGTCAAGGGCATCGGCGGCTTTCACCTCGCTTCTGACGCAAGAAAATGAGGCGGCCGTGCAGCGGCTGCGTGAGCGCAAAGCCGCCCGCAGAAGCCCTTCGCCGTCATGCTGCGCGGCCTCGACGCCGTGCGGCGCGAGTGCCGCCTCAGCGACGCACAGGACGCATCTCGACAATCACCAAAAGCCCATCGTCCTGCTGGAAAAGCGGCAGCGGAAAAATCGCTGCGAGCGTCGCACCCGCAATGCCCCTCGCTCAGCGCCGTGCTGCCCCTACACGCTGCTGCACCTTCTGCTCTTCTCCTTGCCCGACGAACTCGCTGATTTCATCAGATTGTCTCGTCATGACGAGCGGCAACCTTCGGGAGCGCCGATCTGCCGCACGGACGAGGACGCAGTCGACGGCTTTTCTTCCATCGCTCGACCTCATCCCTCTCGCACGACCGCGAGATCCGTCTGCGCGCCGATGACAGCGTCATGGGATTTCCGACGGTGCGCCTTAGTATGATTCGACGCAGCCGTGGCTACGCGCCGCTTCCTTGATGCTCTCTGCCGATTTCCAAGACTCGGTTCTCGGCATCGGCGGTGAACTCAAGAACACTCTTCTGCCTACAAAAATTCACTCTTCTACCCCTCACCCTATCTCGGCGATATGAGCGATCTGCGCACTCTCCGAGCTCTGCGCCAAACCCTGCCGCGCATGGAGCGTCTGCTCGCCATCACTCCCACCGCCGTTGCCGCCGACCTTCATCCGCGCTACGAAACGAGCCGCTTCGCCGAAACCTTGGGACTTCCCATCTTCGCGTGCAGCACCACCACGCGCATGTGCTCTCCGTCATGGCGGGAGAACGATCACCTCTCCCCCGTCATCGGCGTGAGTTTCGACGGCACAGGCTACGGTACGGACGGAACGATCTGGGGCGGCGAAATCATGCTCGCTACAACGCGTGATTTTCAAAGGACTCGCCTCCTTGCGCCCCTTCTTCCATGCAGGCGGCGACCTCGCCGCGCGAGAAGGCTAGCGTCTGCCGTTTCTCTACCTCCATCTTTACTGCGAGCAGGAGGATGCCCTCCCACAGCAAAAAGCTTGGCCTGTGACAGAAAAGCAGCTGCCTTCCGTCATCTTCCAACTGGAGAATGGCTTGCGATGACGATTTCGACGAGCTCGGACGGCCTCTTCGATGCCGTCAGCGCCTTGCTCGGCATCCGCCGCATCTCCACCCAGGGAGAGGGCTGCCGTATACCCTGCACGCGCAGCTGAGACCGCCGAAAAGGTTGGATTCGTACTGACGGACGCGCTGCTCGCACGCTGGAAAGCGGACGGCACGCCCAGCGACGCCGCAGAAAGCGCCATTATGATTACGGGACGGTCGCTCCTGCTGACCTCAAACGATTTATTCTGCCATCTGCTGCAATATCGCCTGCAAATGTGTCAAGCGACCCTAGCACTCGCTTTTCATCGCGGACTTGCCGCCGCCATCCGCGACGCTTGCAAAAACGCGCGTGAAATGACAGGCTGCAGCACGGCGGCACTGACAGGCGGCGTATTTCAAAACACCCTGCTGTTGCGCCCTGACACAAAACGCATTGAGACGGGTTTTCATGTCCTGCATCACAGCATCATCCCACCGAATGACGGCGGCATCGCCGTCGGACAGGCGCTCTTCGCCATGCAGTGCCTGAAGGACAAATAGAGCAGTCACGAATAGAAAGGAACTTTTCATGGACTTAACGACCCCTCGGGCGAACGCCTGCACATCGGCTTTTTCGGCCGCCGCAATGCCGAAACCAGCCTCATCAATGCCATCACGGGACAGGAAGTCGCGTCGTCTCCCCGAAAAGCGGTACGACGACTCGACCCTGTAACGAAAGCGATGGAACTTCTTCCGCTCGGCCCCGTCCTCCTCATCGACACGCCGGGCTTTTGACGACACGGTGACCGGCGAACTCAGAGTCAAGAGGACGCCCGTCATCTTGAACAAGACGGATATCGCTGTCTCGTCCTCGATGTCGCTGAAGGCATGACAGCGGTCGACGAAGAACTGATGCAGATTTTTCGCGAGAAGGACATCCCCATCTCATCGTCTACAACAAATGCGAGGACGAAAAAGCATCCTTCCTCTGCCGGCAATGAAAGCATACTCCAAGTCAGCGCTATGAAAACCTCGGCATAAACGAGCTGAAAGAACGCTTGAGCCAGATTGCGCTGCAAGAAAAACCTCGCGCTTTCGTGCGCCGATCTGATTTCTCCGCACGCCTCGTCTTGCTCATCACGCCCATGGACAGAGGCGGCGCCTGGCCAGTCTCATCACTGCCGCAGCAGCAAGCGATTCGGGACATCTTGGAAGCAAGAGCCCTGCCGCTCGTCTGTCAGGAGACGGAGATTTCCGTTGCCACTTGACAGCCTGAAGAACGCGCCCGATCTCGTTATCTGCGACAGTCAGATATTCAAAAAAGCTGCTTCTTTCATACCCGAGTCCATCCCTCTAACCTCCTTCTCCATCCTTATGGCGCGTTACAAAGGCTTTCTTTCTGAGGCCGTAAACGGCATCGCCGCTCTCCTCGCTTCGCGGACGGCGATACCGTACTCATTTCCGAAAGCTGCACGCATCACCGTCAATGCAACGACATCGGCACGGTCAAGATTCCGCATTGCTCACTGAGCACACAAAGAAGAAGCTGCTTTTTGAAACCTCAAGCGGCCAGACCTTCCCGGAGGATCTGCAGAAGTATCAGCTCATCATCCATTGCGGCGGCTGTATGCTCAATCAGCGCGAGATGCTCTACCGCATGAAATGTGCCAGGATCAGGCGTGCCCATGACGAACTACGGCACGCTCATCGCTCATCTGCACGGTATCCGCAGCACAGTTTGGGACTTTTCCCGCATCTTGCAAAAAGATTGTAGACTCAGGACTTTTCAGGAACTGAGATAAACCACGCACAAACATCGCCTGTGGACATTGTGCGCCGCTTTTAATGAAAGAATCCCGTTTCGCGTCAAGAAACGACTGATATGGAGGAGGAACCCCCTATGGCACTGCCGGAAAATATCCAGACGAACGAACAGCTTATCGACGCCTTCAAACCTGTACTCGCCTATCTGAATCCCATCCGCCGGACGATACGCGGTCGTCATATCGTCGCCCGAAGCCATGCTCGACGTCGCACCCGAACACTTGCAGATCAAGAGCCTCCCGGAGACCTGGTGCGCATGTGCCGTCGTACAGCAGCGTTCAACGAGCGCCGCACGACATCTTCGGCGCTCGATCAAGCCTCACGGCGTACCGATTCATGTCACGGCAGCGTTCGTACTGGGCGAACGGCGATGTTCCATCGATCATTTCTTCCAGCTACGAAATCAGTGATACGTTGAACAAAATTGCCGAAAACATCGACCGCATCGCCAATGCAACGGAAACCGTATATCAGTCCATCGAACAAGTCGCCAACAGCGCACGCGAGCTGCCCGCATGGGCAGGAAATCCGTTTCGCGGCAGGGCACGCTGCAGGAGCGAAACGCAGAGACCATCAAGGTCATCGACTTCATCAACGAAACGCCCAGCAAACAATCTCTTGGGCCTCAACGCCGCCATCGAGGCCAGGCGCGCGGCGAGCAAGGCAGAGGCTTTCGCCGTCGTCGCTGAAGAGGTCGAAAACTTGCTGAGCAGTCCCGTACAGCCACAGAGAAAATTCAAGAAACCCTTCTGAGATAGATAAATCCGTCGCGGAAATCTCCAAATCCATCGAATCAACGGGCGCTATCAGCCCGAAGAACAGGCTGCTTCCACGCAGGAAATCACAGTCAACCTCTCGCGTGCGTGACATCATCACAGAACCGCAGAACTTTGTCAACGGGCCGCAGAAATAAGCATAATAAAAATCCGCACAATATCATACCACAAGAATTGATTCTCTTTGCAGGAGATTCTCACCTCAATGATTGCGCGGTTTTATTAAAAAGCCTCATCCCCCTAACATAAGGGATGAGGCTTCTTCTATTTAAATTCGACAAATTCATTGAGTCTGAGCGCCGCTCTGATCATCAGCTCGACGAAGCTCTTCGCAAGTTTCAGCACGATGACGCGCGGGCTCGTCGGCCTGCATGGCGCGGCTGAACGCGCGGATAAACTCCTGCGTCTGCGGCTTCGGCTTCTATGCCGAAGCTTTTTGTATGACGACGAAGTCCATCGGATGTGCGAGTTCGCGAGCGACGTAGCGCTCCTTGTACATGACCTTCTGCAGCTGGCGGATCATGCCGAGAGCGCCGTTGTCCATGACGAGTGAAATCACGGGCAGCTTGAGCCTTGCGATCGTATGCACAGCTCGTTTCCCGTCATGCGCATGCCGCCGTCGCCTGCGATATGAATGACGCGGCGGCTCCTGCCACAGGCGACCTGCGCCCCCATGGCGGCGGGCAGGGCCCAGAATCCCATCGTGCCGAGAGCCGCCCGAAGTCAGCACGATCTCGGCTCTTCGATCCGCAGGTGAAGCGCCGCCCACTCTGGATGCTGTCCGACATCGGTCGCAAACGAGTACGGCTTGCCGCCGTAGCGAGCGCTACATGATGCATTGCCCACGGCACGCTCGGATCTCCGCGTCGTAGTCGTAGGCGTATTTCGTTACGCCATTGACGGATGCTCTTGAAAGCCATTCCTCGGTACGGTGCAGGGATTCGGGCTTCATCAAGAGATGCAAAATCGTCTTCATGTCGCCCTGCAAGTCCGATAGAGCTGGGGATGTTCTTGTCGATCTCCGCCGGGTCGATGTCGACATGGATGAACGTCGTGCCTTCATGTACTTGACAACATTGCCCGTCTGGCGGTCGCCGAAGCGGCTGCCGAGCGCAATCGACGACATCGGATTCGGCAATCGCATGATTCGCCGCCTTGTGTCCATGCATGCCGGCAAAGCCGACGCACAGGGGATGCGACTGCGGCAGAGAACCAAGACCCATCAAGGTCTGCGACGACAGGGATGCCGTAGTGCTCAGCAAGAGCGGCCAGCTCTTCTCGAAGCTCCTGCATCAGATGACGCCGCCGCCCGCAATGATGACAGGCTTTCGCGCCTGCCGAATCGCTTCCGCCGCCTCCGCCGCACATATCAGGAAGTCCGCGTCGGGTTTTCCGGGCGTCTTCTCCTCATAGATGCAGCTTTCGTACTTCACGTCGGCAAAGAAGAGGTCTCGCGGAATGTCGACGAGCACAGGTCCCGGGTCTGCCGCTGCGCGCGATGTCAACGCCTCGCGCAGGGTCGGTATGAGTTTCGCCGCGTCCTTGACCTTGAAATTAGCTTCGTCACAGGGCATCGTGATGCCGAGGATGTCCGTTTCTGAAAGGCGTCGCGCCCCAGAAGCCCCTGCATCGACCTGCCCTGTGATTGCTACCATGGGGATGGAATCCATGAACGCCGTGGCGATACCCGTCACGAGATTCGTCGCGCCGAGCCCCGATGTCAAAGACAGACGCCACCGTGCCCGTCGCGCGCGCATAGCCATCGGCGGCGTGCGCTGCGCACTGCTCGTGCGAGGTGACGATCTGACGAATATTCCTTTCATCGTAAAGCGCATCGTAAAGCGGCAAGTTCATGCCGCCCGGATAGCCGAAGATCGTGTCGACGCCTGCTCTTTCAGACATTCGACAACTGCTTTCGCGCTCTCATGCAAAAGCCTCTCCTTTCCCTGCGCGCTTATATTCGCGAGCACCGCTTCGCCATCTGCTCGGTATTCGCCTTCTTGAAAGCCGTCCTTCCAGAGGTCTGCCGTGCGCCAGCCGTCGGCGAGCGCCGCATCGACGGCCGTTTCGATTGCCTGCGCCGCTTCTTCTTCGGCGAGCGCATAGCGCAGCAGCATCGCCGCCGAGAGAATCGTGCCGACGGGATTGGCGATACCCTTTCCCGCAATATCGGGTGCAGAACCGTGAATCGGCTCGAAGAGGCTCGTCTTTTCGCCGATGCTCGCCGACGGCATCATGCCGATGGAGCCGCCGACGACCGCCGCCTCGTCCGACAGGATGTCGCCGAAAAGATTTCCCGTGACGATGACGCCGAACTGCGTCGGACGCACGGCAAGCTGCGTGGCACAGTTGTCAACATAGAGATTCGTAAGCTCGACATCCGCGTAGTCCTTCGCGACCTCAGCCACCGTGCGCCGCCAGAGGCGCGAGGTCGCGAGCACGTTCGCCTTGTCAACGCTCGTGACATGGCTGCGGCGCAGCTTCGCCGTCTCGAACGCGAGCTTTGCGATGCGCTCGACTTCGGGCACGGAATAGTTTTCGAGATCCCATGCCCTCTCGTGGCCGTCCTTGATCTCCGACTCGCACTTCTCGCCGAAGTAGATGCCGCCGATCAGCTCGCGCACGATGACGAGGTCAGCGCCCTTGACAAGCTCGGGCTTCAGCGGTGAATACTCGACGAGCGCATCAGCGACCTTCACGGGACGCAGGTTTGCGTAAAGACCGAGACCTTCCGAAGACCCAAGATCGCCTTTCAGGGGCGCAGAGCAGGCTCTACCGCATCCACTTGTCGCCGCCGACAGCGCCGAAGAGCACACCGTCCGCCGCCTGCGCGGCGGCGAGCGTCGCCTCCGCAGCGGCGTGCCACACTTGTCGAAAGCCGTGCCGCCCAGCATCATGCTCCTCATAGGAGAGCGCCAGATGGAACTTTTCCGCCGTCTTTTTCAGCACGGCGACGGCTGCATCCGTGATTTCCCTGCCGATGCCGTCGCCCGGTATCACCACGATCTTCTTTTCCATCAGAGCGCCCCTCTTTGATGTAGTTGATCAGGCCGCCTGCTTCGGCAATCTCCTGCACGAATCCCGGCAAAGGATGCGCCTGAAAGATGTCACCCGTCGTGATTCTCAATCTTTCCCGTTTCCGTATCGACGCGCAGCTCGTCGCCCGCGCTGATCTTCTCCACATCATCGCCGATTTCCGGAGCGGCAAACCGATGTTGATGCCGTTGCGATAGAAGATGCGCGAAATCTGCCGCGATGATCACGGGATGCCCGACGCCTTGATGGCGACGGGCGCATGCTCGCGCGACGAGCCGCAGCCGAAGTTCTTGCCGCCGACCATGATGTCGCCTTCCTGCACGTTTTTCGCGAAACTCTCATCAATGTCAACCATGCAGTGCTCCGCCAGCTCTTCGGATCGAAGCTGTTCAGATAGCGCGCGGGAATGATGACGTCCGTATCGATATTGTCGCCGTAGCGCCAGACTTTTCCTGCAAACTCATCTCACTTTACCTCCGGCGCGGCGATCCTGCCCAAGATGGCGCTCGCAGCCGCCACATGCAGGCCTGCCAGATAGACCTCGCTGTCGACATGCCCCATGCGCCCGCGAAAATTACGGTTCGTCGTAGAAACACAGCGCTCGCCCGCCGTCAAGATACCCATGTAGCCGCCGAGGCAAGGGCCGCACGTCGCGCAGCGACGGCGCAGCCTGCATCGATGAAGACGTCGATGTAGCCGAGGTGCATCGCCTCCTGATAAACCGCCTGACTCGTTCGGAATCACGATGCAGCGACATCGGGATGCACCTCGTGCTCCTTCAATAGCCCTGCGAAATCTCAAGATCTTCCAAGCGTCCGTTCGTACAGGAGCCGATGACCACCTGATCGATCTTGATCGGCTCAGCGATGTCCATCACGCGCTTTCGTATTGTTCGGCAGATGCGGGAAAAGCGACGACGGGGCGCAGAGATGAGAGGTCGATTTCGATGGTGCGGCAATACTTTCGCATCAGCGTCCGAGGCCACAGGCTCATACGCGCTTTTGACGCGGCCTTCAACGTACTCCTTCGTCTTTTCATCAGCGAAAATGCCGCTTTTTCGCGCCCGCTTCAATCGCCATGTTGGCAATCGTCAAACGATCCGTCATCGTCAGTGCGGCGACTCCTTCGCCCGTGAATTCCAGTGACTTGTAGAGTGCGCCGTCGACACCGATCATGCCGATGAGCGTCAGGATCACGTCCCTGCATTGACATCGGCAGGCTTCTCTCCCGTCAGATGCACCTCGATCGTCTCAGGGCACTAGAACCAAGCCCGCCCGTCGCCATGCCGACGGCGAGATCAGTCGTGCCGACGCCCGTTGAAAAACCGTTCAAGGCGCCATACGTACAGGTATGCGAGTCCGCTCCGATCGTCAGCATGCCCGGTCCCACAAGACCGAACTCAGGCGGGATGACATGCTCAATGCCCACGCGGCCGATCTCAGTAATTCTTGATCTTGTGCTTTTTCGCGAAGTCGCGCACGATCTTTGCCGAGTCCCGCCGCCTTGATGTCCTTCGCCGGGCTGGAAGTGATCGGGCACGAGCGCGATCTCTCGTTGTCGAACACAGGGCGGCCGATGCGCTCGAATTCCTTGATCGACGGCGGCGCCGTGATGTCATTCGCGAGCACCATGTCAAGCTGACAGGTAATCAGCTGCCCCGGCTCGACATGCGAAAAGTCCTGCATGACGCGCGAGAATCTTCTCCGTCATATTCATTCCCATGAAATTTCCTCCCGATAAGTCTATTCATTGCCTGGAAACTCGTTCGTGCTCCAGATACTCATGCCGCAGAAAGTCACGCAATCGACGAAACAGGAAGCGAATCGTCATATAACTCATGCGGAGCGATATCTCTGCCGTTTCGCCATTCGACAGTGATGCTGACTGAGACTTGACGAAATGCCTCTTCATCCTTCAGCGGCGCAAAAAGGCATCTCCAAATACGGCTTCACATCGAAACAGCGCACCTCTCCGTTGGAAAATTCACTGCATGCATATAGTTTGCCAAAGGCTTTACCGATATTGGATATATTCTCATGACGGCCTCCTATCAACGCAAAGGTTCAATGCGAAATGGCAGTTTCCTTCGAGCATCAATGCATAATTCTCCCGCAGTTCGTCTTCATGCATCATCGTCCACGCCACGAGCATTGCCTGCTTCTTGCGCGGCAAACTGCCTTCCAGAACATTCCCTTCAAAGTCAACAACAATGCTGTCCTCATTGTGATATGCGTGAAGATGCGGTATTTATGCCCTCATTGCGTTCCACATAGATATAAATCTTTAATGCCGCTGAACGTGCAGATGACGGGCACAAAAAGCACCTCGCTAAGTCGAAAGAAACGGCTTACACCTCATTATACCATAAAGGGTGTAAGCCGTTCCAAGATTCAACGTTTGTTGCTCAAATCAGAACTTCAGCTCTTTCTTGTCACGAAGCCAAGGCATCATGTTGCGCAGCTCTGCGCCGACCTTTTCGATCGGATGCTCTGATGAAGACGACGCTGTGCGAGGAAGTTCGCGCGACCGGCGGCACGATTCTCCAACAGCCAGTTGCGGGCAACGTGCCGTCCTGAATCCTTCAGAACCTTCTTCATTTCCTTCTTCGTTTCTTCCGTGATGATGCGCGGTCCGATCATGTAGTCGCCGTACTCAGCCGTGTCGGAGCAGGACTGACGCATCTTCGTCATGCCACCCTCATAGCAGAGGTCAACGATGAGCTTCATCTCGTGGAAGCACCTCAAAATACGCCATCTCGGGCGGATAGCCTGCCTCAACAAGAACCTCAAAGCCCGTCTGCATGAGCTGGCATACGCCACCCATGAGCACGCACTGCTCGCCAAAGATCCTCTTCCGTCTCATCGCGGAACGTCGTCTGAAGGACGCCGGAACGCGTTGCGCCAAGACCACGCGCATAAGCGAGCGCGATGTCAAAAGCACTCTGCCCGTCTCATCCTTCTCAACAGCAAAGACCGCCGGAACGCCCGACCCTTCCTCGAAGGTGCGGCGAACGAGATGACTCGGGACCCTTCGGTGCAACCATGAAAACGTCAATGCCAGCCGGAGGAACAATCTGCTTGAAGTGGATGTTGAAACCATGTGAAAGCGAGAGCACTGCCCGGCTTGAGGTTGGGACCAATCTCTTCCTTGTAGACGTCCGCCTGCTTCTCATCCGAATCAAGACCATCGTGACGTCCGCCTGCTTGACCGCCTCAGCGACTGGCAGAACCTTGAGGTCGTGAGATCTCGGCAGCGGCCTTGGACTTTCGAGCCCTCGTAAGACCGACGACGACGTCGACGCCGCTCTCCTGAGGTTCAGCGCATGTGCATGTCCCTGACTGCCGTAGCCGATGATGGCAACGGTCTTGCCTTCATGACCTCCCAGTTCACGTCCTGATCATAATAAGTTTTTGCCATAATACCTCTCTCCTCACAATCTTGATAAATGGTATGCTCACCGCGTTCGAGAGCGATGAGACCCGTGCGGATCGTTTCCAAAGATGCCGTAGGGCGAAAAGAAGCTGCAGGAATGCCGTGACCTTGCATCATCTCCCGTGATTTCAAAAATCAAGGTTGTCGGCTGCACATCGACGACGCGTGCGCGAAAAATCTCCGCCATCTTGAGCACGTCGAGACGATTCGTATCGTCCGCCCTGACCTTGATGAGCGTCATGCCGCGGAAAACCGAGGCGGCGGAAAGGAGCGTCCGCACTCGACGACATCGGGCAGCTTCGAGCTGCTTCATCATCTGGTCGATCAGCTCCTCATCGCCATGCACGACGACGGTGATCTGGAAACTCCGCGGTCTCCGTCACACCGACAGACAGGCTGTCGATATTGAACTCCCCGCCGCGAAAACATGCTTGCAACACGGACAAGTACGCCGGACTGATTCTCACGAGTATGGAAAGCACATGTCGCATCTGAAATCCTCCCAACGCATAACCCTAGTGTAAACATGTATACATTATGGCAACATCGCTTCGGTTTGTCAACAAGATTTTTCCTTACTTTTTCCTTTCGCTCCCTCGCCGCTTCGATGAGCTGGCGCGCCGTCTTCTCCGGCACTTCCTCATAGTGGCAGCGCAACGTATGGGTGCCGCGTCCCCTGCGTCAGGAGCGCAGTTCCGTCGCGTACTTGTGCAGCGCGGCGAGCGGCACCTGCGCGCGCACCTCGCTCGTATCCTTGCTGATCATCTCCATGCCGAGGATGCGCGCGCTTCGCAGTGAGCTGCCCCATGACGTCACCGCCATAGTATTCGCGCCCGGACGCACATCTCGTAAATCGGTTCAAGAAGCACGGGCGCAGCCTCCATAATGCCCTTTCTGAGAGCGATTGCCGTCGCCGTCTTGAGCGACTTCGACGAATCGACCGTATGGTACGAACCGTCGTAGAGGTTGACCCGCACGTCGACGACGGGGTAGCCTGCGAGGATGCCGGCAGCAAGCGTCTCCGTCCCCTTCTCCACAGCGGGCACATATTGGCGCGGCACGCTGCCGAAGATGTTCTCCGTGAACTCGTTGCCCGTACGCATCGCGCGGCGAAATCTCCAGCATGACGTGACCGTACTGGCCGTGTCCGCCGCTCTGCTTCTTGTGCTTGCCTTCCGCCTTGACGCTCTTCCTTATCGTTTCGCGATAGGCGATGCGCGGCTCGGCGAAGATCGCCTCGATGCCGAACTTGCGCTTCATCCTCTCCTGCAGGACCTCAAGATGAACCTCGCCGATGCCGCGAATCAAAGGTCTCCTCTCGTCTCCGCATCCTTTTCGAGCTTGAGGCTCGGATCTTCCTCACACTCCTTGGCGAGCGCCGCAAAAGACCTTGTCCTCCTCGCCCTTCTTCTTCACATAGACAGCCTGCGCAAGCATCGGCATGGGGAATTCGATGGCATCGTAGGAGAGCGGCGCTCCTTCGATGCGACAGTATCCGACGTGCGCGTATTCTGCAGCTTCGCCGCGACGACGATGTCGCCGCCATGCGCCTTAGCGCAGCAACGATTTGCTTTTTGCCCCTGCATCGTGTAAAGCGTGCTCACGCGCTCCATCTGCTGCGTCGAGATATTCCAGACGACGTCACTCTTCATCTCGCCCGAAAAGATGCGGATGAAGCTCAAGCGTCCGACGAACGGATCGACGATTGTCTTGAAAAACCTGCGCGGAAAAGGATCGCTGGGCGTGCGCTCGCCAATTCCTCGCCACCGGGCAGCGTTCCCACGACCGTTCGATCCGTCGGCGCCGGCGAAATATTCGACCATATCGTTGAGGAGCGCGTGCATGCCGACATTCAAGGAAGCCGAGCCGCAGAGTACAGGGAAAAATCTTGCCCGTCTCGATGCCCTCGATCAGAGCCTCTGCCACTCGCGCTCATCAAGCGTCTCGCCCTCGATGTATTTTTCAAGAAGAGTATTGTATTTCAGCAACACCCTCGATGAGCGTCTGCCGCCTCTTCCACTTCGTCCTTCATATATTCGGGGAATCTCATCGAGCGCCACGCAGTTGTTCTTGTCGCGCTCCTTGATGCGAACCGTCATGGCGAGAGATCGACGACGCCTCGAAAGCCGCTTCCTTGCCGACAGGAAGCTGGATCGGCACGACGCCCGTACCGAAGCGCAGGCGCAGCTCGTTGACGACGCTTTGAAGTCGGCGTGCTCGCGATCGATCTTGTTGACGAAGAAGGCGCGCGGCAAATCCAGCGCTTCCGCAAACGCCAGACTTTCTCCGTCTCCACCTCGATGCCCGAGACGGCCGAGATGACGACGAGCGCTGTCCGCCGCCTGCAAGGCGCTCTTCACTCGCCGACGAAGTCCGGATAGCCCGGCGTATCAAGGATATTGAGCTTATGATCGAGCCATTCACAGGCGAGCAGAGAGGTCTGTATGCTAAGCTCGCGCCGCGTCTCTTCCGGCTCATAGTCCGAAGCCATCGTCCCGTCGGCGATGCTGCCGCGCCTCTTGATCGCCCCGTATTGAAAAGGCAATCCTCCGCGATGCTCGTCTTCCCGACTTGCCGTGCCCGACAAGGGACGATATTGCGGATATTCGTGCTTGCGTACTCTTTCATTTGATCAACTCCTCGTTATTTTATGTTTTCTTTATTCTCTGAAAAATGAGTATATCCTGCTTTTTACAGCGAGATAATTTTTCCATACCGCCATCAAGCGACCCTGCCTGATGGCGGCATTTCTTCTTCCTTCACGTTCCTCTGCTCAATCTTCCGCTTCCTCCAAGCGCATCAGCATGAAGCAGTAATCGGAGAGGCGGTTGAGAAAGACGCGGTCTTCCTCATGGAGATCGGCCTCTTTCGCCAAAGGCGCAAGCGTCTCTCAGCGCGGCGCACGGACTGCGTGCAAGATCGAGCATCGCGCCCGCCTGCGTATCGCCGAGGGATGAGAGTGCGCGAGCTTCGGCAGCTTCGCATCGATGGCATCGATGTCCTTCTCCATCATCTCCGAATCCTCGCGCGTGATCATCGGCTTTTCACCAAGACTCGCGATATCTGCCATGAAGCGGCGGCTTCTTGAGCAGCACGAGATCTTCTCCCGCACTGCTTCCTTTGTCGCAAAAAGCGCGCGCCGTGGCGAGCGCCGATCCCCTTCATCGACCGAACCGTACGTCTCGACGCGCAGCGATCCTTATCGACACGCTCGCCCGTATATAGGCTCGTCTGCCCTTGTCACCTGTCTTCGTATAAACGCCCATCTCTTTCACCTCAATGCTGTCAAACTTTCAGAAATCGTGCGGCAGGAAAAATATCGGTCGAGGGACTTCGATCGCGCTGAAGAAAAATGGCGATTCGCGCGCCGCGCTCTCAGGAGCTGTCGGAAGCGTGGACGGCGTTCTTGCCAACGCTTTCGGCGTAGAGCTTGCGAACCGTTCCTTCGGCGGCCTCCGCCGGTTCGTCTTGCCGTTGATCTCGCGCACGCGTGCGATGGCGTCATCACCCTGCGAGCACCATGGCGACGAGCGGTGCAGGGCGTCATGAATTCTTCCAGCTCCGCATAGTAGGGGCGTCCGATATGCTCGGCGTGGTGCTTCTGCGCCACGCGCGGCGTCATCTGCATGAGCTTCATCGCGAGGATCTTGAGTCCCGCCTTTTTCGCAGATGGCGATGATATCGCCCGTGTGCTGCTTCTCGAAAAGCGTCCGGCTTGATGAGTACCGAAAGTCTTTTCCTAGCATCTTCATCTCCTTTTACTTCCCTTGATGTTCCCGCGCTTCGCGCTCCTCCCGATAGACTCGGGCCAGCTTGCAGTAATTCATCGCCGAGGCATGAACCGCCTCGACCTCGTCTCGCGCAGCGCACGGATGATGCGCGATGGATTGCCGTAGACCGAGGAATCGTGCGGGAATCTTCTTGTGCTGCGTCAGGCGTCGCTGCTCCGATGATCGTATTTCACCGATCTCCGTGTAGCCGAGCAAGGTGGATCCCATGCCGATCAGACAGTTGTTGCCAATCTTGCTGCAGTGGATCAGCGTGTTATGGCCGATCGTCACATAATCGCCGACAATCGTCGGCGCATCGCCCATGACATGGATCGTCGCATTGTCCTGAACGTTCGTGTACCTGCCGATGACGACTGGGCTGCAGATCGCCGCGGATGACCACATTGAACCAGATGTTCGCCCCTTCCATGATCGTCACATCGCCGACGATCGTAGCGTTCGGTGCAATGAGCGCCGTCGGGTCGATCTTCGGCACTTTGCCTTTTATGGGCAGGATGACTGCCATGCGAACCCCTCCCTTTCCTTCTTCCCTTATCGGACAGAACTATTATAAGGAATTTTCTCGCGCTTGTAAAGGAGACGCCCATCATTCATGCCGACTCGGACCTCAGACAAATCCATTTCAAAAGCGCACTTCATAGCAGACCTCATGTTGAAGCAGCTGCCCTAAAGCGTCGCACCCTTTCTTCACGCAGCCATTTCCACGTCCGCGCCGCCGAGAGTTTCGGGCGGCGCCTCGTACCGCGCACTTGAAGCATTTTTCCGCAACAGCTCTTCCCCATGCACCAAATGGTACGGCAAAGTGCCATGGTCGGCGCAGATGATACGACGAAAAATCGGCGAAGGAAAGCCCTCGATTTTCGACCGCAAAGCAAAAGACGGCAATCTTTCCCGTCTTTTTCAAAGCGGTGCACGCATGTACTCCTTGATGACGAAGTACGCCGCCATAAGCCACGATTTTGGCAAGGTCGTACGCTGTTCCACGCATCGAGTACAAGAGTCCGCGCTGCTCGTGCCCGTAATGATGCGGCAGCATTTCCTCGAGTCTTCCTTTGCCGATGTCGTGCACGAGGCGGCGAATCGCGCTTCGATCGTCTGCGTCTTTCGCGCTACGACATCGACGATCTGCATCGTATGGCAGTAGGCGTCGCCCTCGGGATGATACTGGGGCGGCTGGGTCTTTCCTTCAGGGCGAAGATTTCCGGGGAACACCGATTCCAAGAGGCTCGCGTGCGCAAGAGCTTCAAAAAGCGAGGGCTGCGGCGCGAGCGCAGCGCGAAAGCTCGTGCACAATGCGCTCTGTCGGTTCTTCCTCAAGCTCTGTCGCACAATCCGCCATCAGTGTCCGCGTGCCATCTTCGATGACAAATCCCAGTTCCGCCGCTTGACGCGCTGCACGAAGAGCCCGCACGGGGTCTTCGGAAAAATGATGCGACGCCGCGCGAATCACGCAATGCGCAAGGTCACTCCGTCCACCGTAGGGATCGATGAGTTCCATCGCGGGCAGGCGATAAGCCATGCTGTTGATGCGCGTATCGCGGCGAAAGGATCGTCTTCGATCGTGACTTCGCCCCAAAATCTACGGCAAAAGCCGCGATAGCCATGCCCCGATTTCCTCTCGCGACGCGCGAAGGAAACTTCCGAGCGTACGCCGTCGATTTCACGAATAGACAGGAAAGGCGTGACCGATGAGAGAAGCTGCAGGGAAAAAGCTCTGCGAAAAGCCTCCTTTCCAGCCCCGTGATGACGAAGTCCCTTATCCCGCGGCGTTGCGCCTCTAAGATGATCGCGCACCCAGCCGCCGACGAGGTAGACCGTGCCTCCCGCCCCTTCCACTGCCTTGACGAACTCCTCCTCACGCATACACGACTCCTTCACCTTCGACACATTTCCTGCGTCAGCGATGTTTCAAAAATTCTCGCACCATGCGCATCGAGAGAAAGCTGCAGCGTGTGCCTCGATTTCATGCTTTTGAAAGGCTTCAACCATCGCCTGTCCCACCGACTCTTCATTCTCCAGCGTATAGGCGATAAGACACGGCCCCGCGCCGCTGAGGGCTTTACGCCGAGCGCACCTGCCCGCATGCGGCACGAAAGACGTCCTTCATGCCGGGGATGAGCTTTTCTCTGTACGGCTGATGCAGGGGCATCGGCGAAGGCGTTGCGCAAAAAAACGCGGCTGTCCCTTCGTCAAAGCAGCGACAAGAAGCGCCGCACGGCTAACGTTGAAAACGGCGTCCTTCATCTTCACCTGCTCGGGCAGAACGCTTTCGCAAGCCGCGTCGAAAGCGGAAACTCCGGCACGGCGACGACGAGCTTCAGCGGCATGCGAGGCATCAAAGAGAAGCATTCGACCCTGCCGCGCGTGACGACGCTGATCGTGAAGCCGCCAAAAATGGCGGGCGCCACATTATCGGGATGACCTTCGATGTTCGTCGCCATCTGCAGGAGCTCGCGCCTGGAAAAGCGGTTGCCTAAGAGGGCGTTCGCCGCCTTGAGTCCTGCAACGATCGCCGCCGCACTGCTGCCAAGACCGCGCGATAAGGGGATGTGGTTCGTCATGCGGATATGGAAGCCCTTGACCTCATCTTCCCGGTGCGCGCGCTTCAAGATCGTGCGAATGGCGCGAAGGACAATGTTGCGCTCATCAGCGGGGATATTGGCCGCACCCTCTCCCTCGATTTCGATGACGAGCCCCTCTTCCCCTTTCAGCGTAAGCTCCAGATCGTTATAGATCGTGCAGGCGACCCCTATGGCGTCAAAGCTCGGGCCCGCAGTTCGCACTCGTACCGGCACGCGAACACGGATCGTTCGATTCAGCATGCGCCGTCCTCCTGCGGATTTTCCACGCGGATGATGCTGCGGATTCACTGACGACGGCAAGCTTCAAGATCCGCCGCCGCCTCCCGCATCTTTCTATGTTTGACGACATGCGTAACCGCAACGATTTCCGCATCGCTCCTTATATCGTCTCGTCTGAATGACGGATTTCAGACGACCTTGTGAGTTGCCGAATGCCGTCGCGATGGCAGCGAGAACGCCCGCTCATCATCGACGAGAAGGCGCACATAGTAGACGCTTTCGTTTCTCCACGGGGCAAAGCGATTTGTGCGCATAGCACGTGCAGTGCAGTCGCCCGAACGTATCGAGCTGCATGTCGCGCGCGATGTCGATGACGTCGGCGACGACGGCTGAAGCCGTCGGCAAAGAGCCTGCACCGCGTCCGTAGAACATCGCCTCGCCGATGGCGTTGCCGCGCACGAAGATGGCGTTGTAGACGCCGTTGACGGAGGCGAGCGGATGCGCCTCGGCAAGAATACGGGATGCACGCGCACATCGATGCCCGCCTCTCCGCAGTCGCGCCCGATGGCCAAAAAGCTTCACGACATAGCCGAGAGCCTTTGCGTACTCAATGTCCTCGGGCGTGACCTTCGTGATTCCCTCGACGGAGACATCCCTCAAGCGGATGCGCGTATTGAATGCGATGGACGCGAGGATTGCAATCTTGCGCGCTGCGTCGAGACCTCGACGTCAGCCGCAGGATTCGCCTCGGCATAGCCCTTCGCCTGAGCCTCCTTGAGCACGCTGTCGTAGTCTGAGCCGTTCTCCGCCATCTGCGAGAGCATGTAGTTCGTCGTGCCGTTGATGATGCCCATGATTTCTGTGACGCGGTTCGCTGTCAGGCACTGTTTTCAGCGGCATGACGATGGGGATGCTGCCGCCGACGCTCGCTTCAAAGTGGAAGTCCACGCCGTATTTTTCCATCGCCTCGAACATGTCCTTGCCGAACTGCGCCACGACGTCCTTATTTGCCGTCACGACGTTCTTGCCCTTCTCCATCGCGACCAACATGTACTCGCGCCGGATGGATGCCGCCAAAGTTCGATGACGATGTCGATTTTTCATCGTTTAGGGATTTTCATCCACATTCTCGGTCAGATGCAGCCCTCCGCAGGGGCGCTCTTTCTTCGCATCGCGCACGAGCACGGACTTCAGCGTGAGCTTCACGCCCGCCTTCGCCGTGATCTCGCGCTCGTTCTCGCGAAGCACGCGCACGACGCCCGTGCCGACCGTGCCGAGCTCAGCATGCCGATCTTGATCTCTTTCATCTCTTCACCTTTCATCATGCCTGTCCGAGGACTTCGAGACGCTTCACGCCGTCCACCATGCGCAGCTTGTCGAGAAGCGCTTCAAGATCCACCGAGAGGTTCGCCGTCTCAATGGAAAACCGTCGCATTCGCCACACCCTGCAGGGGATGCCCTGATTGATCGTCGAACGCTGCCCGAATCTGCCGAGATCGTATTGAGCACGCTCGAAAGGACGCCCTTCTTATGCTCCAAGAGGAGCGTCAGCGAGATGATCTTGTTGCGGCTCGCTTCGTAGAAAGGAAAGACATAATCCTTGTACTTGTAATAAGCGCTGCGGCTCAATCCCATACTGTCGACCGCCTCGTTGATCGTGCGTGCGTCACCGCGCTTAGCATCTCCTTCACGCGGATTGTCTTCTTGATCGCCTCGGGCGGGATCTGCTGCACGAGGAAGAATCCTCTGCGCCTTCTGTTCCATGTTTTCTTTGCGTTCTCTTGGCATAAAAATTCCTCCTGCCGCATAAATTCCACGCTGGGAATTATACCATTGTCCAACACTATTGTACAGTCCCTATAGACATTTTGCGAGAAAAGAATTCTCAAATACTCCCTCTCAACGATGCCCCGCCTTGATCTTGCTCTCCGTGCCATTCAAGAGGCGCGTGATGTTCGTATGGTGACGCACGATGACGAGAACGGCGGCGAGGACGCCAAGACCGTGTATTCCGTTGGGCAGCCGAAGAAGAATGCGAGCACGGGCACGAGCGCCGCGCCGACGATGGAGCCGAGCGAAACGTAGCGCGTGACGAAGCACGATGGCGAAAGCCACGCGAAGAAGACGACGCCCGTCACCGCCGGCATGAGCATCGCTAGGACGCCCAGCCCCGTAGCGACGCCCTTGCCTCTGCAGCGCAAAAAGACGGACGCAGAGTGTCCGAGAATAGCGAGCGATGCTGCCCAAGACCATGGAAAGCGGCGTGCCGACGAGAAGCATGGCGATATAGACGGCGAGGAATCCTTTGAGGAAATCGAGCGTGAAGACGAGCGCTCCCGCCCCTTGCCCAGCGTGCGGTAAACATTCGTCGCGCCGATGTTGCGGCTGCCATATTCGCGGATGTCAATGTGCCAGATGGCGCGGCAAAGAAGCAGACCGTTCGGCACAGAACCCAGAAGGTAGGCGATGATGCAGGGCGAAAGCGTCATCTCTTCCTCCTCCCTGCCGCGCACGATGAGGCGCAGCGGCGTCCTCGAAGCCGAAGCTCTCGCGCAGCTTGTTCTCGATGTAGCGCAGATACGAGAAGTGCATGAGCTCAGGCTCGTTCACAAAACGATAAACTTCGGCGGACGGATGTCCGCCCGCGTCATCGTAGCGGATCTTGAGCTGCCCTACCCGTGCGCGGGCGGCGGATTCACGGCGATCATGTCGCGCACGAGGTCGTTCAGGATGCTCGTCTTGACGCGCATCGACGCCTGATCCGCCACATACCTGACGAGATCGGTGACGCGCGACGCGCTGGTGCGTGAGAGCCGAGTATAAGGACGGGCGCGTACTGCGGAAGCCGAGTTCTATGCGCAGTTCATCCGTGAAGCGCAGCGTAGACTTTTTCATCCTTGTTTTCGTAGATGTCCCCACTTGTTCACGATGAGCACGACCGCCTTGCCCGATTCGTGGGCAGCCCGCGATCTTCTTGTCCTGCTCGGTGATGCCCTGCCGTGGCGTCGAGCACGACGAGCACGACGTCGGCGCGGTCGACGGCGCGAAGCGCTCGCATGACGCTGTAGCGCGCTCGATCGGCGCATCGATCTTTCCCTTGCGGCGCATGCCCGCCGTGTCGATAAGAATGAACTTCGCGTCCTCCGCCATAAAGTGCGTGTCGATGGCGTCGCGCGTCGTGCCCGCGACGTCGCTGACAATGACGCGCTCTCACCCAAGAGTGCATTAACGAGCGAGGACTTGCCGACGTTCGGACGGCCGATGACGGCGATGCTGATCTCATCCGACTCTTTCTCCTCCTCTGCTCCCTTCGGGAAAGAGCGCCACGAGAGCATCGAGCAGATCGCCGAGGTTCATGGCGTTCGTCGCAGAAATCGGCACGGGATCGCCAAGGCCGAGTTGCCAGAACTCGTAGACGTCCGACTCCCTGCTTTGGGCGAATCAATCTTGTTCACGCCAAGAGCACGGGCTTCTCGTCGTGCGCAACATCTTGCCGACTTCCTCATCGGCAAGCGTCAAACCCGCAGCGACCGTCGACGAGAAAGAGGATGACGTCCGCCTCCTCCATGGCGATCTGCGCCTGCTGACGCATCGAGCGCAGAGATGACATCGCTCGTATCGAGTTCGATGCTCCCGTATCGATCATCGTGAAATCCTTGCCGAGCCATTCAGCATCAAGGTAGATGCGGTCGCGCGTGACGCCCGGCAGATCATCGACGATGGACACGCGCTTCCTGCCCACTTATTGAAGAGCGTGGACTTGCCCACGTTCGGACGTCCCACGATCGCTACGATCGGCTTGCTCATTCCATCCTCTCCTTTTCCTCTTTCCTCGGTTTCGTATACGCCGCGTTGCTCTGCCACGCCATACGAGGCCTCATCATCCGACGCCCCTCGATAATGCGCCCAATCAGAAGGGCGCGCGCGAGATCGCCGCCGCCCCTGCGCCGTCTCGACGCGAAGGTGCGGCACGGCGCTGCGAAATGCATCGAGCGTCATATCGTCGAGCAGAACGTCTCGCCCGTGCGCAGGGCGCACTCGAGGCAGGAGAACGCTCTGCGGCGCATCGGCAATCTCGCAGTGCGCGCAGCATGTCCTCACCCGTCAGAAGTCCCGAAACATTGACCGTCCTGCCAAAGTAATCGTTTTCCACACCGAGACAACGAACGCGAAGCCCGGTACAGAAAGCCCAGCCACAAGCTCCTCGAAAAGCGGTGCGACAGACGTGCCCGAGAGGATCACGAGATGCAGCGGCTCTTCATATCCCTCGGGCGCAGGCAGCTTCTGCAAGTATTTTTCCATTCCTCGATGAGCTTCGCGCAAGCCCAATGCCGTTGTCGAGCTGCGGAAACCATCGTATTCCTCCACAGGCGGCACGGGAAGCCCCGCGAGAAAGTAGAATTCATCGCCCAGGTAGACGAAACTATGCCCGTCTCCTCTCGCGCACGCCGCTGCCATGATGCAATCTGCAGAATGACGGCGCCGCACCCTTGCGGTCAAACATCTGCAGCGGATAGCATCCTCGCGAAAGCGCGTGAGCCCGACGGGCACGACGGCGAGCGACAGCGCGTGCGGTCGCCCGGGCCATCAATTCCTCCACCGTGCGGTCAAGCTCCCTGCCATCGTTGAGTCCCGGGCAAAAGCACGACCTGCGTATGGTACTCGACATCCGCCGCCTCCAAGCGATCGAGATGGTTTCGCATCTCAGCCGCCCGCCGCGTGTTGAGCATGGCGGCGCGCAGATCGGGATTCATCGCATGGACGGAAACGAAGAGCGGCGACAGGTGATAGCGTTCGATCCGCTGGAAAATCCTTCGCGCATATTCGTCAGCGTGACGAAAGTTGCCATAGAGGAAAACGACATGCGATAATCGTCATCCTTGACCGACAGACTCTTTTCTCATGCCGTGCGGCACCTGATCGACGAAGCAGAAGTAACAGCGAGTTGCCGCACGAGCGTATGCCATCGAAAACGGCGGAGGCGAACTCTGCGCCAAGTTCTTCATCATAGTCCTTGTCGAAAGGCAAGCATTCCTGCTCACCGTCTGCATGTTCGACGAGAAGCTCGATCTCTCTTCGGCGAAAGCAAAGCTCAGATCGATGATGTCGCGCAGTTCCTGCCCATTGACGGCAAGGATCTCGTCTCCCGCTGCAAGCTCCAATTCTTCCGACAGACTTCCTGACGCTACGCGTATGATTTCCCGACAACATGCTGTTCCTCTGACTTTCCCCGGGGACATGCCCCGCTCTGATGAATAAGGGAGTGATGAATATTCATCACTCCCCGACTTCTACTTATTCAGCTATGAGGGCTGATTCTTCAGTCCTCGCCGCCCTCTTCGTGGGTGACAGGCTCGTCCTTGTAGTAGGAAACGTCCGAAACCTCGGCATCCCGCTGTGCCCTCGTGATGGAGAGCGAAATGCGTTTGCGCTTCATGTCGATGTGCAGGATCTTGACCTTTCACGATGTCGCCGAGCTGCACAGCCTCGTCGGCACGCGCAATGCGGCGGTCAGCAAGCTCGCCCATCGGAATCAGGCCATCGAAGCCCGGCTCGATCTCCATGAAAGCACCGAAATCCGTGAGCTTGATGATCTTGCCCTTGATGTGCGTTCCCTCTGCATAACGCTCCGCCTTGTCGAGCCACGGATCGCGCATCGTATCCTTGACGGACAAAGCGAGATACGCTTCGTCTCGGGATCGAAGTTCTTCACATAGACGTCGACCTCATCGCCGACGGAAAGAACGTCGGACGGCTGCTTCACGCGATGCCATGCGAGATCCGAGATATGCGCAGTCCGTCTACGCCGCCGATGTCGATGAAGGCGCCGTACTCGACGAGACGCTTGACCGTACCGCGGATGATCTGCCCGACTTCAAGCTTCGAGAAGACCGCTTCCTGCTTCTCTCGCGCTCTTCCTCCGTGAGGCTGCGGCGCGAAAAGAACGAGGCGCTGCTTGCGGATGTCGATCTCGATCGGCAGGCTTCCACCGTCTGCCCGACGTAGATGGAAAGATCCTCGACGAAGTGAAGCTCCATCTGCGACGCGGGAATGAAGCCGCGCAGACCGCTGACGGACGCGACGAGACCGCCCTTGACGACCTGCGTAATCTGCGCCTGCAAATCTGTCCGTCCTCTTTCAGCGCCTCGATCTCCTTCCATGCGACCATACGGTCGGCACGAACCTTGGAAACCGTAGCGCCATTCTCGCCGCCGAGGCTCACGACGAAGACCTCGATCTCGTCGTCGACCTTCACGACATCCTTAGCGGAAATCCGGCTCAGGCGAGGCAAGCTCCCTCTTCGAGATGGGGATGTCCGCCTTGAGACCGAGCAATGTTGACATAAGCTCCGACCATCGTCGACAGCGACGATCGTAGCCTTTGACGACATCATGTTCCTCACCTCCTGCATGGACTCCTCTTCAGCCTCAAGCAAACTCTTCATGTCCTGTTCTTGCACTTTTGATATACCTCCTTGATAATCCAGTCCGGAGTTGAAGCCCCAGCTGTAATACCAATTTTTTTGATTTTATCAAACCATTCGTCCTGCAGCTCCGCCGCAGTTTCGATATGATAGGTTTGGCATTCCTTGGCGCACAACTGCGCGAGGCGCGTCGTGTTCGCACTGTTCTTGCCGCCGATGACGAGCATCAGATCCACTTGCCGCGCAAAGCCTAACCGCCTCCTCGACGCTGATCCGTAGCCGTGCAGATCGTGCGGACGATGCGCACGTCGTTCGACTTGTCCAGCAGACGGAGCACAATCTCCTTGAACTTCGCACCGGAAAACGTCGTCTGCGCGACGATGCCCAAGCGCGCACATGGTGCGACAGCTTCGGCTCCCTCGACGGAATCCACGATGACGGCATCGCCGCCTGCCCATTCGAAGATGCTCCTGACCTCCGGATGAAGCTTCTCCCCTACGATAACGACAGAATACCCTTCTTGAAAAAGCTCATGCGCCGTGGACTGTGCCTTCTTCACATGCGGACACGTCGCATCGACGAGAAAAAGCCCTCGCTCCTTCGCTTCATCACAGACGAGGGACCAACCCCATGCGAGCGTAGGATGACCGTCCCTTTCTCCATACTCGGGCAGGCATTGACCATGCCGACGCCCTCCTCCGCCAGACGCGAAACCATCTGAGGATTGTGGATGATGGGACCGAGCGTGCAGGAAGTTCCGTCGGGTGCGGCCTGTTCGCGCGCAAGTTTAATCGCACGCTTCACGCCATAGCAGAAGCCAGGGATTCTGCCAGAAATACTTCCATATATCTACCACCAAATATCCAATGTATCGCAGAAAGGCAGTTTCTCCCCATTTCTGCAATCTACGCTATATTATAGCATAAAATCAATCGCTTATGCTATCATTTTTATCATTGCGTACATTTCATCCATTATTTTTTTGCGAAAAATCCTGCAGCGCCTGCTTATCCTGCTTTTCTCCTTGAAACATCAGGGTTTTTCCATAAATGACGCGAAGCTCGGCAGGAAGCCGCCATTGGCGAAAACATGGTCGGTGCCGATGATGGCGGCGGGCACGACGGGAGCTTTTTGCCATGGCCGCGAGCAGCGCGACGCCCGCCCGCCTTCTTCCTCTCCCGTGGCGGCTGCGCGTTCCTGCGGAAAAACACCGAGGCAGCGTCCTTTCTTGAGTTCGGCGAGAGCCGCCTTGATCGCGCCCCTATCCGCTGCACCGCGCTTGACGGGAAACGAGTGACAACTCCTCAAGATGTAGTCCGCGATAAAATTGAAGAAAAGTTCCTGTTTCGCCATGTAGCTGACGGACGCGCGAGAAACGTCGCCAAGAGCGGCGGATCCCAGTTGCTCAGCGTGATTCGCCGCCAAGATCACAGGCCCTTCGTTCGGCATGTTTTCCCTGCCCTCGATCTTGGCACGAAAACAATGGAAAGAGCATGGCAAAACTGATTTTTCAACAAGCGTAAATCATTTGCCGCACCTTTCTACGATAGCACGCACGACGGCGGCGATATCCATGCCCGTCGTATCGAGCAGGTCTGCATCCGCGCCTGCACGAGCGGCGAGATCTCGCGCTCGCTGTCCGCCTTGTCGCGCCGTGCGATGTCCGCTTCAAGCTCTGCGAGCGTCATGTCGCAGCCTTTTCCTTCATCTCTTTCCAGCGACGTTTTCGCACGCTCGCCAAGGAGGCCGTGAGGAAAAATTCACGTCCGCGTTTCGGCAGAACATGCGTGGCGATGTCCCTGCCGTCCATGAGCACGCCGCCCGCGTCTGCCATGCGCCTTTGCTGCTCGACCATCTTCTCGCGCACGGGCCAGAGCGCCACTTGCGATACGACGGCGTTGACCGCAGGCGTGCGGATTTCGTTCGTAACCTCTTCACCGTCGACGAAGACCTGCGTCCGCTTCCCATCATAGCGCAGGCTGACTCACGATGTCGGCGACGGCTGTGAGAATCTTCTCATCCGTCAGAGGCTCTCCGGCCTTGAGTGCCTTCCACGCGACGGCGCGGTACATCGCGCCCGTGTCGATGTAAGTGTAGCTGAGTTCCTTCGCCGCGAGCTGAGCGACCGTGCTCTGCCCGCGCCCGCCGGCCCGTCGATCGCCACCACGAGTTTCTTTGCCATCATCTTTCCCCCTATTGCACAAGTCCATCCAACGTCTGATAAAAAGGATGGATATGAGATATTGACGCAGGATGGCGCATCGAGCGTCACGCCCACTCCTGCAGCGCCTCGCCACGGCGAGCGACATCGCCATGCGATGATCGTCGGTGCTGCAGGAAAGCGGGCGCAAAGCGTGCGCCCGCCATGGATGACCATGTCCCGTCTCCTTCGCCTCGACAGCACCCGGGGCGAGACGATTGAGTTCCCGCGTCACCGCCGTGCAAGGCGGTCGGTCTCCTGACGCGCAGTTCCGCCGCGCCTGAAATCACGGTGTCGCCGTCTGCAAAAGAGCGCCGCGACGGCAAGGATCGGGATCTCGTCGATGAGGCGCGGAACGATCTCGCCGCCAAACGATGTACCACGAAGCGACGCCGACCGCACGCGGATATCAGCGAGCACCTCACCGCCGCTTTCACGCTCGCCGCAAATCGTGATATTCGCGCCCATGTCGGACAATACATCGAGAATACCCGTGCGCGTCGGATTGACGCCACATCCTGCAAAAAGGATGTCGCTTCCTTCAATCAGAGACGCTGCAACGAGCCAGTACGCGGCAGAGCTGATGTCGCCGGGCACAACGATTTCTTCGGGCGCAAACAGTTCGTCGGCCGGCTCGATCGTCACCTTCGTCCCTCTCGCTCAATCCTTGCACCGAAGGCGCTGAGCATACGTTCCGTATGGTCGCGCGAAAGCGCCGGCTCCGTCAGACAAGTCGCTCTTTTTCCGCATAAAGACCCGCAAGAAGCACCGCCGACTTCACCTGTGCGCTCGCGACGGGACTTTCGTAGTCCATCGCGCGAAGCGATCCCTCATGCGGCAGTACGGCGAGCGGCGAGAAACGATCCGAACCGCGCCCTCGAATCGCAGCCCCCATGCGTGTGAGCGGTTCGACGACACGCCCCATGGGCGAGCGCGAGAGCGATGCGTCGCCCGTAAGCGCCGAGAAGAACGCTGCGCCGCAAGAATCCCCAGCAGAAGGCGCAGCGTCGTGCCGGGAATTTCCCGCATCGAGAATGCCCTGCGGCTCTTTCCGCCATGCGGGGACCGGACGCCCGTGACGAGGAAGGAGGCGTCCGCTCTGCCGCTCGACGCCTGCGCCGAGCGCCCTCATGCACGCCGCTGTCGAAAGGCAGTCCGCCGCTTCGAGGAAGTTTCGACGCGCACCTGCCCTTCGCTATGGCAGAAAACATCACGCTGCGATGTGAAACGGACTTGTCTCCGGGCACGCGGATCTTCCCGTCAGCCCCTCTTTGCCGGACGGATTTCTTTTCAGCCATATACATCTTCCCTCAAAATCATGCTTTTCAAACTTTCTGCCTCTCGCACGAGCGGCGCTCCAGCGTCCCGCTGCCGCCCCCATGGAAAACGCCGCCTGCAAGTTGTATCCGCCCGTGAAGCCGTCGATGTCGACGAGCTCGCCGGCAAAGGTAAAGCCCCGGCACAAGCTTTGATTCCATCGTCTTGATCAATCTCCTTCGTCGAAACGCCGCCCGCCGTCACGATGGCCTCGGCGAGAGGCCGCGTCTTCAATCGTGAGCACGAGATGCTTGATCACCCTCGGAGATTCTCATGCGCTCTTCACGACGCAAGTCGTGCACGGGCTTTTCGGGACAAAGTACGCCGCATCGAGCACGGGCGCGATGAGTTTCCCGGGCAAAAGATCGCGCATACCATTCTTCAGCGCCTTGTTCCGGTATTTTTCAAAGTCGCGCTGCACTCGCGCCGCAAAGACTTCAGGCGTCAGGGCGGGCTTCAAGTCGAGTACAAGCTCCACGAATTTCCCCGCCGCAGCGCCTGCGCCGCCATGCGGCTCAAAGACAGAACGATGGGCCCTGTCACGCCGAAGTGCGTGAACATCATCTCGCCGAATTCCTCGCCGATTCTCCTGCCGTCGGCGAGAGCGTCACGCGCACGTTGCGCAGGACAGCCCCTGCGCCTCCTTTGACCCAGTCCTCCTCGTGACAAGCGGCACGAGCGACGGCAAGACATCCGTGATCGTATGCTCCAACGCGCGCGCCATTGCATAGCCGTCGCCCGACGATCCTGTGCCCGGGTATGACGCACCGCCCACCGCCAGAACGACAGCGTCGGCACGCATCTCGCGCCGCTCGCGAGCACGACGCCCGCCGCATGTCCCTCTTCCACGAGGGATCTCAGCGACGCGCGCTCCGTCTCGATCTTTCACGCCAAGCTCATGAAGGTGCCGGACGAGTGCTCGACCGCATCGGCGGCGCGGTCGCTGACGGGAAAGACGCGCCCGCCGCGCTCACTCTTCGTCTCCACGCCAAGTTCTCGGAAAAGTCCCGCACATCCTCATTGTCAAAGGCGTGCAGGGCGCTGTAGAGAAAACGAACCGTTGCCCGGGAATATTCTTGACGATCTCGGCGACGGGCGCAACATTCGTGATATTGCAGCGCCCTTTCCCGTGATCATCATCTTGCGGCCGGGCTGCTTTATCTTCTCCAAAAGGAGCACGGAAGCGCCTGCTTCGCCGCCTGGCCGCCGCCATGAGGCCCGCAGGTCCCGCGCCGACGACGAGGACGCGCCGCGCATTCATCGTTCTTCTGCGAGGCGATAGAGCGCCTCGACCTCCGCCTTCGTCAGCGGGACGCGAGCGCCGCGCTTGACGCCGTCCAGCGTGAGCTGCGCAAAAGCGCGTGCGCTTCAGTGCGCGCACATCGCATCCCACGGCTTTCGAACATGCGGCGCACCTGACGGTTTCTGCCCTCGTGCAGCGTGACTTCGACATCGCTGAGTCCCTTTTCCGTCACGCCGTAGACGCGCACCTCCGCCGGCGCCGTCATGCCGTCCGCAGCTCGATGCCGCCTCGGAGCTTCTTCAGAGCCTCGGGCGTAAGCTCGCCCGCCACCTTCGCACGGTACGTCTTGTGCACGAGAAAGCGCGGATGAAGAAGAGCTCTGCGTCAGTGTGCCGTCATTCGTCAGGAGGATCAACCCTTCCGTATTCTGGTCGAGCCTTTACCCACCGGATAGACGCGCACGTCCTTCACGGGCAGAAGGTCGAGCACCGTGCGCCTGCTGCGCTCGTCGGAAACGGTCGAGACGCAGCCCTGGGCTTGTTCAGCAAGAAGTAGACGAGACGCTCCTCTGCGGGAAGTGGCTTGCCGTCCACCGCGATGCGTGCGGTCGCCGCGTCCGCCTTCGTTCCCGGCTCACGCACCACCGCGCCGTCTACCGTCACGCGCCCCGCCGCAATGAGTTCCTCCGCCCTTGCGGCGTGACGCCACGCCCGCGCGGCTGATGATTTTTGCAATCGTTCTTCCATACTCACCCTACCCTGTAAACTCTTATTAGACGCATCCGACGCGCACCGCGCTCAGAGATTCGCCATATTGCAGACGATGTCACGCGCCTCTTCCACTTCCGAGGCGAGGACGCGTATCTCGAAGTTCGCCTTGCGCTGGCTGCCGACGGATTTCCGATCCGTCAATATGCCTTCCGCCTCCAGCTTTCGCAGATCTTCTCCGCCTGCCCCTTTCGTTGCAGCCACAAAGATCGATGTCCACATGAAAATTTCCTCCTTCGGCGCTATCTCTGCAGCACCGAGTTTTTGCCGAGCAAGGCCTCGATTTCCCTGCACGACGGCGGGAGATGCGTCGAGCCAATACTGCGCTCCAACTTTTTGCCAACGTCCCTTTCTGATTCAAAAAACGACGTGATCGCCCGGGATGCGCCGCGAGAAATGCCGTACGAGCGCCTCGACCGTCGCCTCCTCATCGCGCTCTTCAGCGAGCGAGATATAATAATCCTGCCGATAATCGTCAAGCGCCGTAATCGTGTCGGCGAGCACCTTGACGCCGTCGTCCGTGAAGTTCACGCGCCCCTGCACGACGATGCGCCGCATCGGGAACAAGGAGGTTCACATGCGGGTAGAATACCTCGAAGAGACGACGACCTCGACGGAATGCATGTAGTCCTCAAGCTCTAAAAAGCACATCGTGTCGCCCTTCTTCGTGGCGATGCGCTTCGCCGAGGAGATGAGGCCGCCGATGCGCACGAGTTGGCGCTCCTTCTTCTTGCCGTCTAGGATATCGGCGATGGGCACGAGATTCTTGATCTTCTTCTCATGGCGATCGAGCGGATGTCCTGTAATGAAGAAGCCTGTGTCTCCTTCTCCCACGCGAGCCGCTGCACCGAGTCTGCCTCATCGATGTCGGGAAGCGCGACGTCCCTCAGCCTCCTGCATCGCCGCCTCGCCGAAAAGGTCGATCTGCCCGCTCGCTGCATCCGCGTGCTTTCGTGCAGCGACATCGATGACGCGCTCCAAGACGGCAAGAAGCTGCGAGCGGTGTGCGCCGAGCGAGTCGAACGCACCGCATTTGATGAGACTTTCAAGTACGCGCTTATTTGCCGTGCGCATATCGACGCGCGTGCAGAAGTCCGTGAGCGACGTGAAAGCGCCGCCTTCCTCGCGCACGGCGGCGAGACTCTTGATTGACGCCTCGCCGACATTTTCGCACGGCGGCGAGGCCGAAAACGGATGGCCGCACCGTCGACGCTGAAATTCGCCTCGCTCGCGTTGACGTCGGGCGGCAGGATCTTGATGCCCATGCGGCGGCAAAGCTCGATGAGACGCCGACCTTATCGTTCGTGTCCATGATGCTCGTGAGCATCGCCGCCATGAACTCCTGCGGATAATGCGCCTTCAAGTACGCCGTCTCGCCACGCCACGAGCGCGTACGCCGCGCTGTGCGACTTACTGAAGCCGTAGTCGGCAAAATGCGTCAGAAGATCGAAAGATCTTTTCTGCCAAAGCATCATCAATGCCGTTCTCCCGCGTTCCCTTCATGTACGTCTCGCGCTGCGACATCAGGACTTCGTGCTTTTCTGCCCATGGCGCGGCGCAAGATGTCCGCCTGACCGAGCGTGAAGTTCGCGAGCACCTGCACGACCTGCATGACCTGCTCCTGATAGAGTACGACACCGAACGTCTCCTTCAAGATCGGCTCCAAGAGAGGATGCGTAGGTCACCTTCTTCTTGCCATGCCTGCCCGCGATGAAATCCGTCACCATGCCGCTGCCCAAGGGGCCCGGCCGGTAGAGCGCGACCGTCGGGATGAGGTCTTGAAGCTTTTTCGGCTGCAAGTCGCTGACGAGATTCGTCATGCCCGCCGATTCCATCTGGAAGACCGCACCCGTATCGCCGCGGCAGAGCATCTCGGCTGTCTTCTCGTCCTCAGCGGTATCGTGTCGATGTCGATCGTGACGCCGCAGCTCTTCTTGATGTTCTTCGCAGCGTCGGCGATGACCGTGAGCGTGCGCAGGCCGAGGAAGTCCATCTTCAAAAGCCCGAGTTCTTCCACGTGATCCTTGTCGTACTCCGTCACGAGCGTGCCGTCGGAAACCCTGCACGGGCACATAGTCGGTCAAGGGATTTCGCGCGATCACGACGCCCGCCGCATGCGTCGACGAGTGGCGCGGCAGCCCTTCAGGTCGCGCGCGAAGTCGATGAGCCGCTTCGTCTCGTCGCTCTCCTCATAGATGCTGCGAAAATCCTGCGAATCGGCGAGCGCACGGTCGAGCGTGATGCCGAGCTCTGACGGCACGGCCTTCGCCACGCGATCGACGCTCGCATACGTCATTTCGAGCGCACGCCCGACGTCACGGATCGCGCCCTTCGCCGCCATCGTGCCGAAGGTGATGATCTGCGCGACATGATCGGCGCCGTAGCGGCGCTTCACATAGTCGATGACCTCCTCGCGGCGGATGTGCAGAAGTCGATGTCGATATCGGGCATCGTCACGCGCTCAGGATTCAAAAACCGCTCAAGAGCAATTCGTACTTTCAAAGGATCGAGATTCGTGATGCCCAGGAGATAGGCGACGATGCTGCCCGCCGCCGAGCCGCGCCCGGAGCCGACGGCGATGCCCTCGCCGCGCGCATACTTGATGAAATCCCAAACGATCAGAAAGTAGCTGTCATAGCCCATGCGATGGATGATGGACAGCTCGTAATCGAGCCTTTCGCGCACAGCGGGCGTGATCTTTTCGTAGCGAAGGGGCAGATTCTCCTCGCAGAGCTGCTTTAGTAGGCATCGTCCGTCATTCCTCCGGCAGACGGAAAAGTTCGGCAGATGAAGATGCCCGAACTCAAGTCGACCTTGCATCGCTCGGCGATCTTCTGCGTATTGGCGAGCGCCTCCGGGTGATCGTGGAAAAAGCGCCTGCATCTCCTCGGGCGAGCGCATATAGAACTCCCCTTCGGCATAGCGCATGCGCGTCGGATCATGGACGCCCTTGCCCGTCTGAATCGCGAGCAGGACATCGTGCGCCTCCGTGTCTTCTCTTTATGCACATAGTGGATGTCGTTCGTCGCCACGAGTCCGATGCCGAACTTCTCCGCCAGCTCGATGACGCCCGCGAACGCCGTCTTTTTCATCGGGGATTCCATGGTCTTGAATCTCATGAAGAAAGTTCTCTCGTCCAAAGATGTCGATATACTCCTCGACGAGCTTTTTCCGCGCGCTCGCTCACCACGGAGATCGCCTGCGGGATCTCGCCCGCCACGCAGGCGCTGAGGCAGATGAGTCCTGCGGTACTTTGCGCAGGATGTCCTTGTCGACGCGCGGCGTAGTACATGCCCTCTGTATTGGCAGAGCGAGACGAGTTTCACGAGGCTTCGATAGTCTTCATCATTCTCCGCAAGAAGAATCAGATGATAGTAGCGCGTGCGCGCACTCGGTGCGGTCAAAGCGCGACTCAGGCGCAAGATACGCCCTCACAGCCGATGATCGGACGGATTCCCTGCTTCTTCGCTTCCTTATAAAAAGTCAATGACGCCGTACATCGCCCCGTGATCGGTGATCGCGACGGAATCCATGCCAAGCTCCTTCGTGCGTGCGATAAGCTCGGAGATGCGGCTCGCGCCGTCGAGAAGGCTGTAGCATGTATGAACGTGCAAATGCGCAAAGGAATCTTCGTCATGACAGCCTCCTTCATCACTCTTTCGTATATCGCTTCTTCCTATTATAAAGGAAAACAACCAAACCTTCAACGCTTCTTCATATACGCTTCGGCAACAGCAAGAACATATTCCTGCAACGCGGCGCCGACAGCGAGATCCCAATCGACGTCGCCCGCAAAGACCGTGTTGGAAAATGACGCGGATCGTGAGGAATGGCACATCGTACGTCTGGCAAATTTGCGCGACGGCGTCGCCTTCCATCTCCTCGACCGCAGTGCCGTAAAAATCGTGCAGGAAGAGCACGCGGTCGACTCGCAGTTCCAGCTGTCCGCCGTACCGATGACGCCCTCCGTCACGCTTCCTTCTCGTAGAGTTCTTGAGCGCGAGCGCCGTCCGAAAAAGCTCCTCGTCCGCTCTGCGGAAAGACCTCCTGCGTGAAGCGCCGCGCTTCCTTGTCGTAAGCAAAGACGCCAAGCTTGTCGAGTGCCTCTTCATCCAGCGCCCTCGCCGCGTGCGCCGAGCGCGATTTCCATGCCGATATATTGGCGTTTCGACCACAGACGATGTCAGAAATTCTTCAAACGATCGTGCGCTGCCGTCTGATTGATAACGGCGCAGGATGACAGCAGAATCTGCATGGCGAGCGCCGTCGTCGCCGCCGCATCTCGCCAAGCACTGCGCGCGCAAACGGCTGAGAGGAACGCCATGGTAATTGCCCGAGGCGGGCGCCCATCTCGCCGAGTCGATATCCCTCCAGAGCGTCGAGCTGCTCGACTATATGGCTCGTTTCCACCTTCATCCTAACTGCGAATCAGAGCCAAGGCGCGCGTCATGTCTTGCTCGCCGATCGATAATCCTCCTGCCATCTTGCTCTCCTCCGTAAAACTTTCCTCTCAATTTCTGCAAATGCGAAATAGTATACGCCTCCTAACTTTACATTGTCAATCATCCTCTATAATGGAAGTAACTAGCTTTTTCGACTTTACCATAAAGGAGCGATTCCTCTTGAAGATCATCGACGGCATCTCCTCTGACTTATACAACTGCAAAGAAAACAAGCTGCCTCGACATGGAGATGACTGCTCGCCTCTTGAGCATGCTCCCCAACCCGAAGAAGCCGTCACATTCTGCAAGTCGACACGCAGGTGATTGAAAAGGTCATCGTCGTCCCTCGCACTCAAGAAGGCCATCTTGCCCTGCACACCTACACGGAGCTTTCTGCGCGGCAGGCGACATCTTCCTCTGTACGCGGACGCCGAGCTGAAACGCTCTTCAAGGGTCTTAGGGAGTTTCTTCAAACCCGAGAAGATCTGCACGACCTCCCTGCCAAGCGCAGGCGACTTTCGGCATGGGCCACAGCCGAGTCGCGCGTCGCGCCGCTCGCGCATCACAACACGGGCGCAAGGTCACATGACTTCGCGCGCCGCAACCGCAAGAAGAACTTTTGAAAGCGCGCCGCAGCGCCTTTTATTTCACCTTCACTGAGGCAGGAAGATCCGCTCGATCGCCGTCGCCGCCTTGTAGTCACTCTCCGACTCCGCCATCTGCCCGACAGGCGATAGAGATAACCCGCGCGATAATAGAACTCCCAGCATTGCCCGCCCCAACCGACGCCGCTCAGTATAGTCGTCGATGGCCTCGCCCTCTCGCCCATATTCCAATACTCCCGCGCGATTCGCGAGAACGCGGCATTTTCGGC